>Ga0074044_10002150_pt1 | contig 17356 bp, 12 predicted proteins | sample BogForMeECP23OM1_FD_94443 | JGI IMG/M metagenome (GOLD analysis project Ga0074044, IMG submission 94443) | Bog forest soil microbial communities from Calvert Island, British Columbia, Canada - Bog Forest MetaG ECP23OM1 | ecosystem: Environmental > Terrestrial > Soil > Wetlands ...
GACGGGCCTTCGCACAACCAGCCCAGTCACGAAGCACAGGTGAAGGGCGGTCAGCATTCCCACTCCGGCGGCTCAAACAGATAATCCGCGCGGCATTCTGCAGGCAAGCGGAGTCTTTCGACTTCGCTTGCCCCTCAAGTCACGATTTGCGCGAGGGCAGGGTTCAGCCTTTATGCGAACCGCAAAACAAAAGCGCGCACCGGGAACCAGTGCGCGCGATCGGTGCTGCGTGATGCGGTTATCGGCCGAAGTGAGCGGAGTTCTTCTCGGTAAAATGCGCCCACTTTTCCGGCAGATCATCCAGCGCAAAGATGGCGGACACCGGGCACGCCGGAACACAGGCGCCACAGTCGATGCATTCGACCGGGTCGATAAACAGCTGCTCGGACTCCGCAAAGCCGGCTTCATCTTTTTTGGGGTGGATGCAATCGACTGGACAAGCGTCTACACAGGCGGTGTCCTTGGTGCCGATACAAGGTTCTGCAATCACATATGCCATCGTGCAGTTCTCCGGAAAGGTAATCTTCTCGACGCTGATAGTAGCACAGGACCCCGCACGCAAGAGGCAACCTCTCAGCTCGGCGTTTTGCTATGCGGGAATGGTTAAAACAGGCCACGGGCGGTCGGCAACAGGGAGCAGAAGATCGCGGGGACCTATCGGTATCCAGTGGCTTCAGCTGATTAGCGTGAGCGCTGGATCAGTCCTTCGCCGCTGCCGCGGCTTCCCTTTGCGCAGCCCATTCTGCAGGCGTGGGGATCGGCGACAAACCTCTGCCTGCGAACATATCTGCAAAGAGGGCGAGTAATTCTTGGTGGATTGAACCGTTGGAAGCGAGGATTTCGCGGCTGTCGATGCGATAACGGCGACCTTCGAAGTCGGTGACACGGCCACCGGCCTCTTCCACGAGCAGAATGCCCGCCGCCGTATCCCACGGGTTCAGGTTGAACTCCCAAAAGCCTTCCAGGCGCCCGGCTGCAACATAGGCTAAATCGAGTGCAGCCGAACCTGCGCGCCTGACCCCATGCGAGCGTAAGGTGAACTCCTGATAAAAGTGAATGTTGGGGCTCGCATGGCGCTTGCGACTCGGAAAGCCCGTGGCAAGCAGTGCTTCCGCCAGTTTTGATATGGGTGAGGTGCGGATTGGCTTCCCATTGAGAAACGCGCCCTTTCCTTTTTCGGCGGAGAAGAGCTCATCGCGAAGAGGATCATAGATCACGCCTGCCACAAGCGTTCCATCTTCTTCCGCCTTCAGGCTGCTGGGGCGCTGCTCCAGACCCATCGATACGCAGAACTGGGGAAAGCCGTGAGCAAAGTTCGTCGTACCATCGAGCGGATCGACGTACCAACGAAACTGGCCTTCGAGGCGCTCGCGCGTCCCCTCCTCGCCGTACACGCCGTGCTCGGGAAAAACTTCGCTGAGACGGGTCCGGATCAGTTTTTCGACGGTGCGGTCGGCGATTGTCACCACATCGACATCGCCCTTATATTCCGTCTCTACGCCTTGGGAAAAGAACTCGCGCAGCCGTGCACCGGCTTCCCTCGCGATCTCGGAAGCTTTGGGAACCCAGACCCATTGCTGTATGCCGGACGCAGCGTTGCTCACGAAGCGGCCCCGTTCATTGCAGTCGCACGCGAGCCACGGCGGCGGCCGGATTCTGTGATGCTCTGGATTTGATGTTTGTAGATAAAGAGGTTCGGTTTTCCCTCACGTGTCAGGCGCAGCATCCCATCGTCGAAATACTCAATCCAGCCACGCACCGTTTCTCCATCCCATAACTTGACTGCAACCGGAACCTGGCGCTCGCTGAGAGAACGCAGATACAAGGCTTCCTGCCCCGTTTCACCTGGAGGCGGAGTCTTCGAGCGGCGGTGGGGAGAGATTGGCGGAGTCATGACGCCATTTTAGATGCAGGATGGATGCAGCACAGTGAATTCTTGTTGCGTAATGCGGTAAACACATCAACATTTCGCAATCTAATTGCTCTTGACGGCGTCATCGGCGTAATAACCGGTCCGATAGCGGATGTTGAAGGACTCATTTGCGGCGCGTGGAATGGTGACGCTCAGGCGATGGAATATCCTTCCGGGTTCCTGATGGTGAGGATAGTAACCGAGCAAATATTGTGTGCGAAGATCTTCGCTCACCTGCGCAAAGGCCTTGTCGAGACCGCCGGCGCTGGCGTAGAAGCTCTTGCCTCCGGTCTGCTCGGCAAGCGTAATCAGCGCATGTTCCCCGCCGATGTCGCGACCGGCGCTGGCCTCGATGGGCACGTCAATGATGCTGTAAATCATGACCTCGTTGCGCAAGGCCTGCTCCAGCGCCCCGGAATAGGTAGTGTTTTTAGCGGTGTCGCCGCCGTCGGAGACCAACACCAGCACCTTGCGCCCCTCTTTGGTGCCCAGGCGCTGTGAAGCCAGATAGATTGCGTCATAGAGCGCTGTCGCATCGCCGCCACGCAGTGACCCCAATCCGCGATCGATGGCAGACACCTTGTTCGTGAACGAGGTCACCTCGCGTACGTCGGTGGCAAATTCAAACAGGCTCATCTGGTCCTGGGTGCGCATCAAGGCATGGACAAAGCGTCGTGCCGCCTCGGCTTCGAGCGCCCGGTCCTTGAAGACGCTTCCGCTCGTATCGATGGCGAGCGTCAGGTTGAGCGGCAGCTCCGATTGGCGCTCGAAGATAGCAATATCCTGAGGCCGGTTGTCTTCGGCAATGGCAAAATCCTGGCGCGTCAATCCGCCCACAATGGCGCCGTTGGGATCCGTCACATTAACAAAAACGTTGACGAGCTTCACATCCATGCGCAGCGTCATGCCATCCTGCGCGACGAGGAAGAACGCGCCAAACACCGCCAAAGCGGCTGCAATGAGGAATGCCCGTTTTGCCCTCGACGACGAGGCCCTACCGAACATCGTTCGCCTCCAGGCCCAACTCCGCCGGGAAGGGCTCGCCAGCGGCCCACACGGCGCCATCCACGAATGTCTCTTTCTTCCAGATGGGCACGGTGGTCTTGAGCGTGTCGATGAGCCAGCGGCAGGCATCGAACGCCTGCGCGCGGTGGGCCGATGCAACGACGATCAACACGCTGGTCTCGCCTACTTCGAGGCGACCGAGACGGTGGACGACGGTTACGTGGCGCACGGCAAAGCTCGTCCGCGCCTTTTGCGCGAGCTCACGTATCTGGTTCAGTGCCATCTCTTCGTAGGCTTCGTAGTCCAGATGCAGAGTCCGGCGGCCGCGGGAGTTGTTGCGCACGATGCCGTCGAAGACGACAACTGCGCCGTCGGCTCCCTGCTTGGCTTCAGCGACGAGTTTTGCGGCATCGATGGGCTCACGGGTGAGATTCGTGATGATTTCCGGCGCCGGCTCAGATTTTTCTTGAGCGTTCGCCGTGCCCGGAGTGCCACCGCCGGAGACGGGCGGCAATAGACCCACCTCATCGCCATGGCTTAACACATGCGTGGCGGCGGCGTATTCGGCGTTCACGCTTACTGCGATTCCGCGCAGCATGGCACGGGGATAATTCAGGGAAAGATGCGCCACCAGATCGGAGACAGTCGCGCCCTCGCACAACGCTACCTCGGCCGCACGGGGGCCAAGCGCGTCTTTCAACGCACCGAATGCAAGCACGCGCACCTGAATCATCCCAGCGGGGATCATAGAAAGAAGCATACTGCCTTTAAGTTAGACGCAGCAGCATGGGAACGGAACTGTGTTCACCCCTAAGACATCTTGTAGAGAAAGCCGGACGGCGTGCCCCAAAGGTCACGGGCGCGGTCCTCGTAGAAGATGCTGAACTCAATGCCTCCAATATCGTAATCAAACAGAGGAACGCGATTAAAGGTGTAGTCCCCTTGAAACGAATACTCGTCTCCGCTGCAGTCGATCATCAGCGCGCTTTCAGAAGAGAGCCGCTCGGAGTGGGTGAGCAGAATGCATGCAACAGCGAAGGCGCCCAGGGCAAATTCATTGCCGTCCATCGCCACACGGGCGCGCCGGGCAGATCGGCCGCGATGGCGCATGCCCAATTGGCCGCCCACCACCAGAAAATCCTGCCTCTGCTGCTGGTCTGACAGAATCTTCTCGGCGAGCTTGGTGCGGTCGGACTGACGCAGATAGGTTGGTCCAAGACGGCCAATGACGCGATTGGAAATCTTCCTGCGCGTGGCGAGAGCTCCGAGCACCAACTCGACGGCTTCGTTATATGTGGGCGCCAACGACTGCCAGCGCGGGATCGCAAACCATGCTTCAGCGCCGACGAGGAGCGGTTTGCGGCTTAGCTTCTCCATGCAACTGCCCAGGGAAGGAAACAGCTTGCGCAATTCGGTCACCTGGGCTTCCACGGGACGAACCTGGTATTTGGGCGGGTAACCATGACTGGAAGGCACCTGCTCGCTCTTGAACTTGTCGCTCACTGTGTGCTGGTGGATGATGCCCACGATCGAATCAATGAGTTCTGCCTGCAGCTCCCGATTCAGATCCAGAACCTGCTGCGCACGATTCCGGTCTAATTGTTCAATCGCGATCTGAAAGGCTTTCTGAGCGGCCTCTCCAAGAGATACAAGGAGCTGTGCATTCTGGCATTCCGTTGTATTTCCTGAGAGGTGGAGTGGAGTCAGGGTTGGTGTAGCCATATTCACCGCCAACTGGGGTTAAGCATCCGAGCTTTGCTGTTTTCATCGGCGCTGGCGCAGAATCCACGAGCGCGCCCAGTCGCGTGAATTTCAGGGAGTGTGCGACGGTCCAAATTGGATCGCGCATTCTCCAAAAGACGCAAAAGAGGCCGGCAGTTTCGCCGGCCTCTTCTTTCGCCCAGGGCGCTGAATTATGCTGCGACGCTGGTCCCCGTTTCCGCGATCGCCACCGTCTGCGGATGCGCGTTCAAGAGCGGCAATGCTACCGCCAGGACATCTTCAATGTGGCTGGCATAGTGAATATCCACCCCTTGCGTCATTTCCGGCGTTAGATCCTCTTCCACATTCTGGCGATTCTCGGCGGGCAGGATGATAGTTTGCACCCCGGCCCGGCGCGCAGCCAGGAACTTCTCCTTGATTCCGCCCACCGGCAACACGTTTCCACTGAGCGTGATCTCACCGGTCATGGCTGTGAGCGGACGGACCGGCGTGTCTGTTAGAAGCGACGCGAGAACGGTCGTCATGGTCACACCTGCCGACGGACCGTCCTTGGGAATCGCTCCCGCCGGCACGTGAATGTGGAGGTCGAGATCCTTGTTGAAGTCCTCGGCTAACCCCAGACGTCCGGAATTGGACCGGACCCACGTCAGCGCTGCCTGCATGGATTCCTGCATGACTTCGCCGATCTGACCCGTCATGGTGAAGCTGCCCTTGCCCTTCATCTTGTTGGCTTCGATGAAGAGGATGTCGCCGCCGGCCGGCGTCCAAGCCAGACCGATGGCCACACCGGGCCGCTTCACGCGCTCAGCCACCTCGGTTTCGACGCGAACCTGGATACCACCAAGAAAGTCTTTCAAGATATCGCGCGTAACGACGAGCTTGTCGGTCTTTCCTTCCACTACGCGGCGCGCCTGTTTGCGGCAGACAGTGCCAATCACTTGTTCCAGCTTGCGCACGCCGGCTTCGCGCGTGTAGTGGCGGACAATGTGCCTGATCGCTTCTTCGGGAAAATCGATGTGCTCCGCTGTAATCCCATTGGCCTTGATCTGGCGCGGAATCAGATAGCGAAACGCGATGTGCACTTTCTCTTCTTCGCTGTAGCCCTGGAGCGGAATAATCTCCATGCGATCGATCAGAGGCGCCGGCACAGTGTCGAGCATGTTGGCCGTGCAGATAAACAGCACCTTCGACAAGTCAAACGGCACGTCGAGATAGTTGTCGCGGAACGTGTTGTTCTGCTCCGGATCGAGCGTCTCAAGCAGCGCCGAAGCGGGATCGCCACGGAAGTCGCGGCCCAGCTTATCGACCTCGTCGAGCATAATCACCGGGTCGTTGGTTTCAGCCCGCCGAATGCTTTGGATGATCTGGCCCGGCAGAGCGCCAATATACGTGCGGCGATGACCGCGAATCTCCGCCTCGTCATGCATACCCCCGAGTGAGACCCGCTGGAACTTACGTCCCAGGGCGCGCGCTATCGAGCGGCCCAAGCTGGTTTTGCCCACGCCCGGAGGTCCGACAAAGCAGAGAATCGGCCCCTTCATATCCGGCTTCAACTCAAGGACCGACAAATAATCGAGGATGCGATCCTTGACCTTTTTCAGCTCGTAATGATCCTCGTCGAGGATCTCCTTGGCCTTGCCAATATCAATTTTCTCGCCTGAACTCTTGGCCCAGGGCAGCACGGCAAGCCACTCGATGTAGTTCCGCGTAAGCGAGTAGTCGGCTGCCATGGGCGACATACGGCCGAGGCGGTTCAACTCCTTCATCGCCTCTTTCTTCACATCGTCCGGCATGCCGGCGGCTTCAATTTTCTCGCGCAGGTCGTCAACCTCGCGCTGGCCCTCGTCCTGCTCGCCGAGCTCTTTCTGGATGGCCTTCATCTGCTCGCGCAGGTAGTAGTCCCGCTGCGACTGCTGGACCTGATCCTGTACCTCGCTTTGAATCTTGGTGCGCAATTGCTGCACCTCAAGTTCTTTGGCAAGGTGTTTATTGAGTTGTTCGAGCCTCGCTTGAATCGAGGTTGTTTCAAGCAGCTTCTGCTTATCGTCAGTGGTGAGGAACGGCAAGGACGAGGCAACAAAATCCACCAGGCGGCCCGGATCTTCGATGTTCGCGGCGATAGTCCGGAGCTCATCCGATAGAGTCGGCGACTCGGAGACGATCTGCTGGAATTGTCCAATGACGTTGCGCACCAAGGCCTCAACGCTGGCATTGGATTCGGGACTGCCGTCTTCGAGTTCCTCGATCTCGGCCACCATGAACGGTTCCGTTTGCACGTAGCGCAGCAACCGTACACGGCTGACGCCTTCGGTGAAGACGAAGCGGCTCTGGTTGGGCATCCGCACAACCTTGTGTACAGTGGCGAGAGTTCCCACTTCATGCATGTCCGTGGGCTTGGGCATATCCAACCGCGGATCGAGCTGCGCGGCAACAATAATGGAGCGTTCTTCCCCGAGAGATTCAATCAGCTGGATGGAGCTCTCACGTCCAACTGTAAGCGGCAGAACAGCGTGCGGGAAAAGTACCGTATCACGTACGGGAAGTACAGGAATTCGCCGAGGTCCTGTTGCACTAGCTATTGCGGGGGGTAAGATAATCGGCTGGTTCGACATTGAGTGTCCTTTTGTCAACTTTCCTCCATTAGAGCACGCAGAAGAAGAAAAGTTTCAGGAAAGTCGCTGGTTTTCGCGTCCTCTATCTCCTCGATCCTGAACGATTCATAGTACGCTCCGGGGCAGAATTGGTTCCAAAGTAAAAGCCTGCGCCCCACGCAGAATATGCGTCAATAGAGCTCCGAGGCCATCTCAGCCTCAAAAGCGGATTTTGCGCTTTGCGCCCAGCCGGGTCCTCAAGAAGCTCCGGAGAATCTCTCGTTCCGATCCTTATATCGACTCAAATGGATGGAAAGGTGAGCGCCGGCCGGCAGACCATCTGTCACCGATGAAACTGCGACCGGCGCCTGGATCAATCGGGCTGGATAGAGCCCTCTTCCTTCTTAATTGCAAGCTCGATGCGATCCCAGAGGTCCTCTTTGGGCTGCTCGATGGGGAACAGCTGTCTGGCCGCCTCGGCGATCGTTTCGAGGTCCGCAAGCAGAGCGCGGCAGTTGGCACAGGTCTGCAGGTGCGGATGCATCGAAACATCGTCCCCAGTGGCGATCAAATCAGCCATCTGGGCCTGAAACTCCTGGCAGCTTAGGTCTTTACGGTCTTCGGTCATTGCTGCCCCCTCTGGAGAGTGGTGCGCAGGGCGTCTCTGAGTTTCAGCCTGGCCTTGTGCAATTGCGATTTGCTGTTGCCGATCGAGCAGTCGAGCATTCCTGCGATCTCATTATGCTCGTAGCCCTCTACGTCGTGCAGGACAAAGATCAACCGATAGCCAGCAGGAAGATCGGCGACTGCGCGCTCGAGCGCAAGTCTATCGATCGATCCGGACAAAGACAAATCCGGGGCACCGAAGCTACGACCTGGACCGTCATCGTGGGCGGGTTCCATTGCTTCGTCCAGGGACATGAGTGGCAATCCCTTCTTGCGCAGGTGCATGAGCACGACGTTGATCGCGAGGCGGTGCAACCATGTGGAAAAAGCAGAGTCTCCTCGAAATGTTGCGATCTTTCGATGCAGTTGAAGGAACGCCTCCTGCGTCAAATCCTCAGCTTCAGCTGCATTGCCCACCATGCGCAGGCAGAGGGAGTAAATGCGTCTTTTGTGGATGGAATAGAGTTGGGCAAAGGCGAGGTGGTCTCCAGCTTGAGCACGTGCAAGTGTATTGGCGTCTGGGGAGTTGGACGTGGCCGTCGCCGTATAGGTCGGCGCGGCGCCATCCGCAGTTGGTGCGGGTCCAGATTCGTGGTTGGGTGAGGAATTTTTCGCAGAATTCGATCGGGGCATGCGTAACCTTCCGGGGGAATCGCTTGCGTTTGCAAGGCGGGTATTGCTGCACCGGGCTTCTTTGGTGGTTAGTATAGGGTGCAGCATTTTGGTTGGCGGTGCTTCGGGGCTTATGTTCCTGAGCGATGCCATGCAGATTCTTATTTGGATGCAATCATTTGCCGCAACGAAGCCCTGCGGGTAGTGTTTTTTCAGGAGAAATGATTTTGAGGCCAGCGTCGGCAGGAACCTTGGGTAGGCGGATAAGGTTTGGCATCCTGCTGGGGACGATTCTTGCGGTTATTTTCCTTGATGCAACTTTAATATATGGCCAAGGAAGTACCTTTGCAGTTAATAGTTCGCGGGCCTCGGGCGATGATCTTCAGGTCGGTCTAGCTGCCGGCAGGCCGGAGACTGGGTCCTTGGATCAGTTTCTCGGATTAAAGGTAGTGCGGGTCGACTTCGAAGGAATCGATCCTTCGCGATTCGCCCCCCCTCCCGAAAGGCTCGCAGAACTGATGGGAACTCCGCTCACGCAAGAGAACCTTGCTCGAAGCCTTCGCCTGGTTTTCGCGAGCGGTCTATTTGAAACTGTCGAAGTCGACGGAACCCGCGAACCAGGGGGCGGTGTGGCTCTTATCTTCAAAGGGGCGCCCCGCATGTTTGTTGGGACGGTGAGTGTAACTGGCGCAAAGGGCGCAACCATCAACACCCAATTGGAGCGAGCCTCACGGCTCCAGGCCGGCACTCGCTTCACTGAGGCACGGCTCAACCAGGGACTAGACCAGATGCGGCAGGCGCTCGCCGATAACGGATTTCACGAGCCGGTAATCAACCACACCCTCACTCCGCATCCCGCAGACCAGCTTGTCGACGTCGCCTTCACAGTAGTGTCGGGTCCCCAGGCGCGGGTCGGCACAGTCCAGGTGGGAGGAACGCCCGGTATGAGCGTTGACGAGTTCCGACGGCACGCGCATCTTCGGCCGGGTGCCCGCGTTGATCACGACACAGCTAACCGAGCCTTAAATGGGGTGCTGAAGTACTACCAGAAGCAAGGGCGGCTTGAAGCCGAAATCAAATTGGAGTCGCAGAGCTACGCGGCTGACACAAAGAAAATCAACTTCGGGTTCACCGTGAATCGCGGGCCGATCGTGAAGTTACGCGCGCAGGGAGCGGGAATCAGCATGGATCGGCTGAAACATGCAATTCCTGTTTACGAAGAGGGGACCGTAGACGAAGATCTCCTCAATGAAGGCAATCGGCGGCTCCGCGACTATTTCCAGCGGCTGGGCTACTTCGACGTGAAGGTTGACCATGAACGCCAAACGCCGGAACCTGATCAGGTCGTCATCGTTTACACCATCACCCTGGGATCGAAACGTCGCGTTGAGAGCGTCTCGGTCATCGGGAACCGATATTTCGATTCCCCCACGTTGAAGGACCTGTTAAGCGTGCGACAAGCTGACGCGCTAGATCGCCAAGGTGTCTACAGCCAGGCGCTTGTGTCGGCAGACGTCAGCGCCCTCGAGAACGTCTATCAGAACAATGGATTCGCCTCGGTCAAGGTCACTCCCAAAACGACTCCGATTAACCCGACATCCACCTCCGGAAAGCCCAAGCATGCCGGTCTTGCCGTGGAGTATCAAATCAACGAAGGACCGCAGCAACGAGTGGGAACAGTGACGCTGGAAGGAAATGAACACGTGGAAGCTGCAAAGCTTCTTCCATTGCTGAATACTTCTGCGGGCCAGTTGCTCTCGGCACAGAATCTTGCGGGAGACCGGGACACGCTGCTGACCGACTATCTGAGCAAGGGATTCGATCAGGTGCGGATCGAAGTCGAGGAACATCCGCAGCCTGCAAACGCAAATATGGCGGACGTTGTTTTCCATATCACGGAAGGTCAGCAGGTTTTCGTCCGCAAGGTATTAATGACCGGATTGGTTTACACGCGCCCCGATACCGTGGCGAGCGCCGTTACGATTCATTCCGGGGACCCACTCAACCAGACAGCTCTCCTTGAAACACAACGCAATCTATACAACTTCGCACTCTTCAATGAAGTCGACACGGCAATCGAAAATCCCACCGGCGGGGAAACGCAAAAAACTGTGCTTCTGCAAATCGCCGAAGCGCGCCGATGGACCTTCACTTATGGACTCGGCTTTGAGGCGCAAACTGGAACGCCGCAAAACAATTGCGCCGGATACATTGCCACCGGAACCCCGTGTTCGCCGAATGGCAAAACGGGAATCAGCCCACGAGTGCTTGGCGCTCTCACGCGCAACGGCCTCTTCGGACGAGACGAGTCGGCCTCGGTCCAGGGCACCTATGGTTTGTTGGAACAGAAAGTGAACCTGGTCTTCCAGAATCCGCACTTTTACGGCAATCCGAATTTCGGACTCACTTTTACCGGCGGTTATGCGAACAGCCAGGATGTGACGACGTATGTCGCTTCAAAACTGGACGCCGGATTGAGGTGGACCGAACGCTTCAGCGGCACAGGAAGACATTTCTCCAGGGCAAACACATTTGTTTACGAATTCGACTTTCGCCGCGTGAAGGTGGCGGCGAGCAGCCTGCAAGTCTTCCCGACTGAGATTCCGGTCCTGTCTCAGGCAGTCCGTGTCGCCGGGCCGGGAATGACCTGGCTTCGCGACACGCGCGATTCGCCCCTCGATGCGCATCGCGGGACATACACAAGTTTTCAGGAGTTCTTTTCCAGCCACACGTTCGGTTCGGAGGCGCAGTTCAACCGGCTTGACTTCTCCAATTCCAGCTTCTATGGCTTCGACAAGAACCGCTTCGTCCTGGCGCGCAACAGCCGCTATGGCCAGGAGCGCGCCTTTGGATCGGATGGGGACAAGCTGATCCCACTTCCGGAGAGACTCTACGCCGGGGGGCCAACATCGCTGCGCGGATTCTCAATCAACGCAGCGGGTCCCCGCGATCCGGAGACAGGGTTTCCAATCGGCGGGGCCGGAGCGTTGGTGAACAGTACCGAACTACGGCTACCGCCGCCAACCCTTCCATGGCTTGGGGATACGCTCAGCTTCGTGCTGTTCCATGACATGGGAAACGTCTTCGCCAATGCTGGAGATGCGTGGGTGAGTGCCCTGCGGATCCATCAACCCGATCGGGATAACTGCAGGGACCTCACGCCGGCGGGCGCTGGCAACCCTCCGACGCCGCCTACCCCGAACGGGCCGACAACTTCGATCGGTCAATTAGGGAATTGCAGCTTCAATTATTTCTCACACGCGGCCGGGCTAGGTTTGCGCTACCATACGCCCGTCGGGCCCATACGCCTGGATTTCAGCTATAACTTGAATCCGCCCATCTTTCCGATCAACGTCAACTACTCGCTTTCTAGTCCGTACACCGATCAACATGTTGGCGAAGCCAGCCATTTCAACTTTTTCTTCAGCCTGGGCCAAACGTTTTGATGACAACTACCGGCCACACTCCGCTTGTCCCCAGGGTCCACGCACAACCGCTTGGAAGACTGTTTTTGTGCCTCGTCCTTGTTGGCTTTGGGGGTGGCCTTGCGCAGCTTCGATCTCAAACGGCTCCGTCTTCGACGCCCGTAGTCTTGGATCACGTGGTGGCGGTAGTGAATGGCCGCGCCATTCTGGCAAGTGATGTCAAAGAAGAGATGCTTTTGTCGGTTCTGGAGCCAAGGGACGAAGAGCAGGGCGCGGAGACTCCCCAGGCGGCTCTTCAGCGCATTATCAGCCGGACCCTTATCCGGCAACAGATTCGCGAGGAAGATGCGAGGTCGATCGAACCGACCCCGGAGGAAGTGAAGGACCGCCTCTCTGAAATCAGAAAACAATTGCCGATTTGTGTTCGAGAGAACTGCTCAACAGACGCTGGATGGAAGAGCTTTCTCGAAAACCACGGCTTGTCCGAGGCACGCGTGGAATCGTATTTACGCGGCCGCATGGAGATTCTTCGCTTCATTGAAATGCGATTCAGCCAGGGTATTCGCATTTCGCAGCAGGAGATTGAGGGGTATTACCGCAACACGCTTGAGCCGCAGTATCAAGCGGGCCAGAAAGCTCCGCCTCTCGACCAGGTCGCTCCCCGGATCGAAGAGATCCTGCTGCAGCGGCAGGTCAACGCCATGTTCAGCGGATGGCTCGACAGCTTGCGCAAACAAGGCGACGTCGAAGTTCTCGATTCCTCATTTGAAGCCGGCAATGACTCGCTCCAGGGAGGCACCGCCCCATGAGTGAGCAAGAGGAAATGCAAGCAACAGCGAGCGAGCCGAAGCAGCGCCGGCCCCGGAGCCGCTTGGTTCTGATGGGAGGCATTGGCGCCCTGCTCCTCATCGTAAGCACCTTCGGCTTGATTCTCTGGGCCGGATCGGCGAGCTTTGAGAATCTAGTCCGCCAGCGACTGATCGCTCGAATTGAGGCAGCGACGGGTGGACGGGTCGAGATTGCGACGTTCCACTGGCATCTGTTCCGCCTGGATGCGGAGGCAACCGGTTTAGTGATTCATGGCCGCGAGGCTGCGACCGAAGCGCCTTATGCCAGAGTCGCCCACGTGCATGTTGGAATTAGCGTGCTCGGATTCTTCAGCCCGCGCATTCTTCTTCGTGACCTCGAAATTACCCAACCCGCATTTCATTTGATTGTCTATCCCGATGGCTCGACCAACCAGCCGCAGCCCCGCAAGCCAACTCAATCGAGCAAATCCGGAATCAATACTTTTTTCGACTTCAAGGCGGATCATGTCGCGGTGGAGCAGGGAGTTCTCGACTACGAGAACCGTGCGGCAGACTTTGACTTTCAGAATCGCCACCTACGCCTCGACTTCGCCGCCAACGACGTTTCGGCCCTCATCTCGTATGTAAGAGCCAGCGGTACGAATCCCGAAAGCTACCGCATAGAGGCAGGAGCGCGCGACATCGCAGTCACACGGGGCGATGCCGCACATCCTGAGCCGCAGCGGGCGGAAGGCTTTGCGCAAGCGACCCTCGACTTGACGCGCAACGCAGCTTTTCTTCGTTCTCTGCGAATCACATCGCGGAGCAAGGATGCCGGCGAGCACACGCTGGCTGTCTCCGGTTCGCTTGCTGACTTCGCTCGCCCACACTGGCACGCAACGGCACAGGGCGTTCTGGACATGGGTCTTCTGGAGCCGTCGACGGGTTACCCGAACTCGCCTGAAGGGCTGGCTCAACTCGATCTTTCTGCAGAAGGACACAATGGGCAGTTTCGCGTCGACGGAAAAGTCCACGTAGATCGAGGCTCGTATATTGCGCCCGGGGTGAATGCCCGCGGCGTAAATTTGGATGCGCACATCCATGCAGATCCCGAGCAGTTGCTGATTACTTCGATCGTGGCGCGCCTTCATCAGGGCGGTCAGTTAGAGGGAACGGTCGCACTGGACCACTGGCTTCCAGTCATTCCGGGGACTCCCGTTATGGAAGCGGCGGCAACAGCGACGCCAGCGAAGCGGTGGCGGTTCGGCCATAAGCAACAGCCGGCGCCCAAGCCGGTCTCCAAGCCAAGCTATCCTGCGCCTCCGCCACTGCTCGTAAACGGCAAAGTGACGGCACAGTTCAAAAACGTCGCTCTGGACACGGTGCTGGACATCGTTGGCCAGGGACCTTTTCAACGGCTTGGGATTGACGCGCGGCTCGATGGTCCAGCAACCGCGACCTGGTCGAAGGGCGATACGGAGACCCTGCTGGTCGGGGCCAAATTGGACATGAGTTCTTCGATCGTCACACCTGCGAGGGAGGCGCCTGCGACGGGCATGATCGACGGCACCTATACGCAGCGAGACGGCTCGGTTGATCTGCGCAGGCTCGATGTCGAGTTGCCGGAAAGCAGCATTCGGGCGCGCGGCCATCTTGGCGCATATCCCATCAGCAGCCCGTCGGCCATCACCGTTGAATTTCGCTCACAGAATCTTGGCGAATTCGACACCGTGCTGCGCGACCTCGGTCTCAGGCACGAAGGAAAGTCAGGAACCGCGGCCCTTCCTCTACTGCTCGGAGGGCAAGCGGAGTTTCAGGGAAATTGGTCCGGTTCTCTGAACGATCCCTACCTGAATGGCGACTTGAAAGCATCGGATATCACTCTTGAACTTCCAGCAAACCCGAGCGACAAATCGGGAAAGCCGCAGCTTGTGCATTGGGACAATCTGGAAGCCATCGGCAGCTACTCCGCAGCACGCATTTCGATCGATCGCAGTCAACTCACGCACGGACAGTCCACGATTGACTTGGATGGCTCGTTGACCGGCTCCCCTTCGTTGCCGCACCAAAAAGGAATACCGAATTTCGATTCCAACTCCGAGCTTCATCTTCATCTGAATGCCAGCAGTGTCGGAGTCGAAGAGGTCCTGCCGTTCCTTGGTAAGAGCCTGCCTGTGACCGGTCAGCTGAGTGCCCAGATTGAGGCAGACGGGCCTGTTCACGCGCTCGATGGCTCAGGATGGGTCGAATTAGATCATGGTGTTGTCTACGGCGAGCCCATAGCGCGCATCCACGCGCAGGGCAAGATTGTGGGACACGATGTGCAGGTTGCCTCAATTACCGTAAACGATGCGGCCGGAAATGCATCTGGCTCCGGCAGCTTCGATCTGGTATCACGCCGGTTTCAGTTCGAGGCCCAAGGCACAGGTGTTGACATCAGCCGAATTCAAGGCCTTCAGCAAGCCGGATTAGCAACCAACGGCACATTGGAATTCTCGGTCTCTGGAAACGGGACACTGGACGATCCGCGGATTGAAGCAAAGGGCAGAATCGGCGGACTGACCTTGAGCGGCGAGCCAGTCGGCGAAATGCAAATCACAGCCCACACTGCGAATCATAGCCTCACCTATGACCTAGCGACTCACTTCCAATCTGCCTCGTTAACCGCGCATGGACAAACTGCACTCGACGCCAACTACACGACTCAGGCCAGAATTGAGTTTTCCGATTTCAATATCGCTAGTCTTCTCGAAGCGGCACACGTGCCTGGGCTTACCGGTCAGTCCGCGCTAGCGGGCACGGTGACGATCGAGGGACCACTTGCGCACCGTGATCAACTTCGAGGCGATGCGCGGCTACAGAGCCTTGCCGTCACCCTCTCCGGTGTACATCTGGCAAGCGATGGGCCTGTCCATGCCACATTGGCTAACTCCCGAGTGAACCTTGATCCGCTCCACGTAAAGGGAGAGGAGACAGATCTTCACGCTCAGGGCAGCCTCGATTTCAAGGCGAATCGGCGTCTCGACTTTGCTGCCAACGGCTCTATCAATTTGAAGCTCGCGGAGTCCCTCGATCCGGACCTCACAGCAAGTGGCACCGCTACTTTTCAGATAGAAGCCAATGGTCCTCTGAGCAATCCTGGGCTCCGCGGACGCGTTGATTTCCAGGATGCCTCGATAGCTCTCGAAGACCTGCCCAACAGTCTGAGCCAGCTGCATGGAACCTTGGAGTTCAATCAAAACCGATTGGAAGTGAAGTCTCTGACTGCGATGACTGGTGGCGGCCTGCTCAGCGTTTCGGGTTATCTGGCCTATCAGCATGGCATCTTTGCCGACCTTTCTGTTTCCGGAAAGGGAATTCGCATTCGTTATCCCCAGGGGGTGAGTTCACTCGCGGACGCAAATCTGCAACTTCAGGGTTCGCAAAACAACCTTCTCCTCAGCGGCAATGTGATGGTTACGCGCTTTACAGTGAGCCCCGACCTGGACATCGCCGCCTTCGCGACGCAGGCGAGCAAGATCCAGACAATAGCGGCACCCGATGCACCGTCCAATCACGTGCGTCTCGACGTGCGCATCCAATCGTCTCCGCAGTTGAATTTTCAGAATGCCTACGCCAAGCTCGCTGGCGACGTCGATTTGCGCTTACGCGGCACGCTCGCCACGCCTACTTTGCTTGGCCGCGTATCGATCACGGAAGGCAACGCAACCATCGCGGGAACACGTTACGAGCTGCAGCGCGGGGACATTACATTCACGAATCCGGTGCGTATTGAACCCGCCATTGATCTGAATGCGACGGCGCGCGTTGAAGACTACGACATCACGCTGGGACTGCACGGCACGCTCAGCAAGATGACAGTTTCATATCGAAGCGATCCGCCACTTCCCGAGGCCGATGTCGTGGCTTTGCTGGCCTTAGGGAGAACCGAGAACGAGCAGCAGATTTACGGGCAGCAACAGGAACAGGTGGCCGCGAATCCCACCACGGAGGCATTGCTGGGGGGAGCGCTCAATGCAACGGTAAGTAGTCGCGTCCAAAAACTATTCGGCGCCGGTTCTGTCAAAGTGGATCCAAATTATCTCGGCGTTCTGGGAAACTCCACTACTCGGATCACCGTCGAGGAACAGCTCAGCAAATACGTCACGCTCACCTATGCAACCGACGTAAATACAACGGCACAACAGCTGCTGCAAGCTGAAATCGCCATCAACAGGCACGTCTCGCTGCTTGTGGCGCGCGACGAATCAGGCGTCTTTTCGATGGTGCTGAAAGCAGTGCGGCGCTATCGCTAGAGCGTTCCCGCAGTTACTGTGTCCGGAAATGACTATTATCAAGTGGCTTTTTCCCTCAAGAAAAAGCCGCCTTGTGCCTCGACCGGAAACGGCTTTGCCTACTGCGGAACCGCTCTAGTGCAGGGGTTGGGCTTGACTTTCGTCGACCAATTCCCTGTCGACGAATCATCCGATTCAGGATTTCAATGCTTTCAGCAACTGAACGGGATGGATAGGCTTCGCAAGGATCTCAAAGAGATATCCTTGAATCGATGCATCATCGAGCAGGCTCGATGTGTCCACGTTGCCCGAGAAAAGAACGATTCGCGCGTCGGGACAGATGGTGCGAACCGCCTTCGCC
>Ga0074044_10002152_pt1 | contig 17342 bp, 14 predicted proteins | sample BogForMeECP23OM1_FD_94443 | JGI IMG/M metagenome (GOLD analysis project Ga0074044, IMG submission 94443) | Bog forest soil microbial communities from Calvert Island, British Columbia, Canada - Bog Forest MetaG ECP23OM1 | ecosystem: Environmental > Terrestrial > Soil > Wetlands ...
GTGCGAATTTATGTTCGAGCTAATCCGCGCCGCGATCCAAGGCAAATCGGCAATCGCTCGCGACGGCTTGGACACGCTGGTAGCAGGGGATATTAATGTTTTCCTCTCTTTGACATTCCTCGCTCACCAAATGCTGATTTCAGTAGACGCCGTAGTGCGCACGTTGGTTCGACGCATGGTGACGCAGCAGCGGCTTTTGCAATGGGAAACGGCGGCCCAGGCGGAAGTAGGTGGTTACAAGCGCACTTGGCTCGACAGCTATTTGGACTGGACGCCGGCCCTCGCCTTTGGACTTGGCATTCTGGTGTGGTTTGTCCGCCGTAGCGCGCTTCCTGCCGCGTTGCCGATTTTGCTGCTGTGGGCCTGCAGCAAACTAGTGTCGCAATGGTTGAACCGGCCGCCCCGTCCCCTGCGCAGCGCGGTGGCCAAGAAGGATGAACTAGTGCTTCGTCGAGCCGCACTCCGCACTTGGCGGTACTTCGCTGAGTTCAGCACCGAAGAACACAATTGGCTGATACCCGACAATGTGCAGGAGGAACCTCTTTCCATTGCCGCCCGCGTCTCGCCGACAAATTTGGGTTTTCTGTTTAACGCTCGACAGGTGGCCTGCGAGTTCGGGTATCTCACGATCCCCGAGTTCGCGGAACAGACTCTACGAACTTTGGCTACGGTCTCGAAACTGCAGCGGTATCGCGGGCACCTGCTCAACTGGTATGACACCCGGTCGCTAGCGCCATTAGAGCCGCAACTCGTCTCGGCGGTTGATAGTGGCAACCTGGTGGCTTCGCTCTGGACTCTTCAGCAGGGATGTTTGGACCTTTTGGACCGTCCGTTATTACAGACGAGCGCGTCCGAGGGCTTCTTGGATCATCTTCGCGTGCTGGTGGATCTACGCGCGTTGTCCCGAAAACGCTTTGCCGCTTTCCAAAGGGAAATTAAGAAAAAGAAGTGGCTGCCCCATTTGTTGAATGACGCGGATGGAGTGGTCGAGCAGGTGCATCGAGAATCCGCCAAGTCGAAACACTCGAAGGACGCGCAATGGTTCTCAGAGCAAGTGCGCTCGCGGTTGGAGAATGTCCGGCAAACGGTAAGCTGCTATGCTCCCTGGTTGCTGCCGGAATTTGCTTCGCTGTGGGACGATCCTGCCATCAACTCGAATTCGGCGCGGGACCTTCCCGCGCTCGAGCGCATGCCTGATTTCATCGACGCTCTCGCGGTTCGTCTTCGCTTGGTCCTGCGTTCGACCCATTCCGAAGAAGACAAGTTCCTGTATCAGCGTCTTGACGTTCTGCTTCCGGAGGCACGTTCCAATGCTGTACGCCTTATTCAGAATCTTCAAACCATTGCCGTTACTGCGGGGAAACTCGCCAATGAAATGGACTTTCGCTTTCTCTTAAATCAGCGCAAGCTCTTGTCGGTTGGTTTTGATGTCGCCACTCAGCAGGTCCATCCTGCCTGCTATGATTTGCTGGCTACCGAGTCTCGCATCGCCGCCTTTATCGCTATTGCAAAGGACGACATACGGCAAGAGACCTGGTTTCAGCTTGGCCGGCCGCATGCTTTAGAGCATGGGCATCCCGTCCTGCTCTCATGGACTGGAACCATGTTCGAGTACCTCATGCCGCTGCTGTGGATGCGTACATATCCGAACACCCTTCTGGAGCGCTCGGCGCGTGCCGCTGTGCGCACCCAGCAGGCCTACGTCGAGAGCCGAGGCATCCCGTGGGGCATTTCCGAGTCAGCCCATTTCCGAACCGACGAGGCGGGCAATTATCAGTACTATGCCTTCGGTGTGCCCCAGTTAGCGCTTAGCAAAGGTGAACTGAATGCGCTCGTGATTTCCCCCTACTCTACTTTCCTCGCACTGCATGTGTGCGCCTCAGAAGCTTTGAAAAACCTGCATCGAATGAGTCGCGATGGATGGTTGGGGGCGTATGGATTCTACGAAGCCGCCGACTTCACCCCCGCCAGACGGCGCTCGCGGTTGCACCGCTACGAACTGGTACGCTGCTGGATGGCTCATCATCAGGGAATGAGCTTGCTCTCTATTGCGAACTTTTTGCAGGATGGAGTCATACAGCGGTGGTTCCATAGTGATCCGCGCGTGCAAGCTACCGAACTGTTGCTGCACGAGAAACCCGTGGCCCACGGCCGCGCAACCCGCATGAACTATGGCGCCAGTGCCGCGTGAATTCGGCTCCAACGGCTGGATCCAACGTTCAATCAGATCGTTTCTGGCTGACCTGCTGCCAAAGTGTTGGATGCGAAAATCTTCTACACCTCGGACATTCATACTCTTCGTCATTTTCGTCGCATCGTGTGCTCAGTGTGCACCGGCCGCGGACGCCCCGGCCAATTCGACGACAGATGAGATCGTCGTGGATGCGAAGGCAAAATCCCATCCCTTTCCACACTTTTGGGAGCAGATGTTCGGCTCCGGACGCGCCGTGCTCAGCCTGCGTGACAGCTACCGGCGCGATTTGCGTGAGGTCAAGCAAATCACCGACTTTAAATACGTGCGCTTCCACGCCATTCTTCACGACGAAATTGGCGTCTACGACGAAGATAGTCATGGCCACCCCATATACAATTTCTCTTACGTCGATCAGATCTATGATGGTTCGCTCGCCAACGGTGTGAAGCCGTTTGTTGAGCTGAGCTTTATGCCGCAGAAATTAGCGGCTCACAACACCCTACACAGTTTTTGGTACAAGCCAAACATCTCCCCGCCAAAAGATTGGGGTAAGTGGGATGGCCTCATCGCGGCGTTTGTGAAACATCTGATCGATCGCTATGGCATCGATGAAATTGCCCAATGGTATTTTGAGGTGTGGAACGAACCCAACCTGGATTTCTGGGCAGGTGAGCCGAAGCAGGCAAGCTACTGGGAACTTTACGATCACACTGCCCGCGCAATCAAAAGCGTGAACCCGCGGCTTCAAGTCGGAGGTCCCGCCACAGCACAAGCTGCATGGGTCGACTCATTTATCCAACATTGCACCGAAAACAAGGTCCCTATGGACTTCGTCTCTACCCATGTTTATGGCAATGACCGAGCCAGTGATGTCTTCGGTACCGATGAGGACATTCCACGCGACAAAATGGTATGCCGCGCAGTGAGCAAAGTTCACAACCAGATCGCGGCTTCGAGCATGCCCAATCTGCCTTTAATCTGGAGCGAGTTCAATGCCAGTTACAAGAACGAAACTGAAGTTACCGACTCGACTTATATGGGACCTTGGCTCGCCGATACCATCCGCCAGTGCGATGGCCTGGTCAGCATGATGTCATACTGGACCTTCTCTGACGTGTTTGAAGAACAGGGCGTAGTGAAAACGCCTTTTTACGGCGGTTACGGACTGATCGCCGCCGGCGGCATTCCGAAGCCCGCGTACAATGCCTTCAAACTCTTGCACATGCTCGGAGAGAAGCGCATCGCACTCGACTCCGATTCCGCCCTGCTCACTCGCAGGGAAGACGGCACTCTGGTTCTCGCTGTATGGAACTATGCTCCGCCTGAGCAAACCGGTTTGCCAAGAACTGTCGATTTTCACTTCAAGAATGCGAAACCACGAGGCGCTACGATTTGGCTACTGGATCACGAACACGGCGATTTTCACTCAGCCTACCAAGAGATAGGCTCGCCTCGTTACCCAACGAAGAAGCAGACTCAAGAGCTGCGCCGGTCTGCCGAACTTCCCGCCCCAGAGACCCGCCGGCTGAAAAACGACGAACTGACTCTCACACTTCCCACGCAAAGTTTGGCACTCATCGAACTGAAGTAACCAACGCGGCGATTATTTGCGAAGCCCGAATTGTTGCACATCATCCCGACTGTGTTGGCGAAGACTCATAATTATTGAATCCGGCTCGTTCCATACCGCGTTTCGCCTCTGGGTTTTTCATGAACGTTTCCCAGACGAATCCAGTGCGTGCGTTTTCGGCCATGATCATCGTGATTCCCGTATCAATTCCAATCACATCGGTGTCGTACCAAGGTTTCAATGGATTGAACGCATTCACGAATCCATACCGGCTCCAGGTTCCTCCATAATGATTTTTGATGTTTTGAAGAACGCGCATCACCGGCTGCGGCAGAAAGGGTAGTGAACCCGCCGACGCACTGGGAACAACAGTTCCGTCGATTGGTCCCGTCGATGGTGGCCCACCCCAAATCACGTAGCCTTTTTGCGAATCTGAAGCCGTGATACCCCAGAGATCGTCGCTGTAATCCGGAAATTGTTTTGCAAGCTCCACACAGAAGCGGCGATGAACGTCGGTGGCAATGGTCGAGTTATGAAAGTAATCCGCATATTTGTCGCGTTTGCCGCGGAAATCAAACCACGCCTGCGAGTACTGATGCACGAACAACGGGGCAAAAGAACCAATATAGCGAAGGCCATCATATTCGAACGTGGTTCGTTTCCAGGCATTCCAGGTCTCGACTCGCAGCGGATAGGCTGCCGAACCCAATCCCAGGAGATACATCATCATCAGTTCGCTGTAGTAGTCCCAGCGGTAGGGAAGAAAACCGAGTTCCGGAGTCCATCCGTGGGGCAATAAAGATGTGTCCTCGGAAAGCCAGGTCCAGTCCACCCGATTGAAAATCTGGTACGCCAGTAAACTGATTTCTGAATGCTGGAAGTGCTGCCGGCAGGTAAGAATTCCGCAAAGCAAAATTGCGGTGTCAACGGATGACACCTCGGAGTCCCACATTCTTTCGCCCGTGTTGAGGTTCGCGAAGTGGTAAAAGAATCCTCTGTGCGTTGGCAATTTCTTCCATAGAAAGCGCAAGCTAGCCACAACTCGCTCGCGTGCCTCAGACAAAGAAATATAACCGTGCCTTTGCCCAATGCAGAGGGCGGTCAGCCCGAAGCCAGTCGCGGCAATACTCCCCACCACCCCGGTATCATTGGCGCGCACGTTACAGCGGTCTTTTACCATTCCGGTTTGCGGGTTGGCTTGTTCCCAGAAGTAGAGGAAGTTCGCCTTCTCTATTTCCTCCAGCAGTTGATCGTCTGCCTGCGAAAGGGATGTGGGAACGGGAGGACGGGCTGGCTCAAGATGTTGTTGCGGCGCCGCGGCTAAGAAGGGCCGAAGGCTTCCGGTAAAGGGCAGGCATACACTCACGCGGGCGATCTGTTTCAGCAGATCCCGGCGCGATATATCTTTGTCTCTGGAATGATTGTCGTCTTTCCCGCGCACTTTGTAAATTCTAGACGATTTTCGCTCCCGTGTGATTTTGGAATCATGATAAGCAAGGATTCTTGCGGACACTCCCGGGCCGTATACCTCGGATTCAGTGTCCAAGTAAACCATACCAGTGTCATAGAATAATGATGTGGGGACCGGATGAACTGGAAACGAAAGATTGCGATTTGGGCGGTTGTGATTGCAACCCTCGCAGGTGCTCTGGCTGCGGTATTGGTTGCTATTCGCAAGGCGCAACCTATAACTATAAAAGGTGCAGTCCTGAGTGACGACCCAGATCCGCAAAAACAATTACCCATCGCGGACGTCCAAATAACAGGTATGAACGGCTCGGGGGCGGTGAGCAGTAGCAAATCTGATTCTTCTGGCTTCTTCAGCCTAACTTTGCGTCGGGGACTCCGGCGGCGTCAGCCTCTCACACTGCGATTCCGCCATGGGGACTACCAACCGCTCGACTTGAATGAATTTGTTTCAGACAAAATTTACATTGCTCGCATGGTCCCCATTCATCACCCTACCCATGTCGAAAGTGGCCATCCCGACGTTGGAATCGCGAACGTCAGAGTGCGATATTCGACAAAGGCCACTACCGAAGCGGACGTCGGTAGCGCGGTCAAAACATTCGAAGTAGTGAATACCGGCAATGTGCTTTGCAAAGGCCATCATCCCTGTTCGCCCGACGGAAAATGGAAGGCTGCTCTGGCCTCAGCGTCGCTGGATGCGGGCGAGGGAAATCAATTCCGCAATGCCCGAGTTTCTTGCATCGCGGGCCCGTGTCCGTTTACCCGGATTGAGTTCGAAGATCTTTCGCGTGGCGGCCGCAGAGTCAACGTATCGGTTCGCGACTGGTCCGATACGACTACTTTTCTCATCGAAGCGGAAGTGGTCCACCCCATGGTCAGCGACCTGGTGCGTGAGTCTTACCCCGTGATTTTTGGTCGGGCGCTGAACTTCAGTTTGCCGTCCTCAGCCGAGGGCCCAAGTATTGAAGCTGAGGTGAATGGAGAGTCCATCGTTTTCCCGCTGGGGCCAGATCTGTTCTTAAGCTGGGCGGATTGTCACGTTCGAGTTGATACGGACCAAGCCAAAGCCTATCGCTGCGAACTAAAGCCCGGATATCGTTTCCGATAATTGAGTCTAAATGCTCTCCACACCTAACGCCTTTGCGAGATTCATCACTCGTTAGCGAGGTCTGGATCACACCCGGAAGCTGCACTGCGCAGCTTCACCCGTCCGGTGTAAATTGCCATTCCAACCACCGCATCGATTCGCAGAGCGTCCAGTTGATCGATTTGCTCCAAGCTCGCAATACCCCCGGCCACAATCAGTTGCTTCTTGGTTGAAGCTCGCAACTGGCTCACGGGGTCGAGCGGAATGCCTTGCATCAGCCCCTCGGTATCGATGTGCGTGTACAGAAATGCGCTACACCACGGATCCAGGGCGGCGATCATCTCAACAGGCGTAAGAGCAGTGAGTTCGCGCCATCCTCGGATGGCGACTCGTCCGTGCTTTGAATCAATCGCGAAGACCAACTTTTCTGGCCCGACCCCGCGTGCCACCTCTTCCGCAAACACAATGTCGGGCCGACCATTGCGGATGAGCGAAGATCCGAAGATGACACGCCGCGCACCCATCGACAGCACTTGCTCTGCACTTTGCACGGACCGGACTCCTCCGCCTACCTGACACGGAAGACGGCGTGCAAACTCGCGCACTAAGTCACGATTATGCCCGGTGCCGAGAGCAGCATCCAAATCGATAAGTTGAACCAAAGGGAACGAGGAGAAGCGCTCAATCCACTTTTCGAAGTCGTCGAATTCCAGGGCTTTGCGCTCGCCTTGCACGAGCTGAACGATCTTTCCGCCCATCAGGTCAATGGAAGGTATCAACATGGCCATCGTACCGGGATGCCTGCGCTCCGCAGTTCTCGCTTAAGATCGGCCAGACTGTGCAAACCGAAGTGAAAGATGGACGCCGCGAGGGCTGCGTCTGCTTTGCCGCGCTGAAAGACATCAACGAAGCTCTGCGTATCCCCACCTCCGCCCGAAGCGATGACCGGAATATGCAACGCTTCAGAGCATGCGCGGGTCAATTCGCAGTCGAAGCCTATGCCGGTGCCGTCGCGATCCATGGAAGTGAGTAGGATCTCGCCGGCACCCCGCTCTTCGGCTTCCCGCGCCCAAGCCACGGCATCGCGCCCAGTGGCATTCCGGCCTCCGCTGACGTATGCCTCGAAGCGTGCTTCTCCGTTAATGCGCTTGGCATCAATGGCGACAATTACCGCCTGTGAACCGTAGCGTTCGGCGATACGAGTAATCAACGAAGGATCGGCGAGTGCCGCTGAATTGATGCTGATTTTGTCAGCGCCAGCTTCGAAAACGCAGATCGCGTCATCCAAGGAGCGGATGCCGCCGCCGACTGTAAATGGAATAAACAACTGTCGCGCAGCTCTGCGAACGGTGTCAGCGAGGGTTGCGCGTTTCTCGTGCGTGGCGGAAATGTCCAGCATCACCACCTCATCGGCCCCGGCTTGGCTGTGAGCCGCGGCCAGTTCTGCCGGGTCCCCGGCGTCGCGCAATTGTTCGAACTGCACGCCTTTTACGACGCGTCCAGCGGTGACGTCCAAACACGCGATGATTCGTTTGGTGAGCATCAGAGGCTGCAAAAATTCTTCAGAAGTTTCAATCCCAAATCCCCGGATTTTTCGGGGTGAAATTGCACTCCGAACAAGTTGTCTTGCTCGACAGCCGCGGAAAACTCTCCGCCATACTCACATCGCGCCACCGTTGCGTTGACTACCGGCGCTGAGTACGAGTGAGTGAAGTACACAAAAGAGCCCGACGGGATTCCGCGAAGCAGGCTTGATCCATTGTCACAGGCTAGAGAATTCCAACCGACATGTGGGGATTTGACGCTCTCCGGAAACCGTCCGCACGCTCCCGCGAACAATCCGAGGCCCTCGGTTCCAGGCGCCTCCGCACTGGATTCAAACATCCACTGCATGCCAACGCAGATCCCTAGAAACGGCACTCTCTGTTCAATTCTGCGCAGAATGGCAGTACGCAGTCCCGTTTGTTCCAGAATCGCCGTGGCCGAAAAGTGGCCTACGCCGGGCAGAATGATCTTGTCAGCGTGCGCCACCACGTCCGGGTCGCGAGTGACTATCGCGTCCGAACGCAAATGATCCAGCGCCTTTTTTACCGATGTAAGATTCCCCGCGCGATAGTCTACGACGGCAATCATTAGAGCAATCCTTTCGTGCTGGGGAGCAAGCGTGCCATGCGGCGATCGCGCCAGCAGGCAGCACGCAGAGCGCGTGCAAACGCCTTGAACAACGATTCAATCTTGTGATGGCTGGAGCGGCCATAGAGCACCCGGGCATGCACGCTGGCGCGAGCGCCCCGGGAAAAACCGTCGAAGAAATCGTGCACCAACTCCGCTTGCAAATCGCCTACAAGCCGAGCGCGAACCTTCGTATCCACAGTTGTAGATGTCCGCCCAGAGAAATCCACAGCCGCGAGACCCAAAGTTTCGTCCATCGGCATCACGAAGTAGCCTGCGCGCAGAATGCCACGCTTGGCGCCGAGCGCTTTGTCAAAGAGCTGTCCGAGCACGATGCCAACATCCTCCACGGTGTGGTGCTGATCTACATCGAGGTCGCCCTTGGCTTCGAGTTGCAGATCGAAGCCGCCGTGATGGGCGAAGAGCTCCAACATGTGATCAAAGAAACGAATCCCCGTGGAAACTTTATACCGGCCGCGGCCTTCAACGACCAACACGCCGTGGATCTCCGTCTCCTTTGTGGTGCGTTGAATCGCGGCTCGTCTCATCTCGCGCTCATCTCTTTCGCTGCGATTTCCGCCAGCGCCTCGCGCAGCGCTTGCAGCAATCGGGTCGTCTGGTCAGTGGTTCCGACCGTAATGCGCACGCAGCCGTCACAGCCGTAGTCGCGTGAACGATCTCGTACGAGAATGCCGCGCGCGCGCATGGACTGGATCAACGCCGTCTTCAATGAAACGAAACTCGCCAACACGAAATTAGCCTGACTTGGCCAGTACCGAATCCCCCACTGCCCTAATTCCTTTTCGAGTTCACCTCTTCCCTGCCGAACCTGGTCAACGTACCGGTGGACATAGTCCTGGTCCGCCACCGCCGTCGGCAAGCAGGCGAGTGCTACGCCATTGACGTTGTAAGGGGAACTAACCTTGCTTACCGTGGGAATGTGCTCTGCGTTTCCAGTGAGCGCGCCTATTCGAAGTCCAGCCAGTCCATAGGCTTTCGAAAACGTTCTGGCCACGAACAGATTCGGAAGGCTGCGCCAGTGCCCCAACAGCGTTTTCCCGTAAAACTCGAAGTAAGCTTCGTCCACCAGGATCGCCGCTTGCGAAGCGCGGCCCGCGATTTCCAACAAACTTGCTGCATCCGCCACGCTGCCCGTCGGATTATTTGGATTAGCAATCGCGATTAGACGAGTGCACGCCGTGATTTTGGAAAGCAACTCAGAAGTTGGAAACCGGAAGTCTGCGCCTGCGGGAACGGAGATAACTCGCGCACCGGTGGCCGCCGCCGAAATCTCGTACATGGCAAACGTAGGCACCACAATGAGCACTTCGTCACCAGGTTGTAGAAATGTCTCGCATAAAAGGTGGATGGCTTCATCCACGCCGTTGGTCAAGAGCAATTCGTTGGGCTTGATACCGAGATAATCAGCCACAAGCGCTTCGATGGGTTCGCGCTCGGGATAGCACGCGATTTGTTCCGCGGTAATTTCGCGCAATCGGGACAGCACTTTCGGCGAGCATCCCACCGTGTTTTCATTGAAATCCAGGCGCAGCCCCTTACGTCCACCGAGCGGTGGATGATAAGTCGGCAGATTGCGCACCGATTCCCGCGCTTCAAGCATGGTCGAACCTCGTGCGAATCGACTCCGCGTGCGCCCGCAATCCTTCTGCGTTCGCCAATGACTCGACGACCGGCGCGATCTTTCTCAGACCAGGCCGCGAAAGCCGTTGGACACTAATGAGCTTTACAAAATCGAGAACGCCGAGCCCGCCTCGGAAGCGGGCAGCGCCTCCCGTAGGCAGAACGTGATTAGGACCAGAAGCATAGTCACCGACGGCCTGTGGTGAATAGTTGCCTACGAACACCGATCCCGCGTTACGAACAAGCATAACGTCCGCCGCGTCAACCGTGAGATGTTCTGGCGCCAGTTCATTGGCCCATTCAAAGCTCTGGCGGCGCGAGTCGGATACAAGAACGATTCCATTACGACGCAACGACTGGCGCGCTACCGCATTCCGCTTGCTCAACTTCTCCGCAGCGCGTGCTACGCGTCGACCAAGCTCTTCACGAGTTGTGATAAAAGCTGCCATCGCTTCCGGATCGTGCTCTGCCTGTGCGGCCAAATCGGCGGCGATAAATTCCGGCTTTCCAGTATCGCTTACGATAACGACTTCTGTCGGACCAGCCAGGAAATCGATGGCACAGTCAAACGAAACCAGCTTCTTGGCGCAAGTAACGTAAAGATTTCCGGGACCGACTATCTTGTCTACGCGCGGAATGCTTCCCGTTCCATAAGCCAGCGCGGCAATCGCTTGCGCACCACCGATCCGATAGACCTCGCGTACTCCGAGCATTCCAGCAGCAGCCAGCACCTCCGCCCGCGGCTGAGGCGAGACAACGCGGATGTTCTGCACGCCCGCCACCTGGGCAGGGATAACCGTCATCAGCAACGTCGAGACCAATGGGTAGCGTCCGCCCGGAACATAGCAGCCCACCGAATCCAGAGGCCGCACGATTTGCCCGACGGCGATTCCTTTGCGAGCGCGCATCCACTCCACCGGTTTTTGCCATTCGCAGAAGCGGCGAATGTTCGCCGCCGCCGTGCGCATAGAAGCTTTCAATTCAGGTGCGGCAGACTTCCAAGCCGCCAGGATCTGTGCTTCGGGCACTTGCACAGACTGTTGCGTCCCCAGGCCGTCCCACCGTTCGGCATACTTGCGCACAGCCGGTTCGCCTCGTCTCTGAACGTCGGCGATAATGCGCCGCACAACGGGTTCGACTTCCGCGTACCGCGATCCGCGGGCTGCCATCTTACGGATCCTCGCCCTCGCCGCGGCTCCAGAAAGAATGCGCATCACAGCACCACCTTGTTCAGTGGATACTCGACGATCCCTTGGCCATTGGCTTCTTTCAGGCGCGGAATGACTTGCCAAGCCGTCGATTCTTCGATCACCGTGTTTACGGCCACCCAGTCTTCGTCACTGAGGGTGGAAATGGTGGGTTTCTTGAGGGCAGGCAGAACTGCGAGTACTGCGGCCAGATCTTGCTTGCGAACGTTCAGCATCAGGCCGACGCGGTTCTGGGCATCCATCGCACCCCTCAACATGAGCGCCAGATTTTCAATTTTCCGCCGCTTCGCCGAATCACACCAAGCTGTCTTGTTGGCGACAATCTGCGTGTTCGATTCGAGCACCGTATCAATGATGCGCAGATGGTTAGCTCTCAGAGAACTGCCGGTCTCCGTAACCTCCACGATGGCATCCGCCAACATCGGCGGTTTCACTTCGGTCGCCCCCCAGGAAAACTCAACCTGGACGGCAACACTCTTGTTCTCGAAATATTTCCGGGTGACATTCACGAGCTCAGTTGCGATGATTCGGTTGCCCAGGTCCTCGGCGCGCTGGAAGGGCGAATCTTCCGGAACCGCCAGCACCCACTGCACCTTGCCCCGGCTTTGCTTGGCGTAAATCAGGTCTGAAACTGTGATGACTTCGAGCCCGCTCTCGACTACCCAATCAAGGCCAGTTAGCCCGGCATCAAGCACGCCATGCTCGACGTAGCGCGCCATCTCCTGAGCGCGAATGAGCATGCAGTCGACTTCCGGGTCGCGAGTGGTTGCGAAATAAGAGCGCCCATTTGTGAAGATTGGCAGACCAGCGCGACCGAACAGTTGTAATGTGGCCTCCTGCAAACTCCCCTTCGGAATGCCCAGACGAATCTTCATGACTGGACCTCCTGCGGATTCGGGCCGTTCCGCAAAATTGGTTTTGTGAAGCAAGAGCGCGTGCCCTCATGACATACCAACCCCGCCCCCTCGACCTCGACTTGCAACAGAAGTGTGTCGCGATCACAGTCGATGGTGGCGGCAAGCAGCTTGAGCCGGTTACCCGACGTCTCTCCTTTGGTCCAAAGCTGGTTGCGCGTGCGGCTGAAAAACGTCACGTAGCCGGTCGATAGCGTACGCTCGCAGGCCTCGCGATTCATAAAGCCCAACATCAGTACTTCACCGGAGGCTGCATCCTGCACAATGGCCGGCGCCAAACCCTGCATCTTGTCAAAATCAATTTCCCGGTTCATAGATCGTGTCCTTCGTCCAAAAACAAAAAGCCCGCTGAGCTTAGATCGCATCAGCGGGCTCGAATCTCTTAAGGTGTCACGCTAGCTCAGCCAAACACCCCCGCCGACGCGCCATGCGCGTGGTGATGATGACGATGAGCCAAGTTAATCACGAACCAACAATAGCGGAAATCTTCAAACATTGTCAAACCAAATTTTGCGGAATGAGATTGCGTCGAGGATAAAAATCCGCCACCAACACGGTGGTCTGCGGACATCAATCCTGGGAGGCCCAGCCTTCGCAGGCAAGACTGCAGAAACACGCTCGATACCGTGAGCCTCGCGGCCGCGGCAATGGATTACAAACCACCTTCCGCGCATTCCGAGCCCGTGCGGGAATGCGTGCGGACGATCAGCAATCCAACCAGAACCGCACTAACCAGCATGACCACCCTGACGTAGAGTCCAACATGAAAAGCCTGATCGCCAGCCGCAGTTCGGAGAAGTCCAGAAGTGGCGCTGAGGGCGCAGAACCCAAAATAAAATCTCTCCATCCGTCCGCGGGAAATGAACAGAAGCCACAGAAGAATAGAGGACACGATCGCGAAGATTGCGCAGAGAATCCACGTCCCAGGGGGCACCGGGGACGTCAACCGAATGCCGGCGGCGGGATTGACCGCAACCATCTGGCGCACCGCGACCAGCAGGAACACGACTGAATGCACCAGTGCGATCATGGCGCGTTTGCGGTTGGTGAGGATGGAGAATTCGCCCATGCCTGACCATAGGCTACCGAAAGTGGCAAGCACGAGGCTGTGATCCAGATCACGCGAGGCGAGGGCCATCTCGACACGGGCGAAACTTGAAGGTAGAGTCCAATGCCGGCATGAGCAAGGGAAAACTCTGATTGCAACGCCTAGTCGTCCCGTGGATCCGGTTTATCGAGCATCGCCAGCCACGCAGCCGGTATACGAACCGCAGTCCCAGTAGCCACTCTCGTAGGCTTTGTCGGAGCAGCGGTCGCTTGTAAAGAACCAAGCTGTACTGCGGTTTCCGCGAAGATCACCGAGTACTTCAGTCCTGGACCCCGTACCCCATGCCTGCCAGAACCCCTCGCATGTATGCGAAGCTGGCGTTAACGCCCGGCATCGGATCGTCGGGATGAATCTCATATTCCAGATCGACGAAGCCGTTGTACTTCGCCGCGATAAGAGCTTCCAACATCTTCCGCACCGGCATGATGCCGTCTCCCACCGCGACCTGGCTCTCCTTGCTCTCGAAGTTCGTGAGGTCCTTCATGTGCAGGTTAAACAGCCTCGGGCCTGCTTCGCGGATCGCCTGAACCACATCTGTGCCGGCACGAGCCGCGTGCCCGACATCGATGCAGCATCCGATGCGTGGATCCATACCCTTCACCGCCTTCAGTACATCCAGTGGCGAAGGCCACAGCTTATCTTCCGGCCCGTGATTGTGGATCGCGATACGGATGTCGTACTCCTGTACGAACTTCTCAATGCGGGGCAGAGTTTCCGGTGCCGGGTCGGCGGCGACAATGACCGCGATGCCTGCTCGCTTGCAGTACTCGAATTTAGTCCGGATATCCGCATCTTCATCTTTCGTGAAATAGATGGCTCCGGCAGCGTGAAGCTTGATGCCCGCTGCGGCATAGTCGGCGAGCGCAGCTGCCTCTTGCCGCGGATCTGCGGGAAGATGATCTTTGACGTCCTTGGCATTCAGCGCAAACACATTGAGCTGCTTCATGAAGCCGATCAGTTGTGCACGGCTGAAGTTACGGAAGGTGTAGCTGGCCAGGCCCAAACGAATCGGCGATGCGTCGTCGGTTGATGGCCGTTCCTGTGCCGGCGCCAACATGTTGCTCGGAGCGGCGAACGCTGCCGCGACCAGCGCGCCGCAGCGAACGAAATCGCGACGCGAGAAGGTGTTCTTGGGCAGAAAATCCTTAGACATGCGGGGCCCACCCTTTCTCGTACTCGCGCCCCCACATCTTCATCGCTTCCGTGTCGCCCTGGATCCGCCCGCTCTTCGTGTCGAGATACAATTCCCGGTTGACTTCCCACGCGATGTTGGAAAGCTGCAGCATCGTAACCGCGACATTACCGGTAGAGACAGGAGCGTTGAGCTTTTCGCCTTTGCGAATCCCCGCGATGAAGTTCGCGAAATGAGCATCAGTCATGGAATCGCGGCTGATAAGGTCGGCGGATGAACTGATATTTCCTGCTTTGAATTCGCTCGTCTTATTCCCTTTGAGGTCGTATATCTCGTAGCCATCGCGGTCGACCAGCACTGTGCCAGTGGTTCCCATGATTGTCGAACCACGATCGCGGCCATAATATTTCATTCCCTGGCAACTCCTGCCTTCCCACGAAATCATTTTGTCTTCGTACTCGAAGTTCGTCGCCAGGGTGTCATAAAACTGCCAGTCGTCTTTGAAATGGTATCTGCCGCCCGACGAAGTGACCCGCTGCGGATAGTCGACGCCCAGCGCCCAGCGGCAGACATCGACCTCGTGCGTGCCATTGTTAAGCGTCTCGCCCGTGCCATACATCCTGAACCAGTGCCAGTTGTAGGGATGCATGTTGTCCTTATAAGGACGGCGCGGTGCCGGACCCTGCCACAGGTCCCAATCAAGCTGTGGCGGCACGGGCACTTCTTTGCCTGTGCCAATCGACTTCCTCACATTCGCGTACCAGGCTTTCGCGACGTAGGGCCTGCCGATAATGCCTTGGTGAATCTTTTCGACAATCTCTATGGTGTGTGGTGAAGAGCGCTGCTGCGTGCCCATCTGCACTAGCTTTCCATATTTCTGTTGCGCCTGCACCAGCATCTCACCCTCAGCCGGATTGTGGCTGCATGGCTTTTCCACGTAAACGTGCTTGCCCGCCTGCAACCCGGCAATCGTCATCGGTGCATGCCAATGATCGGGAGTGGCAATGGTGATGGCGTCCACATCTTTGAGCTCAATAATTTTGCGAAAGTCTTTCTCTGCCACGGGGGCCTCGTCCATCTCTTTCTGTGCACTGTCGGCGAACTTGCTGAGAATATTGCTGTCCACATCGCAGACATGGGAGATGCGCGCGGTGCTGCGGTTTGCCTTAAGCGCCGCGAGATGCGCATATGCGCGCCCATTAAGACCGATGACGGCAAAGTTGATGCGATCATTAGAGCCAACGATCTGGCTATAGCTCTTTGCCGTTGTTGCCACAGCCAATCCCGCCGCGCCCACTGCAAGAGCATCGAGAAACTCACGTCGTGTAACCGTCATCTGATTGTCCTTTAACTGTTCCTGATAGCTGGCGGCCATGAGCGTCCGTCTGCTGTCTGATAAGCTGACTTACGATCAGCAGGAGAAGCCGGCCTTGGTCAGCATTTTCTTGAGCCCGTCCATGCTAATACGCGTGGATGCTTCGGGCGTACCCGCGCCTCGCCAGTGGGTTTCGAGGCTCAGGCCGTAGTGGAAGCCATCACGCTGCAGAGCCTGGAGCTGCCCAACCCAATCGACAATGCCGCCGCCGACCGGAGCCCAATCGTATATGTCCATCTCTTTTTGTTTCGTTGTATCGTTCGTCGTGCGCACTACATCTTTGCAATGGCAGTGCCCAATGCGGTCTTTGGGCAGCAGTTGATAGCCAGTTGGATAGGGGGTCTTTCCGATGACGGCGGAGTTGCCAGGATCCCAGTTCAGCATCAAGTTCTTGTTTGGAATCGCTTTCAGCACGGCAGCCGCTTCTTCGCCCGTGGCAGTGTTGCAGGACATTTCGTTTTCGAGCAGCAGGATGAGATTGTCTTTGGCGCAGCGTTCGGCAGCCTGCTGCAGTTTGGCATTGATCGCCGCCCGGTACGGCTTAGGATCATCAAGCCGCCAGTAGTCGAAACAGCGAATCCTGTCGGTGTTGAAAGTTTTGGCGAGCGAGATGCAGCGCTCGAGTAGTTTGTCCTGCGCGGCTGCATCGAAGTTTGCGTGGAACTGGTCGCGCCTTTCGCTCTGAGGCGACCGCGGAGCTCCGGGCCAGTCTGTCTTGAACAGCGGGCTGGCGATATCCGTGACTCGTAGCTTGTGCTTTTCGAGAATCTTCCGCGCATCCTCCGCTTCTTTCGCGTCGAGTTCGGTCACGTTCTTGTTCCACATTGAGCGCAGTTCAATCCAATGGAGCCCGAAATCTCCGGCAACGATCTGACACGCCTTCTCGAAGTCCTGAGTGATTTCGTCATTGATCACGGCCAACCGGAACGGGCATGCGCCCGCGCCCGTTTCCGCCGCCGACAGCGATGGCATGAGTAAGCGTGCTCCCGCTTTCTTGATCAGTGGCGGCATCACCGCCTCTAGTCCCGCCAATCCTAAGCCTGCGAGTACCCTGCGTCGCGTGTACGCCATGAATTCGACCTCCCGTTATCGAATGATTTTCTACCGTGACTCCTAATTCATTTAAGCCTTATGCTTTCGTTACGTGTTGACGCCGCTTGCCAGAAAGCCACCGTCGACGACCAGCGTCTGTCCGGTGACGAAGGATGCCGCATCGGAGGAAAGATAGACGGCGGCTCCGACGAGTTCCTCAGTTTTGCCGAAGCGGCCCATCGGCGTCCTCATCAGCAGTTCCTGGCCGCGCGGCGTGTTGTCGAGCAGATCCGCGTTCAGAGCAGTGCGGAAGACGCCAGGCGCGATGGCATTCACGGTAACGCCCTTCTTTGACCACTCCACGGCAAGCGAGCGCGTAAGCGAGACAACGCCCGCCTTGCTGGCCGCGTAGGCAGCGACCTCGCTGAGCGCAACGAAA
>Ga0074044_10002153_pt1 | contig 17340 bp, 14 predicted proteins | sample BogForMeECP23OM1_FD_94443 | JGI IMG/M metagenome (GOLD analysis project Ga0074044, IMG submission 94443) | Bog forest soil microbial communities from Calvert Island, British Columbia, Canada - Bog Forest MetaG ECP23OM1 | ecosystem: Environmental > Terrestrial > Soil > Wetlands ...
ATCCCACCGAGAACATCAGCGACATAAGAAAGACAGTTTTAGTAGTAAAAGATGGAGTCCTCTACCACCCCGCCGAGCTCTACACCGAACTAGGCGTAACCCCATAGGATCGCGTAGGGACGGACGCATTCGTCCGTCCCAGCCGAGCGCAGCTCGGCTCCCGCCACTGCAGCCGCCAGGAACACTCCCCCCTCCGTACCCATTCCAGCCCCCGACTAATCCCCCCGCCCCAACCTGCCGATGATCACTCCAGGAGCCCTGTAACCAACCATCCCGGAGCCCATCCATGAATTCGCCCGACCCCCAACCCTCGACCAGATCTCTAGCCGAACCCGATCGTCGCCTCCATCCCCGTTACACGCTCCAGGTCCAGATCGAAATCCACGAGGAGGGCAACGAGGTCCCCATGCGCCTTCAAACCACCGACCTCAGCCGCGGCGGCTGTTACATCGAGCTGATCATGCCCCTGGCAATCGGCGTCCGTGTCCGAGCCACTCTCTGGCTCGACGGCTATCCCATAGTCATCCACGGGCGTGTGGTCACCCGTCATCCCCAATTCGGCAACGGCATTAAGTTTGTCCATTTCGAAGGTCAGGCAGAACATCTCCTGATCCGATACCTGGAAGCTGTCACCACCACCTAGCCGCAGAAACAGAGATGCAAATCAAGAGCTGGTATCACATCATCGGGTAAAAATCGCGTCACTGTCCCACTTATTACTAAAAAGATTCCTGACAACTCAAGCCCTCCAGATGCGAGCCCTTTGACCTCTAACCTCCGACCTAGGTTTCCTTCCCCATCCGCACGATCGGCAAAGTCATCCCATCCCCCAGCGGAGCTTCCACCGCCCCCAACTCGACATATCCCTTCGCCCGATAAAAAGGCACACCCGTCAAAGTCGCTCCCATTTCCAGCCGACGAAATCCCGCCGCCCCAGCCGCCGCTTCACAAGCCTCCAGAATCATCCCGCCAATCCCACGCCGCGCCCACTCCGGATGAACAAAAAATGCCCGAATCTTAGCCGCATCCCGAGCCGGATCCAGCAACGAGTCCTCACGCCCCGCAAACTGATCGCCTCCATAAAGAGTTTTCCGTTTGCTCCATCCGCCGCACCCCACTAGCAGCGCCGTGCCCGAAGCTCCAATCTCTTCCGCCGCAAAGTAAGTTCCATCCGAAATCAGCTGCGTGTCGACTCCATACACCGTCCGCAGCGCGCTCTCCAACTGCGCCGCGGAATAATCCCCCGCCTGCAACCCCCGCACCGAAGCTTCAATCAATTCCCGAAGCGACGGAATGTCAGAAGCCTCTGCCAACCGGATGCGTGTAGTCATAGGCAATAATTGGTCGCACTAAACTTTATGTCGCACTAAACTAGAAAGGGATTGTCATCCTGACCCTGAGCTTGCCGAAGGGGAAGGACCTGCTTTCTTGTGGGCGATGAGGGGAAGTACAAGGCCTGCCCTGTAGAAAGCACTGGTTTTAAGCCTTCCGCGCCGCCGCGCACTCCGTGCAAGGACAAACTTCTCGCAAATAAAACCACGAATAAATCCCGAGATCGTGTCGATCGTTCCACGAAAACTTCAGCGCATACTTGCCCACCGCCTCCGCCGACAACGCCTTCACCAATGGCTTGAACATCGGCAAAGCTCCTGGCGCCAGCTTCTCCGCCTCGCCCGCCTTGCGTCCCGATTTCGTTCGCTCATCCTCGCAAAGCGCGCAAGGGCAAGCATCCCGCAAGAACGCAAACGTATAGACGGACCGGTGCCCATCCTTCCACTCAATCTCCATCCCCGTCCCCGTCGTCAAACGAATCACCACCGACTTGGGATCGTTCCCCACCCGAGGAGTAAAATCCGGCAGCACCATAAATTAAAGTATCGCACGTGCCCGTGTGGCGCGGGCGCCCCCGCCCGCGTGCCGACAGCAAACCCAGCCAGTAGGGACCGCGTAGGGACAGCTGCCCCCGGCTGTCCAAGCCGAGCGCAGCTCGGCCGACGCACCAAGTCTGGATTCGCTACAAAAGGCCCGCGATAACCAACTCCTCCCCATCCGCGTCTAACCGGTCTATAAAGTAAGAAACGGGAGGGCAGCATGCACCGCAGAAAATTTCTGCTAGCCGGCTCCGCAGGAGTAGCAGGTGTCTGGGTCTCCCAGAAGATTCTCTCCTCAACCACACTCAGCTCTCGTCTCTTCGCCCCCGAGTTCCCAGCTCTGCCCCCGTTGACGCAAAAAGTAGCCGCCTTCGACACCGTAACCTTGGGCAAGACCGGAATCCGCACCAGCCGTCTAGCCATGGGCACGGGCACGATCGGCTCCGGTCATCATTCCAATCAGACCGCGCTCGGCATGAAGGGGTTGTCGCATCTCCTGCTCAATGGCTACGATCACGGCCTGCGTTTTCTTGACTCGGCCGACGCCTATGGGAGTCATCCCCACGTCGCCGAAGCGCTGAAGCATGTGCCGCGTGACCAGGTCACGGTCCTCACCAAGACATTCTCGCGCGACCCCAAGTCTGCCCGCGCCGATCTCGACCGCTTCCGCCGCGAACTCGGCGTCGACTACATCGACATCTGCCTGATGCACTGCCTGACCGAAGGCGATTGGACGGAACGCTTCCAGGGCGTGATGGACGTGCTCTCCGAAGCGAAGGAAAAGGGGATCATCCGCGCCCACGGCTGCTCCTGTCATTCCATCGAAGCGCTGCGCGCCGCCGCCAAGTCGCCCTGGGTCGAAGTGGATTTAGCCCGCATCAACCCGATCGGCTCGCACATGGACGCCTCGCCCCAGGAGGTCGTCAACGTTCTGCGCGGAATGAAAGCCGCCGGCAAGGGCGTCATCGGCATGAAGATCCTCGGACAAGGCGACCTCCGCGGCCGCGTCGACGATGCGATCCGCTACGCCGTGTCGCTAGGCGTGCTCGACGCCTTCACCATCGGCGCCGAAAGCAAAGCAGAGCAGGAAGACCTGATGCGCCGCATCGCCGCCGCATAAGCAACTGTGAGATGCGCTGGGAGATGCGCAACACACAACCGGGAAACCTGACCGAGAAACGAGAAACCACATTTTCGTGATCACTCCCGCTAGAATCTCCACAGGTTCTCCATGGACACCGCCCGCATTGCCGCCCTGCTTGAACCCTTCCTCGAGCAGCCGCTCTCCCCATCCCAACTCGATCAAATATCGACGTATATCGATCTATTACTCCGCTGGAACGCCCGCATCAACCTGACCGCCATCCGCGAAGAAGAAGAAATAGTAACCCGTCACTTCGGCGAGTCCTTCTTCTTGGCCCGCCATCTGCTTCCGGCGGGTGCCCCACTCATCGCGCCCTCTGCGATGAGTGGGCCGCGGTCGCCCAATCCCACGCGGGTCCTCGACATCGGCTCCGGCGCCGGATTCCCCGCCCTGCCCCTAAAAATCTGGGCACCGCACCTCCATCTCACGCTAATCGAATCGAATCACAAAAAGGCTGCCTTCCTTCGCGAAGTGACCCGCGCGCTTACATTGACCAGCATCAATGTAATCACCGACCGAGCAGAAATCCTAGCCTGCCGTCCCGACTGCCCCCAAGCCGACGTAGTAACCATCCGAGCCGTCGAGCATTTCGACGCCATCCTTCCCCAAGCTGCAACTTTCCTGGCTCCGAACGGAGTTCTAGCCCTGCTAATCGGGGTCTCCCAGACTGTTCACTTATCCACCCAAACCACTATGAAGTGGCACCCTCCAATCCCCATACCCAAGTCAAACGCCAGAGTGTTATCTATTGGGATACCATCCTAGGGGTGGTATGCATAACCTAGATATTGCCACAATACTGGTGGCCGGAGTTAAATTATATCCATTTATTGGCAGGAGAGTGGTACAAACTCTGTTATATCTCACTATGAGACGTATCAAGACAGAGTGTTTCACGTGAAACACTTTCTGCAGTCTGGAAATTCCGGTGCTCGTTCCCCAACCCAGCCAAGCCCCTTAATGTGTTTCACGTGAAACATATGTACGGGACATGATGGTCCGAAACTTGCCCGAGTGTTTCACGTGAAACACTCCGTTCGCGGGTTGCTTGCAAAATCAGGCATTGATTTCACAGATGCTGTTCGCCTATTCTGGCCCGACAACAAAAAAGAAAAAATCATGGGACGTGTCATCGCAGTTGCCAATCAGAAGGGCGGCGTCGGCAAGACCACCACCGCCATCAACCTCGCCGCCTCACTCGCCGCCGCCGAGGTCAATACGCTGCTGGTGGACTGCGATCCGCAGTCTAACTCCACCAGCGGTCTAGGCTTGGTGAAAAATCCGGAGCGCATCAGCATCTACGACGTGATCCTGGGCGTGGCCTCGGCTGAAGAGGCGTTACAGCTCACCGAACTCGAACAGCTGTGGCTGATTCCATCGCACAAGAACCTGATCGGCGCGAACCTTGAGCTGGTGGCGGCGGAGCGACGCGAGTATCGTCTGCGCGATGCGCTTTCCGGTCTGCTTGATCGCTTTCAGTTCATCGTGCTGGACTGTCCTCCGGCGCTGGATCTGCTTACGCTGAACGCGCTGGTCGCCGCGGATGGAGTCTTGATTCCCATGCAGGCGGAGTACTTTGCGCTTGAGGGGGTGTCGGAGTTGCTCGACACCATCGAGAGGATACGCGCTGAGCTCAATCCAGGGCTGGTGGTTGAGGGGGTGGTGCTCACCATGTTTGATGAGCGGACGAACCTGGCGCAGCAGGTGGCGGAGGAGTTGAAGAAATATTTTGGAGACAAGCTGTGTACGACTACGATCCCGCGGAACATTCGGCTGGCTGAGGCTCCGAGCCACGGGCAGCCGGCGCTGGTGTACGACGTGCGGTCGCGGGGGGCGGAGAGCTACATACGGTTGGCGAAGGAGATCCTGGACCGGCAGGCGGCGATGGCGAGCGGGTCAGGGGAAGCAGCTTAGATTGATGGACGTAAATATTTATGTCCATCGATATATGCGCGCTCTCACGAACATCGTCTTAACCACAGGGGGCACTGGGGACCACAGGGGCGAACATTTCTTTTGGAGAGGGGGACTGGTTGATGACTACATCGAATGCGGTGACGGTGGATAAGACGATCGCGAAGGCTGGCGAGAAGCTGGCGGAGAAGCGGCGGGCATTGGGTCGGGGACTGGAGTCCTTGTTGCCGGGGCCGCGAGTCGTACCGGCAGCTCCCACCCTTCCTCAAGATGCACGGACGGATGGGGCGGCCGATTCTTCGTCGTCTTCATCTCCTTCTTCCTCGACTTCTTCTCTTTCTGCCTCTGCTGCTGAATTCGCTGGTGGACGGCCGGGGGCGGCCGTCGCTCCACCAGAAACGGTGTTGGACAGGTTGCAGGCGGTGGCTTCGGGGCAGACTGCGGATGGGGAGACGGTGTATCAGTTAGTGATTGATCTGATCGACGAGAATCCGCACCAGACTCGGATGGAATTCGACGAGAACGCTCTTCAGGAACTGGCCAATTCGATCACGGTACAGGGAGTGTTGCAGCCGATTGTGGTGCGTCCGGGAAAGGAGGGGCGGTTCACCCTGATTCTGGGCGAGCGGCGGTTGCGCGCTTCGAGGATGGCGGGGAAGTCGACGATCCCGGTAATCGTGAAGCGAGTCTCGGAACAGCAGGCAGCGGAGATGACGCTGGTGGAAAACCTGCAGCGTCAGGACCTGAATTGCATAGAGCAGGCAGAGGCGTTCGCGAACTTGAGCAAGCAGTTCAAGCTTACGCAGGAGCAAATTGGCGCGCGGGCGGGCGTGTCGCGGGAGCAGGTATCGAATTACATGCGGCTGTTGTCACTGCCGGAGGGCGTGATCGGGGCGCTGCAGAAGGGCATGCTGGCGTATACCCATGCCCGAGTGCTGTTGCAGCTACGGGATAACGCCCGGATCTGGAAGCTCGCGAAGAGGGTAATGGAAGAAAAGATTTCGGTAGCGAAGCTGGAGGATCTGGTGTTTGGCGCCAGCACGCCTGCTGGGACGGGCGAACCGAAGACAGGCGGCGGAGCACGGTGGGTGGATCCGAATGTAAAGGCGGCGCAACGGTCGCTGGAGGAAGTGCTAGGGATGAGAGTTCGGATCCGCGATCGGAACGGGAGAGGCAAGATTCTGATCGAGTATGGGACGATCGATGATTTTGACCGGGTGGTAAGGATGTTGAAGGGGAAGTAGGGCAGGTTTCAAAGTTCAGAGGTTTCAGAGTTTTTGTTTTGGGGAATCTGAGGGTGACACGCGGAACTTGTGCCTGATCCCATTTCCAGGCCGACTGCCAAGCAGACCCTGCTGCTGATCTTGCTGCCGATGCTGGGGACGGTTTTGTGTCTTCGGCTTTATCTCCACCTGGTGCGGGTGCAGCATGTTTATCCGGGCGGATATCTGGTTCATCATTTGTTTGTTGGCGTCCTGATCGAACTTCCCGCGGCGTTTATTTTGGCTTTTGGTGCGCGCAGCCGGGTGGTGGCTTTTTCGGCGTTGGGGGCTTTGGGGGTTGGTGCGGGGATGATTCTGGATGAGGTGACGTATCTGGTGGCTACCCAGGCTAGCGATCGCGATTATGTTTCTCCGGTTTCGCTGGGTGGTTCGGTTGGGTTGGTTTCGCTGGCGACGATCTTGCTGGTGGGGATTTATTGGGCGCGGCGGGATTGAGGCACGGTTAACCACAGCTTGCGCCATGGGCTGTATTCTCGCGCCGCTTCGCGGCCGAGTGAGGGCGCCGGGGAATCTCGCTAGTAATAACTCGCTCGTAATAATTGGAATGGGCCTTCCATTTCGAGTTGTGAATCGGTGGGTATGATCTTGTTGTCCACGCAAAATCGCCTCGGAACAGTTCTCCTTTCCCACTTCTTACTTTGCTGATTCTCCCGTTAGCTACCGGCTGGTGAAATTAAGAACTTGCGGAGGGAATCCAGAAAGTAACAAGTGGGACGGCCGACGCTTTTTGCCGGCGATTCGCGCTGCAATCTGCTTTCTTCTACTTCAGTTTTTCGTATTCCGCTTTCGCTTGCTTCAGAACTGGGACGCTCGGGTCGGCATCTTTCCAGGCGGCAAAGAAATCCTGATAGGCGGACTTGGCTGCGGTGGTGTTGCCCTGGAGCGCTTGGGCGCGCCCCAATCCCAGATGGGACAGATTGTAGGTAGCGTCAGTGGGGCTGACACCACGGTGGTCGAGAATCTTCTGGTACTCGGCTGCGGCCTTGGCGCCGTCTTTCGAGCCCAGGAAGGCTTCGGCGCGAATGTAGTTGACCCAGTAACGCGCGGTGCCGGGTTCGGTGCCGAGTTCGTAGGGGGTGGCGATTTCGAGGTGCGCCACGGCCTGTGCCGGCTGGTTGTGTTGCAGGTCGCTGCGAGCCTGGACGAGGGGGGCAAAGACCTTGTTGAGGATAGTGTCGGTGGGATACTCGCGAACAAGTTGATCGGCAATTTTCTGGCTGCCCGCGAGGTCACCGGTCTGGGCTAGCACCCACATGACAGCTGCCCGGGTGTCGCGGTCTTGGGAGAGAGCGAGAGCCTGCGAAATTTTCTGGCGAGCTTCCGGAAGGTTGCCCAGTTCGGCCTCGCACTCAGCCTGGATAGCGAGAATGATGCCGCCGAATTCCTTGTAACCGAGGCGCTGGGAAACACTTTCACTTTGGGCAAAAGCGGCGCGGGCGGGCTGCAACTTACCCAACGCGCACTCGCCCCGGGCGTGAATGAAGACGATGATGGGTTCGTCCGGTTTTCCGGCAGCCAGCTCCAGTTCGTGGCGCTGGGCGGCTTCATCGCCGCGAATGAAGGCGAGATCGATGAGCGTGAAATGCACCGACCGCACCTGCGCGCCCACCTTCTCCGCCACCGCCCTGGCTTCGTCGAAGCGACCCAGGCGTTCGTAGGCGTCGGCGACGTTTTGATAGGCATACACGTCTTTTGGGTCGATGCGCATCGCCTCGCTGGAACTAGCAAGAGCCTTTTCCTGCTGCCCGACGGCCTGATAGCGCAAGGCGAGATTGTCGCGAGGCGTAGTGTCGCGCGGATAGGTTTGCACCCATTGTTCGTAGATCTCGATGGCCTTCTCCAGGTCGCCGGTGACAATGTCGTAATAATGCGACGAGATATAAAGCCTTTCCCGTTCGCTGGCTCTCTCCTTCAAGTCAAAGGCCTTGGCGATAAAAGTATCGGCCAGCCCTTGCTGGGTGAGGTTGTTATAGGCCACGCCGAGCGTGGCGTTGGCCATGGCGAAGTTCGGATCGAGTTCGACGGCGCGCTTGAGATACGGAATCGCCTTGTCGTCCTCAAGTACCAGGTGCTCGGCCTGGCCCAGGCTGAAGGCTTGCAAGGCTTCGAGCGACGAGGTGGTGGCCCGTTCGAGCGGGGTAGCGAACTTCTGCACCGAGCCAATCGATTCGCCGAGCTTGCCGCGCAAGCTGGAAGCAGCGCGGTCGAGAGATTTGAGGACCTGCTCCTTGCTCTCCGCTTCGATCTCTTCGCGGGCCAGGACGTCGCCGGTTTGCGCATTCAGCGCGGACACGGTGATGACGTAGTGAGTACCCAGGCTGGCGATAGAGCCGGTGAGCATGGCCTTGGAGCCTTCACGCATGCAGATCTCGCGGGCGACGTCGTTGCTGAGGCGGGCGTCGGGCGGACGGCCCATGAAGCGCAGAGCTTCGCGAATGCGGGATTCGGGCAGCAGGTTCAGGTAGGGAGATTGCTCGAGTTGGACGGCGAGCGCCTGCTTCAGGGTTCCGTCGAAAACGGAGTCGCCGGTGGTGTTGACGAAGTCAGCGAGAACCACGGTGTCTTTTTCGGTGAGGGCAGTGGCGCGCCGGGCGCGGAGGAACAACCCTCCGGCGATGAGTGCTGCGGTCAGCACGGCGGCAACGATGACGGGAATCTTCCAGGATCTCTTTCGCGCCGCGGGAACCGTAGGCGCGGAGCTGCGCTCGGCGGGATGGACGAATGCGTCCGTCCCTACATGGATCGGAGTGGAAGCGGACGAAATTGGCTGCTGAACGGGCCTTGAGCCGGAATCGTGCGCGGCTGCAACGGAGCCGGAGCTCGCCGCCACCGCGCGTCCGGTGTCGGTATCGCGCTTCAAGCGTTGCAGGTCGGCGCGGATGTCAGCAGCATGCTGGTAGCGCAAATTGCGGTCTTTTTCGAGCGCCTTGTTGATGATGTCTTCGAGCTTCTGGGGCAAATCGGGATTTAGGCGAATTGGGGAAACGGGAGCGCGATCGAGAATCGCCTGAAAAATCAGCGCCGAAGTGTCTCCGCGAAACGGGACCATGCCGGTGGCCATCTCATAGAGCACGGCTCCGAAGGAAAAGAGGTCGGTGCGGGAATCGAGTTCCTTTCCCTTCGCCTGCTCGGGAGACATGTAGGCGACGGTGCCAATCGCGGAACCGGGGCTGGTCAGGTGTTCTTCGACCAGCGAGGATTCGACCGTTATGCCGGCAGGCTCCGATGGCTGAGTGGCCGGCGGTGTGACCTTGGCCAGTCCGAAGTCGAGGATTTTGGCGTGGCCGCGCTTGGTCACAAAAATATTCGCCGGCTTAATGTCGCGATGGACAATACCCTGCGCGTGCGCGGCGTCGAGCGCATCGGCAATCTCGATGCCCAGCGAAAACAATGCATCCAGCTCCATCGGGCGATTGCCGATGATGTGTTTCAAGGTGGCGCCGTCAAGGTACTCCATGACGATGTAGGCCTTGCCGTCCTGCTCGCCAATGTCATGAATGGTGCAGATATTGGGGTGGTTGAGGGCGGAAGCAGCGCGCGCTTCGCGGCGGAAGCGTTCGAGCGACTGGCGGTCTCCGGCTACGTTTTCCGGGAGGAATTTGAGGGCGACGAAGCGGTCGAGGCGAGTGTCTTCGGCTTTGTAGACGACGCCCATGCCGCCGCCGCCGAGCTTCTCGACAATGCGGTAATGCGAGATAACTTCGCCAACCATTCCGTCTCTCGGCACAGGGCTGAAATCTTACGTTTGGGCTTCGGGCAAGTCAACCGAATGGTGGCGCGAAAACACTAGTCGACGGCGCGGAGTGGGCGGCGTTGCTCACCTTCTCCAAGCGCGTACTCGGTTCATACTCTCCAGTAGTCGGGGCGCCATTGCTGGATCGCTTTTTTGATATCGGCGGCGGACAGCTTCTCGTTCAGGGCGCGGGCGGCCAAGGCGGGAAGTTCGGCGTCGGAGGCGAAACGCAGAGCAATCAGTTGCGATTCGGCAAATTCCGGGATGCGGGGACGAAGCGCTGGGTCGAGCAAGGAAGCGAAGCGAAGTCTTTCTTCGAGCCGGATGACGCGGTCCTGTACTTTGAGGGCGTTGAGGCGAATCTTGAAGATGGCGGCCAGAGCTGCGAGCATCACGACGACAAACCATGCGGAATGCAGGCCTGGGCGTCGGAACAGATGGACAACGGAGGCGATCAAGGTGATGGCAAATACGGGCAGGATAAAGAAATGGAAGGGCGGATCAAAACGGGTGTGATTGGAGAAACTCTGGGGAGATGCGGCCATGGGGAGAGGCTCCTTTTTGATTGAAGGTCGAAATAATCATCGCACGTTTGGGGATTGGGGGATGAAGATCGTACGGACTTCATGGCATGAGAGGTAGCGGCAGTGGAGCAGGAGCCGAGCTGCGCTCGGCTTTGGACGGGCGAGGCGCCCGTCCCCACAAGGGCCTTCTTCACACTAGTCTTATTCGTCCAGGAGGAGGCGGATTTTGCGCGCCAGGGCGTCGAGCGAGAAGGGCTTTTGCAGGACGGCGGCGGTGTCATCGACGGGGGCGCCGTCCCAGGTGGAGTGGTCGGGATAGCCCGACATAAAGAGCACTTTCATTTGCGGGCGAGATTGGGCCAGACGGTGGGCTAATTCCTGGCCTCCTAAATTAGGCATTACGACATCGGTGAGCAGGAGGTGAATTGGGAGTTCGTACTCTTGCGCAATCTGGAGAGCCTGGTTGCCGTCTTCTGCCCACAGGACTTTGTAACCGCCTTGCTGCAGGAACTCGCAAACCAGATCGCGGATTCCATCCTGGTCTTCTACCAATAGAACGGTCTCGGTTCCGCGGGCGGGAGCGGTCTCTAATTTGGAGGCGGGCTCTTTCGACTTAGCCTCGTCCTCCTGCACCTGCGGGAAATATATGTCGAAGGTGGTGCCCTGTTCCAACTTGCTGCTGGTCGTGATCCAACCGCCGGTTTGCTTCACTACTCCGTAGACGATGGCCAAGCCCAGGCCGGTTCCCTTGCCGGGTTTCTTGGTGGTGAAAAAGGGTTCGAAGATGTGGGCCTGGGTGTCGCTGTGCATTCCTATGCCGTTGTCATTCACGGTTAGGACTACATATTTGCCGGGGGGGATGGGGGCATGGCTTCCGGCATGAGGTTCGTGAAGTTCGACGTTACTGGTCTGGATGGTGAGGCGGCCGCCCTGGGGCATGGCATCGCGGGCATTGACGGCGAGGTTCAAAATCACTTGCTCCATTTGACCGGGATCGGCCTTGATGCGATGGGGCGAGGTGGCGGGCAGGATGTTCAACTCGATGTTGGCGGGAATGAGGCGATCCAGCATCTTCGCGACTTCGGTCACGACGGCGCTTAAATCGAGCGACTTGAGTTGGAGCACTTGCCGGCGACTGAAGGCCAGGAGTTGCTGGGTTAGGGCTGCGGCGCGCGTGACGGCGCGTTCAATTTCAGCGGCATCCTTATGCGCGGGATCGTCCGCGGCGAGGCGGCCGCGAAGGCGTTCATTGTGAGCCTGGATCACCATCAGAAGATTGTTGAAGTCGTGGGCTACACCGCCCGCCAGGTGTCCCATAGCTTCGAGCTTCTGCGAGTGGCGGAGTTGTTCCTCCAAACGCTTGTGCTCGGTGATGTCGTAGAGCACGCCGTGCATCAGGAGTTCGAGGTCGCCGGCGGCCGCGGGCAACATGACAGCCTCATCACGGAACCAGATGACGCGGCCGTCGCGGGCAAACATGCGGTACTCGGCCTGGAATACGTTGTGAGTTTCCTGAATGCGCTTCTCGGCCGCGAGGGCAATTTCACGATCTTCGGGGTGGATGTGGTTCAGCCAATTCATCCGGTTGGAGCGCCACTCCTCGGGTGAAAAACCGAGGATGGATTTGATTTGAGGGCTCACATAACGCCATTGTCCGGCGGCGCCGAGTTCGGCGATATAGGTGATCGCCGGTAAGCACTCCACCAGCGTACGATAGCGATCTTCCGCGGCACGAAGCTGGGTCTTGTCTCGATCCCGTTCGATGGCCAGAGCGACGAGATGGGTGGCGTGAGTAATGATTTGGAGATGTTGAGCGTCCGGGGTACGCGGCTCGCGGTAGTAGATGGCAAAGGTCCCAAGCATGGTGCCGTCCTGCGACGCGATGGGGGTTGACCAGCAGGCCCGCAAGCCATGAGCGAGTGCCACCTGGCGATAGTCCGCCCACAAAGGGTCGGTCGCTATATCGGAGACGATGACTGGCTGTTTACGATAAACGGCGGTGCCACACGATCCCGCGTTAGGCCCGATCTGCAACGGGTCGACGGCTTGGCAGTATTCTTGCGGAAGGCTGGGAGCGGCCCCACCTCGCAAGGTTACCCCGTCAGAGTCCAGGAGAAGGACGGAGCACAGCATTCCGGAATTAAGCTGCTCGAGGTCAGCGCACAAAGCGTCCAGTATCTTGGGGAGCGGAGTCTGGCCCATTATCATGGCCAGTACCCGGTCATCGAGCAGTGACAGTGACAGAGCCTGAGAGGCCGCCGGCGGCGTAATGGGCGCTTTCTTAACTCCCTCGGACATTGCGGTTCGTTTCCGTCCTTTCAAAGCTTGGCGGGGTTATCAACAGAGGTGGGCTTCTGACTTGGACTTCCGACTCAACACACCTTTGTAGAAGTATAAAGGGCAAATTGGAGGGATTCCATGCCCCGAGCGGGAAATGGAGCGCAACTTTAGTGTCGAAAGTAACGTAGCCGGTTATGGTCGATGACGCTCACCGGGCTCGGGCAATTCAAGCATACGATTCGACCGCGGCGTCGTCGTTATCGAAAACTTCGAACAAGTTGAGGACGCCCACCAGGCGCAAGGTCTGGATGGCGAACTTCGAAGGCTGAACGAGCTTGAGATTTCCCCCGCGCTGTTTGGTGGATGCCAGAATGCGCATAACGAGACCGATGGCGCTGGAATCGATCATCGGTACCTCGGCGAGATTCAGCACCAGGCGCGTGTCTCCGTTGCGCAGTGCTTCTTCCATGGTTTGGCGCAAACCGTCGACCGCCGGGCCCATGCGCAGGGGCCCTCGCAGCTGGATCAGTTGTACTTCCCCGCGCTTTCGGACGTTGATGTCCACACTTTTCTCCTCGCGTCGCCTGGCAGGGCAATCTGTGGGGGATGTTTCCAGGACGCGGGTTAGGTTACGGAAAGGAGGCGGATTTTGCAAGGGGTTGAAAAATTCATCCCCAAAGATCGAAAAATTTGCCATAATCATCCACCGTGGGAGGGCCCATGCGCAGCGCCGCCGTCCGAAGTCAACCTTTGCGATACAGCGTTTTTATCGTCACCACCGATGAACGGGTCGGTCCGGAGGCGGAAACTTTTTTGGCATCCGACTATGACTTGCGACTCTTCCAGACTTGGGAAGAGCTCATCGGGGCGCTCAAGAAGCAGCCGTCGCAAGCCATACTGCTGGACATCGACACCATCGCGGAGAACACGCTTGATGGAGTTGCGGCGCTGGCCGAGCTGCGTTCGATTGAACCCGACCTGGTGCTGGTGGCGCTGACGCGTTCGAATAGCCGCAGTATTCGCCATAAGGCAATTAACGCCACGGTGGACGAGTACTTTGTCGCGCCCATCGACTTCCAGGAAGTACACGTCGTCCTCACCCGCGCGCTGGAGAAGCGGACGGCTGAGATCGAGTACCGGGCGGAACAGGATAAGGAGGCGGAGCGGCAGTCGTTCCACGAACTGGTCGGCGCCAGTGAGGCCATACGCATGGTGTATGAGGCGATTACGCGGGTGGCGCACAGCAACAGCACGGTACTGCTCCGCGGGGAAAGCGGCACGGGCAAGGAACTCGTGGCCAAGGCGATTGTTGCGGTGGGACCACGTTCGCAGAAGCCTTTTATCAGCATCAATTGCGCGGCCCTGCCTGAGAATCTTATCGAAACCGAATTGTTCGGGCATGAAAAAGGAGCTTTTACCGACGCTCAAACGGCTCGGCCGGGACACATCGAGCTGGCGCACACCGGCACGCTTTTTCTGGACGAGATCGGTACTCTCGGTCTGGCGCTGCAGGCCAAGCTGTTGCGGGTGCTGGAAGACCGCGCGGTGACGCGGATTGGGGGCAAGACTCCGAAAAAGATCGATTTTCGGCTGATCACTGCCACCAATGACAATCTGGAAGAATTAGTACATGCGGGCCGGTTCCGCGAGGATCTCTATTACCGCATCAACGTGATCCCGATTGCCTTGCCTCCGTTACGCGAGCGGGCGGGGGACATTCCGCTCCTTATTAATCACTTCCTGCGACTTTATTCGGATATTAACCACGTGCCCGCGAAGCAGGTGGAGCCCGAGGTGGTCGAGATCCTGGAGGAGTACGCCTGGCCGGGCAATATCCGGGAGCTGGAGAATTTGGTGCAGCGACTTGTGCTGATGGTGGACGGACCGGTCATCCGGGCGCAGCACCTGCCGCAACACATCCTGGTGACCACGGCTACCAGCCAGGAGGCGCTGCTCATTCCTGAAGAGGGCGTGAATTTCGAGGAAGAGATGGCCCGCATCGAGGCGGCGTATGTGCGAGCCGCGCTGCGGCGTTCGGACGGCAGCAAGGTAGGAGCGGCGCGGCTGCTGCACATCGACAAGCAGAAGATGCACTACCTATGCCGGAAATACCAGATCGGTAGAGAAGAGTAGGCAGATGCAAAGATCAAGATAAAGATTAAGAATTCATGCGTGTGCGGATGAGTTTTTAATCTCTTTGCCGGCGAGTGCTTTTGCGAACCCGAGTCGTCCGCGCGAACAGCCACCGCAAGAGTATGAAAACTCGGCATATTTGTCTTGTTGAAGGGCAGGCGGCCAGTTTGGCACAGGCCGTGCTCTTAGTGATGGCACGTGGGGCCGAACCCATGGGAAGTAAAAACTTCAGGAGTATCCGCCGCTAAGGCGAGAAAAGGGATCACTACCATGTCAATCCAGAAAAAGTCGTTGATCGGCAGCCGGCCGGCGGAAGCGAAAACCACAGCGCAACCCGTGAAGGGGACTCTCGGCGAGGCGAAGGCTATCACCGCCACTTCGCTGAGCAGGAAGTCTGCAAGAGCTTTGTCCTTCAGGGCCGCAAAGAAGAAATAGTGTCAGTGAGGCTACGAGCGTGTCGTAGCTTCTGCAATTGTCAGAATCATCCAGGGCGTTCAAATTTCAGACACAGAAAACCAAGAAAGGGTGGAAAGAAATGTCGATCCAGAAGAAGTCGTTGATCAGTAACCGAGTTGCGGTACGAAAGGCCTTGATTGCGAGCCAGCCGGCGGAAGAAACCGGCCAGCTGAAAGCAAATTCGCTCACGGCGCAGTCCATGAAGAGCAGGAAAGTTCTTGCCCACAAGGCGTTCAAAACTGCGATGTACAAGAAAATCTAAGACCAAGCGGGATTCGAGAAACAAGGCCGAGGCTGCGACGAACCGCGGCCTCGTTTCATTTTCACCAGGTCTTGTTCACCAGATTTTGCGGTCGACAAAATCGCGTATCTGCTTTCCGGCCAGGCCGGCCAAGCTTCGGTGCGCGATCAGGATTTTGGCAGTTCCCGACGCCCCGGCCCGGAGCTGGCCGTCGGCGTTCGGCACCAGCGCCGTGACGCCGTAGAAATCCCTCCCCGTCAATCCCTTGTAGCCTTCGACAGGAGCCAGCCCCGGTTCCATACCCGACGCCGAAGGCGCAACTTCAAGTACGCGGGAGTGCAGCCGCTCGAATGAGGAATCCATCTTCAGCGAGACACGGTCCCCGACCCTGACATCCCGCAAATCGAATTCTGGAAGGTAAATCCGGGCGCGCAGAACGCTCACATCCGCCACTTCGAGCAACAGGGCTCCGGCCTCGACATAAGAACCGGCCAGGTCGGGGAGACGGGGAGTGAGCACGACTCCGGAGATGGGGCTGGTGGGTTGCAAGGCCGATAACTGCGATGCCAACTCGGCGGATTGGCGGCGAAGGGACTCGCGCTGTTGTTCCGCGCGACTGTAATCGGCATAGTGCAACCGCGCCTCCGCCGCTCGCAGAGAAGCAACCTGCAATTCGGAGTTGACCAGTGCCGCGCGTCCTTCCAAATCGAGGTTTCGCAGGCGAACCAGGGGCGCTCCGGCGGCGACGAACTGCGCCTCGGTGGGGAATACCGACACGACTTCTCCGGGCACGGTGGCGTGAACGGCGGCTTTGCGCATGGGTTCGAGGTTGAATCGGCCGGTGCGAGTTTCCGGCCAGATGGGGGTAAACAGGAACAACACCGCGAGTGCTCCCACGAATGCGGCGCGGGGTGTTAGCAGCCACCGTCGGGCACGCTCTTTTTTGTCGAGGTATAGGGTTTTCATGAATCTCACCAATGTGCGGATCCGCGACTTGAAAATCAGCAGGGCCAGCAGCCCGGCCGGAACGAACGCCCATTCGGGCGAATATTTCCGGAACACGTTGTAGGAGAAGGTGACCACCACGTAGAGCAGGGTATAACTGTAGATGCCCGAAATAATGGCATAGACGGAGAACAGCCAGCGGCGGCGGCGCGGTACGAATTCCACTTCGACGGGAAGACGGAAGATATGCTTCTTGATCCAGGTGGAGACGAAGGCGGTAGAGTCTTCCTTCAGCCCGATGATGCCGACCAGTTCACAGAGGATGTAATAGCCGTCCAGCTTGATGAGCGGGTTGAGGTTGATGATGGCGACGCCTACTCCGGTGATGAGAATGATCTTGTAGGCGAGGTCATGCACGGGAGTTCCGGCGGGCGTTCCCCACCAAACGATCGAAGCCGCCGCGCAGAACATCAATTCCACCCAGATGCCGGCAATGGAAGTGGCAATGCGTGCCCACTTCCCGGCGTAGATGTAGACCTCCGTCACGTCCACGAAAAAACACGGTTCCAGGTAGTAGAGGAGGAAGCCCATCTTGTGGACGGCTCCGCCGAAGTGTTTGCAGGTAAGGCCATGCGCGGATTCGTGGAAGAAGCCGAGAAAGCAGAACAGGAGCCAGAACTCGGCGATGTCGCCCAGTCCCTTTTGAGTGAAGTTGTAGTACTTCCAGGTGTCGGTGCCGATCTCGCTCCAGCGGTCGATGAAGATCCAGGCCATGAAGGCGAAGAAGGCCAGGGTCAGCAGGATGAACCAGCCGTC
>Ga0074044_10002154_pt1 | contig 17339 bp, 14 predicted proteins | sample BogForMeECP23OM1_FD_94443 | JGI IMG/M metagenome (GOLD analysis project Ga0074044, IMG submission 94443) | Bog forest soil microbial communities from Calvert Island, British Columbia, Canada - Bog Forest MetaG ECP23OM1 | ecosystem: Environmental > Terrestrial > Soil > Wetlands ...
AGCAGCTTGACCCAATCGCGGGTGCCGCGGAATTGATAGCGTCGCGACGTCTTTTCGCGATCCGAATCCAGCGCGATGCAGACGGTGCCCACGGGCTTGTCGGGCGTGCCGCCGTCGGGCCCCGCGATTCCCGAGGTCGCGATCGCCACATCGGCTCCCAGGCGCTGGCGCGCGCCCGCGGCCATTTCGAGCACGCATTCTTCGCTGACCGCGCCGACGGTGCTGAGCGTCTTCTCGGACACTCCAAGGATTTCGGTCTTCACTTCGTTGGAATAGGTCACCAGATCGCCAAGCAGGTAGTTGGAGCTGCCCGGGACGTTGGTCAGGCGATGGCCAATGAGGCCGCCGGTGCATGATTCGGCGATCGCGAGCTTGAGTTTGCGTTTGGTCAGGAGCTGGCCGACGACTTCTTCCATCGATACTTCGCCTTCGGCGAACAGGAACTGCGAAATCCTGCTGCGGACCCGCACGGCCAGCTCTTCGAGCTTGCGCTCGGCTTCGCCCGGCTTGCCCTCGACGGTCAGGCGCAGCGAGATCTGCGGAAAGCTTGCGCGCAGTCCGACGCGCGCCTCGCCCGGCTTGATCAGGCCCTTCACCGCCTCGTCGAGCGCCGATTCGCTCATCCCGAAGGTCTGGAAAATCCGCATCGCGATCACTTTGTCGGTGCCGCGATGCTTCTGAAGCCAGGGGATGACCCAGTTTTCCATCATCGGCTTCATTTCGCGCGGTACGCCGGGCAGCACGATCAACTCCGCGGTATGGCCGTTTTGCGTGATCGGCATCCGGAAGCCGGGCGCGGTGCCGAGTGGATTCGGGATGATCTCGGCACCTTCGGGAAAGTCCGCCTGCTTGAGATTGTTTTCCGGCATGGTGCGGTTGATGGTCGCGAACAGGCGCTTCATGTGATCGACTGAGGCCTGATCGCGCTGGAGCTCGACGCCGGCAACTCGCGCGACCGTCTCGCTGGTGAGATCGTCCACGGTGGGACCGATTCCGCCGGTCGAGATCACCACGTCGGCCATTCCGACCGCGGTGCGCCACGCCCATTCGAGCCGCTCCGGCACGTCGCCCACGGTGATCACGGAGACGAGGTCGACGCCGTTCTCAACCAGCTTGTCGGCGAGATAGTTCGCGTTGGTGTCGACGACTTTGCCGGTCATGATTTCGTCGCCGGTCGAGAGAATGACTGCCCGCTCAATCATGGGCCGCTCCTTAAATGCTCACAGCACGCGCCACAGAATCTGCAGCACGATATTCGCATATATCGCCGCGGCGAGATCGTCCAGCATCACACCGGCGCCGCCGCCGACCTCGCGATCGATGAGTCCGGCGGGAAACGGCTTGACCACGTCGAACACCCGAAACAAAAGAAAGCCGGCCAGCATCCACGGCAAAGTCAGCGGATTGCCGAACATCGTCGCGGCCATCCCGAGTACTTCGTCGAGGACAATTTTGGAACTGTCGTGCTCGTTGAAAATCACCTCGGCGCGGCCCGAGATCCAGCATCCGATTGCGAACGCGATGGCGAAGACCGCGAGCGCGAGTATCGGCGAATAGTTCCACAACGGGCCGAACCCGAGCCAGATGACGACGAGGCCGACCACCGAGCCGGCAGTGCCGGGCGCCACCGGAGAATATCCGCTGTAAGCGCCGGTGGCGAAAAAAATGATCAGTGCGCGCATCGCGATAAGTTCGGAGCGCGAACGATAGCACGGGCTCTGCGCGCGGATAAGGCCTTGGAACTACGCGGAGCGATACGGCATCGGTGGTTCTTCGGCTGCGACTTCCACCGCCGTGACGCCATCGATGCCGCGTGCGACCTCGGTCACTAATCCGTCCCACGGCGCGACGAGCCCGGGTCCATTGAGGCGCACCATGCCCTCGCGGCAGGTCACCACGATGTGCGCGTCGCGAATCTTGGGATGGGCCAGCAGGGCGGCGTGAACCTCCGCGCCGATCGCGGCATCGCGCAGCGCGGCGCGCGACGATGCACCCGCGGTCGCATCGATCTCGCGCGCGGCGTTGGCCAGTATCCGCGCGATCGACTCCATCGGCTGCGCCGATGAATTTACCAGCAGATCGTAGACCGCCGGGTCATCTATATCGACGCCGGAAAGGCTCTGGCTGCGCGCTTTCTCTTCGCGGTCCTGATCGCGGACGTATTTTTCCGCCGCCGCCGGCGCGAGCTTCTCTTCCTGTGCGACGGTTTTGACGCGTTCCGCGGTGGGGCTGATCACGCGCACGCGCAGCGCATACCTGATCGGCGGGATTTGATGCGCCAGCGTGCGGCCCGCCACCACGATCGAATCCTGCGCGAGTTCCCTGAGCAGGACCGCGCGAATATAGGCGAGGTAGCGATGGCTCTCGGTCTTGAGCCGTTCCCAGAAGTGCGGAGTGCGCAGATCGAACACGAGCAGCTGATCTTCGCTAACGCCGAAACGATGCGCCGCTTCCGCGATGATCTCCTGCCCGGTCTTGAACCGCCATCCGAGTTGCTCGGCTGCAAGCCGGCCAACCTCGGTGCCGCGGCTTCCGATTTGCTGACTGATTGCGATTACCGCCATGCGAACCTCTCCGGGCCCGCGATGCTAAGTGCCCGCGGCGGATATTAGGAGCATGCAGACCTTACGGCAAACAGGTGCTGGCGTAATTTCAGCTTGAGTGGCCGGATTTGAAGTGGAGAGTAGCCTAGTACGATCTCAGTCGTGGATCGTCGGTGGCAACGCAAACCGCATGACCCATGCCGGCAGCAGCATCTTCACCTTGATTCTGTGGAGCCAGCCGCGCGGCATCACATGCTTCCGCTTTGTCGAATGTCTGCTCAGTCGTCCATGTACCGAGCGGGGCGCCATCGTCGTAGTGTTGCTGGCCGATCCACCAGAATCTGGTTTGCGGCGGGACCATCAGGTACCAACCCACAAGCGCGAGCGCGGCAGCGTGGTAAAGTTTCATAGCTTAGCGTTGCCCTTCTGTAATGTGGGCACCATCACGCGCACGCCAGTATTCGGCAGCATCGGTAACCAGCGGCACATGGAATCCGCCCGGTGCGGCGGCTAGGATGTCGCTGCTTTGGAAAGGCGGCGCGCGGGAGCGCGCGCAATGCGTCCAAAGCTTAGAGGCATTCGATTTCGATGGCACGGAAAATCGCACCGTCGCGCCCTGGCGGCGAAAGCAAGCCCCGCCCGGCGCGCAGCAACGCAAGCTCATCGGCAGTCGCGGCGCGCGACGATCTCAAACGCGAGATAACGCTGGCAAAGAAAGCGGCACGCGCGGCGGGCGAGATATTGCACAAGTACTGGCGGCGGGGTGGATACAAAATCGGCTCCAAGGGCCGCGACAATCCCGTGACCGAAGCGGACCTCGCGGCGGATAAGGCGCTCAAAACGCTGCTCCACGATCCATTTCCCGGGTACGGATGGCTGTCCGAGGAGACGGCTGACAGCGATGCGCGGCTTAAGTGCCGGCGGGTATGGATTGTCGATCCGCTCGACGGCACCAAGGAATTCATCAACGGCATTCCGGAATTCAGCGTGGCGATCGCGCTGGTGGAAGACGGCGAGCCGATTCTCGGCGTGACCTATAATCCGATCAAGCGCGAGATGTTCTGGTCGGCGCGGGGAATGGGATGCCATTTGAACACGCGGCGCGTACGCGTGACGCGGACCCGGGTGCTCCGCCGCGCGACGGTGTTCGCGAGCAGGAGCGAAACGGCGCGCGGCGAATGGCTGGTGTTCAACGGCAAGCTCAAGGTGAGCCCCACCGGCAGCGTGGCCTACAAGCTGGCGCTGGTTGCCGGCGGCAAAGGCGACGCGACGTTCACGCGTTCGCCGAAGAGCGAGTGGGACATCGCGTCAGGCGCGGCGCTGCTCAAGGAAGCGGGCGGCACGATGACCGACATCCATGGCCATCACATAAGGTTCAACCAGCGCCAGGTGAAGGTCGCGGGCATGATCGCGGACAACACTATCCTGCACGAGCAACTGGTGAAAATCGCCCCGCATCCGGGAACCGCTGCGAAGTAGAGCAAAAGGAATCCGCAGATTCGGAGATTAACGCAGATTCGCATCCGCGAAATCCGGGCAATCTGCGGATTTCTGATGTCTGGATCTACTGGTTAGGCTGCGTTCCGATCTATCCGACGGCTGCTCGCTCGGCTGCTTCTGTTTCGAATCTGGTTTTGCCTGGTCCCGTTTCGGGCAGGAAGTACATCGCTACGATCGGCAGGAATTGAAATACCAGAAACCCGAGCATCACGGTCCGGAGTCCAAACGCCGCGGCCAGATGGCCGCCCAGCACCGGTGAGACGAAGGCGCCGAAAAATCCGACCGCCCACACAAAACCTTGCGATGCGCCCACGCGGGTCGGCGTCATTCCCGGCAGTTCCATCATCAGCGTCGTGATTGCCGCGAGCGAGCCGGCTGCGCCAATTCCCACCAGCACCAGCGAGAGCCGAATCAACAGCGGGTCGGACATCACCACCGCGCCGGTGCATCCGACCAGCGGGAAAATCGCGACGGGCCAGGTGAAGGGCTTGCGCAACCCGGTCCTTCCGGCGCCGATGCCGCCAAGGACCGCGGCAAAGAACCCGGTGAGGGGCAGCACCTGCGTCATCAACGACGCCTGCTCGAGGCTCATTCCACGGAAGACGCGGAAGTATTGCGGCAGGAACGCGGCGTAGAGCTGAAACACCCACATGCCGCCGAATAGGGCCAGCGCGATCAGACGCACGTCGCGCATCTTCATTACTTCGGCCAGCGCGGAGCCGCCTTGCGCTTCAATACAGGTGGAAGCGTGTGCCACTGCCGGAGCGCTCGCCCGCTCTCGTCCGAGCACGGTCCACAAGACCGCGACTCCCACCGTGCCTACCCCGTAATAAAAAAGCACCGACTGCCAAATCGAGCCGACCGCGGCAAACAGCGGCGGGGTCATTCGGAAGACTGCGGTCAGGCCGACGTAGCCGAACGCGAAGTTGACCATGTTGATGTACGGCCATTCGCTTTCACCGAACCACTGCATCGTGAGAGAGCCTGGCGGCGCAACCACCAATCCGTAGCCAATGCCTTCCACCACCCGGCATCCGAGTAGCATCCGGAACGTGCCCGCATAGCCGCTGGCAATTTCGCCGAGCCCCATCAGCCACACTCCGAGCACCAGACAGCGCAGCGGACCCAGCCACTCGAGCACGATCGCGCCGAGAATCGAGAAGATACCGATGAAGAGCGCGATGATGGAGATGACCAGCCCCCCATCTCCCAGCGAGATGTTGAGGCCCCTGGTGATTTCCTGGAGCATGGGCGCCGGCGCGAACCACGCGAGTGATTGTGCCATCAGCAGCATGAGCAGCAGGATTTCAATCATCCAGCGGTATGGCGAAAGCAGTGGGCGTTCACTCATGGCGATGCGGCGCTCCTGTAGCGCTCCGGTATAGCCCGCGGGGCGCCGGTGTTGCCACCGCTTATGCGGGGGGCGAAGCCGTTACAAGCGCTGATCGCCGCTTGCCCACGCGAGGTAGCCGACCAGGCCCACGGCGTAGACCGCCGCGATCAGAAGGAACACGGTATTGAATGATTGCGTGGCCTGCAGGATGAAGCCGGTGAGCGCGACTCCGACGATTCCGGGAATCGTCGCTACCGTATTGGAGATTCCCATCAGCACGCCGGCGTACGTCGGACCGATGTCGAGATGATTCACGCCGAAGGCCGAGAGGCCCAGGCCGCTGGCCGCGGCGGAGGCCGTAAGCAGCGCGATAGCGGCGCCGGGCGAGCCGGCGGCGGGGAGCGCGAGGAGAGGGAGAGCGCCCAATCCGAAGGCGATCGATTGCAGAGTCTTGCGCACGGTTACGACCGTCATGCCGCGCATCAGCATCGCATCGGCGATCCATCCGCCCACGTTGACCATCGCAAAGGTGCTGACCCAGGGCACTAGCGCGTACACCCCGACGCGGCCGACCGTGACTCCGAATGCGTGATGCAGGTAGGTCGGCAGCCACAGCAGCAGGATGTTGAAACCGAAGTTGGCGCAGAAATGCGCCAGCACAATCGCCCATACTGCGCGCTCGCGCGAAATTTTCCGCCAGGGTACTTGCACCGCGCGCGACTCGGCCGCGCGGCCGCTGGTGATTAGATGCAGTTCGGCGGCGGATATGTTCTCCGCATCCTCAGGCCGGTCCGCGGCCTTGATCATCCAGGCTACGACCCAGACCATCCCCGCCGCGCCCGACAGGTAGAAGAGCATCGGCCATCCGAACGCGATGACTATCGGCGGACTCAGCACCAGCGCAATGACGGTGCCCAGATGCATCCCGCTGTAGTTGAGCGAGAGCGCGCGCGCACGTTCGCGCGCGGGCATCCATCGCGCGACGATGCTGTGAATTGCGGGAAAGTTGACGCCTTCGCCCAGGCCCAGCAGCACGCGCGCCGCGAACAGCAGGCCAAACGAAACGCGCGCGGCCGCTGGCGTGATGAAGGTTGCGAGCGACCAGACCGCAACGCCGAGCCCGAGCACGCGCTTTCCGCCAAACCGGTCGGCAAGCCATCCACCGGCCAGTTGCGGCCACAGGTAACCCCAGAAGAAGGCGGAGAGAATCAACCCCTGCGCGGCCGAATCGTAGCCCGCATCGCGAGCGAGCGGAATTATCGCAATCGAGATGCTGACGCGGTCGAGATAGCAGAGAACCGTGGCGAGCGAGAAAAGCGCCGTGATGGAGTAGCGGCGCGGCCATCGCGATTGCGCGATCGCCGCCGGCGCGCGCGTGTGAACGGATTCGGCCATCGCGCGCGGGAGCTTAGCGGCGCACGGGCGGCGGCGCCAGCGCTATTTTACAAATGCCGTTGTCCTAACCCAATCCGAAAATAATGGTGTAGCGGCGAGCACGGCACCCTCACCCGCGCGTCACGGTGGTTGGCAAAAAGAACGCAACCACCGCGCCGCTTGCCCTCTCCCGCAAAGAAGCGGGCGAGGGGCCGATAAGAGCGCTCGCTTAGAGAGAGCACGATCATTTCCGCGCAGCGCAATCGCGTCATCTGTGCGGGGAATTAATTTCGAAATAGGGCTAATTCACCCGCGAATGCCCTGATTTCAAAATGAGAGTGTCCTACTTTGCCTCGAGACGGGGATCGTCAGCTGACACGCACTGCGCCGCTGCGTCCGTAGCCTGCTCGCTGAGTGTTCGACCTAAATGGCGTAGTCGGTCGCGTTCTTTATCCAAGTCATATTCACAATCTTCGCGCGATTCATATTCGTGATAGCCCGAACGCGTCCAGTTCGGTAAGGGAGCGGAAACATCGCCGCCAGGCGCATTGGTGTCCGACGGCGGCAACAACAGATACCAGCCTGTAATCGCGAGCGCGGCGGCATGGCGGAGCTTCATGCGTGCGGTTTAGCAGAGCATCCCAGAGAGCAAAAGGCCGGGAACGATGCCGACCTCTCGAACTCCTGTCTATAGCGAGCCCGATAGATTTCGCGCGGCGCATGTCCTAATCCGGACAGCGCCTGACAAATGCCGCCACGCGGAACTAGCGACCGACCGCGTGCCGAACCGTGTTGAGGATGTAAATGAAATCGCGCGGCGAACGGACCTCACCGAGCAACGCCGCGCGCGACAGCATCTCCATCTCTTCGCTGGTGATGCTGTGGAGGCGGCGAACCTGCTCGTTGCTCTTGAATTGATCCCAGGCGGAGACGACGTGATTGTCCGGGGCCGGATTGAGGAGAGCGTGCGCGCGCGGATTGGCCAGGAAAAACAACTCGCGCCGATCGAGGCCGAGTACCTCCGCCAGACGCGTGACGATCTTGTCGGACGGATGCCGCTTGCCGGATTCGAGATGGCCGACGTAGGGGGTGGAGGTTTTGATGCGGCGGGCGACCTCTTCCTGGGTGAGATCGAGTTGACGGCGACGCTCGCGGATAATCTGACCGAAGGTGCGTTCCTTGGACCGTGCCATTGTGCTTTTTTCCTTCTTCGTTTTTATGCGGGTCGCGCCCCCCAAAAGACGCGCCGCACACTAAAAACAATTAGATCAGCTTAACTGACAATTTGTCTGAATAACATCGGGTCAACACATGGGCAAACGCGCGCCCTGTTATTTATGCCCCTCCCCATTTTCCGGTTTATCGCGGTCAGTAGTCCTCCAGGCGGGAAATCTTTGCTTTTTAAGACGCTTACGCGCTTTTTGAAGAAGTTTGAGTAATGTGTTACATAAGATTTTTTCATTTAACGGGATTGGTTTGTTCAATTCCCGTAGGGATTTCGCCCATGATTCAAATATATGGAAAATTCCGACACTCCATCGAGCGTCCGCACGGGTGTCCTGAATCGGGCAGCTGAGCCGCTCTTCAAACCGTCGACTACCACCTTGTCCTGGCCAAGCGCCCGACCGGTTCCGTCGTAGTAGTGCACTTCGAGATCGATCGGTCCGACATCGGCGCCGGTGTTTTCAAGCTTGCCTTCGACAAAGACCTGGCCGGCCTCGTGGCGCAGAGTGCTTTCGACCACGCGCACGGGCTCGACGTGCATCAGCGAATAGAAGACCCATCCCACGAAAGCCGCCGCGACGGCGACAAGTGCAATCTTGCGAATGCGCATCGTAGTTCAGATCTGGTTCCAGGTCCTGACCAGAGTCATCGGGCCGCACGCGGGGTTCGACACCGCGACGCGCGCGGCCGATTCGTAAGCGACGGCCCCTGGGCGGAGCTAATAGGAGCGCGGCAGCCCGAGCACATGCTCACTTATCGAGTTTAGCACCATCTCCTGTGAGACGGGAGCAATTTTCAGCAAGCGGCATTCCCGGAAATAACGCTCGACGTCGTATTCACGCACGTAGCCGTAACCGCCGAGTGTCTGCACCGCGCGGTCGCAAGCCTCGAACGCGGCGTCCGCGGCGCGAAGCTTGGCCATATTGGCCTCGGGGCCGCATGGCTTGCGATGGTCGAACAGCCAGGCCGCTTTGAGCATCAGCATCTCGGCGGCCTCCAGCTTCGAATATGCATCGGCAAGCGGATGAGCGATGGCCTGGTTCTGGCCGATCGGCCGGCCGAAAACGATTCGCTCTTTCGCATACCGGACCGCGCGAGCCACCGCGGTACGGCCGATTCCGATAGCTTCCGCCGCGACCAGAATCCGCTCCGGGTTCAGCCCATCGAGCAGGCAATGGAAGCCGCGCCCTTCGCCGCCGACCAGGTCCGATGCCGGCACGCGCAGGCCGTCGATGAAAAGCATGTTGGTGTCCACCGCGGCGCGTCCTAATTTGTGCAGCTCTCGCACCTCGACGGCAGCAGGGTCGAGTTCCGCAAAGAAGAGACTCATGCCATCGGTCTTCTTGCTGACTTTCTCGAACGGAGTCGTGCGCGTCAGCAAAAGCATCCGCTTCGCTTCGCGCGCCTTGGTGGTGAACACCTTGCGTCCGTTGATTACGTAATCGTCGCCGTCGCGGCGCGCGGCGGTCTTGATGTGGGTGATATCGTTGCCGGCATCCGGCTCGGTGACGGCGAAAGCGACGTGGAGGGTGCCGGCCACCACCTCCGGCAGAAAGCGGCGCTTCTGCTCCTCGGTGCCGTGAAAGACGAGCGGGCTTACGCCGAAGATCGAAAGATGAATCGAGCTGGCCGCTGCCATTGCGCCGCCGGACCCGGCGACTTCGCGCATCACCAGGGCGGCCTCGGTAATTCCCAGCCCGCTGCCACCATACTGCTCGGGAATGGCGACCCCCAGCCATCCGCCGCGCGCGACCTCGGCATAGAAGTCGTGCGGGAATTCGGCGCGCGCGTCTTTTTCCCGCCAGTACTCGTCGGGGAATTTTTCGGTCAGCGTCCGGACCTGCCGGACGATTTCCTGCTGCGCCTCAGTCAGCTCAAAATCCATCGCCTTGCGCCTCTCGCTATTGAAAATGAGTAGTCAAGCAGCATATGCATGCTCGTTGGGCGTCACCAGTGTCACTATGCGGTCAAACTTCCGGGTTATATTGGCAGATCCGGTTTGATTACGACGGTATGAATCTTGAAACCATGCGACCCGGCTTAGCCCCGGCGCCGTCGAGGTGTGCGGGTAAGATCGGCTTAAGGAGCCATCAGGAGGGAGGCAAGAGTGAACAGGAGGACAAGACGTAAGGCTGAATCGTGGCGCGGCCCGGTCAGCGGATCTGCGGCGCTGGCAATGCTTTTTGCATCGTCGCTCGCATTGGCGGCGGGACCGACGGGGGGAACGTCGGCCAGCGAACAGCAGCGGCTCGACGCGCTCAGTGGGAACGTAACCAACCTCGCGGGTGAGGTGACTCAAACCCAGGGCGAGGTCAAAACGATCGAGAAGGCGATCACGGTTGCTCCGCCAGCCGAGGGCGTTGCGCCCGCCACGGTTGGTGAGCATGTGTCGGTAGTCGAGAAAGATCTCGGCGACCTGAAGAACGACCTCAAGACCAACCTGGGTGTTTCGATCCATGGCCTGGTTGATGCGGGCTACGAGCACAACTTCAACCAGCCCAACGGGAACACCAACCTGTATCGGGCTTGGGACGAGGACGGCTTCCAGCTCACGCAGGGTAACTTGCATATCGAGAAAGATGGCACCGTCGGATTCGTGACCGATATCAACGTTGGTCAGGTCGCAAATTCGATCTCGGCGGCGACGAACTACTCACAAGTATCGCACGTTGGTGGGCAGTGGATAGATCCGACCCAGTACTATCTGACCTACACCGCGCCGCTGGGCTCGGGAATCAGTCTGCAGGCGGGTCGTATTGTGACCCTGCTGGGCGAGGAAATCATCCCGACCTATCAAAACCAGAACTACAACGAGACGCGCGGGTTCCTGTTTACCCTTGGCGAGCCGCTCACGAACACCGGCGTCCAGGGCGCCTACACCTTCAACGACTACGTGGCGTTCACTGGAGGTCTCAACAACGGGTGGGATGATCCAGGATCTTTCAACAATGGCGGCCCCACTTACCAGGGCGAGGTGACACTCAACACCAAAGACAAGTCGCTGTCGCTGGTGATCAACGGGATCTGGGGGCCAACTCTGCCCGGCCACTCGAACTCCAATCTCGGCGCGTTCGATCCGATCCTGACTTACAAGCCAACGTTCGTCCAGAACATCACGCTGGTGGCCGAATATCTGTATGCGAGCGAGACCGGCCCGGTAGTAAATGGCCACTCCGCGACCTGGCAGGGCCTCGCGGGATACTTCGTGTATGACTGGACGCAATTGGAAGCGGCGACCCGCGGTGAATTCTTCGACGACGAAGATGGCGCCCGGACCGGAGAAACGCAGACCCTGTGGGAGTTAACCCAGACCCTGACCTGGAAGATTCCGGAAGTGACGGGACTACTGGCGCGCCTGGAGTATCGGCACGACAATACCAACGTGCATGTGTTCCCGAACAACAACTTCGTGAATCCTACGACCGGCGCGCAGCAACTGTGGACCGGTCAGGACACGCTGAGCGCGAACATGATTTACGCGTTCTAGCAACCTCCGCCCTCGGGGGAGGGTAACGTCAAAGCAGCACGAGCGGCGGACCGGGCATCCGGGTCCGCCGCTCGGCTTTTTATCGCCGCCCGGTGCGACACCAACCGGGCATTGTTTCAGCTCGTGAAGTCTCACGGCTGCGCTGCTCGCGCCTGGGCGCCGGTTTTGTTATGTGATCTCGCGCTCGGCGCCGCGACTCGGATCCCGCGCCGCGAACGCATCTCGATGAGCCTTACCGCCGCGATCGTAGTCCTGATCCTGCTGCTGCTCGGACCGCTCGCCGTTCATCGTATCGAGGAAAACATCGAGGCATACATCCTCGTCCTCGGCGTAATCGCGACGCTGATTGGAACGGGCTTCGAGCAGCGCCTGGTAATCCACGCGCTTGAAGAGCCGATTCTGATCACGGTCGCGGTAATAGGCGCGGGAATTTTATTCGGGTTTACCCGGCGGCGTCTCGACGATCTCTTCGCAGGGCTGCGCAGCCACTTGAGCCGTCCCGTCCTCGCCGCGCTGTCGATCTTCGTTCTGGCGGTGCTCTCCAGCGTAATCACCGCGATTGTCGCGGCGCTGGTCCTGGTCGAGATGGTGGGGCTGCTGCATCTGCAGGGTGAGTCGCGCACCCGCGTCACGATCGCAGCGTGCTTTGCGATCGGCTTGGGCGCCGCCCTTACCCCGATCGGCGAGCCCCTGTCCGCCCTGGCCGCTAGCGCGCTGAAGCTGCCGTTCATGGGATTGTTCGAATTGCTTGCACTCTGGGTGTTGCCCGGCGTCGTCGCCGCATCGGTTCTGGCCGGTATCTTCGCGCGCGGCAGCTACGACGACGCGCCGGAAGGCGCCCACGTTCGCGAGTCCCCGCTTGGGGCGATCGTTCAGGGAGTGAAGGTCTACGCATTCATGGCGGGCCTGGTGCTGGTCAGCAAGGCGTATGCTCCCGTCGCCGCTCGCTTTGTCGATGCGGTGTCCAATGACGCGTTGTTCTGGATCAACACCGTCTCGGCGGCGCTCGACAACGCAACGCTGGTCGCGCTGGAGGTTCATCAAATGCCGCTCCCGCGTGCGCGAGAAGCGATAATCGCGCTGCTGGTATCGGGCGGGATGCTCATTCCCGGAAATATCCCGAACATCGTCAGCGCGGGCGCGCTCAAGATCGGCAGCGGGTCCTGGGCGCGTATCGGAGTGCCGATTGGCCTGATAGGTCTCGGCATTTACTTTGCTGTACTCAAGATCGCTGCCTGAGGGGACGTTCGGGCTTGGGGAAAAGTCGAGAAGCTGCACGAATTGCAGCGAGCGACAAGGCTGTTCGCGGCCGGTTGATGCTGTTCAAACGGGCGGCAAGATGGCGCGGGTTCGGCTGCTCTGAACGGTGTAAACGATCGTTGCCTTTGAGAAGGTTTCGTGAGAGAAAGCGGTGATCGATTCCGCGACGTTGGCGCGACCATTGCAAAATGAATTGTTGACGCGCCCGCGATTCGATTTTCAGACCTACTTTGAATCCGATGCGAATCGAGGGTTACTGTCCCTTTTTAAATAAACGGCGAGGAGGACTAGGGGTTCGATGACACCCAAAGAAGTGTTGCAGACGATTAAGGACAAGGGAGTCGTGATGGTCGATTTGAAGTTTATCGACCTGCTCGGTGCATGGCAGCATTTCACAGCGCCCATTTCCGAGTTCAAGGACGAGGCTCCATTCGAAGAAGGTCTCGGGTTCGACGGCTCGTCGATTCGGGGATGGCAGGCGATCGACGCGAGCGACATGCTGGTGATTCCCGATCCGACCACGGCGGTGATGGATCCTTTCACCAAGGATGCTACGCTCACGATGATCTGCGATATTTCGGATCCGATCACGCGGGCGGACTACACGCGCGATCCGCGCAACGTCGCGAAGAAGGCCGAGAAATATTTGAAATCAACCGGCATCGCGGACACGGCGTACTTCGGTCCCGAGCCGGAGTTCTTCATCTTTGACGGAATTCGCTACGACACCGCCCAGCAGCACTCGTATCACTTTATCGAATCCAACGAGGGCAACTGGAACAGCGGCCTGGAATTCAACGTGAGCGACGAAGGCCGCAACCTCGGCTACAAGCCGCGCAACAAAGAAGGCTACTTCCCGGTGCCGCCCAACGACTCGCTGCAGGACATCCGCACCGAGATGGTGCTGGAGATGGAGCGGGTTGGAATTCGCGTCGAAAAGCAGCATCACGAAGTCGCGACCGCGGGTCAGGCCGAAATCGACATGCGCTTCCAGTCGCTGGTCAAGATGTCCGACTGGCTCACCTGGTACAAATACATCTGCAAGAACGTCGCGGTGCGCCACGGCAAGACCGTCACCTTCATGCCCAAGCCGATCTTCGGCGACAACGGCACCGGCATGCATACGCATCAGAGCTTGTGGAAAGGCGAGACGCCGCTGTTCGCCGGCAACGGCTACGCCGGGATGTCGGAGCTGGCGATGCACTACATCGCGGGCATCCTGCATCATGCGCCGTCGATCGCGGCCTTCACCAACCCGACCACCAATTCCTATCGGCGGCTGGTGCCCGGCTTCGAGGCGCCGATTAACCTTGCATACTCGAGCCGCAACCGCTCCGCCTCGGTGCGTATCCCGATGTATTCGCCGTCGCCCAAGGCCAAGCGTATCGAAGTGCGCTTCCCCGACCCGCTGGCCAATCCATACATCGCGTTCTCCGCGATGCTGATGGCGGGTCTCGACGGTATCCAGCGCCGGCTCGATCCGGGCCAGCCGCTCGACAAGGACATCTACGCGCTGACTCCGGCCGAGCTCGCCGAGGTTCCGAGCATGCCGGCTTCGCTCGATGAAGCGTTGAACAACCTGAAGAACGACCACGAGTACCTGCTCAAGGGCGACGTCTTCACGGAAGACCTCATCGAGACCTGGATCGACTACAAAATGGCCAAGGAAGTAAGCGCGATGCGCCTGCGGCCGCATCCGTACGAATTCGCGCTGTACTTCGACGCGTAAGCGACGACGCGCGAATCTTCTCTCGACAGCGATTCACAAAGAGCGGCGGGCCACAGGCCCGCCGCCTTTCTTTTGTTTGGAGCAGATTATGTGTCAGTAGGTGCCTTCGGTGGCCATCCGCCAAGCACGGCTCGCGATGGCGGAAAAGAAGCCGACGCTGTATCACATCTCATATGGGCAGGACGGCACGATTATTTTGGCGCGTAAGGAAAAGATATCTGGTGCCCCGGAAGGCGGTCCCACTGTCAGTTAGGAGTCGAGGCAGGAATACACCAGTAGCCTGCTGGAGCGGGTGGTGGATACGGCTGGCGCCGATTCTATCCGTTTTGCTCTTGCCGCTGACCGCCCGCGCCCAAATCGTGGACCGGGAAAACGGCGCGATGATCTTTTGCGCTCTGTCTGGTGCACCGATCCTCGTGGACCCGGATCTGGACATGCCGGTCAATCCGACCATCGAGCAGCAGGTGGCGGCCGGGCAAAAGTCGCTCGAGCGGTTTCGGAACTCAGATCTTACCCTCGACAGCAACCAGGCCTTGGTGACTTACTTCAACGACCTGGTGAGGCGGCTCCTTGCCGCCCAGGATATCAAGCCGCCCTATTCGATCGTCGCGCACGTCTCGACCGGTCCGGAACTCAATGCCTATGCGTCGGTCGGAGGTCATATCGTCATCTACAGCCGTATCTTTGAAGAGGCAGACAACGAAGCGCAGCTCGCCGCGATCGTCGGCCACGAATTGTCGCACGAGATTCACAACGACTACGTATTTTTCTGGAATGGCGCAAAGAACCAGGAGGACTCGTATGGCCCGAACGGGTTGCTGGAGAAATCCAGGGAAATTGAAATGCGCGCGGATCTCGACGCGACCCGAATGATGTATAATGCGGGCTGGGACCCTCAGGAACAGGTCAAGATGATGGAGCGCCTCGATAAGATGTGGCGGACCCAGCTCGACCACCATCGCGTCTTTTATTCCACGCATCCAGACGACCTGGAACGGCTCGACGCGGTGAAAAAACTAATCGCAACGCTCCCGCCGAAGCCGAACCTCACAACTGACTCGCAGACCTTCCGAGACTTGAAGCAATCGATGTAGGGTTTGCGAGATGCTCGATGCAAATGCATCAGGCGCCGGAAGCGATCGGATTGGCAAGGCGCCACCTCGCGGCGACTTCGGCCATCGTGGAGAACTCGACACCGCGATGGGAGCGGATGTGATCGACGAGCCGCTCCAGCATCAGGAGGCGATGGCCGCGGCCGATTACCTGCGGATGCATCGTCAGCGTGTACACGCCCTCGCCGATGCGGTTGTAGAGATAGTCGAAGTCGCCCGCCCAGATGTCATAGACGGCATTGGGTGATGCGAGCCCCTGCTGAATTCCGCCGCGACTGGTCACGTATTCGAACGCCGGGAAGTCATCGAGTCCCCAGGTGAACGGCAGCTCGACCACGTTGACGGGCCTGCCGAAGACGTAGGGGCCGTCGGGCGGCGCCTGATCGCCGATTCGCATGTAGTAGGGCGTGAAGTCATCGCCCATCAGGCTCGAGTCGTAACTGAAGCCGTGCTTCACGAGCAGCCCGACCATGTTTTCGCTCAGTCCCGCGCCCGGCGAGCGAAAGCCGATCGGCTTGCGACCCGTCATCCGCGTCAGGATGTCGTTGCCGTGCACCAGAATCTGCTCCTCGTCCTCGGGGCTCTTGGGATGAGTATGGAGATAGCCGTGATTACCGAGTTCGTGGCCCTCGCCGGCGATTCGTTCGATCACTTGCGGGAAAGTCTCTGCGCTATGGCCGGGGACGAACCATGTCGACGGGATGCTCCAATGCTTCAGCATATCGAGCAGGCGCATCGCGCCGACGCGGCCAAACTCGCCGCGTGAGATCGCGCTCAGCGACCGCGCGCGAAACCCGCCGATCCACAGCGAGAGCGCATCGAAGTCGAAGCTGAGACAGACGCTGATTTTGGGTTCCATCGCGGAGAAGAATTAACCACAAAGGCACCGAGACACCAAATCAGGACCCTGCCTGGTGCCTTGGTGCTAGACTACTCTTTCGGCTTGGAGATGGTCTCCAGTTTCTCCAGCCGGTCCTGCAGCTTCTTGTTGTCGTCGCGCAGCTTGTCGATATCTTCGCGCAAGCGTGCGTCCTGCTCGCTGCGGCTGCGCCCTTCGCCGATGGCGGCGATCGCGGAGCGCGCCCGCCGCTGAATTCGCCCGTCGAGGTCGCGGTCCGCCAGGCGCTGCAAGGGTGCGAGCGCTCGCGGGTCGCCGATTTCCTCAAAGGCGCCCGGCAGGCGCATCCTCACCATGAACTCGCGGTCTTCGCTCAGCGGGATCAAAAGATCGAGAATCTCGTCGCGCCACGGCTCGCGCTGCCGCGCCATCCGGGCCAACGTGCCGAGTGCGGCGACTCGCGCGCGGGGCGGCCTGCCATACGCGCTCCACTCGCGCGCCACCGCTATCGCGCGCTCCTGGCGCGTCTCGGCCATCCCGGCCAGCGCATGGGTCCGAATCGAATCGAGATACGACGGACGCGCCATCGCGCGCTGCAGGATTTCAAACGCCCGTTCATCGCGGGTTTTGCCCAATGCAAGCACGGCTTCCGCCTCGACGAAATAGCTCGCATCGCCGCGTTCGAGTACCTCGGCCAGCGCCGATGCGGCACGATCGCTTTCGCGGAACTGGCCGAGTGCGCGCGCCACCGCGCGGCGTGCCTTGGGATGGTCGGCCTTCAAGCCTTCGATTAGCGCATCGAGTGCGGCGCCGGTGCGAATCTCGCCGAGCGCCGTGGCCGCATCGGCCTGCACGCCCCAGAACTTGTCGCCGAGCAAGGCATCCTTGAGCGCCGCCGTCGCCTGCGGGCTGCCTTCTTTGCCAAGCTCGCGCGCGGCG
>Ga0074044_10002155_pt1 | contig 17337 bp, 13 predicted proteins | sample BogForMeECP23OM1_FD_94443 | JGI IMG/M metagenome (GOLD analysis project Ga0074044, IMG submission 94443) | Bog forest soil microbial communities from Calvert Island, British Columbia, Canada - Bog Forest MetaG ECP23OM1 | ecosystem: Environmental > Terrestrial > Soil > Wetlands ...
ACTCGGCCGGCGTCATGCGTTCAAGCGAATCTTTCGAGTCGGGCGACATGCCCGGCGTGAATCAAGCCTTCCTTACTTTCCCCTTAACGATCCCGCTTCGCCCGGGAATCTGCCCCGATTACGGGTCATTACTCTAACTCATTGATATACTTATCGATACCGTTAACAAAGCCTTAACGCGTGCGCCGAGTGCTAGCCCCATTCCGGCGCGAGGTCCAGTCCACGGCTGGAGGAGAGGTTAACGGGGCGCCTGCTATTCCCAATGCCGCGGGGCCGGCCTAGATAGGCGACATGACCGGCGCGCCGAAAAGCTATCCTCCGGGCGAGGCGCCCGAAGCGGAAGCGCAGGCGGAAGCGGCGCTCGAGCGGGAGCTCGCGCCGGACGCCTCTCCTCTCGACATCAGCCTCGACGAAGCGCCGGCCGAGCCGACGAGCCTCGCGCGAGGGGCCGAGGCGATCAAGGAGTTCTGGCGCCACGCCCCGGCCGGGCCCGGCGTCTACCGCATGATCGGCGCCAAGGGCGAGGTGCTCTATGTCGGGAAGGCGCGCTCGATCAAGAAACGTATCGCCGCCTATACGACGCCGGAGCGCCAGCCGCTCCGCATCGCGCAGATGATCTCCCAGACGCGCTCGATGGTGTTCGTCACCACCGAATCGGAAGCCGAGGCGCTGCTGCTCGAGGCCAATCTCATCAAGCAGCTGAAGCCGCGCTACAACGTCGTGCTGCGCGACGACAAGAGCTTTCCCTATATCCTTATCTGCACCGGTCATCCCGCGGCGCGGCTCGTCAAGCACCGCGGCGCCCGCACAATCCAGGGCGATTATTTCGGTCCTTTCGCCAGCGCCGGCGCGGTGTTCCGTACGATGAACGCGCTGCAGCGCGCTTTCCTTCTGCGCACCTGCTCCGACAGCTATTACGCGCACCGCACCCGGCCCTGCCTCCTCTACCAGATCAAGCGCTGCTCGGGGCCCTGCACCGGCGAGATCGCCCTCGACGACTATGCCGGACTGGTCGGGCAGGCGCGTGACTTTCTTTCAGGCCGCAGCCGCGCGATCCGTCAAAGGCTCGCCGACGAGATGAGCCAGGCCTCGGCCGCCCTCGAGTTCGAGAGAGCCGCGCGCCTGCGCGACCGCATTTCCGCGCTGTCGGCGATCCAGGGGGAGCAGAGCGTCAATCCGCGCTCGATTCCGGAGGCAGACGTGTTCGCCATCTGCGAGGAGGCGGGGCAATATTGCGTCGAGGCGTTCTTCTTCCGCGCTTATCAGAACTGGGGCAACCGCGCCTATTTCCCCCGCGCCGATCGCGCGCTTGGGCCCGAAGAGGTGCTCGACGCCTTCTTGGCGCAGTTTTATCTCGAGCGGCCGGCGCCGCGGCTCGTGCTGCTGAGCCACGCCATCCCCAGCGCCGCGACGCTCTGTGAAGTCTTGAGCGCGAGCGCCGGCCACCGCATCGCCATCGGCGTTCCGCAGCGGGGCGAGAAGAGGGATCTCGTCGCCGCGGCCATGCGCAACGCGCGTGAGGCGCTATCCCGCAAGCTCACCGAGTCCGCCAGCCAAGAGAAGCTGATCGCCGCGCTTGCGGCCGCCTTCGGCGTCGAACAGCCGATCCGACGAGTCGAGATCTACGACAATTCCCACATTATGGGGACGAACGCGATCGGGGCGATGGTCGTCGCGGGGCCGGAAGGCTTCGTCAAGAACCAGTACCGCACATTCAACATCAAGAGCACGGATCTTACTCCCGGCGACGACTATGCGATGATGCGCGGGGTGCTGACGCGGCGCTTCGCTCGGCTTCTCCGCCAGGGCGAGACGGCGGACGCGGGCGGATTTCCCGACACGCCCGACCTCGTCATCATCGATGGAGGGCGCGGGCAGTTCGAGGCCGTCCGCCAAGTGATGGCCTCGCTGGGAGTGCAGGGCGTGGCCGTCGCCTCCATCGCCAAGGGACCGGACCGCAACGCGGGGCGCGAAACATTCTTCGTCGCGGGCCGCGAGCCGTTCAAGCTGCCGCCGCGGGATCCGGCCCTGTTTTTCGTCCAGCGCCTGCGCGACGAGGCGCATCGTTTCGCCATCGGAACCCACCGCGCGCGGCGCAAGAAGGAGTTCGTGAAGAATCCGCTCGACGAAATCTCCGGCATCGGCCCGGCGCGCAAGCGCGCGCTCCTGCACGCCTTCGGTTCCGCCAAAGCGGTCGCCCGCGCGGGCTTATCCGACCTTGAGAAGACCCCCGGCCTCAATTCGGCGACTGCGAAGGCGGTGTACGACTTCTTCCATGAGGCTGGCGGAGGGTGAGTTTAGTTAGGCCGGTTTAGCGCCGCTTTCGCGACGGGAGTCAGCAATGTCAGGCGCTTAGGACCCCGTTTTGCGTCGCTCCGAAATTGACGATTGGCCGCCCTGGAATCCGTGATGCGCCGGCCGCCGCCGCCGCAGTCATATCCGCCGCCGCCGCAGTCATATCCGCCGCGCCGGCAGGGATTGCCGCTCTGTCCTTTGACGACTTTCACCCTGTTATTTTCCTGTTCTGAGGAGGTTCTGCGCTTGGTCAAGGTGGGCGGCGGCCGCGTCGAGGTCGTCGTGGCAGCGCTGCACCCAAGCCTCGCCCCAGTAGAAGTTGCAGCTTGTCTGTGCGCGTAGCACCCGCCACCGGGCCTGTTCAATGAGCTCCGCGGCGCGTGGCTCGCGGTCGAGCGCTTCGCGCGGGACGGCGCGGACGGCGTTGCTGAAATCTGCGACCCTGGCAAGGGCGTCGCGTTGCGCTTGCGAGCCTGTCCACTGCACGAATCCCGCGCCGTGGTGATCACCGGTGTTCCAGGCCCCGGGGTCGACTGTGACCCAGCCGTGGGCGCCGTGGCGCCGGAGGTAGTCGCTGATGAATGCGGGACGGATGCCGCCCGACTGCCCAACGCGCGCGCGCTCGGCGAGCTCGGTGTAGAAGCCGCTCCAGAAGTTCGACCCGCGCGTGGTGTTGCGAAACCATCCGCCGTTGTCGCCGTCTGTCGCGGTCGTGACGAGCGGCGGGAAGTTGCAGTGCTGGGTGCGCGCGCGCACTTCTTCGATGAACCAGCCGGCATCCATGCCAGACTCCTGGGCGTTTGAGAGGTCGCGGTCGCGGACCACGACGACGATTTCCGCGTCGCCTACGCGCGCACGGTGGGGGCGGTAGCGCAGCTCCTCCCAGCGCATCGGCGAAAGCGGCCGCACATGTTCGCTGTCGACGATCACCCACTCGTAGAGGTGGGCCGAGAGCGTCGGGACGAGGTCCATGCAGAAGCCGAGCTCCGGCGGCCAGAAGCCTGGAAACCGATCGCGACGGAATAAGTGGCGGCCGATGCCCAGCCAGCGACTGATCTGCTCGTCGCGATCGGCCGGTGGGATCAGCGGCAGCACAGGGTGGTAGTAGGCGGTGCCCAGAACCTCGATTGTTCGGGTGTTCTGCAAGTGCCACAGCAGCGAACCGCAGTCGACGATCCGTACGCGCGCTCCTGGAACTGCGGGTCCGCGAGGGTCTCGAGCAGGGTGCCCGAGAGCGACAGGTGCACGCGCCCGATGTCCTCATGCTCCCATAGCGACCGCGGTATGCGGTCGAGCGCCCACAGGATCTCCTTGGCTTCCCACTCGCGCCGCTCGAGCAGATCCTCGAGATTGCCGGCGGGCTGGTGCAGGTTGAGCACCAGCGCGAAGTCGATGAAAGACACGTCGCGGCCCGTTTCGTCTCAGAGGCCTGCGATGATCTCGGTCGTGCGCCGGGCTAGCTCCGCTCCGTAGCCGGCCCACGCGCCTTGACCCCAGTAGCGGTAGTCGCTCTCCTCCGTAGTGAGCAGGTGGAACAGCGCATTGCGGTAGCCGGGATTGGTCGTTGGAATGTTGCGCGCAAGCACGCGCTCGTTGAACGCCGCGCTCGCGCGCTCCATCGGGATCAGCACCGAGTCGTAGCCACGTACCCAGGAGATGTTGTTGGTCCAGCTTCCGCCCTCCATGTTGAAGCGCCCATCCTCCCGGCGCAGCTGCTCGACCACCGCAGCCAGCCGCACGGGACCGTCGCCTGGTTTCATCCTGGCCCAGATCCGATTTTGGAACAGCGGCTGGACGACGGGCAAATCGCTCTCCTTCACGCCGGCGGCGAACAGCCGCTCCAGATACTCGGTCCCGTTGAGGATCGGCGTCGGCGAGCCCGAGCACTCTCGCATCACCTCGAGGTACTTGGGCGGGAACTCATTCATCATCACCCCGCCGTTCTCGCCGTCGGCAATCTGCGTGACGAGCGGCGGGACGCTGCGGCCAGCGAGCTCGCCGCGTCCGAGCCCGCGCGCCTCGTAGTACGGCTGCATCTGGCCGACCAGCTTCGTGTCGCTGCCCTGCGTCTTGACCAGCGCAACGATGCTCGCGGTATCGCCGCCCGAGCTGGTGCACACCAGGCGTTTGGGGAAGTGGGGGAGCCGCACGCCGCTTCCGTCGGGCTGCTCCACGGTGTGCTCTTGGACGAGCACCCAGCGGTAGCCGCAGTCTCTCAGCGTCCGGACGAACTCGTAGGCGACGTCGGGGTGGTTGGGCAGCGCCATCTCGGACGGCGAGAAGCCGCGCACCCGCGCGAGCGCTTCGAGCCCGAACAGCGCGGCGAAATGCTGCTGCCAGGCTCTGACGTGCAGCCGGTAGTCCTGCACCGGTGTCGAGGGCGCTACCGCGTGGCCCCACGGGCAGCCGAGCCACTCGACCGCCCCGCGATAGCGCGGCTCCACGGTGATCGCGCGCAGCGCGTCGAGCACGTCCTGCGCACCCATCTTGCCCAACCCGTACAGGAGGGTGCCCGAGTACTCCAGCATCACCCGCGGCGCCGCGCCCGCATCGATCAGCTGGGGGATGAACTCGCCCATCCGCTTGTAGCACCAGCGGAACACGGCGGCGTTGTGGTTATCGCCGATGTCCGGGTGCTCGAACATGTACTGAAGGTTGCTGATCAGGGCGGCCGTGCGCAGGTCGTCCCCGCCGGCGGGGATCAGCGGCTGGTGCATGTGCAGCGCGATCGCGAAGGCGCTCTGAATCCCCGCGAACGGATCGCCGGACGTGGGCGTCGCGAACGCTGGCCGCGCGGCGGCGTCCTTGATCGTCGCGGCGATCAGCGCCTCGTCACCACAGAGGTTGGGCAGCCCGTCCGCGTACTCGGCCAGGCGGGGCTGACCAACCGACGATTGGAGATTCGACATGGCGTTTACTTCTCCCTGATGTAATCATAGATGTTGAGGTAGTCCTGACCGGGCCGCGCCCACGAGTGATCGGCGCGCATTCCGTTGAGCATCAGGTGGCGGAAGTCCTGCGGATAGTCGTGCCAGAGCCCGATCGCGCGCTTCATCGCGGACTCTATACCGCGGTGGTCCGCTTGGTGAAAAACGTACCCGGTGCGCCGCTCGGGGGGGTCCGGGGCGTAGTCGCGGTCCGCGACCGTGTCCGCCAGCCCGCCGACCGCCCGCACGATCGGAACCGTGCCGTACTTCAGCGCGATCAGCTGCACTATCCCGCAGGGCTCGAACATGCTGGGCATCACCACCAGGTCCGACCCCGCGTACACGAGGTGCGCGAGCTCGGGATTGAACTGCAGCTCGAGGTGGACGTCAGGATTGTCGTTGAGGTGGTGCTTGAGACGCCAGAAGTGGCCGCCGATCGCCGGGTCCGGACTCGTACCCAGGAGCACGAACTGCGCGCCCCGCTCAAGCGCGTAGAAGATCGCGTGGTGGACCAGGTCCACGCCCTTCTGGCTATCGAGCCGGCCGATGTACGCGACGATCGGCTTGTAGTCGTGACGCAGCATGAAGCGCTCGCGCAAGGAGCGCTTGTTGACATACTTGTCATCGATCGAGTGAATTCCGTAGCGTTGCGGGATCCAAGGATCGATCTCCGGGTTCCACGTGTCGTAATCAATGCCGTTCAGCACGCCCCCGAACTTTTGGCTGTGGACACGCAACGTGTGTTCAAGACCCCGTCCTTGATCGGAGTGGGAGACCTCCCACGCATGTCGCGGCGACACGGTGGTCACGAAGTTCGAGTACACGATCCCGCCCTTCATCAGGTTCAGCTTCGCCGGGTTGAAGTTATCCCTCAGACACTCGTAGCTGAAATAGCGAGCCGGGTCGCCCAGCCTAGTCGCCCACAAGACCGACTGGTCCGTGATGCCCTGGTGGCCGAAGTTATGCACGGTGAAGCAGACCCGCTGACGTCCCATCCCGATTTTGTCGTATATCTCGTACAGCAGCACCGGGACAAGCGCCGTCTGCCAATCATGGCAGTGGATGATCTCCGGGCGCTTGTTCGACTTGAGCATGAACTCGAGCGTCGCCTTGCTGAAGAACGCGAACCGGCTGACGTCATCATGCGACCCGTAGAGGTGACCGCGGTCAAAGAACCTGTCGGCCGAGTGGGGCTCGATGAAGAAGCACTTGAGGCCGTCGACGAAACCGAACCACACCGTGCAGCGGATCGCGCCGCTATACCACGGCGCCCAAAGGTTCTCGTAGGCCACCGAGAGCCCATAAATCCGGTCGTAGCGCAGGCAGTCGTACTTTGGCAGCACGATCTCGACCGCGTTTCCTCGCAGCTCGAGCTCGCGACTGAGCCCGTGCACCACGTCGCCAAGCCCACCGGCCTGGGCAACGGGGGCGCACTCGGTGGCGACCATCACCACGAACACAGGCCGGACCTTGCCGAAGCCGCAAGCCCGGGCCGTGGGGGGCTCGGCGCGTGGATCCGGACGAGCGCTAGCTCGACCGCGGGATCAACGCCAAGCTCAGAGGCCCCGATCATGGTTGCATCCACGGTGCGCTGGAGCTCACCGCAGTGCGCCTCCGAAGGGCGCTCGCCGCCGTCGGCGGCACAACAGCACCGCTACGCTCACAGCACGACGACGGACAGGAGGGATCAACAGACGCCACCGCCACTCCTCCGAAGAGCACGTCAACGCCAGTAACCATCCCCCGGCAAAGCCGGGGGCATTCGAGATGTGAGCCGCTCAAAGCGGCGGAGGGGGACGCTGACGCGTCCCCGGCTTGTCGGGCTGCCTGTAGGCAGCCGTTCAGCGCCACAGATTCAATTGATCCAGTCGCTGATCTTCCTTCTCCTGGTTCTTGATATAATCTCGGATCACTTTTTCGTCCCGACCTGCGGTCGAGACGAAAAATCCACGCGCCCAAAAGTGCTGCCCTATGAACCCACGCTTGAGCTCCCCGTAGACCCGCGCCAAATGGATCGCGCTCTTGCCCTTTATGTACCCCACCACTTGGCTGACCGCGTATTTCGGCGGAATCGACAGCAGCATATGGACGTGATCGGGCATCAAGTGCCCCTCTTCCACCCTGCTTTCTCGCTGTTCCGCGAGCTTTCGGAAAACTTCCCCCAAATGCTTGCGCAACTCGCCGTACAGGACTTTACGTCGAAATTTCACGATGAAAACGACGTGATATTTGCACTCCCACTTTGAGTGACTTAAACTTTCGAACTCGTCCATCGTGATTTGACCCTTCGTGTGCTTGGCAGCTCACAAAAGGAAAGTCGCGGTGGACCCCAGAAAACGTCAAACTTCTACGGCCACCCCGGCAAAGCCGGGGGAACTCTCAACTCATTAGCGCACGTTCCAGGCTTAGGCAATCCGGCTGGCCGGCCAGCGGACGGGAACAAACTGGGCATGCCTGCACGCTGGGTTCATTCCCGCCGCTTTCAATCCTCAACGCAGGCCAAGCCAAACTCGTTCCGCAAAACGGACATTGGTCCCATCGCTCCCGCCCGCTTCCGATATGATGCAGACCTGAATCGTCCCTTGCCTCGCTGGGCTCGCCGATGTTGAAAGTCCCATGCTCGAAGGTCTGCCGCCCAACAACGCCGCCCATCGCCTGACGCTGGTCAGCGACGAGAAGCGCGCGCGCGCCGTCGCCGATCTTATCGTCGAGAGTTTCGAGCCGGCCGAGGCGGCGTCGACCGTCTTCGAGACCGAGGAGCCGTGGCCTAGCGGCGGTAAGGCGTGGCTGGTCGAGGCCTATTTCGGTTTCGAGCCCGACGAGGACGAAATGCGCGCCCTGATCGCTGTCGCGGCGGACGAGGAGACGGCGCACTCCGCGACTTTCGGGGTTACGGAGAAGCGCGACTGGGTCGCCAATGCGCTCGCCGGTCTCGCCCCGGTGCGCGCCGGACGCTTTCTCGTTCACGGCGCGCACGACCGCGCGCGATTGCTATCCAACGACGTCGGGATCGAGGTCGAGGCGGGCCTCGCCTTCGGCACTGGCCATCACGGCACCACCCGCGGCTGCCTCCTGCACTTCGACGGCCTCCTGAAGCGACGCCGCCCCCGTGCGGTGCTGGACGTTGGCTGCGGCGCGGGCGTGCTGGCGATCGCGGCGGCAAAAGTCTTGCGGCGAAAGGTCTGGCTCGGCGACGTCGACCCGGTCGCGGTCCAGGTCGCCAACGCCAACGCGCGGCTGAACGGGGTCGGCCAGCATTGCAAGGCGATCGTCTCGCGCGGGGTCGAGAACCGGCTTTTACGCGATGGCGCGCCCTACGACGTCATCTTCGCCAACATCCTGGCGAAGCCCCTGCGGCTGCTCGCGCCGTCCCTTGCAGCCGTCACGGCCCCGGACGGCGACGCCATTGTCTCCGGACTCTTATTGGCGGATGTTGCTGGCGTGCTTGCTTCATGGCGAGCGCAAGGCTTCTTCCTCGCCGAGCGGATCGATCTCGAGGGCTGGGCGAGCCTCCGGCTGAGGCGTTGACGGGTCCCCCCGAACCGCCCTTGCCAGCCTCCCTTTTCTGTCGCACGACTGTCGCAATGTCGTCGGCAGATTGGAGGGCGGTCAAGCGCAAAGCGCGGAGAAGGGCGATGTCGAAAATACCGGCCGGGGTCGGCCCCAAGTTGCCGCAAATCGTCGTCCTGTTCGGCGCGACGGGCGACCTGTCGCGGCGCAAGCTGCTTCCAGGCCTGTTTCATCTCGCGACCGACGGCTTCATTCCGAAGTGCCGCATCGTCGGCGTGTCGCTCGACGACATCGACGCCGAAGCCTTCCGCGCCCTCGCCCATCACGCGATCGAAAAATATCACGATCGGAAACCGTTGGATGGGGCGTGGCCCGCCTTTGCCTCGGCGCTCGATTACGTGCCGCTCGCGGCCGGCTTTGGCCCGCTGAAGGCGGCGGTCGAGAAGGCCGCGCAGGCTTTCGGCGGCGAGCGCCAGCTCGTCAATTATCTTAGCGTGCCGCCGAGCGCGGCGCTGTCCGCGGTCCGCATGCTCGACGAGGCGGGTCTCGCGGCGGGGTCGCACGTCATCATGGAAAAGCCGTTCGGCACGGATCTCGAGAGCGCGATCGACCTGAATGCCGAACTGCACAAGGTCTTTTCCGAGGACCAGATTTTCCGCATCGACCATTTCCTCGGAAAGGAGCCGGCGCAGAACATTCTGGCCTTTCGCTTCGGCAACGGTCTCTTCGAGCCGATCTGGAACCGCAACTTCATCGATCACGTGCAGATCGACGTTCCCGAGACGCTGGATATCGGCAATCGCATCGCGTTCTACGAACAGACCGGCGCCTATCGCGACATGGTCGTCACCCACCTCTTCCAGATCCTCGCCTTCACGGCTATGGAGCCGCCGACCGCGCTGGCGCCGGGGCCGATCAGCGAGGAAAAGAACAAAGTGTTCCGCTCGCTTCTGCCGGTCGAGCCGGCGGACGTCGTGCGCGGCCAGTACATCGGCTATCGGCAGGAGAAAGGCGTTGATCCCGAATCCGACACGGAAACCTTCGTCGCCCTCAAATGCCGCATCGACAATTGGCGGTGGGCGGGGGTTCCCTTCTACCTGCGGACAGGCAAGCGCATGGCGCAGGGTCAGCGGATCATCTCGATCGCCTTCCGCGAGCCTCCGCGCAGCATGTTCCCCGAGGATTCCGGCATCGGCCTGCAGGGGCCGGACCATCTCACCTTCGATCTCGCCGACCAGTCGAGGGTGTCGCTCTCCTTCTACGGCAAGAAGCCCGGCCCCGGCATGCGGCTCGCCAAGCAGAGCCTGCAATTCGCGCTGCACGACACCGGACTCGCCGGCGACGTGCTCGAGGCCTACGAGCGGCTGATCCTCGACGCGATGCGCGGCGACCACACGCTCTTCTGCACCGCCGACGGCATCGAACGGCTGTGGGAGGTTTCGACCCGCCTTCTCGACAATCCGCCGGCGGTCCGAATCTACGCTCCGGGCTCGTGGGGACCGCAGTCGATTTACCAATTGATCGCGCCCCATTCCTGGCGGCTGCCGTTCGAGCGCGCTTGGCGCGATCCCAACTACCTCGGCGCCTGACCGATTCCGCGAATCCGCGCCGCGTGCTAAGCCGCGGGCGATGTCCGATCTTCCCCTTGTCATCGAACCCGAAACGCCCGACGACGCCGAGGATATCGAGCGACTGAACGAGCGCGTGTTCGGTCCCGGCCGGTTCGCCCGGACGGCCTATCGCATCCGCGAGAGAGCGAACCCCGATCCGTCGCTGAGTTTCGTCGCCCGAGTGGGAACCCTGCTTATCGGCGCCAATTCGATGACGCCCATCGACATCGGAGGGACGTCGGCGCTTCTCCTCGGGCCGCTCATCGTCGAGCCCGTGTTCCGCAGCCAGGGCATCGGCGAGGCGCTGGTGACGCGCTCGCTCGAGGCGGCAAAGGCGGCGGGGTGGAAGCTCGTGATCCTCGTCGGCGACGAGCCCTATTACGCGCGCATGGGGTTCCGGCCGGTTCCCCCCGGCCGCATTATCCTGCCGGGGCCGGTCGACCCCGCCCGCCTGCTCTATTGCGAGCTTGAGCCGGGGACGCTCGATGCGGCGCAAGGCCAGGCGCGCGGCGCCTGACGCAAGGCGAGAGAATCTTGCCGGGGCGGAAAGAAAAAATTCCGCGGGCTCGCCGTTTTGTCGTATTGCGGGTTCCCCGAAATCGTGGTTTTTTAAGGTCGATTCGGGGCAAACATGGGAATCTCCCCGAATCTGGGGAGACCGGGTTGGACATCGTCGAGCTTCTACCGCTGGGCCGTCGGATCGAGTGGCCGACGATCGTGTTAGCGGTCGTCATCTACGGTTTGTGGTTCCTCGCGACCCTCTTTTGGCGTGAATTGCCGTGGCTGACGCTGACGGCGGTCGGCGCCTGGATCATCGCCTGGCAGATGAACCTGCAGCACGAGATCATCCACGGCCATCCGACGCAGAACCGCCTTTTCAACCACGCTATCGGCATTTGGCCGCTCTCGCTGTGGCTGCCTTTTTCGATTTATCGCACGACCCATCTGCGTCATCATCAGGACGCCAATCTGACGGACCCGTTTGAGGATCCGGAAAGCTACTACTGTACTTCGGCCGGATGGCGCGACCTCGGCGCCTTCGGACGGGCAATGGCGCGGGCCCAATCGACGCTGCTCGGCCGCGTCGTCTTTGGCCCTGCCTGGCTGATTGCGGGAACCGTCGCGACGACGATTCGCGACGCGTGGAACGGCAAGCCGGGGGGACGCGCCGTTCTCTTCCGGCATTGCGTCCAGTGCGTCCCGGTGCTCACCTGGATCATCGGCGTCTGCGGCATGCCGGTCTGGGTCTATGTCGCCTGTTTCGTCTATCCCGGCATGGGTTTGGCGATGGTGCGCTCCTTCGCCGAGCATCGCGCGGCCGCCGAGCCGGACAAGCGCACCGCGATCGTCGAGAACGCGCGCATTCTCGGGCCGCTGTTTCTCTACAATAACCTGCATGTCGCCCATCACTTGCGCGGCGGGCTGCCGTGGTATCAGATTCCGACGTTCTACCGGCTCAACCGCGCCGCGCTGATCGAACGCAACGGGGGCCTCGTTTATCGCTCATATTTCGATGTCGCGCGGCGCTACTTGCTGACGCCGCACGACCGCCCGGTTCATCCCGACTGGGGCGGCCGCGCCGCATGAGCGGCGACGCACCAGTCGCGGCGCTGCCGATGTACGACGTGCCGCAGATCGCCGCGGCGAACGACGCGCTTTGGGCGGCTATCGCGGCTTCCCTGAGCGCGCAGGAAGTTGAGGCGCCGGAGAAGCTTGCCCGCGGCGGCGATCTCGCCGCTCTTTGGCGCAGTCCCGGGCTCCTGTTCAGTCAGACCTGCGGCTACCCCTATGTGAAGGATTTGCGCGACGCGGTCGTTCTGATCGCGACGCCAGAATACGCCTTCCCCGGCTGCGATGGCGCGTGGCGCCGCAGCTTTGTCGTCCGCCGGGCGTGCGATCCGCGCCGCGATCTCGAGGCGTTCCGCGGCGCCGTTGCGGCGATCAACGGCTGGGACAGCGATAGCGGCATGAACCTCTTTCGCGCGACGATCGCTCCGGTCGCGCGCCGCGCCGCGTTCTTCGCCGCAGTCGTGGCGACCGGATCGCACCTTGCAAGCCTCGAGGCGGTCGCCGACGGACGTGCGGATCTCGCCGCAATCGACTGTGTTACGTTCGGGCTTGTGAAGCGGTTTCGGCCCGGCCTCATCGAGCGCGTTGCAGTCGTCGCCGAAAGCCCGCCTTCGCCGGGCCTGCCGTTCATCGCCGCCGCCCGGCTGCCGGACTGGACCGTCGCCGCCGTGCGGAAGGCGCTCTTCGCGGCGCTGGCGGACCCTGGCCTCGCAGAGCCCCTCGGCGCGCTTGGCCTCACGGGCGCCCGCCTGATGACGTCCGCCGACTACAAGCGGGTCCTCGAAATCGAGCGGGATGCAGAAGCAGCCGGCTTTCCGCGGCTCGGCTAGCTGCTCATAGCCGGCCGGTTCTGAGCGTCCTCAGCGTCATCGCCAGCACGGTCTCGAACCGCGCCGCTACGGCTCCGGCGGAGGCGTCCCTGTCGAGGCGGAGCGCCACCGGATGGATAAATCGATGCGCGGCGTCGAAGCTGAGCGACATCGCCCGCCGCCTGTCGGTCATGGCGAAAGCGCCGGCGGCGACGCCCTCCTCGAGCACCCGCTGGATCTCCGACTGCACCCGGGCGCGGTGCTTGCGGGCGCTGGAGCGGTTCTTGACCAGCGCCTCGATGAGCAGGTCGAACAGGGCCGGATCGTCGTCGAGCTTGCCGCGATAGTCGCGATGAATGGCGGTCAGCATGCGTTCGAGCTTGTCGTGAGCCGGGTCGGCGCCGTCCGCGGCCTCGCGCAAGCGCGCCTCGAGCGGCCTCAGGCAGCTCGCCACGACTTCGTCGAGCAGCGCCGTCTTCGAGGGAAAAATGGCGGTAGACGTTGGCGTGGGTCATGCCGGTGTCCGCCGCCACGCCGACCACCGTCGTGCGCGGATGCCCATATTTGCGCACGTGCGCCCGCGCAATCTCGACGAGACGCGCTCCGTTGCTCTCGGTCGGCGCCGCGATCGTCACTTTACGTCTCCGCGATGCCGCCGAGATCGCCCGACCGCGACCCGTCGCGGCCGTGCGGCAGGGCGAGGTAGTCCGCCGACCGCATCTCGAAAAGCCGCGAGGCCGTGCGGGCGAACTCGAACGCGTCCGCGCCGTCCGCGCCGGCAAACAGCGCCTCCGGCTCCGCCGCGGCGGATGCGACGAGCTTGACCCGCATGTCGTACAGCGCATCGACGAGAATGATGAAGCGCTTGGCCTCGTTGCGCTCGGCCGCCGCAAGAATGGGGATGCGGTCGATGAAGACCGTATGGAAGCGCTCGGCCACTTCGAGATAATCGGACGAGCCGAGCGGTCGTCGGCAGAGGCTGTCGAAATCGAACCGGGCGACGCCGCCGACCGCCTGCGGCACGTCCAGACAACGGCCGAGGAGCTCGATCTGCGCCGGCTGGCCTTGCCGGACGCCAGTGAGGGCGAAGAAAGCCGTGTCGAGCGCTTCGTCGGCCTTCGGGCTCAAGGGGGCGTAGTAGACGGGCGCCCGGACGAGCTTCTCCAGCCGGTAATCGGTGCGCGCATCGAGCCCGACGACGTCGAGACGCTCCCGCAGGAGGGCGACGAAGGGGAGGAACAGCGCCCGGTTGAGGCCGTCCTTGTAGAGATCGACGGGAGCGACGTTGGACGTCGCGACGACTACGACGCCGGCGGAAAAGAGCGCGGTGAACAGCCGGCCGAGGATCATCGCGTCGGCGATGTCGCGCACTGCGAATTCGTCGAAGCAGAGGAGGGAAGCCTCGCCTGCCAGTTCCGCGGCGACTGGGGCGATCGGGTCTTCGCCGGCTGCTTCGCCTCTCTTGCGCGCTTGCCGCCACCGGTGCAGGCGCGCATGCGCGTTCGCCATAAAGGAATGGAAATGAGTGCGGCGCTTCCGCGGGACTTCGGCGGCGCTGAAGAAGAGATCCATCAGCATTGTTTTGCCGCTCCCGACCGCGCCGTGCACGTAAAGGCCGCGCGGAGGCTCCGCGGGCCTGATCCCCATGAAGCGCGCGAAGGCGCTCGGCCTGTCGTCGGCCTTGTAGCCCGAAAGCTTCGATGAGAGCGCGTCGAACCTGTCGGCGAGGGCGGCCTGCGCCGGGTCGAATTCGAAACGGTGGTCGAGGACGAGCGCGCGGTAGCGCTCGGCGATGGAGGTCATGCGAGGCCCGTCATTGCGAGCGAAGCGAAGCAATCGATGGCCCGCGGCCGCCGCGCCATGATCGCCGGATTGCTTCGTCGCTTACGCTCCTCGCAATGACGGACGTTGCCCACCCTAATGCGCCTCCTCCCAGTTCTGCGCCGCGCGCGCGTCGACCTGCAGCGGAACGTGCAGGCGGAGCGCCGGCTCGGGCGCCTCGACCATGACGCGCGTCACCACCGGGAGCGTCGCTTCGATCTCCTCGTCCGGCGCCTCGAACACGAGTTCGTCGTGCACCTGCAGCAGCATGCGCGCCTGAAGCCCCGCGCGCGCGAGCGCCCCGTCCATGCGGATCATCGCCCGGCGAATGATGTCGGCGGCGGAGCCCTGGATCGGCGCGTTGATGGCGGCGCGCTCATTGAAGGCGCGCTCGGAGACGTTGGAGGCGTTGATGCGCGGGTAGTGGCACTTGCGGCCGAAGATCGTGGTCACATAGCCGTTGGCGCGCGCGGTCTTCCTGGTCGCGTCCATGTAGTCGCGGATGCCGGGGAAGCGCTCGAAATACTTCTTGATGTACGCGGCCGCCTCTTCGCGAGCGATGCCCAGCTGATTCGCGAGGCCGAAGGCCGAGATGCCGTAGATGATGCCGAAATTGATCGCCTTGGCCCGCCGGCGGATTTCGCCCGGCATGCCCTGGATCGGAACGCCGAACATTTCGGACGCGGTCATCGCGTGAATGTCGAGCCCTTCTGCGAACGCCTTCCTCAGCGCCGGAATGTCGGCGATGTGGGAGAGCAGGCGCAGCTCGATCTGGCTGTAGTCGGCGGAGATCAGCTTATGGCCGGCCGGAGCGACGAAGGCGCGGCGGATCTTGCGCCCCTCCTCGGTGCGCACCGGAATATTCTGCAGATTGGGCTCGGAGGACGACAGCCGGCCCGTCGTCGTCGCGGCGAGCGCATAAGAGGTGTGCACCCGGCCGGTTGAGGGATTGACGAAGTCCGGCAGCGCGTCGGCGTAGGTCGATTTGAGTTTGGAGACCTGGCGCCACTCGAGAACGCGCGCCGGCAGCGGGTGCCCCTCGGCGGCGAGGTCTTCGAGCACGCTGGCCGTGGTCGACCAGGCGCCCGTCGCCGTCCGCTTGCCGCCCGGCAAGCCCATCTGGCCGAACAGGATGTCGCCGAGCTGCTTCGGCGAGCCGGGATTGAACGGCGCGCCGACCATTTTCGCGATCTCGTCCTCGAGCCGCGCCATGCTCTGGGCGAAGTCGCCCGCGAGCCTCGACAGCATGTGCCGGTCGATGGCGACGCCTCGTCGCTCCATGCGAGCCAGCACTGGAACCAGTGGGCGCTCGAGCGTCTCGTAAACTGTCGTGACGCGCTCGGTGGCGAGACGCGGCTTTAGCGTGCGCCAGAGGCGCATGATTACGTCGGCGTTCTCCCCCGCGTATTCGGTAGCCCTGTCGATCGTCACACGGGCAAACCCGACAAGGTTGCGGCCGGATCCGGTGACTTCGTTCAGCCGGATCGGCTTGTGACCGAGGAACCGCTCCGACAGTTCGTCCAACTCGTGGACGCCGGCTAGCCCCCCGTCGAGCGCATAGGATATCAGCATCGTATCGTCGATCGGCGCCACGCTGACGCCGCGATGCGCGAACGCCTGCATGCCAAACTTGACGTCGTGGCCGATCTTGAGAACGCCGGACGCCTCCATCAGCAGCTTCAAGACCGCGAGCGCGTCCTCCTCCCGGATCTGGTCCGGCGCGAGGCCGCCCCCGCTGAAGAGATCGTCCGCGCTGAGGCGGTGTCCGATCGGGATGTAGCAGGCCTGCCCTGGCGCCACCGCGAGCGATACGCCGACCAGTTCCGACTGAAGCGCGTCGAGCGAGGACATTCGGGCGTCGAAAGCGACATGGCCAGCCTCGTGCGCAAGGGCGATAAAGGGACCAAGCTCGTCGACCGTTCGCACCGTCCTGTATAGCGCGCGGTCGATAGGCGCCTTCGCTTCGCTCGCGCGCATGGTTACCAGATCCGCGGGCGTCGTCACATTGGGCGCTGCGGGCGCCGCCGCTGGAGCGATCTGCGGCTGTGCCTCCTCCTGCGCTTTCGCCAGCGCCGCTTCGCCGTCGCGCCCCTGCCAGCCGGCGGGACCGACGAATCGCGGGTCGGGCTCGACCGTGGAGACGTCGACGCCGCAGATCTCGCCGACCCGGCGGGTGATGGTGTTGAGCTCCATCGCCTTGAAGAAGGAAATGAGCTCCCCTCCCTTGAGCCTCGGCGTCGCGAGCGCCTGGAGCGGGGTTTCGACCGGGACGTTGCGCACGAGCGTGACGAGTGACTTCGAGATGCGGATGCGCTCGACGTTCTCCGGCAGGGTCAGCGCCTCGCGCCGCTTGGGCTGCTTGATCTCGTTCGCGCGGACGAGCAGCGTGTCGAGATCGCCGTATTCGCCGATGAGCTGGGCGGCGGTCTTCACTCCGATGCCTGGCGCTCCCGGCACGTTGTCGGTCGAATCGCCGGCGAGCGCCTGGATATCGACGACCTTGTCCGGTCCCGCACCGAAATATTCCGCCACTTCGGCCGGGCCGATGCGGCGCTCCTCGCGGGAGCCTTTTGCGCCGGCTTCGCCCGAAGCGGGGTCATACATCGCGACGCCCGGCTCGATGAGCTGCATCAGGTCCTTGTCGGCCGAGACGATCAGCACGTCCGCGCCGTTTTCGCGCGCCTGACGGGCGTAGGTGGCGATCAGGTCGTCCGCCTCGTAGCGGTCCTGCTCGACCGGAATCATACCGAAGGCGCTGACGGTCGCGCGCAACAGCGGGAACTGCGGCACGAGATC
>Ga0074044_10002157_pt1 | contig 17316 bp, 13 predicted proteins | sample BogForMeECP23OM1_FD_94443 | JGI IMG/M metagenome (GOLD analysis project Ga0074044, IMG submission 94443) | Bog forest soil microbial communities from Calvert Island, British Columbia, Canada - Bog Forest MetaG ECP23OM1 | ecosystem: Environmental > Terrestrial > Soil > Wetlands ...
ACGGAGAGTTGCGGCTCCAGTTTCTTGCTCTGGCACTTCGGGCACTCGGCTTTTTGTTTGCCGAAGACCAGAGCTTCGAACTCGTGCTGGCATTCCTTGCAGACGTACTCGAAGATGGGCATGAAGAAAACTCCGCGAAGAAAATTGCTGTCTTCTATTTAAAATCAAAGAGTGGGTACTTCGCAAACACACGAGGAGACTCGTCCCTTCAAACCGCGCCGCTGGTTGCGCGGTGGGCACGTGCAAACGGTTGCCAGCTTCTTAATCCCGCGACGTTTTCATTTGCCTGCGCCCGAGGAGCGGCTGATCGAAGTGGAGCCCGGCGTCCAGGTGCTTTGCCACTGCCACTGGCAAGCGGATCGAGCGCACGCGCTGACCATCATTGTTGTGCACGGGCTCGAAGGGTCGAGCGACTCGCAGTACATGCTTGGCATTACCGAGAAGGCACTGGCTGCGGGGATGAATGTGATCCGCTACAACCAGCGCAACTGCGGCGGCACGGAGGCACTCGCCCCGGTGCTCTATCACTCGGGGCTGTCGAATGATGTCGCGGCGGTGGCGCGCGAGGTCATCGCGCGTGACGGCGTTTCTCGCCTGGCTCTGGTTGGCTTCTCGATGGGCGGCAACATCGTACTCAAGCTGGCGGGGGAGTGGGGATCGCAGGCGCCGGCGCAGTTTCGCGCGGTCGCGGTGTGTTGTCCCGCGATTGATCTGGCTACGTCAGCGGATACGCTGCACGAACCGGCGAACCGAATTTACGAAAAGTATTTTTTGTGGGCGCTGCACCGCCGGATGATTCAGAAGGCGCGGCTCTTTCCCGGCCACTTCGACGTGAGCCGCCTGCGCGGCATCCGGAGCCTGCGCGAGTTTGATGACAAGGTGACGGCTTACTATTGCGGCTTCGCGGGCGTGGACGATTACTATGATCGCGCTTCGGCGGCGCACGTGGTGGAGCAGGTTGCGGTGCCGGCGCTGATTTTGTACGCGGCGAACGATCCGTTCATCCGCATCACGGCGGAGACGCGGCGGAAGATTTCGTCGAACCCGAACATCGTCTTCGTGGAGACGGCCGACGGAGGGCACTGCGCGTTTATCGGAGCAGCTGCCGCGTCCCCCCGCAGATCGCCCGCCGGAGCGGGGAATGCGAGCGATAGTCGTTATGACGACGGTTATTGGGCGGAGCTTGAGATCGTGAACTTCCTGCGCCGGTTCCGATGAGGTTCTGATGGATGCCGACTTCTCGATCGAACTGGGGCGGGAAGATCCGGCGCTGGATTTTCCGTGGACAGATCCGGCGGGCAAGCTTGCTTATGTTGACTTGAAGCGGCGTCCGGAGTTGATGGCGAGGATCGGGGAGGCGGAAAAGTTTCCCGAGTTGGGGGAATTTCTACGGGCGATGAACTCGGCGTGCAGCATGGTGGAGACGGCGAAGTGCGATGCGTGGGCGACGAGGGAACTGAGCGCGGAGGAAGAGATTTACGACGCGACGCACAAGTTCGCGAGTTATGTGGACGTGGTGTTTTCTAAGATTGATGTGCGTCTATCTTTGTCGCGGCAATCCTTGTTGCGCCAATCCTTGTCCGCTCACGAACAGTTTGCCATGAATCTGGTTGAGTTGCTGCGGCGGGCGCCGGAGACTCCGTCGGCGGCGGAGGTGTGCGTGCGGCGGTGTTACTACAGGGAGGAAGGTGCGGTCCGTGAAGGATTTTACTGTACCTTGTATGTGAGCGGCTACGGCACCGACGGTGCCAGCGCGCGTCAGAATTGGGGAGTGGGGCTGAAGCTGATGGGGAACGCGATCATGCAGTTGTCGGCGGGCGGGGTGGGGTGATAGGTAAAGAGAGTCCCGAGCGGGACGCGACCGTGGAATCTCGCCCTTGACACAGGGAATCCGCGCCTTACGAAATCACCGCAGGGAAATCAATGCAGCGAAATCATGCAGCCGGAATGTTCCGGCAGCGAGAGCCACCGGGGTGGGCAGGGTTGATCGGAATCGGCGCGCCAAACCACCGCTTTCGCGCCGGAATCAGCCATCGAGCGAAGGACTGCCTGCTGCACCGCCGGCTGAGCCGACCAGAACCGCGCGGAATCAATCGACCAAACTTCAGCAACAACTGAAACCCTTGCCAAATGCGCCCAATAGGCTTCTTGTCCGTCGCCGATACTGGCGACCGCGTCGCACGGCGCGATGCCGTGGTGGGAAATGTCCTCGGCAATAGCCATGTCGCGCCCGACCGATTCCGCGGGCTGTGAAACGACGTAGTGGAGCAGGCCCGGCATCATGTAGGCTGCAAAGACAAGGGTCCCAGCCAGCGTGGCTCGCCGTGCCAAGAGTTGCAGTCCCGGGGCCACAAGAACCGACGCCCAAGCGGCACCCCAGAGTAGCAGCGAAAAGCCAAGCACGAATCGTTGCACCAGGTGGACGAGCAAATACATCCCAACCACGGCGGCCGCGGGCAAGGTACAAAACCAGGTGGCGGCAAAGCGGCGGAGTGACGCCTTTGGTTCATACCACACGAGAATCAGCAAAGGCACCAACAGTGCCGCTCCTGCCCCAAAGATCTGGTCTTTGAGAAACGGAAGATTCACGGCAAGCTGCCGAAGCTGAGCGCGCAAGTCAAAGGCCGGATGGCTGCGCTTGTCAAACCGTGCCGCATCGTACCAGGGCGCATAGGTGATTCCTTCGACCGAGGGAAGACGGAAAACACGTGGTGAATCCAGCGCGATGGAACCGGGATAAAACGGAAGTGGTGCATAGCCATACGAAACCTTCATCCACGTTTTCGTTTCCGGTCCATTCACGAACCAGGCATAGTTCAATCTGCCGCTGTCTCCCGCAGTGAAGTGGCCGACCGTCCGTGACAGGATGGCTACGAAGGGTGAAACCAATACCACAAAAACTATAATCGCAGTAATCGGGCCTCGAAGGATCCCAGAGCGAAAACCCTGGACCACCATCGCTCCCAGGACAAACACTGCAAAATACAACAGAATGGCCTTGGCGTAGTAACCAAGGGCCAGCAGCAGGCCTAGCCATACATATGCGGCAATGCTGTGTTGCCGGTTATCGTTGAGCTTGAGGTTGAGCTTGAACAGGACAGCGGCAATGGCAAAGACAATCGTGGCTACCAGGATGTCGGGGGTTACTTCATCCACATTCCAGATAAAGTTGACAACGAACAACAAATACCCGAGCCCAATCCAGACCAAGGGACTGGCATAAGGAATTGAAGTCTCGCCGTCGCCGATCCGCTTGCTCCAGTCTGCAAGTGCACGCCAGAACCTGCTGAACGTGTACACGGCAGCAGCAAAGAGTGCAAAATTAAGCGTCCTGGCCATGGCAAATTCGTCACGGATCCCGGGGTGAAAAAACCGCATCCCGATCGCCAGAAGCCAGGAGTACAACGGCCCCCAATATCCATTTACGGCCGTGTGCCAGTCGTGGCGAAGGTAGGAGCGGGCGACGTCCAGGTAAGCAAGGCCATCAGCTCCAACGGGTAAATTACGGCCAGCGAAGGCACAGTGCGCTCCCATCAGCAGCACAATAAGCTGACATATTCTTTCAAAACCCAACACGTTGGGTGCAAATCGGGGCGATGTTTTTTCTGACAACGTGGGATGGGCGGCCATCATCGCTTCGCTTAGGCAGCCGCACCAAGGGTGGAGTTGGCGCAGGCTCCGCAGGTTTGATTTTACCCTGAGGCCCACCCGAGTATTGAGGCGCGGTGAATTAGAGCCCCCACACTGACAACATTACGCCATGGGTTCCCGTTCCCTGCGCTTACACGGGCTGGACTCGCCGGCTATTTTTCCAGTTGATCTTCTTCCAGTCGACTCTTTTCCAGTCGATTCTTGTGCGGAGGAGCGAGAGGATCAGCATGAATAGGCAGATTTCCAGCAATCCTCGCGAGGCGGTGAGAATGGATTCGGATCGTTTGGGCAGCAGGGAGAAGCGTCCATAGACGAATTCTATGTGGACCCAGTAGACGATGAGTGACGTCTGGCCTAATTGAATTAGCGGGCTGAAGCCAAGAGTTCCGAGGCCCCAACGGCACCAAGCGTAACTCACAAAGCAAATTACTAACAGCATACCTATGCGCATCATTAGAAAGTTCGGGCTGGTGTGCCAATAATCGTAAGTCGAGTAGAGATAGAAGGAAGAGTGGTCGAACTGGCGCGCGGCCACGATTGCTACGGCTCCGATGGCGGCGAAGAGCGCCAGCGTTCGGACGATGTGGCTTCGAGCTTGGTCGCTGAAGAGAATGAATCCGGCGGCCAGACCGGCGAAAGCGAAGGCGGCCCAGGGAAAAAGTGGGAAGAGCCACGGCTGGGGCGCGCCCAAGTTGTGGCATCCGTCGATGTAGGACTCCAGCCACCAGGGCAGCCATGTGGGCCGCCAGGTGGTGTAAAGGAGCGGCGTTAGCAGGGCGATTAGAGAGGCGACGGCGATGGCGACGACGGCTATCGCGAATCCAGAGTTGCCGTGGCCACTGATAGATGCCGAGCTGCGCTCGGCTTGGACCCGTCCCCACACGTGCAGGACCATGCCGCAGGTTGGCGCCATCAGGATCATGGACAGACCGATGATGTTTAGGACGTCCACGCGGTGTAAGTCGGACCATGGTGCCCATCCCCAGGCGATAAGAAATTCCTGCAGGCGGAACAGGAGTCCGAAGGCTAAGATTTCGGCGCCGCGGCGGCCCATGGCGCGGGTTATTTCGGCGGGGGTCAGGCGTTTGCGAATGAGTTTGTCGGTGACCAGGGCGAAGGAAACTCCGGCTAGAAAAAGAAAGAGGGGCGCGGGCAGAGTGCCGAGGAGTTGCGATCCTTTGAGGAAGCTGGTTTTGCGGGCGTTGCCGCCTAGCCATGCGTCGTAACAGTGCGTCTGGAACATCAGGACGCAGGCCAAGCCGCGCATCCAGTCGATCCAGGCGAGACGGGAAGAAGGGGCCGAGGTCACGGACGAGAGTGTAACGTGCGAGCGGGGGTGGGGCCAAGGTGAAAGGCGGACGGGCGCGCGTCCATCTCTCCATCGGCTATTGCCATTGCGCTTCTTCGCGGGCGTTGTTTAGCTGCGTGCTGCCTGGCATGCTAGCATTTTTGGGGAAGGACTCTACCGTGAAGCGAAGGTTTGGTATCGGCACCGTTATTTTGGGTCTGCTGATCGCGGGTTGTTTCTCGCCTCTGGCATTTGCTAAGGATGAGCCGAAGTGGGTCGAAGTGCATTCCGCGCATTTTTCCGTGATTACCGATGCGGGGGAAAAACGCGGGCGGGAAGTTGCTTTGCGGATGGAGCAGATGCGGGCGGTTTTTGGACAACTGATACTGAAAGATAAGCTGAAAATGTCGGTGCCGATCACCGTCATCGCGCTTAAGAGCGACAAGCAGTACGCCTTGGTTGCTCCGGCGAAACAGGGCACGGCGGCCGGGTTTTATGTGCCCGGATCGGACCGGATTTATATTGTCCTGAATCTTTTTGAAGCCGATTCGTGGCACGCGGTGGCGCATTCGCTGGCGCACTATCTCTTGAATTACAACTATCCTCCGGTGCAGGGCTGGTTTGACGAAGGTCTGGCGGAATACTTTGGATCGATCTATATCGGCAAGGAAGTGGAGATTGGAGGCGATCCGGAACTGCAAGCGGAGTGGCACGAGGACATCTTCGATTTTATGCGGCGGGACCCGAATGTGCCGCAGTCGCTGACGCAACTGGTGAGTTCTCCGGTATGGCTGTCGATGGTGGACTTGTTCACGATGAAGCATGACGAGTCGGGGACGCGCGAGGGGACGCACAACACGCTGTACTATGCGCAGTCTTGGATGGTCGTCCACTATCTGCTGAACAAGAACAAGATGCCGGAGGCGGGGGCTTACTTCGATCTGGTGGTGAATCAGAAAGTGCCGGTGGAGAAGGCGATGGTGCAGGCGTTTGATATGACGCCGGCGCAGATGGAAGACGCGGCGAAGACTTATTTCAAAACGCTAAGCGGGTTGGGCATCGCTCTTGATCAGGCGAAGAAGCCGATTGTGGATCCGGCGGACATTCAGCAGCCGGATCATTTCGCGCTGCCGTTTGGCGCGGACGACATCGGGATGGCGGTCAGTCCGGTTAAGGATGAAGAAGCTAGAGCTGTGATTGGCGACGTGATGGCGCGCATTCCGGAACATCGAGATCAGGCGCTGCACGATTTGCAGCAGTTGGCGCAGGACCCAAAAGGTAATGAGGCGGCGCATCGCGGGCTGGCGCGGGATTATTTGCGGCAGAAGAAGTTCGACGCGACCGCCGACGAATTGGAGAAGGCGACGGATTTGGATCCGCGCGATCCATGGATTTGGTATTACCGTTCGGCGCTGAAGTATCAGACGGCGCAAGCGACGCGGCAAGAGATGCCGGGGCTGGCAAACATGATGCAGGATTTGCGGGCGGTGACCGATTGGTATCCGGAGTTAGCCGACGCTTATAACATGCTGGGCATGGCGCGAGTGGAGGGGGGCGGAATCAACTCGGCGCTGGAGGCGCAACGGCAGGCGATCGCGCTGGCGCCGCGCAATGTGGAGTATCAGTTCAACCTGGGACAGATTTATGTTGCGGGGAAGAAGTGGGATCTGGCGCGGGAAGTGTTTACGCGGCTGAAGGCGGGACCGGATCGGGCGGCGGCAGCAGCGGCGAAGCAGCAATTGGACGATTTAGAGTCGCTGCAGAAGTACGGAGTGCGTCCGCAGCGAGCAGGGGAAAGCCAGGCGCCGGCGGGCGCGGCAAGCACTCCATCGGCAGTGACGAGCGCGGCTTCAGCGGCCGTGAGCGCGGCGCAAGATCAAAATGAGGAGGCTGATGCGGCGCCGAAACCTGCGCCCGTCAAGCCGGGGACGACGGGACCGGTGCAATTCTTGAAAGGCAAGATCGTGAGTAGTGACTGCTCCAAGCCTCCGGAGGCAACGGTTACGATTCTGAGCGGCATGACGACTTACAAGCTTCATGCTTCGGATTACAAATCGCTGCTGACGATTGGGGAGGACAAGTTTTCCTGCGAGTGGAAGAACCGTGTCGTATCGGTGAACTACCGTGCGGTGGGGAAGAACCAAGGAGAATTGGTGTCGGTAGAAGTGCACTAAGCGCGACCAAACGGCGCGGGTTTCAGAACCTGTGCGGCACTCGGATCGACGGCAAAATATGGACGCCAAGGCAGTGGGGTTCGTGCCGGGCGGCGCGAGCCTCCACAATTGCATGGCTGGTCATGGCACGATCGCAACTATCCGGCTTTTCGGGTCTTGCTTTCTGCTCTGACTTTCGCGTCCTCCGCCCACTCATAGCCTACGGCGGCAGCGTGGATCGCGCGATCGAAGAATTGATCGAGCAACTGCAACAGTTCCTGCTTTCCGAAGACCTCTACTGGGCGGTCCGGATACGACTCATCAAGGATGAACTCCCAGAGATTGTCTTTCGTCAAAATGATCGCCCAGATCACCTGGCTCAGCGGCACACCCTGCTGGGCGCGGCGAGCCCCAATTTGCGTGTAGCGCTGCTCGATGTCGGCTTCACTCTTGTCCAACAGCCACTCACCGAGGTGGCGATAGATTTCATCTACCCGCTCCTTCAGTTCGTCTGGCGGAACCTTGCGGAAGGCCTCGGTACGGACGGACCGTTGAACCTTGTGCAGAAGACCGCTGGCTAGGGCGTCAGAGCGGTCCTCAATGAGCCGGACGAACCTGTGGCTGAGCATCATTACCGCGTCCCTTCCCAACGTTGCTGTTTTCATACGCTCTCCTTCCCCGGGGGTCGAGGGTGAGGCCCCGCTCCTGATCAGATTATGACCTTACGTTCCAATGAGTTATGTGATTCTGGTCACGTCATGCCCGGGTGCCGAGTTTGCCTGCGTCGCTGGGCGCGTTTCGAGGGGCCAGGCCCGGGAAAATTAGCCCTCTGCGCGGGGTCACACGAGGCTGTGATATGCAGCACAGCTGAGTTTCCATGGGACGCGAGAACATATAACAGTAAGAGTGGGTCTGCAGGGGGAAAGCCATGAAAAGAATCCTCATTTTAGGTGCGGCTGGCAGGGACTTCCATGATTTTAACGTGATTTTCCGCGACAATCCCGAGTACCAGGTAGTTGCTTTCACCGCCACGCAAATCCCCGACATTGCCAACCGCCGATACCCGCCGGAGCTGGCAGGCAGTTTGCTGTATCCCGATGGAATACCGATTTTTGAAGAGAAGGACCTGGAAAAACTGATTGCCAACGAGCGGGTGGATACGGTGGTGTTCGCTTACAGCGATATCTCCTACCAGAACCTGATGCATCTCGCGTCGCGCGTGGTGGCTGCCGGCGCGGACTTCTGGTTATTGGGGACCGAGCACACTCAGCTCAAGTCGTCAGTCCCGGTGGTTTCTATTTGCGCGGTGCGAACCGGCTGCGGCAAAAGTCCGCTGTCGAGACTGGTGGCCAGCGAGCTGCGGCGCCAGGGCTGGAAGCCGGTAGTGATCCGTCATCCCATGCCCTACGGCGACCTTGCGGCAGAGGCGGTGCAGCGCTTTGCCACCGTGGAAGATCTGGATTTTCAGCAATGCACCATCGAAGAGCGCGAGGAGTACGAACCGCATATCCGTCAGGGAACGACTGTGTATGCGGGCGTGGACTACGAGAGGATTCTGCGCCAGGCAGAGACGGAAGCGGACATCATTTTGTGGGATGGCGGGAACAACGATACGCCGTTCTACAAGTCCGATCTGGAAATTGTGGTCGCCGATCCGCACCGCCCCGGGCACGAATTGGGGTACTTTCCTGGAGAGGTAAACCTGCGGCGCGCCGACGTGGTGGTCATCAACAAAGTGGATACGGCGGCGCAGCAGGACATCGAGACCGTCCGGCACAATATCCACATAAGCAATCCCAAAGCCAGAATTCTCGAAACCGCCTGCCGGGTCTCTGCGCCTACGCCTGAACTGGTGAAGGGGAAGCGCGTGCTGGTGGTGGAAGATGGCCCAACCCTCACCCACGGCGAAATGCAGTATGGCGCCGGAGTGGTGGCCGCGCGGAAATGGGGAGCGGCCGAGTTGGTTTGCCCGAAGCCTTATGCCGTCGGCTCCATTCGCGGTACTTTTGACCGCTATCCCCACCTGACCAATCTTCTGCCTGCGATGGGCTACAGCGTTATGCAGCGGCATGAACTGGAAGAGACCATCAACCGCGTGCCCTGTGACCTGGTTTTGATCGCTACGCCGATTGACCTGGCGCGAGTCATCAAGCTCAACAAACCCAGTTTGCGGGTTACTTACGAGGTGGAGGAACTCACGCATCCCGGACTGGCTGAGATCCTCGCGCAAATTGAAATGCCGGCGGAGGTTTGACGATGAACCCCAAAGACTTCGTTTCGATCAGAGATTTCTCGCCGCAGCAGATTCAAGACCTTTTGCTGCTGGGCCGGCAGATCAAAGCCTACCCTGATGTCTATAGCGAAGCGCTCAAAGGGAAAACGCTGGCCATGATTTTCGAAAAGCCTTCGTTACGGACACGGGTGACGTTTGACGTCGGCATCCAGCAACTGGGCGGCTTTGCACTCTACCTGTCTCCGGCGGAGATCAACCTCGGCCAGCGCGAATCCGTGTATGACGTGGCCAAGAACCTGGAACGCATGGTGCAGTGCATCATGATCCGGACCTTCGCGCACGCCATCGTTGAACAGATGGCAGAGTATGCCGGGATTCCGGTGATCAACGGGCTGACCGACTACAGCCATCCCTGCCAGGCCATGGGAGACTTCCTGACCATGTGGGAGGTCAAGGGCAGGCTGGAGAAGTTGAAAGTCGCATTCGTCGGAGATGGAAACAACGTGGCGCACTCGCTCCTGTTCACCGGCGCCCAACTCGGGGCGGAAGTTGTGGTGGCAACGCCTCCGGGCTATGAGCCGAAAGCGGATGCGATCGCCTGGGCCAGCGAGCGGGCCAAAGAGACAGGAGGCAGTTGCCGGATCGCAAATAATGCCAAAGAAGCGGTTGCGGAGGCGGATGTGGTTTACACCGATGTGTGGGCGAGCATGGGGCAGGAGGCCGACGCCGCCAAGCGGCACAAGGTTTTCCGGAACTATCAGGTGAATTCGGAGCTCTTCGCTTGTGCTAAACGCGATGCCATCTTCATGCACTGCCTGCCGGCACATCGCGGTGAAGAAGTGACCAATGAAGTGATTGATTCGCCGCGCTCGGTTGTCTTCCAGCAGGCGGAAAACCGACTGCATATCCAGAAGGCGATCATGCTGGAATTGATGAAGGACGTGGTCGTAGGGCCGGTGCGTCCCGCAACCATACCGGAGCTGGTGCACGCGTGACAGGAACAGCCACAAAAACCATGCTGCTGGCGGTAGGCGGGAACTCGCTGATTCGCGCCGGCCAAAAGGGGACCATCGCCGAGCAGTTGGCCAACGCCCGGCGCACGGCGGCAGAGGTCGCCAGGCTGGTCGGTGACGGCTACCGCGTCGTTCTCACCCACGGCAACGGGCCGCAGGTAGGAGCGGCACTCCTGCGCTCGGAACGGGGAGCGAGCCAGGTTCCGGGACAGCCGCTCGATGTCTGTGACGCCTCCACGCAGGGCGAAATCGGCTACGTCTTGCAGCAATCCCTTGATACGGAACTTAGGCTTGCGGGTTTGCAGGTGCCGCTCCACCCCGTCAAGCCAAAACCGGGCTTGACGGGGACCCCGGCGGTGGTGACGTTGCTGACCCAGGTCGTGGTCGCGCTGGATGATCCGGCCATGAGGAGACCGAGCAAACCGATTGGTCCGTTCTACTCCCGGGCCGATGCTGAGGAACGCAAGCGTCTGTTAGGCTGGGAGATCGTGGAAGATGCGGCACGTGGCTATCGGCGGGTGGTGCCCTCGCCTGAGCCGCAGGACATCATAGAACTCGAAATCATACGCGATCTGATGGAGCGGAACGTACTGGTAATCGCCTGCGGAGGGGGTGGCATCCCCGTGGCGTGGCGCGAGGGAAGATTGCAGGGTGTCGAAGCGGTGATTGACAAGGACCGCGCTTCCGCGCTACTGGCATCGCGTCTGGGAGTGGACCTGTTCGTCATTTCTACCGACACGGACTACGTGTATCTGGACTACAAGAAGCCGACGCAAAGGCCGCTGCGCCTGGTTGGCTGTAGCGAGTTGCGGGAGTATGCCGCTGCCGGACACTTTCCGCCCGGCAACATGGGACCTAAAGTCGAATCCGTATTGCGATTCCTGATGCAGGGAGGGCGCGAGGCAATCATTACCTCCAGCGAAAATTTGTGTTCAGCCGTGTGTGGAACGGGGGGCACTCATGTTGTGTTGGATCAGGGAGTGGCTGCGCTTGAGGCCCGTATGAAGATTGAGTTGCCGGTGGGAGGGAGGCGATAATGAAAGACCAGGTTTTCATCCCGGACGCGCAAAGAAACGGACGCGTAGGAGCCAAGGCCAAGGGCGAAGGGAAGCTGAAGCACGTCATCGAGTCGCAGCAGTTCACGGTGCCTTTGCTGATGGAGCTCTTTGACCGTTCCCGCGGCATGGAGCGGGTGGTGGAGCGCGGAGGAACACTCGACTATCAAAACCGCATCATGACGACGCTGTTTTACACGCCTTCGACCCGTACCCGGCTTTCCTTCGAAGCCGCTATGCAGAGGCTGGGAGGCAGGGTCTTGTCGACCGAGCATGCGCGAGCGTTTTCCTCCGAAATCGAGGGAGAGAACGTCGAGGACACGATCCACATCGTCGGCAGCTATTCCGATGTGATCGTAATCCGGCACCATGAGGAAGGCGGCGCCAAACGGGCGGCGCAGGTCTCCCATGTGCCGGTAATCAATGCCGGAGATGGCGATGGCGGGCAGCATCCCACGCAGGCGTTGCTCGACCTGTACACCATCTATCGCGAGCGTCCGCTCGATGGCTTGAGCGTCGCCATGATCGGAGAACTTGACAAAGGACGTACGGCGCGTTCGCTCGCCTATCTCCTGGCAAAGTTCGAACGGGTGAAAATTTGTTTTGTCAGTCCGCCCGAGCTGCAGATGAAGCCCGACATCCTCGAATATCTCGACGGGCACGGAGTGCGTTACGAACTTGAGCCGGACATCGACCGGATCATCGGGGAAGTGGATGTGGTCTATCAAACCCGCATCCGGCCTGAGCGCGTGACCGGTCTGAGAAGCCCGCAACAGTACGCGATCAACTCGGCGGTCTTGCGGAAAATGAAGCCGGACGCGCTCATCCTGCACCCTTTGCCGCGAACCGTGGAACTCGACAAGTCGGTGGATGAAGACCCGCGGGCGCTGTATTTCCGCCAGGCGGTGAATGGACTGTATGTGCGCATGGCGCTGCTAACCATGCTGTTGGATAAGGAGTAAGGTAAGGACACATTTATGCAAGACGGACTCATGACGGAAGAACATCTGCGCACCCGCGACTTTATTGAACTGGAGAACCAGTATGGCGCCCACAACTACCATCCTCTTGATGTCGTCATCGAGCGGGCGGAGGGTGTCTGGGTCTACGACGTCGAAGGCAAGCGCTATCTCGACTGCCTGGCGGCATATTCCGCGCTCAATCAGGGGCACTGTCATCCCAAGATTCTCCAGGCCCTGGTCGAACAGGCGCACAAGGTGACGTTGACCTCGCGGGCTTTCCGCAATGACCAACTCCCGCTCTTTTACAAAGAACTTCACGAGCTGACCGGTTATGACATGGCGCTGCCCATGAACACCGGAGCGGAAGCGGTGGAAACCGCCATCAAAACCGCCCGCAAGTGGGGATACAAGATCAAAGGTATTCCCGAGGACAAAGCAGAAGTCATCGTTTGCGCCAATAATTTCCACGGGCGAACCGTCACGGAAGTGAGTTTCTCGACGGACGCTCAGTATCGCGATGGCTTCGGGCCGTTTACCCCCGGATTCAAAGTGATTCCCTTTGGAGACGCGCAAGCTCTGGAGAACGCCATCACGCCGAACACTTGCGCCTTCCTGGTCGAACCCATTCAAGGAGAGGCGGGGATCATCATTCCCCCAGCCGGATTCCTGAAGCAGGCCGCCGATACCTGCCGCCAGAACCGCGTTCTTCTGATCGTGGACGAGATTCAGTCCGGGCTCGGCCGCACGGGCAAACTTTTCGCTTACGAGCACGAGGGCATCAGGCCGGATGTAGTGATCGTGGGCAAGGCGCTTTCGGGCGGCTTCTACCCGGTCTCCGCCGTGCTCTCCTCATGGGACATCATGCGCATTTTCAACCCCGGAGACCACGGCAGTACCTTCGGCGGCAATCCCCTGGGCTGCGCCGTGGCGCGCGCCGCGCTGCGGGTACTGATGCAGGAGAAACTCGTCGAACGCTCCGCCGAATTGGGCGCTTATTTTCTTGAGTTGCTGCAGACGCTCCGTAACCCCGATCTGAAGGAAGTCCGCGGCAAGGGGCTGTGGATCGGAATCGAACTCCACAGTCCGGCCCGGGCCTACTGCGAAGCGTTGAAGGAAGAAGGAATCCTGTGCAAAGAAACCCACGACCATGTGATTCGGATCGCGCCGCCGCTGATCATCCAGCGGGAGGAGATTGATTGGGCCTTCGAGCGCATCCGGAAGGTGATTTGAAAGACCCGTTGTTAAATCTGTTGTTAAAACCAAATTGTTGAGGTGCTCGTGTTCAATATTCTCCACGCCGAATTCCTAGCCCCGGGTATCAAGCGGTTCGTCATTGAGGCGCCGCGCATTGCGCGCAAGCAGAGACCCGGCCAGTTCGTCATAGTGCGCATCCACGAGGAAGGCGAGCGCATCCCGCTGACCATCGAGAATTCCGATCCGCAGAAGGGGACCATCAATATCGTCGTGCAGTCGTTAGGCAAGACCACCAACCTGCTCAATTCTCTGGGTGCCGGAGACCACATTATGGACGTGGTCGGACCTCTGGGGAAGCCATCGGAAATAGAAAAGTTCGGCACGGTGGTGGTGATGGGCGGAGGGGTGGGGACTGCCATGGCATATCCCACCGCGGCGGCTTTGAAGCACGCTGGGAACAAGATCATTTCGATTGTGGGAGCGCGCAACAAAGAACTGGTCATCCTGGAGCGTGAGATGCGTGAGGTCAGCGATGTGCTGATGATCACGACTGACGACGGAAGCTATGCGGATAAAGGGTTTGTCACCGACAAGCTTCGCCAATTGATTCAGAACGGCGTGCCGATTCATCTGGTGCTGGCCGTCGGTCCCATCCCCATGATGAGGGCCGTAGCCGACATGACGCGCAGCGAGCACATTCGCACTCTCGTGAGCCTCAATCCCATCATGATTGACGGCACCGGCATGTGCGGCGGCTGCCGCGTGCTGGTGGACAATAAGAGCCAGTTTGCCTGTGTGGATGGACCAGAGTTCGATGCGCACCAGGTGAACTTTGCCGTGCTGGTTCAGCGCAATGGGGCATACCGCAGTCAAGAGCAGCAATCCCTGGCTGAATATCGGCGTGCACTGGAGTCGCATCTCAAAAACACGGAAGCCGAAGGGAACGGCGTCTGTGCCGCGAAAGGAGTCACCCAATGACCGTTCCTCCCAAGCCATCGCTGAATCCGGTGCCCATCAAGGACCGCATGAAGTTGCCTCGGCAGAACATGCCGGAGCAGGCGCCAGAAGTCCGCGCAACCGAGTTCACCGAAGTAAATCTCGGCTATAGCGAGGAACTTGCCCGGCAGGAAGCCCTGCGCTGTATCGAGTGCGCCAAGCCGGCGTGTACGAAGGACTGTCCCGTCGGCGTCAAGGTGCATGAATTCGTGCAAATGATCGTGGCGGGCGATTTTCTGGGCGCCGCCGCCAAGATCCGGGAAGACAACGTTCTGCCGGCGATCACTGGCCGCGTCTGTCCGCAGGAAGACCACTGCGAGGGCGGCTGCCTGATGGGAAAGAAAGTTAAGCCGCTCGGGATCGGCTACCTGGAGCGATTCGTAGCGGACTACGAGAAGCGCATGGGTGTTAGCCCCGTGCCGAATGCTCCTCCGACTGGGAAAAAGGTTGCTGTCGTCGGCAGTGGTCCCTCCGGGCTTACCGTGGCTGGCGATCTGGTGCAGAAGGGACACAAGGTTCGCGTGTTCGAGGCGCTGCACGAACTCGGCGGCGTGCTGGTATATGGCATCCCTGAGTTTCGCCTGCCCAAGCAGATTATCCACGAACAACTCGACTATATGCGCGAGATGGGAGTCGAGTTCGAAACCGATGTGGTTGTCGGAAGGACCGTCACCATCAATGAGCTCCTGGAGGAAGAAGGTTTCGATGCGGTATTTATCGGGACGGGCGCCGGGCTGCCGGTCTTCATGAACATTCCGGGCGAGCACCTGAACGGCGTCTATTCCGCGAACGAATTTTTGACGCGCATCAACTTAATGAAAGCTTACAAGTTCCCGACCTACGACGAGCCGATGCTCGACCTGCACGGAAAAGATGTAGCCGTAATCGGCGGCGGGAACACTGCGCTTGACGCCATTCGCTCAGCTTTGCGTCTGGGAGCACGCAAAGCCTATGTGCTTTACCGCCGCAGCGAAGCGGAGATGCCAGCGCGGGCGGAGGAAGTGAAGCATGCCCGTGAGGAGGGGATCGAGTTTCACATGCTGACCAGTCCGGTCGAATTTCTGGAGGATGGCGCTGGCTGGCTGCGCGCAGCCCGCTGCGAGCGCATGGAACTGGGAGAACCCGACGCATCAGGACGGAGGCGGCCTGTGCCGGTGGCCGGGTCGCAGTTTGAAATTCCCCTGTCGGTTGCGGTTATGGCGATCGGCACCACCGCTAACCCTATTGTTCAGAGCACAACTCCCGGCTTGGACACGAACAAGCGGGGGTACATCCAGGCTGATTCGGAGACGCAGCGCACCTCGAGGAAAGGTGTGTTTGCCGGCGGCGACATCGTGACCGGAGGCGCCACCGTAATTCTGGCGATGGGAGCGGGACGGCGGGCGGCCAAGGCTATTCACGAGTACTTGACCACCGGGGAATGGTGAACGGGTGCCAAGGGATTGGGCGAAGTCTCGGATCCAACTTCAAATAAGGCGGGGTGGAATATCTCCGCCCGGGCTTCCTCAGGTAGGACTCGAATCCACGGTTAAACGTAAACGCAGGGCCTTACAGAGCACGGCTGGCACTGGAAATTGATATTAGTTCGTAGTAGTTCGCGTTAACGGATCGCAAACGGATCACGGCGATTACACGCATTGAGAATTGGCCGACCTCGGTCAATGAGTGAAATTGATTCCATAACAATGTCGGGATTTTTCGCCAACAATCCTATTGAGGTTCTCCCAACTCCACGGCTTTCATTGACGGGATAGGGGGTAGAACGTTTTGAAATTGCCCTCGTTACCGAATAGTAAACAGTGCAGAGTTGCGAGGGGGACACTGCGCGGTGAAAAAGATTCGTCGCCCCCCGGCAGCAGACCCTATGAATTAAGCAGGTCAGGTCTCTGCCATGCTGCAAAATCTCGCTGGTGCTCCCGCGAGTGGACGCTAAATGGACGCTAAGAATCATTCTAGATAACTGAGCAAAATAGAACAGTGCGCGCTGATACGACATGTGTACTATCCCCGCTGTGTACCATCGTCTACGGTAGCGGCATATTGCATTGAGCAGCGCCAGAACATCAAGGAGCAATCAAATGAAGAGATCGCTAGTTACGGTTGTAATTTTGCTAGCCATATTTATTAGCGGTTGCAACACAAGCCCGCAGCAAGGGCCCCCTGGACCGCAGGGTGCCCAGGGGCGGTCCGGCGAACGGGACCATCGCGATGACCAGGGGCGGTCCGGCGAACAGGGCCATCGGGATGACCAGGGGCAGTCCGGCCAACAGGACCAGCGGGGCCCGGGTGCACCATGTCCGGCGGGACAGCATCGCTATACCGACCCAGCTTCTGGAGAACTGAGGTGCGTCAGAGACTAAGCAGTAGTTCGCTGTTCATGGTGAGACAGTCCATTAGATTCAAAAGCCCTCTCTTTCACGGAATGGGATAGTTGGCGAAACCAGGCGTTTACACTCAAAACCCTGCAGTTACGAGTGCCTGCGGTGTTATGCCAAGCTGCCGGAAACGACCCGGACTCGCCTCCGCCGGAATTATCGTTTTTGAAAAACCACGAAAAGTGCAATTACAGCAAGAATAACGGTGGCGACAGACACGCGGAAACCCTTTGGTAGGGTAATCCAGTGCCAGTACAGGGACAAGATCGCTAATTTGGCGGTACCAAGAATGTTAGTGATTCTCTTCTGGCTCATCTTGCAGGAGAAGTCTACTCTCCTTGCTTGTACCACGACCACGAGCCGGGCGCGAAACAGCTATTTAGCAACCGCGCTGCG
>Ga0074044_10002158_pt1 | contig 17313 bp, 17 predicted proteins | sample BogForMeECP23OM1_FD_94443 | JGI IMG/M metagenome (GOLD analysis project Ga0074044, IMG submission 94443) | Bog forest soil microbial communities from Calvert Island, British Columbia, Canada - Bog Forest MetaG ECP23OM1 | ecosystem: Environmental > Terrestrial > Soil > Wetlands ...
CCAAGTTACGCGCTGAGATGAAGAAGCGCGGGCACGATATGTAATATGTCCGATTTCGACGTCGACCTCTTCGTCGTCGGGGGTGGCTCCGGAGGCGTGCGCGCCGCGCGCATTGCCGCGCAGCATGGCGCTCGCGTGATGCTCGCGGAGGAGTATCGCCTGGGCGGGACCTGCGTCATCCGCGGCTGCGTGCCCAAGAAGCTGTTGGTCTACGCTTCGCGCTTCCGCGGCGAATTCGAGGACGCCGCGGGCTTCGGCTGGACCGTACCGCACGCGTCGTTCGACTGGGCAACCCTGATCGCCAACAAGGACCGCGAGATCGCGCGGCTGGAGGCGGCGTACCACGCGACCCTCGACAAGGCCGGCGTCACGATCGTCAAAAGCCGGGCCGTGCTCGCGGACGCCCATACGGTGCAACTGGCGAATGGCGATCGCGTACGCGCGGCGTACGTTTTGATCTCCACCGGCGGGGCGCCGAGTTATGGCGACGCCATCCCGGGACTGGAGCACGCCATTTCCTCGAACGAGGCGTTCCATTTGCCCGAGTTGCCGCGGCGCGTGGTGATCCAGGGCGGCGGCTATATTGCGGTCGAGTTCGCTGGAATTTTCGCCGGCCTCGGTTCGCACGTGACGCTCGTCTATCGGGGCGAGAACATCCTGCGCGGCTTCGATGACGACGTGCGTCATCACCTGCGCGTGGACATGGAGAAGCACGGCATCCAGGTCATCACCGGATGCAAGATTTCGGCGATCGAACATGCCGGCGGGCATTTCTCGGTGCAGCTCTCGAGCGGCAAGCTGCTCACCGCCGACCGCGTCATGTTTGCCGTCGGCCGCCAGCCGAACGTCGCAAAGTTGGGACTCAAGGAAGCCGGCGTTGAGATCGCCAAGAATGGCGGCATCGCCGTCGACGAATACTCACGCACCAATGTCCAACACATCTACGCCGTCGGCGATGTGACCAACCGGATCAACCTCACTCCGGTCGCCATTCGGGAAGGCCACGCCTTCGCCGACACGGTATTCGGTGGCAAGCCCACGGTGGTCGATCACAGCAGCGTGCCGACAGCGGTGTTCTCCGATCCCGAGATCGGTACGGTCGGCCTCACCGAGGCCCAGGCGCGGGCGCGGCTGGCACAGACCGATGTCTACAAGGCCATGTTCAAACCGCTCAAGGCGACCTTGTCCGGCCGCGACACCACTGTACTCTTGAAGCTCGTGGTCGACGGCCTGACGAACCGGGTCGTCGGCTGCCACGTTGTCGGGGACGGCGCCGCCGAGATGGTCCAGCTCGCCGCCATCGCTGTGAAGATGAGAGCTACGAAGGCGGATTTCGACGCCACCATGGCGCTGCATCCGACCATCGCCGAGGAGCTGGTCACGATGCGGCACAAGAGCGCGAGCTACGCCCGCGCCGCGGCGGAATAGACGAAATCGTTGGATTGTCGCGGTCGCCGGCCGCCGTATATATATTGCGCCCTTGGTTATTCCGGCCGAACCGCGATAGCGGCGAGAGCCGGAGTTCATAACCACCGCCCCCTCCCCACCCTCCCCCGCATGCGGGGGAGGGTGGGGAGGGGGCGTTCCGGGCTCGCGGGCTAAACGGGGACCCCGCGACGCGTCGCGGGAACCCTGCCCGCGCTCTGGAATGACGGCCGCGAAGGGCGGCCCGGCTTGGAGATAGGTATGTCAAAGCGGTCCAACTCGGCGAAATGGAGCCCGGATTCCTGGCGCTCGAAGCCGATCGTGCAGGTGCCGGATTATCCCGACCCGAAGGCGCTGGCGGACGTCGAGGCGCAGCTCGCGACCTTCCCTCCGCTGGTCTTTGCCGGCGAGGCGCGCAACCTCAAGAAGGCGCTGGCGCAGGTCGCGGCGGGCAACATGTTCCTGCTGCAGGGCGGCGATTGCGCGGAGAGCTTCGCCGAGCATGGCGCCAACAACATTCGCGACTTCTTCCGGCTGTTCCTGCAGATGGCGGTGGTGCTGACCTACGCGGCGGCATCTCCCGTGGTGAAGGTCGGTCGCATTGCCGGCCAGTTCGCCAAGCCCCGCACCTCACCGACCGAGAAACGCGACGGCGTCGCGTTGCCGGTCTATCGCGGCGACATCATCAACGGCACCGAATTTACCCGCGAGGCGCGCACCCCGGATCCGCGCCGACAATTGCAGGCGTATCGCCAATCGGCGGCGACGCTCAATCTGTTGCGCGCCTTCGCGACCGGCGGCTATGCCAACTTGTCGAATGCGCATCAATGGATGCTGAGCTTCGTCAAGGACAGCCCGCAATCGAAGCGTTATCAGGACCTCGCCAACCATATCACCGAGGCGCTCGGCTTCATGCGTGCCTGCGGCATCGATCCCGAGGTGCATACCGAGCTGCGGACGACCGACTTCTTCACCAGCCACGAGGCCCTTCTGCTGGGCTACGAGCAGGCCTTTACGCGCGTCGATTCGACGACCGGCGACTGGTACTGCACGAGCGGCCACATGGTGTGGATCGGCGATCGCACCCGGCAGCCGGATCACGCTCACGTCGAATATTGTCGCGGCATCAAGAATCCGCTCGGCTTGAAAACCGGTCCGACGCAGAAGCCCGACGAGCTTTTAAAACTCATCGACATCCTCGACCCGGACAACGAGCCCGGCCGCCTCACCTTGATCTGCCGCGTCGGTGCCGACAAAGTTGCCGATCTCCTGCCGCCCATGGTGCGCGCGGTGCAGCGCGAAGGCCGCAATGTGGTGTGGTCATGCGATCCGATGCACGGCAACACCATCACCTCGGTGACCGGCTACAAGACGCGGCCGTTCGATCAAATCCTCAAGGAAGTACGGACGTTTTTTCAGGTGCATGCCGCCGAAGGCAGCATTGCCGGCGGCGTGCACCTGGAAATGACGGGGCAGAACGTCACCGAATGCACCGGCGGCGCGCGCGCCATCAGAGAAGAGGATCTCAACGATCGCTACCACACGGTCTGCGACCCGAGACTCAACGCCGAGCAATCGCTCGACCTCGCGTTCCTGCTGGCCGGCCTCCTCAAATCGGAGCGTCAAGACAAGGCGAAGCCGCTGCCGGCGGTAGCGGGACTGTGACGGCGGGAGCACGGCACGCCGCTATGAACGGTCGCGCTTGCCAAGGCAGCGTCGTATGATGGTGGACATGATAGCAAAATTGCTCAAGGACGTGTTGGACCAGGCCGAAACTTGGCCGCAACAGGATCAGGAGGAACTGGCCGAATACGCGCGCGAAATCCAGGCGCGGCGCACCGGCATATACATCATGAGCGATCAGGAGCGCGCCGCAGTGCGTAGGGGATTGGGGCAAGCCGATCGGGGAGAGTTTGTTGCTGATGAAGTTGTGGCAGAAGCAGACAAACGCCACGACCCATGAGGGTTCGGTTCACCCCGGAAGCCTTCGCGGATTGCGAAAGAATTTTTGCATACCTGCAGGAACGCTCGCCGAGCGGCGCCCGGAATGTGATGGCGAGCATCCGCGACGCCGTGAAGCTGCTGTGCGAGTAACCGTACAGCGGATATAAAACGGACGACCCCGATGTGCGTGTGAGTTCGTGATCCGCTATCCGTACAAAATTTTCTATCGCGTGCGCGGCGACATTGTTGAGATCGCGCACATCCGGCACACATCGCGGCGGCCGTGGGCAGGGGAGCGATAAGACAGCCTCGATGGCTGGAGGCAGCGCCGTGCCCACGGCAGCGAGAATGGCGTCGCAACGACGGAGAACTACACAATTGCTTATGCGCGGCCGGAAGATGAAGAGGACGAACGGAACCGGGTTGCCCGACCGGACGCTCCGGCGCTAGACCTTCCGCATGAACGAACGTCCCGCCGACCGTCTTGCCATTGCCGTGGCGCAGCTCAACCCCATCGTTGGCGATGTCTCCGGCAATCTTGAGTGCGCCCGCGCCGCAAGGGCGGTAGCCGCCCGAGACCACGCCGATGTCGTCGCTTTTTCCGAGCTCTTCATCGCCGGTTACCCGCCGGAGGACCTGGTACTCAAGCCCGCGTTTCAGGCCGCTTGCCGGGCCGCCATCGAGGCGCTAGCGCGAGAGACCGGCGATGGCGGTCCTGCGGTCCTGATCGGAACGCCCTGGGTCGAGGACACAAAGCTTTACAATGCCTATGCGCTCCTTGCCGGCGGCCGCATCGAGGCCATCCGCTTCAAGGTCAATCTGCCGAACTACGGCGTATTCGACGAAAAGCGCGTCTTCGCCTCGGGACCCGTGCCCGGACCCGTAAACTTCCGCGGCGTGCGCCTCGGCTTGCCGATCTGCGAGGATACCTGGACCGACTGGGGCGATTACGAGAACGTGGTCGAATGCCTGGCCGAGACCGGCTCCGAGCTGCTCATCGTGCCGAACGGCTCACCCTACTGGCGCGATAAGGTTGACGTACGCCTCAACGTTTCCGTCGCGCGGGTCACCGAGGCGGGTCTGCCGCTCATTTACGTGAATCAGATCGGCGGCCAGGACGAGCTGGTCTTCGACGGTGCATCCTTCGCTCTCAACGCCGACCGCTCGGTCGCATTCCAGTTGCCCGCTTTCCACGAAACCGTCGTGACGACGCACTGGTCGCGAACGGCCGGCGCGTGGCGATGCACGCGCGGCCCGATCGCGGCGGCCGAGGAATCGGACAAGTCGGATTACACCGCCTGCATGATCGGGCTGCGCGATTATGTCGACAAGAACCGCTTCAAGGGTGTCGTGCTCGGCCTGTCCGGCGGCATCGATTCGGCGCTGTGTGCGGCGATGGCGGTCGATGCGCTCGGCGCCGACCGCGTGCGCTGCATGATGCTGCCGTTCCGCTTCACCGCGCAGGAGTCGCTCGATGATGCGGCCGCAATCGCACGCGCGCTCGGCGTGCGCTACGACATCGTTCCGATCGCGAGCGCCGTGCACGGGCTCGAACAGGCGCTCGCCGGCGTGTTCGCCGGCGCCCCGCGCGACGTCACCGAGGAGAATCTACAGGCGCGCGCCCGCGGCACGATCCTGATGGCGATTTCCAACAAGTTCGGCTTGATGGTGGTGACGACCGGAAACAAATCGGAAATGTCGGTCGGCTACGCCACGCTTTACGGCGACATGAACGGCGGTTTCAATCCGATCAAGGACCTCTACAAGACCGAAGTCTATCGCCTGGCGCGGCTGCGTAACCGTTGGCAGCTGGACGGCGCGCTCGGCCCGAATGGAGAGGTTGTTCCGGAAAACGTGCTCACGCGGGCGCCGAGCGCGGAGCTGCGCGAGAACCAGACCGACCAGGATACGCTGCCGCCCTACGCCATACTCGATCAGATCCTCGAGCGGCTCGTCGAGCGCGAAGAGCCGATCGCCACGATCGTCGCCGCCGGCTTCGACCGCGACACCGTGATGAAGGTGGAGCGCATGCTCACCCTCGCCGAATACAAACGCCGCCAGGCTGCGCCGGGCGTGAAAGTGACGCTGAAGAATTTCGGCCGCGACCGGCGCTATCCGATCGTCAATCGATTCCGCGATCCCGGCACGGCGCTGCCCGAGCCCGATCGCACGCTCAGCACAGGCGCCGCCATGGCGAAGGCGGGCGCATCCGATTTTTGACTTGTCATTCCAGGACGCTGCGAAGCGGCGAGCCCGGAATGACGGTAACTGACCGGCGCCGTCGGCTCGCGATCATTGCCCCGAGACGAACGGCGGCCCCACGACGCGCACGGTGTGTTTGGCGGTATCGGATTTGGCGGGGTTCGCCGGCGGCGCGGCGGCCGTGGTGTTTGAACTCGGCTGGGTCGCGCCGCCCTTGAGCGGCGTCTTGCCCGCTGGCTGCGGCACTTGCGAGAGGGCTTTCGCCGTCTGGTCGGTTACGACGATGTCGCCGCTCTCGAGCGTGCTGCTGTCGTCGGCATTCTTGAGCGCATCGGCCCAGCTCTGACCCGGCCGGCGGCAAGAGCAGGTCGGGGTGAACTCCTTGCGATAGCGAAAGGCGCTCGGCAACGCCGTATAGGACTGACCGCTGATCGATACCGCCTGCGCCATGTCCTCGCCCGGATTATGATAGCTGTAGAGCGTGACTTCGGCCGCGGGGCATAAGCGCTGGCACGTGCGCTGGTCGTCGGCGAACCGGCTGGGCACCGTCGAATACGAGATCGGGAAATAGTAGCCGTCGCAGCTGCGCACGCAGACCGTGCGATAGGTGCCGGACGGCGCGCCATCGCCGTTCGGGTTGAGGATCGTGCCGCCGCTGAACAGGGCGTCGAAGAAGCCGCGTGGTCCGGCCGCGTTGGCGGCAGCGGTGTATTGCGGTCCGCAATTATTCTGCGCCAGTTGTCCAATGACGGCGCGACGCTGCCCATCTTGATCGTTGCTGCCGCTCTTGAGCCGCTCGAGGTCGCTCATCATGCGGTCGAGGTTGCCGCGCATCTGCTGGATCTGCGAGGTGATCGGCCCGCATTGGGGAGACAGGCCCGAGAACAACGCGAAAAATCCCTGTCCGGCGCAGCCCTGCCGGTGCGCTTGCGCGACGGTGCGATCAAGGTCCGCCTGCTGCTTGGCGACGGCATCGTCCGCTCGCTTGATCTGGTCGGCGTGTGAAGGATCGGCCGCGCCGGCGTTGATCGTGGCAAGCTGGCTTTCCAGGCGCACGCAGACGGGATTTGCCGCCGACTGGTTCGCAATTCCTTGCGCGTCCGCGGACGCAGCAAGTGCGATCACAAAAAGCGTGGCGTGGCCGAGACCGCGCAGCAGTCTGATGATCATGGGTCCCGCCACCGGCTCCCTCCGGATCTTTTGATCAAGCCCCGCAATGGTGACTAAAGTGTGGACTGATCCCTCCCCCCTTGCGGGGGAGGGTAGGGAGGGGGGTCGTGAGGCGACCCGACAGTCATGACGCGCGTTCAAGATCATCGACGTTCGCGTTTCGCCTCCCGACCCCCACCCCTAACCCCTCCCCACAAGGGGGAGGGGAAAGTCGATCATTCGGCATCCGGCTGGTTCTCGGGACGGGCGCGGTCGAAGGCGGGCAGCGCAAGGCAAGCGGCGTCCACGCCGACGATTTTGGGGAATTTCTCGAGCGGGACCTTCAGCCGCCGTGCATTGTAAACCTGCGGCACCAGGCAGATGTCGGCGAGCGTAACCTGCTTCCCGCAGGCATAGGGCGATGGCTCGACCAGCGCTTCGAGCGCCTCGAAGCCGGAAACAACCCAATGATGGTACCAGGCGTCGATTGCGCTCTGCTCCTGGCCCATAGTGTTCTTCAGGTAGCGTAGCGCGCCGATGTTGTTCAGGGGATGGATGTCGCAGGCGACGAGGTCGGCGAGCGCGCGTACCTTGGCGCGGGCAATCGCATCCTTGGGCAGCAGTGCGGGGTCGGGGTACGTCTCGTCGAGATATTCGATGATGGCGAGCGACTGGATCAAATTATCGCCGGCCGGTGTGACGAGAACCGGCACGCGCATCTGCGGGTTGATGGCGCGGAACTCCGGCCGTTTGTTGCGGCCGCCGTCCTTGACGAGGTGAACGGGCACCGTCTCATAGGCGATGCCTTTGAGATTGAGCGCGATGCGCACGCGATACGCCGCCGACGAGCGGAAGTAGGAATAAAGTTTCACGCATCCTCCCTGCGGTTGTTTTGCTGCGCAACCTCGGCGACGAGTTGCGCGGAGCGCTCGATCAGCTGCTGTAGTGCGCGATTGAACGCTTCGCGGTCGCCGGGTGTGAGGATGTCCGTGAGCCTGCGGACAAAGTCGAGCGCGTGCGGCGCCAGTTCCTCATACATCGCTCGTCCGGCGGCGGTGAGCGAGAGGAAGGTTTCGCGCATGTCGGCGTGGTTGGCGCGTCGCACCAGGAGTTTGCGCTTTTCCAGGAGCGCCACCGCCCGCGACACCTTGGTTTTATGCATGTGGCTGTGCGCACCGATGGCCTTGCCGGTCATGACGCCGTGCTGGCCGAGCGTGACCAGCACCCGCCATTCCGGAACGCCGATCCCGTAGCGCCGCGCATAGACCCTGGACAGCGCCTGGGAGACGAGGCTCGCCACCACGTAGATCTGGTAAGGCAGGAATTTTTCAAGCTTGAGCGGCGCGTGTTCGCCGGCCGTTGCCGGCCCAGCGGCCGCGTCGTCGGCGATAGCGCCTCCGATCGCCCGCCGATCACCCGGAATGCTTCCCAGAGGTGCTTTTATGCCCCGTGCCATGGCGCGCCTTTCCGTGCCGGCAGCCCCGATCGAGGTTGCGGCGCGACGGCGCGAACATGGCCGAACTTAAGGCCCCACGCAACGGCATGTACCCGCGCTACGCAGCGCCGGACACGTGACCTTCAGTCCGCGAAAAAACTAGCGCGAGCACTCGATGGCGACGAAGTCGTCGCAGCTGCCGCCGCGGCAAGAGCCGGGGCCGCTGGTCGGAATGGCGCCGGTGATGTCGTCGCGGTCGACCTTGCGGAAGGACAGCGCCTGGACGAATTCGTGCGAGCGGCAGTACGAATTCGCCACGGCTGTTCCGCAATCCGCGCCCGAGGCGAGGCAGTGGTCGACGCCGTAACCGTCGGAATTATTGGCGATGATGAAAAGGCGCTTTTCCGCCTGAGCGGTGATGGCGCCGAGAAGCACAGCGGCCATAGCGGTGGCCGCGATCACGGAACGCATGAAATCCCCCAAGCGGCGGCCGAATCGCCGCGAATTCGGGTGCCATCGAACATTGAGAATGCGACGATGGGGTTAAGCTTTCGTTAACTGACGCAATCCGGCAACGCGAGCGAGGCCGGCTTGCACCATTTCCACAGGCAGCCGCGCACATTGCTGACTGGCGTGGCGTGCCGGCAACATCCGGACAAGACCTTGACGCGATAGCCGTCCTCGATCATGGTGCGGCCATGAACGGCGTTCACTCGATCTGCGGCATTTGCCGGGAGATTATTCGCTAGCGACATCGCTGGCTGTGGCCGTCTTTTCTCATCATCGAGATTTTTGGACGCCCGGCCAGCAGGCCGCAGGCGTATAATTGGATTCGATGCGATGGAACTCAAACTCTACGATACGTTGACGCGCGAGAAGCGGGTTTTTGAGCCGCTCGATCCGGCCAATGTGCGCATGTATGTATGCGGGCCGACGGTCTACGACTTCGCCCATATCGGCAACGCGCGGCCGGTGATCGTGTTCGACGTGCTGTTCCGCCTGTTGCGCCATCTCTACGGCGCCGACCACGTCACCTATGTGCGCAACATCACCGACGTCGACGATAAGATCAACGCGCGGGCGGCGGAGGAATATCCGGCGCTGCCGCTCAACGAGGCGATCCGTCGGGTTACCGAGAAAACGGATCGGCAGTTCCATGAGGACGTCGCCGCGCTCGGCTGTCTGCCGCCGACCGTCGAGCCGCGCGCGACCGAGCACATCGCCGAGATGCGCACGCTGATCGAGCGCCTGGTCGCGTCCGGCAACGCCTACGTCGCCGAAGATAATGTGCTGTTCAGCGTGTCGTCGATGCCGGACTACGGACGGCTGTCGAAGCGTCCGCTCGACGAGATGATCGCCGGCGCCCGCGTCGAGGTCGCGCCCTACAAGCGCGACCCGATGGATTTCATACTGTGGAAGCCATCGAAGCAGGGCGAGCCCGCCTGGCCGTCGCCGTGCGGCATTGCCGCGCCCGGCCGCCCCGGCTGGCACATCGAATGCTCGGCGATGTCATGGAGATATCTCGGCGAAATCTTCGACATCCACGGCGGCGGCATCGATCTGGTGTTTCCCCACCACGAGAACGAGATCGCCCAGTCGCGCTGCGCCTTCCACACCCCGGTGATGGCGAATTTCTGGATGCACAACGGCTTCCTGCAGGTCGAAGGCGAGAAGATGTCGAAGTCCGAGGGCAACTTCGTGACGATCCGCGAATTGCTGAAGGATTGGCCGGGCGAGGTACTGCGCCTTGCCATGCTGCAAACGCACTATCGCCAGCCGATCAACTGGACCATGTCAGGCTTGCGCGAGGCGCAAAAGAACCTCGACCATTGGTACACGCTGACAGGCGATGTCGCACCAGGATACCTGTGCGCCGATGCGCTCGATGCGCTGGCGGACGACTTCAATACGCCAAAGGTGCTCGCCGCCTTGCACGAATTGCGCGGCGAAGCGGCCAACGGCGCCAAACCGGCGGCCGCATGCCTGAAGGCGAGCGCGCAACTCATCGGGCTATTGCACAAAACTCCTGCCGAATGGGCGGCCTTCCGACCGGCATCGATCACCGTCGATGAAACCAAAATCGTGAATCTGATCGAAGCGCGCGCTGCCGCTCGAAAGGCAAAAAACTTCAAAGAATCCGACCGCATCCGCGACGAACTCGCCAAAATGGGCGTCGTGCTGCACGACACCAAGGACGGCACCACCTGGGAGATCGCGCGATGAGCGTGCAGCGCGCTCCGAAAAACCCCTCTCCCCTTGCGGGAGAGGACGCCGCGCGAAGCGCGGCGGGTGAGGGCCTGGGCGGCGAGGCTTTGCTCGGACGTTCGGGCTCCCGCGGGCCCTCACCCGGCCGCTCGCTGCGCTCGCGGCCGTCCTCTCCCGCAAGGGGAGAGGGGAAGGCAAAGGTCGCCGCGCGAAGCGCGGCGGGTGAGGGCCTGGGCGGCGAGGTTTTGCTCGGACGTTCGGGCTCCCGCGGGCCCTCACCCGGCCGCTCGCTACGCTCGCAGCCGACCTCTCCCGCAAGGGGAGAGGGGAAGAATGCGTCCGTCGATAGAGAACTGGTGCGACGCGCCCGTACTCTGCGCTCCAACATGACCAATGCTGAGCGCAAATTATGGTATGCCCTGCGCGATCGGAGGTTTGCCGCTTTCAAGTTTCGCCGGCAGGCGCCGGTCGGACCTTTTATCGCGGATTTTGTCTGCTTTGAAGCGCGGCTTGTGATTGAAGTCGATGGTGGCCAGCACGCTGATTCCGCGCAAGACCGACGGCGCGACCACTGGTTTGCCGCGAATAAATTTTGGGTGATGCGGTTCTGGAATAACGACGTGTTGTCGAATCTGGAAGGCGTTATGACCGTGCTCGGCAAGGCGTTGGAGGTGAAGTGGTCATGACGCCGCGCGCACTGCCGAAGCTCGCGATGCGCCCCATGCTGCCCGAGGACGTGCCGCTGCTCGCGGAGATCTTCCGCGCCAGCATCGAGGAACTGACCGCCGACGATTACAGCGAGGCGCAGCGGCGGGCCTGGGCGGATACCGCGGAGGATTTGGAAAAATTCGGCGCGCGGCTTGCCGGCGCGCTGACGCTGGTCGCGACGTTTGCCGGCTCCGCGGTGGGTTTCGCCGCGCTCGCCGACAATGCGCGCATCGACATGCTCTACGTCTATCCGCCGGCGGCCGGGCAGGGCGCCGGCGCCATGCTCTGCGACGCGCTGGAAAAACTCGCGGCCGTCCGCGGCACCAAAGAACTCACCGTGGAGGCGAGCGATACGGCGCGCGGCTTCTTCGAGCGTCGCGGCTTTGTCGCACACACCCGCAACACCGTGCTGCTCGCCGGCGAGTGGCTCGCCAACACTACGATGACCAAGCAACTGGCCGCGAACAGGAGCGCGTCATGAAACGTCCCGACACGCCGTTCCCGCGCCACTGGCTCTACTACCTGATCTTGAAGTACGCCGTCATCGCGGCTGCGGTCGCGATCACGTTCTATACCGCCTATCGCCTGTATTTGGGTTGAGAACATGCCACGCGAACGTCTTTATCTGTTCGACACGACGCTGCGCGACGGCGCGCAGACCAACGGCGTCGATTTCACGCTCGCCGATAAGCTCGCCATTGCGCGCATGCTCGACGATCTCGGCATCGATTATGTCGAGGCCGGCTATCCCGGCGCCAATCCGACCGACACGAACTTTTTTTCCGAGCGGCGGCCGCTGCGCGGAAAACTCACCGCGTTCGGCATGACGCGGCGGCCCGGCCGCTCGACCTCCAACGATCCCGGCCTTGCCGCGCTGCTCGATGCGCAAGCCGACGCCATCTGCTTTGTCGCCAAATCCTGGGATTATCACGTGCGCGTCGCGCTCGAAACGACGGAGGAGGAGAACCTCGCCTCGATCCGCGACAGCGTGCGCGCCGCCAAGGCCAAAGGCCGCGAAGTGCTGCTCGATTGCGAGCATTTTTTCGACGGCTACAAAGCCAAGCCCGCCTTTGCGCTCGCCTGCGCCAAGGCGGCCTATGAGGAGGGCGCGCGCTGGGTCGTGCTGTGCGACACCAACGGCGGCACGCTACCGCACGAGGTGGAAAAAATCGTCGGCGAAGTCTGTCAGGCGATCCCCGGCGACCACGTCGGCATCCACGCCCACAACGACACCGAGCAAGCGGTCGCGAATAGCTTTGCCGCGGTGCGTGCCGGCGCGCGCCAGATCCAGGGCACGCTCAACGGGCTTGGCGAGCGCTGCGGCAACGCCAACCTCGTCTCCATCATCCCGACGCTGAAGCTCAAGCCGGAGTTTTCGCAAAAATTCGACATCGAAGTCTCGGACGAAAAGCTCAGCAGCCTCGCTCATGTCTCGCATAGGCTCGACGAGATGCTCAACCGCGCGCCGGACCGTCACGCGCCTTATGTCGGCGACAGCGCATTCACCACCAAGGCCGGCATTCATGCCTCCGCGATCATGAAGGAGCCGGCGACCTACGAGCACGTCGCGCCGGAACTGGTCGGCAATCGGCGCAAGCTGCTGGTGTCCGACCAGGCGGGCAAGTCGAATGTTCTCGCGGAGCTGGACCGCAGCGGATTGATCGCCGAGCTGAAGAGCCTGGGTATTTCGTTGGACAAGGATGATCCGCGCATCGCCAGGCTTTTGGAAGAAGTTAAAGCCCGCGAGGCCAAGGGCTATGCCTACGAAAACGCGCAGACCTCGTTCGAGGTTCTGGCGCGGCGATTGCTGGGACAGGTGCCGGACTATTTCGATGTCGTGCAATACGATGTCAATGTCGAGCAACGCTACAATGCGGTAGGCGAGAAGGTCACGGTCGCAATGGCGGTCGTCAAGGTCAAGATTGGCGACGAGACGTTCATTTCCGCAGCCGAAGGCAAGGGGCCGGTGAATGCGCTCGACGTTGCGCTGCGCAAGGACATCACCAAACAATTCGCCCCTTATATCGAGAATCTCAAGCTCACCGACTATCGCGTGCGAATTCTCAACACCGGCACCGAGGCCGTGACCCGGGTATTGGTCGAGAGCGAGGATGAAGCGGGCGATCGACTGAGTACGATCGGCGTCTCGGAAAATATCATCGACGCCTCGGTCCAGGCGCTGATGGATGCGATCATCTACACGCTGGTAAAGTCACGCGCGCCGGCGTGATTTCCCTCCCCCCTTGTGGGGGAGGGTAGGGTGGGGGGTCGGGAGGCGACTCTCAGCGACGACGCCCGCACAAAATCCTCGACTCCGGCGCGTCACCTCCCGACCCCCACCCCCACCCCTCCCCACAAGGGGGAGGGGAAAGACAAGGAGGGGAAGAGAGAGGAGCCGTCATGATCGACCACGTCTCCATCGCGGTGCGCGATCTCAAGGCTTCGGCGAGGTTCTACGAAAGCTTGCTGGCGCCGCTCGGCATGACGCGGGTGCGCGAGTGGCCGAAAAGCGTCGGCTTCGGCAAAACCTATCCGGAGTTCTGGCTCAACGAGCGCGCGCAGCTCAAGCCGCTGCCCGCCGATACGGGCGCCCACATTTGCCTGCGTGCGCCGGATACCGAAGCGGTCGATGCATTTCACGCCGCGGCGCTCGCCGCGGGCGCCCAATCCGACGGCGCGCCCGGAACGCGGCTGGAGTATTCGTCGCACTACTACGCCGCCTTCATCCGCGATTGGGACGGCAACCGCATCGAAGCGGTGACGTTTTTGCGGGATGCGGCGGAATAAGGACCGTCACAGCCTCTCGGCCGGGACCGCCATTGTCTTCTCGGCTTCCGCCACGCTGCGCGCGGCGTCACGCAGTTTCGGCAAAATGTCCGCGACGCGCTTGGCGACGAGAAAATCCACGCGCAGCGCCGGCGGCACGAACTTCACAGCGCGCATGTGCTCGACCAGCCTGAGCAGCGGATCCCAGTAGCCGTTGATGTTGGCGATCAGGATCGGCTTCTTGTGATGGCCGAGCTGCGCCCAGGTGAGCTGCTCGACAAGCTCTTCGAGCGTGCCGAGGCCGCCCGGCAGGGCGACGAAGCCGTCGGCGCGCTCGAACATCGTGCGCTTGCGCTCGTGCATGTCGCGGGTGACGATCAGGTCCTGCGCCAGCCGCCGCGGCCGCTCCCGCGCGGTGAGAAATTCAGGAATGATGCCGGTCACCGCACCGCCATGATCGAGCACAGCGTTGGCGAGCGCCCCCATCAGACCGACCGAGCCGCCGCCATAGATCAGCCGCACGCCGTTCTCGGCGAGGATTATGCCGAAACTCTGCGCCGCCTCGACAAAGGCCGGGTCGGTGCCCGGGCTCGATCCGCAATAGACGCACAGCGCATTGATTTTGCTCATGGAGTCAGACTCATTGAACGGTACATGTGGCGCTAATTGGTGGGCGCCGCAAGTGCTTTGGGCGGCAAGGTGCATGCCGGTGCGCCATGCTGAAAAACCCTCTATATGACGGAAAACACTCTATGAAGGATGGGGGCGGCCCATGGCGGCCCGTGCCAGGGCCTAAGCTTGCGATGAGCGACTTCCAACGACCCACTTCGCACCTCAAGCGCGAGGTGACCGCCGACGGCGAGGCGCTGTTCTCGACGCTCGTGCGCCTATGGCCCTACATCTGGCCGGCGGACCGGCATGATCTCAAGGCCCGCGTCGTCTTCGCGACAGTGCTCCTCTTTGCCGCCAAGTTCGCCACCATCGCGGTGCCGTTTACCTTCAAATGGGCGACCGATGCGCTCGCCGGCCATGGCACCGCGCCGGTCGCGCCGGGCAATTGGCTCGCCTGGGCGCTGGCGACGCCGGTGATGATGACGCTCGCCTATGGCGGCATGCGCATCCTGATGGCGGCGCTCACCCAGTGGCGCGACGGCATTTTCGCCAAAGTCGCCATGAACGCGGTGCGCCGCTTGGCGATGCTCACGTTCGAGCACATGCATCTGCTCTCACTGCGTTTCCATCTCGAGCGCAAGACCGGCGGACTGACGCGCGTCCTCGAACGCGGCCGCAACGCCATCGAGACCATTGTGCGCATGGTCCTGTTGCAGCTCGCGCCGACGATCGTCGAGTTGGCATTGATCGTCGCCGTTCTACTGTTCCACTTCGACTGGCGTTACGTGGTCGTCATCGGCATCACCGTCGCCTTCTACATGTGGTTCACCTACCGCGCGACGGAGTGGCGCATCAACATTCGCCGCGAGATGAACACGAGCGACACCGACGCCAACGCCAAGGCGATCGATTCGCTGCTCAATTACGAGACGGTCAAATATTTCTCCGCCGAGGCGCGCGAGGCCAAACGTTACGACCGCTCGATGGCGCGCTACGAGGAGGCGAGCGTCAAGGCCTACGTTTCGCTGGCCGTGCTCAATGCCGGGCAAGCAGTCGTATTCACGCTTGGGCTCGCGGCGGCCATGGTGCTGTGCGCCTACGGCATCGAGCGCGGCACCAACACGGTCGGCGATTTCGTCATGATCAACGCCATGATGATTCAGCTTTATCAGCCGCTGAACTTCATGGGCATGGTCTACCGCGAGATCAAGCAAGCGGTGATCGACATCGAGATCATGTTCGCGATGCTGTCGCGCAAGGCGGAAATCGAGGACCGGCCGGGCGCGCGCTCCCTGCAGGTGCGCGCCGGCGGCACGATCCGCTTCGAGAACGTCACCTTCGCCTACGAGCCGGCGCGGCCGATCCTCAAAGGACTGAGCTTCGACGTCGCGGCGGGCCACACCGTCGCCATCGTCGGGCCTTCGGGCGCCGGCAAGTCGACGATTTCGCGGCTCTTGTTCCGCTTCTACGACACGACCGGCGGCTGCATCCTGATCGACGGTCAGGACATTCGCGATGTCACGCAGACGTCGTTGCGCGCCTCGATCGGCATGGTGCCGCAGGACACCGTGCTTTTTAACGATACGATCCGCTACAACATCCGCTACGGCCGCTGGGATGCGAGCGACGCCGAGGTCGAAGAGGCGGCGCGTCAGGCGCAAATCGACGACTTCATCCGCCGCTCGCCGAAGGGCTACGAGACCGAGGTCGGCGAGCGCGGCCTGAAACTTTCCGGCGGCGAAAAGCAGCGCGTCGCCATCGCCCGCACCATCCTCAAGGCGCCGCCGATTCTTTTGCTCGACGAGGCGACCTCGGCGCTCGACAGCCACACCGAGAGGGACATCCAGGACGAGCTCGATCGCGTGGCGAAGAACCGCACGACGCTCGTCATCGCGCACCGGCTCTCGACCATCGTCGGCGCCGACCAGATCCTCGTGCTCGATCAGGGCGTGATCGTCGAGCGCGGCACGCATCATCAGCTCCTCGCCCATGGCGGCCTCTATGCCAGCATGTGGAACCGCCAGCGCGAGGCGCAGATGGCGCGCGAAATCCTGGCCGAGGTCGGGGATGAGGAGCCGGTCGCGCCAAATCGCAACCCGCCGGAAGTGCCGGACGCGGAGGAGGAACTGCTGCCCGCCGCCGATGCCGCTGAGTAATGCTAACGCGCCGCCACCCTCTCCCGCTTGCGGGGGAGGGAGGGGGATTGCTTCTTCGCTTCGCGCCTCGCAATGACGCCTATGGGCCGAACCTTCAGATGTCCGTCATCAACTCCATCCGCTCGCAGTTTTCGCCGATCCATCCGCAAGGCTATCCGTTCGTCGGCATCTTCGCGCTGGTGAGCCTGGTTCTGTTCTGGCTGTGGCCGCCGTTCGGCTGGCTCGCGACACTTGCCACGTTGTGGTGCGCGTATTTCTTCCGCGACCCGCCGCGGGTGACGCCGGTGCGCGACGGCATCGTCATCGCGCCGGCCGATGGTCGAGTCAGTCGCATCGCCATTGCCGCGCCGCCGAAGGAGCTTGGGCTCGGCGAGCGGGCGATGCCGCGCATCTCCATTTTCATGAGCGTGTTCGATTGCCACATCAATCGCAGCCCGATCGGCGGCCGCATTGAACGCATCGTCTATCATGCCGGAAAGTTTCTGAGCGCCGACCTCGACAAAGCCAGCGAAGAGAACGAGCGCAATGCCTTCGTGATCGCGGCGACGACCGGACAGCGCATCGGCGTGGTCCAGATCGCGGGCCTGGTGGCGCGGCGGATCGTGCCGTTCGTGCGCGAGGGCGAAGCGGTCGGCGCCGGACAGCGCATCGGCATGATCCGGTTCGGCTCGCGGGTCGACGCCTATCTGCCCGAAGGCGCGCGGCCGCAGG
>Ga0074044_10002159_pt1 | contig 17303 bp, 15 predicted proteins | sample BogForMeECP23OM1_FD_94443 | JGI IMG/M metagenome (GOLD analysis project Ga0074044, IMG submission 94443) | Bog forest soil microbial communities from Calvert Island, British Columbia, Canada - Bog Forest MetaG ECP23OM1 | ecosystem: Environmental > Terrestrial > Soil > Wetlands ...
AACCGTCGCCGGCCTGATGAGGGCGCTCGAAGCCTGCGCCGACATCTTCAAATCTGCCGAACGCACAAATTACTTCGCCGCCTGCGGCTATGATACAACTTGATCGGAGTCTGCTCTAGCGCGAGCGCCGAAACCGTCAGTTTCCAGACTCCGAAACCTCGTTTCGGCAACAGCTCGGCCCGGTGCAGACGCCAATATGAATCCGCTTCGGCCGCCGATCGTGTCCCGAAAAACCTCATATCGTCCTCGTCAGACGCGGATCACATTCTGACGCGCTTCACGCTGGGCGTTCCGCAAGACATTACGCGAACGCTAACGCAACTCCTGGGGCGCGCTGTCTTAAGCAGGCAGTGGCTAAAGTCGAAGAACCCAGAGTTCTCGCACTAACCTTCCCGTTGACTTAAGCGAGCGCCCGCCCTCCACGTGACCCCTCTTCGAGGAGGACGGGGGAGCGAGAGATAGTCTCCTCTTAGGCGTCTTTAAGCTTCTTCGCTCGACGCTAATAAGTGCAGGGTGGGAGACCGAGCGCAACAACTTCATGCTACCGAAACCCTAATTGCTAGCCACTGCGGCCATCCTACATCCGTGACGACTCCGGAGTTTTCACGCAGGACCGCCGAAGTCATTAGGGACATCCTCGGCAGCTCGGGCGTCGGTTTCTCAGTCGGCCGGCTTCCTCGAGGATACGGATCAGCTCGGCAATTTGGTCTTTTGCTCTAGGAGTCGGAGGGGGTCGGCGGATAGCCGCCTCGCTGGTGGCTTCCGCCGGCGCGCAACTATCGCGTCAGACACCTGAGCCTTTCCGATGGAGCAGCCGCGCGCGCCATGACGCCGGCGGCGAGGAGGCGTTGGAGGGGTCGCGGATGGGAGGGGTCGCGGCGGATCGGATTCGGCAGCGCGGTCGCGAGCAGCGCGCCCTCGCGCGCGTCGATCCGGCTTGCGGCTTTATGGAAATAGTGCTGCGCGGCAGCCTCGATTCCGTAGAGACCGTCGCCCCACTCGGCGACGTTGATGTAAATCTCCATGACGCGCCGCTTCGACCAGGCCTTGCCGAGGACAAGCGCCATGCCGATCTCGACGCCCTTGCGCAGGACCGATCGGCCCGGCCACAGAAACAGGTTCTTCGCCGTCTGCATGGTGATCGTCGAGGCGCCGCGTTTCGGTTCGCCGCCGCGGGCGCCGCGCATGATCTCGTGCAGGGCGCCCCAGTCGACGCCGTCGTTGTGGCAGAAGGTGGCGTCCTCCGACGCGACCACCGCGGCGACGGCCGCCGGCGCGACATCCTCGAGGCGGACGGGAATACGTTCATAGCCCCTGCCCTCGAGCGTGCGCGCGACCATCAGCGTCGAAACGGGGTCGACGAAGGCGTAGAGCGCGACGAGGCCCGCGAAAACGCAGGCGAGCGCCAGCCCGGCCCACAGGACGCCGCGCGCTAGAGCGCCGAGAAGGGAGGGCCGCCGTGCCACGGGCGCAAGCCTTGGCGCAAGTGGCCGCAAGGGGCAAGGCGGCGGCCCTTAGACCCCATGCCGCGTCGGGCGGGCGGCTTAGTGGCCTTGGGTCAGCACGCTCGCTATTTGGGGTTCGGCGGTTCCACGAGCCAGAGAGCGGCTTCAGCATAACCCTCGGCGGTCGGGCCAGCCGGCTTCCGAGAAATTCCCTGCTGTCGTCCAAATTTCCCTGCTAATTCCCTGCTCGGCGCGAAAAAATTCCCTGCTCGGCTGCGCAGGGAATATTGTCGTAAAGCCTTGGAATTCAGGGTCTTTTCAGCGCCAATTTTGACGAAAAACGCAGAATTCCCTGCTCTTTCCCTGCTCAGCAGGGAATCTTGGGGCCGAAAAACGAGAAACTCCCCGTTTCCGCCCGTTGGACTGTCGCGGTTACGGTCGACGCGGGCGCCTCTTCCACGCCGCCCGAATTCCGGCCTAAGCTCATCCGTGGAGGTTACCATGTCCGAACCTGGGTCCCCGCGTCCCGTCGCCGTCGTCGCCGCCGACGCTCCCCCGCGCGCCACGCCGTCGAACTACCCCGAGCCGTTCTACTCGCAGATGATGAAGCGTCAGAAGCGGCCGCTCGGCGACCTGTTCGGGTTGACCAATTTCGGCGTCAATCTGACCCGCATCGCGCCCGGCGGGGTCTCGGCGCTGCGCCACGCCCATACGAAGCAGGACGAGTTCGTCTACATCCTCGAAGGACGTCCGACCCTCGTCACCGACGCGGGGCGCACGCCGCTCGAACCCGGCATGTGCGCCGGCTTCCGGGCGGGGACGGGCGATGCGCACCACCTCGTCAACGAAACGGCAGATGACGTCGTCTATCTCGAGATCGGCGACCGAACGCCGGGCGACGGGGCGACCTACCCGGACGACGATCTCAAGGCCTTCGTCGTCGACGGCAAGTGGCGCTTTGCGCACAAGGACGGGACGCCTTACGGCTGACGGTCGCCTATTGCGCCTGGCTCGCGATATAGGCGGCGAGGTCCTTGGCTTCGCCGCGTCCGAGCTGCATGTCCGGCATCTTGGGGTGGGGGTCCATCAGAAACGCTGCGATCTTGTTCTCGCTGAACCCGGGCGTTTTGGCGATCGTGGCGAAGGCGGGCACGTTGTCCGCTCCGCGCGTTTGGTCGGGCGCGACGACGTGGCACGAGGCGCACCATCGCTTCGCCAATTGCTCGCCGTGAGCCGCGTCTGCGGCTGCCGCCGTTGCGCCCGGAAGCGCAGCCGACAGCGTCAGAGCCAGGGCCGCCAGACCGGCGCCCGCCGAGGCGCGTTTGAAAGTGAGGCTCGTCATGATGTGCGGCTCCTCTTGCGGCGCGCGGCATGTCGGCGCGTGCGGGATTGGGAAGGCCGCAGGATAAGCCGACGCCGAGCTCGCGACCAAGCGGCGAAGAGTCGCGCCCCAAAAGCAGAAGGGCGGCCCGAGGCCGCCCTTCCGTCCATCCGAGGCGGGCCTCAGTAGGAATAGTACATGTCGAACTCGACCGGGTGTGGCGTCATCTCGAAGCGGTAGATATCGGCCATCTTGAGCTCGATGTAGCTGTCGATGAAGTCGTCGTCGAACACGTCGCCCGCCTTCAGGAAGGCGCGGTCTTTGTCGAGGTTCGAGAGCGCTTCGCGCAGGGACCCGCAGACTGTCGGGATCTTCTTGAGCTCCTTCGGCGGCAGGTCGTACAGGTCCTTGTCCATCGCCGCGCCCGGGTCGATCTTGTTCGCGATGCCGTCGAGGCCGGCCATCAGCATCGCCGAAAAGGCGAGGTAGGGGTTTGCGGCCGGGTCGGGGAAGCGGACCTCGACGCGCTTGGCCTTTGGATTAGACGTCCACGGAATGCGGCAGGACGCCGAGCGGTTGCGTACGGAATAGGCGAGCAGCACCGGCGCCTCGAAGCCCGGAACCAGCCGCTTGTAGCTGTTGGTCGTCGGGTTGGTGAAGCCGTTCAGCGCCTTGGCGTGCTTGATGATGCCGCCGATGTACCACAGGCACTCCTGGCTGAGGTCGGCGTAGAGATTGCCGGCCATCACCGGCTTGCCGGCCTTCCAGATCGACTGGTGCACGTGCATGCCCGAACCGTTGTCGCCGTAAATCGGCTTCGGCATGAAGGTCGCAGTCTTGCCGTAGCTCTGGGCGACCATGTGGATACAGTACTTATAGATCTGGAGGTTGTCGGCCATGGTCGTCAACGGGCCGAACTTGAGCCCGAGCTCATGCTGGGCGGAGGCGACCTCATGGTGGTGCTTCTCGACCACCGCGCCCATCTGCGCCATCGCCGCGAGCATTTCGCTGCGCATGTCCTGAGCCGAATCCTGCGGGGGGACCGGGAAATAGCCGCCCTTGGTGCGCACGCGGTGCCCGAGATTGCCGCCTTCGTAAGCCGTGTCGGAGTTGATCGGCAGTTCCGTCGAGTCGATCTGGAAGCCGGTGTTGTACGGATCTGAAGCGAAGCGGACGTCGTCGAACACGAAGAATTCCGCTTCCGGGCCGAAGAACGCGGTGTCGCCGACGCCGGTCGACTGCAGATAGGCCTCGGCCTTCTTGGCGATGCCGCGCGGATCGCGGTTGTAGGGCTGGCCGGTGGCGGGATCGAGAATGTCGGCGTTCATCACCATTGTCGAAGCGGCGAAAAACGGGTCCATGCACGCCGAAGTCGGATCGGGCATCAGCGTCATGTCGGATTCGTTGATCGCCCTCCAGCCGGCGATCGAGGAGCCGTCGAACCCCAGGCCGTCGGCGAACGCGTCTTCGTCGACGACGGCCTGATCGAAGGTCACGTGCTGCCATTTGCCGCGCGGGTCGGTGAAACGGAGATCCACGTATTTGACGTCGTTGTCCTTGATCGCCTTCAGGACGTCCTTGGCGGTCTTCATGGCTTGCCTTTCCTTTAGATTAAACTGGTTTGTTCCCGCCCGCCGCTGTCGCGGCGGGTAGCCCTGTGATCGTTCGCAATGGCCATCAGATAGCGTCCGCGCCGGTCTCGCCGGTGCGGATCCGGATGGCTTCCTCGATCTGCGATACAAATATCTTGCCATCGCCGATACGCCCGGTTTGGGCGGCGTTGCGGATCGCCTCGATCGCGGATGCCAGATTCTCATCGGCGACAACGAGCTCGATCTTCACCTTCGGCAGGAAGTCGACCACGTATTCAGCGCCGCGATAGAGCTCGGTGTGCCCTTTTTGGCGGCCGAAGCCTTTGGCCTCGACCACGGTGATGCCTTGTATGCCAGCTTCTTGCAGGGCTTCCTTCACTTCATCGAGCTTGAACGGCTTGATGATCGCTTCGATCTTCTTCATTGCGGCGAAACTCCGGTCCCCGCGCCCTGTCGGCCCACTTGAGGCCGCCGGCCAGCGGGAGGGCTCTTAGCATCCGGTCTCGGATCGCGCCATGGGCGCCTTCAAAGGCGTCGCGAATGGACTCTGCACCGTTTTTGTGCAAATGATGCAAAATGCGCCCCGGCTATACGGTCGGACCCCATTCCCCAGAGGCGAAAATCCGCCATGACATGAGGCCGGCCTTCGCGACCACCACACGCCCGGATTTTGCCGTAGCCACAAGATGGGCGAAAATTTGCGGTCGGCGCCAAGCCATTGGTTTTTCGGGCGCGCAAACGGCCCGGTATTCCTCGCTATCCGCGTCCTCCATTAGGATAACGCCCGCCAGATCCGGTCTGAGCCCGCGGGGAAGATCGCGGCGGGTCAGCCATTCACACTCGAAGTCGCGGCAGACCTGCGGGCGGTTGGGGTAAATGGCGCAGCCGCCCGCGAGATGGCAGTCCGCACACAGGGGACCGGCGGGTTTCTTGAGCTCCGCAATCTCGAGGGCCGAGCAGCACATTGTACATGGTCCGCAGGCTTTGCCTGGCGCGACGGTCATCAATCAACTCCGGTCTGCAGCCCAAATCCCGAATCGATCAGCCCGATGGATCTCTCCTATCATCCTTTGGTCGTGGGCGAGAGGGAATCGCAGGCGGCCCCAAGGGAAGCGGCGCCAGGGCTTCAAGTCTTTTCGAGCGCGACGTTCCCTTGACAGCGCGAGGGAACCTGTGTCTTTGCGCGCCCGGTAAAGCGGGGTTCTTCATGAAGACGGCCTTGGTATTTCCGGGTCAGGGGTCGCAAACTGTCGGGATGGGCAAGAAGCTCGCCGACGCTTTTCCGATCGCGCGGGAGATTTTCGAACGCGTTGACGCGGCGCTCTCGCAAAAGCTCTCCAAGGTTATGTTCGACGGCCCTGAGTTTGAGCTGACGTTGACCGCGAACGCCCAGCCCGCCTTGATGGCTTCAAGTATCGCCGCGCTCAAAGTGTTGGAAAAAGAGTCCGGCCTGAATGTTCGCGAGGATGCTGCGTTTGTCGCCGGTCATTCGCTCGGCGAATACTCCGCCCTTTGCGCGGCAGGATCGCTGACGCTTGAGGACACCGCCAAATTGCTGCGTGTGCGCGGCGAGGCGATGCAGAAGGCGGTTCCCGTCGGTGAGGGCGCGATGGCGGCGATCCTTGGACTTGAATTCGGCGTCGTGACGAAGATTGCGACGCAATCGGCAAGCGATCTTTATCTCGCAGGCGCAGTTTGCCAGGCCGCGAACGATAATGGCGGCGGACAGGTGGTCATCTCGGGGACAAAAGAAGCAGTCGGACGGGCAATGGAGCTTGCCAAACTGGCCGGCGCCAAGCGGGCTCTCCCTCTGCCCGTGTCCGCGCCGTTCCATTGTGCGCTAATGCACCCTGCGGCGCTCTCGATGGAGGCAGCGCTGAAGCATGTCGCGATCCGCCGGCCCAGGCCGCCTCTCGTCGCCAATGTTATGGCGTCTGCTGTCGATGATCCTGAGGCCATCCGATCCGGGCTTGTCGCGCAAGTGACCGGGACTGTGCGTTGGCGCGAGAGCGTCGCCTATATGAGGGCGGAGGGCGTTACGCGCTTCGTCGAGGTGGGAGCCGGCAAGGTGCTGGCCGGCCTGATCAAGCGAATTGCGGGGGGCGCCACCGTCGTCAGCGTTGGGACGCCTGCCGATGTGGCAGCATTCAAAGTGGCGACGAAGCATTGAAAAGAGGCTGAGAGGACCGAAGTGTGTTCGATCTGACAGGCAGGACCGCCCTGATCACGGGAGCCTCAGGAGGGCTGGGAGGCTCGATAGCGCGTGCGCTTCACGCTCAAGGCGCGACGATTGCTCTCTCCGGCATGCGCCGAGGCGCCCTTGAAGCGCTCGCCGCCGACTTGAAGAACCGAGCGCATGTGACGCCGTGCGACCTGTCTGACGCGGAATCGATCGAAACACTTGTTCCTGCAGCCGAAGCCGCACTCGGATCCGTGGACATTCTCGTGAACAACGCGGGTGTGACGCGCGACAACCTCTTCATGCGTATGAAAGACGCAGAATGGGATTCCGTTCTCGCGATCGACTTGACCGCCGCCTTCCGACTGTCGCGTGCAGCGCTGAAGGGCATGATGAAGCGTCGCTACGGTCGCATCATCAACATCAGTTCGATCGTGGGGGTTAAAGGCAACCCGGGTCAGAGCAATTATGCGGCGGCCAAGGCCGGACTCATTGGAATGTCCAAGGCGCTCGCGGCAGAGGTCGCCTCGCGAGGGATTACCGTAAACTGCATAGCGCCCGGCTTCATCGCCAGCCCGATGACTGACGCTCTGAACGACAAACAACGCGAGTCGATCCTCGCCTCGGTGCCTATGGGGCGGCTCGGCGCGGGTTCCGACATCGGCTTCGCGGCTGTGTATTTGGCAAGTTCCGAGGCGTCGTACATTACTGGTCAAACGCTTCACGTTAATGGTGGAATGACAATGATTTGAGAGGGTTACGGATCGGTGCGTAACCCGCGAAAAGGTCGTGGTAGGCCCTCTCGCCTTGGCGAAGAAGATATGCTATCGACCGCGTTCGTCGCCGGGCGCCGGGATGGCGTCGGGCAGGAATTTCGAGCGTCGCCGTCATCGGAATCCGAACGAGACTCCAGCCGCCTCAAGACGAGGGAGCGGACGGCCGAATGGTTGACGTCCCGAGCGGGGGTCGATCGGGGAAAACTAACAACGCGGGCGAGAAGGCCCGACGCATAAAGGAAATAAAGAGATGAGCGATGTTGCAGAGCGCGTCAAGAAGATCGTCGTGGAGCACCTAGGCGTGGAGGCGGACAAAGTCGTCGACAGCGCCAATTTCATAGATGACCTGGGCGCCGATTCGCTCGACACGGTTGAACTTGTTATGGCCTTCGAGGAGGAATTCGGCGTGGAAATACCCGACGATCAGGCAGAGACGATCGTTACCGTGGGGGATGCAATCAAATTCCTGGAAAAGGCGTCCGCGAGTAAGTGATTGCCGGCTCTCCGAGCCGACTTGGCGCCGCTCGTCGTTAAGAACTATCGCCTTCGAGCACACAAGGTTCGGCGTCCGTCCGGCCTTTTTCGCTCTAAGGCTCTCGCGCCATAGGAACGGAGCGCATGGTGAAAACTAGGCTATTTTGTAGGCCGGGACGGATTGAATGAAGCGGGTCGTCATCACCGGCCTTGGCATGGTGACTCCGATGGCTTGCGGAGTCGAGGCGACTTGGGCGCGCCTCATGGCCGGTGATTCGGCTGCTGCGCGGGTCGAGAATTTTGACGTCTCCGACCTCCCTTGCCAGATCGCGGCGCAAGTTCCGCGGGGCGACGCGCCCGATGCCTTCGATCCCGACGATTGGATGGACCCGAAGGAACAGCGCCGCGTCGACGACTTTATCGTCTATGGCATGAGTGCGGCGACCCAGGCTTTACGAGACGCCAATTGGTCGCCCGAAAGCTATGAGGAACAGATCGAGACGGGTGTATTGATCGGATCGGGAATCGGAGGATTGGGAGGGATTTACGACGCCTCGATTACCCTCCACGAAAAGGGACCACGGCGCATCTCGCCGTTCTTCATTCCAGGAAGACTCATCAATTTGGTGAGCGGTCAGGTCTCCATCGCCCACAATCTCAAGGGCCCGAACCACTCGGTCGTCACTGCATGTTCGACCGGCGCGCACGCGATCGGCGACGCCGGGAGGATCATCGCCCTTGGCGACGCCAATGTGATGGTGGCAGGCGGAGCGGAGTCGGCTGTGAACCGGCTTTCGCTTGCGGGTTTTTCGGCATGTCGTGCGCTATCAACCAGCTTTAACGATCGACCGAAGCAGGCTTCCCGCCCTTATGACCGCGATCGCGACGGCTTTGTCCTGGGCGAAGGCGCAGGTTGCGTCGTGCTGGAGGAACTGGAGCACGCGAGGTCCCGCCGCGCTCACATCTACGCCGAACTTGTTGGCTACGGCTTGTCGGGAGACGCCTACCATATCACTTCGCCCGCGCCAGACGGCGACGGAGCCTTCCGCTCGATGAGCGCTGCCCTAAAACGGGCCGGGATGTCCGTTGACGAAATCGACTACATCAACGCCCATGGCACCTCCACGCCGGTCGGGGACGAAATCGAACTGCGGGCGGTCGAGCGATTGCTTGGCAACTCCGCCGGAGAGGCGACTATGTCCTCGACCAAGTCCTCGATCGGACATCTTCTCGGAGCGGCGGGAGCAGTCGAGGCGATATTTTCAATTCTCGCCATACGAGATCAGGTCGCCCCGCCAACTCTGAATCTCCACAATCCTTCCGTCGAAACCGCGATCGACCTCGCGCCCCATGTCGCACGGGAGCGGCCGATCCGCGCGGCGCTCTCCAACTCGTTTGGATTTGGCGGAACGAATGCTTCCCTTATTTTCCGCGCCTTGACCTGACGGATGCTTGGCGATTCGTCGTTTCGTCAAATTGCGAGGTCATGTAGAGTTCGTTGGGGCCGCCGCGAGCGCGTGCAGGATTCAGCTCGGGCTTGGGCGCGCGACGTGACGGCATCAGTCGGGAGGCCGGCGGCGGCATGAGCGGAGAATCGAGCAGCGGTGGGAACGACCCTCGGCCGCGCGCAAGCCTATTCGGCCGCGCTCTCAGGCCGCCTTCCAAGCATGGCGAACTTCCGTCGCCGCTTGCAAAGGAGCCGAAACCGCCCCGTCGTTCGCCTCTTTCAGCTCTGAGCGGATTTCTGACTTTCGTGCTCGTCGGAGCCCTCTTGGCGATCGGAGCGGTCGCCTGGCTGATGATGGAGTCGAGAAAACCTGGCCCGCTGACCGCCGACAAGATCGTCAATATCGTCCGCGAAGACGATGGCGGCAGCATCGCCGAACAGCTCGAGCGCGCAGGCGTCATCGACAGCGCGACTTGGTTCAGCTTGCTTACTCTGCTCGACGGTAATCGAAGCGGCCTGAAGCGCGGCGAATACGAGTTCAAAGCTGGGGTCAGCATGAACGACATCGAGACCCTGTTGGCCGCCCACCACGTGGTGCAGCACAAGCTCACCGTCCCCGAAGGTCTGACGAGCGAGCAGATCGTTCAGCGGCTTCGCGACGACGACGTTCTCGTCGGCGATATCAAGGAGACCCCGCGCGAAGGCTCGCTGATGCCGGACACCTACTACTTCGAACGGGGCTTCACCCGCCAGTCGCTCCTGACGCGGATGGCGAAGGCGCAGACCAAGATTGTTGATGAAATCTGGAAGGGTCGCGCGCCGGATCTTCCCATAAAGTCGCCGGGCGAGATGGTCACCCTTGCCTCGATCGTCGAGAAGGAAACGGGCAAGGCCGACGAGCGGCCGCGCGTGGCCGGCGTCTTCGTCAATCGATTGCAGAAGCACATGCGGCTCGAGTCGGATCCGACGATCGTTTATGGTCTCGTGTTCGGCAAGGGGACGCTCGGGCACTCCATCACGAAGGCGGAAGTCAACCAGGTCACGCCTTACAACACCTACATCATCGACGGTCTTCCGCCGGGGCCCATTTCCAACCCCGGCAAGGCGGCGCTCGAGGCGGTCGCCAACCCGCTCCGCAGCAGGGATCTGTATTTCGTGGCTGACGGAACCGGAGGCCACGTCTTCGCCGACTCGTTCGAGCAGCACCTGAAGAATGTCGCGCACTGGCGGCAAATCGAGAAGGACGCCAAGGACCGGCTCGCTCCGGACGCGACCCCGCCATCCGCTCCCGCCGTCCACGGCGCCCTCGAGTCCGCCGATCCCGCTTCGTTTGGCAAGGTCACTGCGCCGACCGCGTCCCTCGCGACATCCGCCGTTGTTCTTGCCCACCTCGCCAAGATCGGCGCGAGCCGGAACAGGCTGGACGCGGCTCTGGCGTCGCTTTCGTCGGCGGCCGCCGGCGCCAAGACGATGGAGGAGCTCGGCGCCGTCGTTGCCGGAGTCAACGACGCTCCGGCCGAGGGCGACGCGTTCGCTGATCAGGATTCCGCCGGGACAAGCGACGGTTCCATCGCCTCCGTTCCGCTCTCGCCGGCGATGCTGACCGACCAGAAAGCGCGCGAGGCCAAATACGGAGCACCCGAGCTCACGCCCTCCGACAACGGGAACTCCGGCGCCGCGCCCCTGGCGCAACCGAGCCCATCCGGTCGGCCGCGAATCTATGACGCGTCCGAAGGGACGAAGCTCGATCCGCTGCTCAACAAGACTTACGATCTCAGCTACGCCAAGGTCGTCCCGGATCTGTCGCATCAGTGATCCCGCGCGGCGGTCATCGCGAAAGCTCGCCGGCGAGACGGTCAAGGAACGCGAGGCACGCGGCGAGCTGGGCTTCCTCCACGAATTCGTCCGGCTTGTGCGCCTGATCGATCGAGCCGGGGCCGCAGACGACGGTCGGCAGGCCCGCCGCCTGGAAGTGACCGGATTCCGTGGCGAACGAGACCGCGATGGTGCGGTTTGACCGGGTCAGCCTCAGAGCGAGCGTTTCCGCCGCCGATCCGGGCTCCGCGGCGAGCGGCGGCACGTCGACCTCGACCTCCGTGGCGATGGTCGGGCCGCTGACGAACCGCGTTAGCCGCGGCAGCGCGACGGCGTCGACGAAGGCCTGGACTTTCGCCAGCGCGGACTCCGTGCGCACGCCCGGCAGGCCGCGGAACTCCCAGTCGAAGGAGCAGGCGCGGGCAAGGATGTTGCGCGCTGTTCCGCCGTGGATCATCCCGACGTGCAGGGTCGAATAGGGCGGCGTGAAGCGCGGATCGAGCGGGCCCCTCTCGTATTCGCGCGCGAGGCGGCCGATCTCGCTGACGACGTCGGCCGCGGCGCCGACCGCATTGGCGCCAAGCATGGGCAGGGCGGAATGCGCCTCATGTCCGGACACCAGCGTATGCAACGTCGCCACGCTCTTGTGCGCGTCGGCGACCTCCATCATCGTCGGTTCGCCGACGATGACGGCGCCTGGCCGCGGCTCGTCCCGACCGAACCAGCTGATCAGGTCCTTCGACCCCAGGCAGGTCGTCTCCTCGTCGTAGCTCAGCGCGATGTGGATCGGGCGTTTCAGCGCCGCCGCCTGGAATGCTGGGACCATCGCCAGAACGCAGGCGTCGAAGCCCTTCATGTCGCAGGCCCCGCGGCCAAAGAGCCGTCCGGCCGCCTCGCGCATCGCGAAGGGGCGGCTCGACCAGTCCTGGCCCTCGACGGGAACGACGTCGGTGTGGCCCGAAAGAACCACTCCGCCGTCGATCCGCGGTCCGATCGTCGCAAGGATCGCGGCCTTGTCGCCGGAGGCGTTCGCCGCCCGGCGCGCCGCGAGCCCATGCGCGGCGAGGGTGTCTTCGACGAAGGCGATGATCGGCAGGTTCGACCGGTCGCTGACGCTGTCGAAGGCGATGAGCCGCGCCAGAATCGCCTTGGCCGTTGCGAGACGGTCTGCGCTCATCGCGAGGACCTCCTACGTCCGTCGGCCGCGGCAAGAAAGACGGTGCACGCGCCGCCGCCCAGCGCTAAAATGCCAGTCCCATGTACATGGCTGTCACGCATCAGGTCAAAGTCACTGTCGAGCCGACCTTCGAGCCGGACCGCTCCAACCCGGACGCCGGCCGCTATTTCTGGCGTTACGACGTGGAAATCGCCAATCTCGGCGACAAGCCCGTGACGCTGATCGAGCGCCACTGGCGCATCACCGACGCGGACGGACGCCAACAGGAGGTGCGCGGCCCCGGCGTGGTCGGCGAACAGCCGACCATCGGGCCCGGCGAAGCCTTTCGATACGCGTCCGGCTGCCCGCTCGCGACGCCGAGCGGGGTGATGGTCGGAGAATACCTCATGGTCGGCGAGGACGGCGAAAGCTTCGACGTCGCCGTTCCCGCCTTCTCGCTCGACTCGCCGCACGGCAGGCGGGTGCTGAACTAGCGGTGGCAGAGATTTCTCCCTCGCCCCGCTAGCGCTACCGCATTCACACATCTCGAGTCGCCGGTGATTCTCCCTGATACTCCCTGGTAACAGGCGGAAAAAAGGAGAGACGGCGCTCTCCGAACCGGTTTTTACAGCAGAATCCCTTTGAATAACAATAAGTTGGGCAAAAGTTGGCGGCCCACGCGAACAGTACGATAACAGGGAGATTAGTCGCCGTAACAGGGAGCTCGCCGACGCCGGATGGGGCCTCAGGCACCGCGTTCGAAGTCGCGTTTCGAGGCGCTGGCGAATGGCGTAAAGCGTAATGATTCGTGTAGCTTGTAGCTATTTGTTGTGGCAAAAGTTCAACGAAGGACAAGAAGGTCCGCGAAGTCGGAGCAGACGAAGGCGCCGGTCAAGGGCGGTCAAATTTCCCGCCTCCTCGGCCAGCCTTCGCAACGAGCTGTCGTCCTGGTTTAAGCTCGCCGCGCAACTCCATGGAAAGCATCTAGAATTCGACTTGTGTGAATTCCATAGCCGCTAGCGGGAGGGCCAAGTTGAGGGGCCGCGCAGTTTTGGTCGCGTGCGGACGATCTCAAAGGCTTGGGCGCGAAAAACTGCACTTTTTTCATCCTTAAATACTGGTCAAGTCCGTTCAGTCTGGGCGAAGGCTCTTTTCGGAATTTGCAAGACCGCCGCCAACCTACGTGAAACGCGCCAATGGCGCTGTGAAACAGGACAAATTCCTTTCATTTCCTTTCATTTCCTTTTCCGAATCGAGCGTTTTCAAACACTTGCCAGGGGAATCCGCGAGGGGCCCCCCGGGTCCCCCCGAATTTGCCCGGCACCGTCCGGACGCGTCGAGTTCGATCTTTGCCACGGAGAGAAGGTACCACGAAATCCGATTTTCCGGAAGAAAATGTTCATGAAATGTTCGCGCGCAGCGCGAGGCGCTTGCCGCGGCCCCCAGAAGCGCTCAGAGTGCGAGCGATTCGGCCGTCGCAGAACGGCGGAAGCGTCTCGCTGGGGTCTCCTTTTGAACCATCAATCGCTGTCCGCCTTCATCTGGTCGGTCGCCGACCTTTTGCGCGGCGACTACAAGCAGTCCGACTACGGCAAGGTCATTTTGCCCTTCACCGTGCTGCGCCGTCTCGATTGCGTCTTGGAGCCGACCAAGGCCGCGGTTCTGGCGGAGCTCAAGGAGAAGCAGAAGGCCGGGCTGAACCCCGAGCCGTTTCTGCTGCGCAGGGCGGGGCAGAGCTTCTACAATACGTCGCAGCTTGATCTACGAAAACTCATTGGCGACCAGGACAATGTGCGGGCGCAGCTGAGCGCCTATGTGCAGGGCTTCTCGGCGAACGTGCGCGACATCTTCGAGCGCTTCGAATTCGCCGTCCAGATCGATCGGCTCGCTGCTCTATCTCGTTACCGAGAAATTCTCGGCGATCGATCTTCACCCGAAGGTTGTCGACAACGCCCAGATGGGCCTCGTCTTCGAGGAGCTGATCCGCAAGTTCGCCGAACTCTCGAACGAGACGGCGGGAGAGCATTTCACCCCGCGCGAGGTCATCCGGCTGATGGTCAACCTGATCTTCGTCGAGGACGACGAGGTTTTGACCAAACCCGGCGTCGTGCGGACGATTTATGACCCGGCGGCCGGCACGGGCGGCATGCTTTCGGTCGCCGAGGAGCATCTGACGGCGATGAACCCGCAGGCGCGGATGACGATGTTCGGGCAGGAGCTGAACCCGGAATCCTACGCCATCTGCAAGGCCGACATGCTGATCAAAGGGCAAAATGTCGGCAATATCGTCTTCGGCAACACGCTTTCCGACGACGGCCACGTCGGGCAGAAATTCGACTACATGCTCTCCAATCCGCCATTCGGCGTCGAATGGAAGAAGGTCGAAAAGGAAGTCCGCAAGGAGCACGAGAACGACGGCTTCAACGGCCGCTTCGGGCCCGGCCTGCCGCGCGTGTCGGACGGCTCGATGCTGTTCCTCATGCATCTCATTTCGAAGATGCGCCCGGTGGCGGACGGCGGCAGCCGGTTCGGCATCGTGCTCAACGGCTCGCCGCTGTTCACCGGCGGCGCGGGCTCGGGCGAAAGCGAGATCCGGCGCTACGCGCTGGAGAACGACCTCGTCGAGGCGATCATCGGCCTGCCGACCGACATGTTCTACAACACCGGCATTTCGACCTACGTCTGGATCGTCTCCAACCGCAAGCCTGGCCCACGCAAGGGAAAGGTGCAGCTCATCGACGCCTCGAGCTTCTGGCGCAAGATGCGCAAGAGCCTCGGCTCGAAGCGCAAGGAGATGAGCGAGGAGCAGATCGCCGACGTCACGCGCCTGTTCGGCGCCTTCGTCCAGGCGCAACTGGCGACGCTCATCGACGCGGAAGGCAAGGAGGCCGGCCGCGCGATTGTCGCGGCGGGCGAGCAGGCGCCGCAGCCGCCGGAGGGCGGCAAGGTCAAGCTCGCGCCTTTGTCGCGCATCTTCCCCAACACGGCGTTCGGCTTTCGCACCATCACTGTCGAGCGGCCCCTGCGCGACGACAAGGGGAAGATCGTGCTCGGCGAAAAGGGCAGGCAGAAGGGAAAGCCACAGGCCGACAGCGCCTTGCGCGACACGGAGAACGTGCCGCTGTCCGAGGACGTGAAGACGTATTTCAGGCGCGAGGTCCTGCCGCACGCGCCCGACGCCTGGATCGACGAAGAGAAGACAAAGGTCGGCTACGAAATCCCGTTCAACCGGCACTTCTATGTGTTCGAGCCGCCGCGCCCGCTCGCCGAGATCGACGCGGATTTGGAGAAGGTCACGGACGGCATCAAGGCGATGATCGAAGGGCTCGCGGCATGAGCTTTCGGCGATACGAGGCGTACAAGGACAGCGGAGTTGATTGGATTGGCGTCGTCCCCGACCACTGGACGACGGTCCGCCTCAATTACAGGTATGAAGTCCAGCTTGGCAGAATGCTGAACGAAGAACGGTCTATCGGGGAGGATTTACGTCCCTACCTGCGTGTCGCGGGCGTTCAGTGGAACTTCATAAACACAAAAGACCTGCCGATGATGGATTTCCCGCCTGAAGCGCGGACCCGTTATCGGCTGATGCCCGGCGACCTGCTGGTGAACGAAGGCGGCAGCTACGTTGGACGCTCGGCAGTTTGGCGAGGTGAAATTGAGGAATGCTATTACCAGAAGGCCCTTCATCGCCTCCGGCCGCGCGTCCCCTCCCGCGACCTAGCCGCATTTTTTTTGTATGTTATGGAGACGGCCACCCAACGTGGCGTATTTATCGCGGAAGGTAATCAGACAACGATTGATCATCTGACCGCGGAGCAACTTCGCGCGCACCGTTTCTCGTTTCCGCCTCGACATGAGCAACCGGCCATTGTGGCGGTCCTCGATCGCGAGACGGCGAAGATCGACGCGCTGGTGGAGGAGCAACAGCGGCTGATCGCGCTGCTTAAGGAGAAGCGGCAGGCCGTCATCTGCCAAGCAGTCACCAAAGGCCTCGACCCCGACGCGCCAATGAAGGACAGCGGCGTCGAATGGCTCGGCGAGGTCCCGGCGCATTGGGATGTGGTGCCGCTAATGCACCTGACTCAACCGGGCCGACCGATCATGTACGGCATAGTGCTTCCCGGCCCGGATGTCCCTGACGGTATACCGATCGTCAAGGGAGGCGACGTAAAATCACACCGGCTGCGCCTCGAACTGCTAAACCGCACGACACCTGAAATTGAGGCCCCCTACGCTCGCGCGCGCCTGAAGCCCGGCGATATCGTGTATTCAATCCGAGGCACTATTGGTGACGCTGAACTGGTCCCGGACGAACTCCTTGATGCAAACATCACGCAGGACGCAGCGCGCATCGCGCCGCTTTCGACCGTAAACAATCGGTGGCTGCTCTACGCAGTGAAGTCAAAGCCGGTCTTTGTGCAGCTTGAGCAACGTTCGCTCGGCGCAGCCGTTCGCGGCATCAACATATTCGAGCTGAAGCGCGCTCGTTTGCCCGTCCCACCTCCGCAAGAGCAACTCTCGATAGCCACTCACCTTGATGATGAGGCCCGCGCAATCGACCGCCTTTGCGACGAAGCGGAGTCCGCAATCGCCCTTCTTCAGGAACGCCGCTCCGCCCTCATCTCCGCCGCCGTCACCGGCAAGATCGACGTGCGAGGGGTCGCCCCGGCGGCGATGGAGGCAGCATGAGCGCCTCCGCGGCCATCGACGTCTCGGGCATACTCAACGCCATCCCGGGCATGGACTCGAACGCGCGGCAGATCGTTCGCGAACGTGCTGGTCGCTGGCTCGAACTCGGGGCGAAAAAGGCCCTGACCGCCAAACAGGTGTTGGAGGCGCTGGAGGCGGTCGAGCGCCAAGAGCGAGAGCAGCTTCAGCGCCATGTCGCGGGTCTCGATACGGTCAGCCGAATCGTCGAAGCATTCAGACGCAAACCGTTAGCGGATGGCGAACGGCGTGCCGTCCAGGTGCTGCTGGACAATCCCGGAAGCCAATCGGAAGTCTTGACATCGAAGGCGAGGTGGAGGGCTCAACATTGGCACATGAAGTTCGGACTGATGTGCCGCGAGCGACAGCATCTTTTGTGGCCCGCGCC
>Ga0074044_10002160_pt1 | contig 17299 bp, 16 predicted proteins | sample BogForMeECP23OM1_FD_94443 | JGI IMG/M metagenome (GOLD analysis project Ga0074044, IMG submission 94443) | Bog forest soil microbial communities from Calvert Island, British Columbia, Canada - Bog Forest MetaG ECP23OM1 | ecosystem: Environmental > Terrestrial > Soil > Wetlands ...
CCCGGGACGTTCGACAAATGGGGTGTTGGCTACGCGGCCTGCCGCGAGGTCAAGGCCGATATTATTTTCATCTCGATCAGCGGCTTCGGCCAATTCGGCCCGATTCACGATCGGGTCGGCTACGACCCGCTGGCGCAGGCGATGTCGGGATTCATGTCGCTCAACGGTCCGGTGGACGGCGCCCCGAGCAAAGCGCCCACTTTCCTGTGCGACGATCTGGCGGGGTTGCACGGCGCAATCGCGGCGCTCGCCGCATTGCAGCATCGCACCCGTACGGGCGAGGGGCAGCATTGCGATGTGTCTCTGCTCGATGCGGCGCTGTTTCAATCCAACGGCTATCCGACGCTCGGCGCACTGGGAATTCCGATGCCGCGGATGGGCAACGAATTTGTATTTTCGATTCCCGCCAACAATTTCCATTGCCGCGACGGGATAGTAATGCTGGGAACGCTGCTCGATACCCACTGGAAAGTTCTGGCGCGCGTGTGCGGGCGGCACGATCTCGCAAACGATCCGGATTATGCGACCATCCCGGGCCGGATGAAGCATCGCGGGGAGTGCAACGCGATGACCGCGAAGTGGTGCGCGGAGCGGACGGTCGCCGAAGTGCTCGAAATATGCGCGCGCGAGACGATTCCGTGCGCTCCCGTAAATACCTACGAGCAAGCCGCGAAAGACCCACACGTGCTGGCGCGCGACATGATGCAGGACACGATTCAGGAAGACGGCTCCAGCGCGCCGATCACGGGTCCTGCCGCAAAATTTTCGCGCACCCCCACAAAAGTACGAACGGGCGCGCCAGCGCTCGGCGCGCACAATGAAGAGATCTTGAGTGAGCTAGGAATCGATCGCGCATCGCACGATCACCTGCGCACTGCGAAGGTGATTTGAGTCTTCACATCACGGAAATCCGCAGATTTCGCAGATTACGGATGTCCCTCGCCCTCTCCCGCAAAAGAGCGGGCGAGGGGCGTCTTACACTTTCTTTGCTACCGGCCCCAGCCACCGCCGCCGGGGGTTCCGATTCTGACCCGATCTCCCGCGTGCAGCGTCACGTTCGTCTTCGCGGCCAGCTTGGTGCGCCGCTTGCCGCGCACGAGATGATTCGCGCCCGCCGCGCCTTCTCCTCCACCCGCCAGCCCCCACGGCCGCAGCCTGCGGCGTTCGGTGAGCAGGCTCACGTTCGATTCGACCAGGCATTCGATTTCGCGCACCAATCCATCGCCGCCGCGCGCTTTTCCGCGGCCGCCCGAGCCGCGCCGAATGCGATACTCGGTGATGCGCATCGGATAGTAGGCTTCGAGCGCCTCGATCGGCGTGTTGAGCGTGTTGGTCATGTGAGTGTGGATGCCCGATGCGCCCGGATGGCCCGGCGCGGCGCCCGCGCCGCCGGCGATGGTCTCGTAATATGAAAAGTGCCGGTTCCGAAAACGATCGAAGCCGCCCACCGTGAGATTCGACATCGAGCCCGAGCTTGCCGCGGGCACCCGATCCGGTGCCGCCTTCGCCAGCGCGCGAAACAATACGTCGACGATCCGCTGCGAAGTCTCGACGTTGCCTCCCGCAACGGCCGCCGGCGCGAGCGCGTTGACGATCGAACCCGGCGGAGCGATCAGCTCAATTGGGCGCATCAGCCCTTCGTTGGCGGGCACCGCTTCAGAGGCCAGGCACTTCATCACGTAGAAAGTGGCCGACAGAGTGATCGCGTAATTGGCATTGACCGAGCCGCGCACTTGCGGCGACGAACCGGTAAAGTCGACAATCGCGCGGCCGCCGCCGATACGGATGCTCGCCTGAATTGGAATGCGCCGCGTGCCGAAGCCGTCGTCATCCAGGAAATCGCGCGCGCGGTAGACGCCCGGCTTGAGCGCGCGCAGCGAAGCTTCCATCAGGCGAGCGGCATAGTCCTTGAGCGCATTCATCGCGACGCCAACGGTCGCGCGTCCCGAAGTCCTTACGAGAGACAACAGCCGATCCGCGCCGATTCGCAGCGCGGCGATTTGGGCCCGCAGGTCGCCTTCGCGCTCCTCGTGAACGCGTGTGTTGGCGAGGAACAACGCCATCACATCACGCGAAACCTCGCCGCGCTCGACGATCTTCACGGGAGGCAGCCGAAAACCTTCCTGATAAATCTCGGTAGAGAGAGCCATTGAGCCGGGGGCCATGCCGCCCATGTCCGCGTGATGCGCCCGGTTGGCGGCGTATGCGAACGGCCGGCGCTCGTTGCCGATGAAGATCGGCATCACCAGCGTGAGATCCGGCAAATGAGTGCCGCCGGCGAATGGATCGTTGAGCGCCGCGATGTCGCCGGGAAAAAGCGGCAAATGCTCAATCGCGGCCCGCACCGAAAGGGGGGTCGACCCGAGATGCACCGGGATGTGCGCTGCCTGTGCGACCAGTTCGCCGCGCGCGTCGAACAGCGCGCATGAGAAATCGTGGCGCTCCTTGATGTTCGGGGAATAGCCGGTCTGGCCCAGCACCACGCCCATTTCCTCGGCGATAGCCGCGAGCCGATTGTTCATGACCGCGAGCGCAACCGCATCGAGCTTCATCGCCGTGCCTCCAGGTGCAGATTGCCGTAGTCGTCGGCGCGCGTCGTGAATTCCGGCGCGACGTACGCCGTGGAACTAAGCTCGACGACTATTGCGGGGCCGCGGATGCGCGCTCCCGCGCCGATCGAGTCGCGTGAGAAGATCGGCACTGTGTGTTCGCGCGAGCCGACCAGCGCGCGCATCCGTCCGATCGGCGAAAGGGCGCCGCGCTGGCGGGGAATTTTCGCGATCGGCGCCGGCGCGTCTGCCGCGCTCGCCCGCAGCCGCAGATTCACCACCTCTACGGTACCCCCCGGTGCGCTATGGCCGAACGTGCGGCGGTGCGCCGCGTGAAAGGCGTCGACGAAATGCCGCGAGAGCGGCACTTCCAGCTCGTACGATTGGCCGCGATAGCGCATGTCCAGGCGCACTTCGGCCGAGAATGCGGCCGCACGCGCGCCGTCTGCCGCAAGCTCGCGGCGGGCGCGCGCAATCATCGGGTGCGCGCGGGCCAGCAGCCTGGAATAGGTGGGGTCGATCTCAAGCAGCGTCATCGAATATTCGCGGCCGAGCGGGGCGCCCACGGCGCCCCACGCGCACAGCAGGCCGGGATTGCGCGGAAAGACGACGTGGCGGATTCCCAGGTCCAGTGCCAGTTCCGCTGCGTGCATGGGCCCCGCGCCGCCGAAGGCGAGCAGGGCGAAGTCGCGCGGGTCGAACCCGCGCTCGACGGTTATCACGCGGACGGCGCGCTCCATGTTCGCGTTGACGACCCGGATCACGCCGAGCGCCGCCGCGATGGCGCTGGTTTTCATCGCGACCGCGACTTCGCGCAGCGCCTTCGCGGCACGCGCTGGATAAAGCTGCATCTTGCCGCCTAGAAAGTTCGAGGCGACCAGGCGCCCCGCGACCAAGTCGGCATCGGTGACCGTCGCCGCCATGCCCCGTCCGTAGCAGGCCGGCCCCGGATCGGCGCCGGCGCTCTCGGGCCCTACTCGAAACGACCCGCCCGCGTCGACGCGCGCGATTGAGCCTCCGCCCGCTCCGACGGTGTGTATGTCGATCACCGGCGTGCGCACCGCGTAACCATCGGGATAACTGAGCGTGCGGATTCGCGCGCGCCCATCGAAGAGCGACACGTCGGTTGAAGTCCCGCCCATGTCGAACGTAATGAAGCGGTCGGTCCCAAGAGCGCGCGCGAGCGCGGCGGCGCCGACCACGCCTGCCGCTGGCCCCGAGAGAATCGTACGGATGGGTTCGGCGCGCGCCAGACCGACGCCGATCGCGCTGCCGTTGGATTGCATGATCCTGAGGTGCGATCCCGCCAGGTTGCGCTGAAGGTTTTCGAGATGCGACGCCATTTTCGGCGCGACGTACGCGTTCACGACGGCGGTCGAAAATCGTTCGTACTCCCGATATTCCGCGAGCAGCCGATGCGACACCGACAGCGGACGGCCAAGCGGGGCGATCGCGCGCGCGATCGCGGCTTCGGCTTTCGGATTCGCGTACGAATGCAACAGGCAAACCGCGAAGGATTCCGCATCGGAGCGCGCGGCGATGCGTTTTACCCGCGCGGTTTCTCCGCGTGTAAGCCGCTTGAGCGTCGAGCCGTTGTAGGCAGTTCGTTCCACTACGCCGATTCGGCGAGTGCGCGGCACAAGAGGCTCAGGCCGCGAAGGTGAAAGCGCATACAGCTCGTCGCGATTCTGCCTGCCGATTTCGATCAGGTCCTCAAAACCGGCATTGGTGATAATCGCGACGCGCGCGCCCTTGCGCTCCAGCAGCGCGTTGGTCGCGACGGTCGAGCTATAGGTGACGAGGCCGACCGCCGCGTCCGGAAGCATCTCCCGGAGTCCCGCAAGCACGGCGCGCGCGGGATCGTCAGGAGTGGAGGGAACCTTATGGACTCGCAACTCGCCATCGACGATCGCGATCAGATCCGTGAAGGTGCCGCCGGTGTCGATTCCGACCACGATGCGCGATGCGATCTTATGTCCGCGCGGGTGGCGCGCGGCAGAGGCGCGAGTGCTCACGACGGCCTGAGCAGAATCTTGAAGTTGGAGGGGTTGGCGGCGGCAGCCATAGCGCCCGGGCCGTCCTGGAGTGCGAACGTTCCGTCGATCAAAGGCCGCGGGTCGAATTTTCCCGCTTCCATCGCTGCGAGGGCCGGCGCAAACCGGCCGCATCGCGAGCCAACGACGGTTATTTCGTTCACTACTATCGGAGCGAGGTTCAGAACCGTGCCCGCCGCGGCTGTGCTCTTCAAGATTATGGTTCCGCGCGGCTTGACGAGTTCGATTGCGCGCCGGAATCCGTCTGCGTTTCCGGTGCAATCGATCAGGTAGTCGAATCGGTCGCGCAGCTCGCGTTCCAGGCGCGTGGCGAGGCCGAGCGAGACGAGCCGTTCGAGCTTCTGAGGATGATGCCCGGCGACGATCGGTTCGTACTTCTCGCTTTTGAGCGCAAGCGCCACCATCGCGCCCAACCGCCCATCGCCCAGCACGGCGATGGAACGATTGTGCGGAATATGAAGCTGCTCGAAAATTTCGTAAGCAGCGGCCAGAGGCTCCGTGAACACCGCCAGCTCATCGGGAATCGAATCGGGAACCGTGAGCAGATTCTCATCGGGCAGCCGGACGAACTCGGCGAAGGCCCCGTCGCGCCCGAGAATTCCCATCACGGTGCGATCGAGGCAATGGCGCCCGATGCCGGCGATACAAAAAGAGCATCGGCCACATGCCGCGTTGATCTCACCGACGACGCGCTTGCCCCGCAGCCGCGAATCTCTCGTGTCTGCGACGCGGCCGACGAACTCGTGGCCTGGAACGCCTCGGTAAGCCATGTACCCGCTCGTTATTTCCAGGTCGGTACCGCAGATGCCGGCGATAGAGACGCGCACGACGCTCTCGCCGGCGGCGGGCGCTGGGTCCGGGTAGTCAGGGCGAAAATTCAGCGTGGGATCGACGACGAGCGCGCGCATCTTGGTCATCGGCGCAGGCAGATCGCGCCGTGGCGCCCATTGAAACAAAAAAGCCGCAGGGCATGCCACCCCGCGGCTGAAATTCGATGCCGGCGGCTCTAGTCAGCGGCTTTGGCCGTGCTGGATTTCTCTGATGAGGATTTCGACTCAGACGGCGATTTGGATTCGCTCTTGTTCGAGTCGCTCTTGGGCTTGGATTCGCTCTTTGCGGATGAATCGGTCGAACTGTCGCCATTTGCCGTCGATGCGGCCTCGTTGCCGGGTTCAGCAGTACTCTTGCCCTTGTTCGCATAGTCGCTCGCGTACCATCCAGTCCCCTTCAGGACAAAGGAGTTACGCGACATCTGCCTCTCGACCTTGCTCCTGCAGTTGGGGCACTTCTTCAGTGACGCCTCGGTAATGCGCTGCATGACCTCGATCACGCCGCACTTGTTGCACTTGTACTCGTAGACTGGCATTGGTAATCGTCGATTGCTAAAGGCGCGGTGAACTGGCCTCTATGCATTAGGTAACCACCGCCGCATCTTATGTCAACGGAATGAGTGCAATTCGCTTTTGTTTCGTCCTGGAAATATCTGGCACTACCTATCGGCGAGTGCCGGCGGCGATCAACCTCGCAGCTGGTACGCTCGGCTCTGAACTCAGGATCCGAATCGTCTTCCTGCGCGCGGATGCTCCCTTAATGACAGTGACCTCCGAGCGCGGGACGCCGGCTACCTTCGCAATCAATTGCACCAGCTCGGCATTCGCTTTTCCGCGCGCGGGTGGTGCTGCGACGGCGATCACCAAGCCGCGAGGGTCGACTCTCAGGATTTCGCTTTTCGATGCGCCCGGGCGGGCAAGAACCTCGATGCTCAAGCCGTCCGCGGCGATATGCATCCACGGCGGGCTGCCGCTATTCATGCATAGCTGGGAATCAGGAGATGGAGCAGCGTTGGAATGAGCCAGACCTGGACGAACTGAATCGTGATAATCACCACCAGCGGCGAGAAGTCGATTCCGCCGAAAAAGACCGGCAGATGCTCCCGCACCCAATCGAAGACCGGCTCGGTGACGCTGTGCAGAAAGCGAACGATGGGATTGTACGGGTTCGGTTCAATCCAGGTCAGGAGCGCGGCGATTATCACGATCCAGAAGTAGATGTTGAGCAATCCTTCCAGAGTGCGTGCGACGAAAAACAGCAGATTGACCCAGGGACTCAATGGCGACCTTCCGATTCAGCCCGCGCGGCCCAGCTCGCGTGAGCGATCGGCCGCAGCGTGAACTGCGCGCGCCACGATATCAGAAAAGCCGGCCTCGGCGAATCGGCGCAGCGCCGCTTCGGTGGTTCCGCCCGGTGAAGCCACGATGCGGATAAGCTCTGCCGCATCCTGATGGGACTCGCGCATCACCCGCTCAGCGCCGCGCAGCGTTTTGAGCGCCATCCGGATAGCGAGGTCGCGGGCGATGCCTTCATTAATCGCCGCATCGGCGATCGCCTTCACGAACAGATAGACGTATGCGGGTCCGCTGCCCGACAGCGCGGTGACGGCGTCGAGCAGACGCTCGTCCTTCAGCGAAACAGCGTCACCCACGGCGCGAAAGATGCGCAAAGCGAGAGCCTCGTCGGCTCTGCTGGCGCCCTTGCCGCGGACGATCGCGGCCATGCCCTCGCCGACCATCGCCGGCGCATTCGGCATGACGCGAATGACGCGGGCGCGCGCGCCCAGGAATCGGCACATCCGGTCGATCGGAACGCCGGCGGCGATCGAGATGAACACGTGGCCTTTTGCGCCGGACTTAAGCTCGGCGGCGATCTCGGCCAGCACGTCGCTGAAAATCTGCGGCTTGACCGCGATCAGAATCGCACGCGCCTGCCGGATCACATCGAGATTGTCGGTCGTGGTTTCGACCTTCAGCGTGCGCTTGAGCTTCGTCCGCCGCACCGCCGCGACATCGGACATTATGAGGTCACTCGCGCGGAACACCTTGCGCTCGAGCAGGCCGCGTGCGAGCGCTTCCGCCATATTGCCGCCGCCGATAAATCCCAGCTTCTTCATGGTTAGCGTTCGCCGAACACCGCGCGCCCGACCCGCACGATAGTCGCCCCTTCTTCGATTGCCACTTCGAAGTCGTCCGTCATTCCCATCGAAAGCTCGCTTAGCTTAAGCCCGGAGCGTGCCGCAAGGGTATCGCGCGTTTCGCGCAGCACCCTGAAGAACGGCCGCGATTTTTCGGGCGGCGGCGGAGGAATCGTCATCAGCCCCGCAATTTCGACGTGAGCACGCGCGGCGTCAATCAAGCGCTCGGCGTCCTCCGGCGCGACTCCGGTCTTGGTCGCCTCGCCGCCGAGGTTTAGCTCCACCAGCACGCGCACCGGCGGTGTCGATCGCACCTTGTTGAGGGCAATCGCCAGCCGCTCCGAGTTGAGGCTATGGATCAATTCGAAAAGGTTGCACGCCTGCCGGGCCTTGTTGCTCTGGAGATGGCCGATAAGGTGCCAGTGGATGCCCTCTATGCCGGCCAGAGCGCCACGCTTGGCGGCAGCCTCCTGAACGTAATTCTCGCCGAAGTCGCGGGCGCCAGCCAGGTAGGCGGCCCGAATCGCATCAGCTGGCTGCGTCTTGGTCGCCAGCACCAGGCAAATTGCTTGAGGGTCGCGTGACGAGCGTTCGGCGGCGCGCGCGATTCGTCCGTTCACGTCGGTCAGACGGCCGGCGATTTCATTGGCGGAAAGCATTCAACCCGCTTTGCCGTCGAAACCCGCACGCGTGAGTGCCGCCAGGACGCTTGAGACCGGAAGTCCCATCACGTTGTCGCGGGGCCCTTCAACCTTGGAGATGAATCCTCCCCCGATACCCTGAATTCCATACGCGCCAGCCTTGTCGAAGGGTTCGCCGGTGGCGAGATATTTCGTTATTTCCGCGTCGCTCAGCTGGCGAAAAAAAACGCGGCTCTCGACCGCGTCGGCCTCGATGACGCCGCCCGCACTCGCGAGGGCGAATGCGGTTACGACGACATGAGCGCGGCCGGAGAGCATCTCGAGCATCCGGCGGGCGTCATCTGCGTCGCGCGGTTTCTCAAGTATCTCGCCGGCGCACTCGACGATCGTGTCGGCTCCCAGCACGATCGCATCGGGAACACGAGCTGAAACCGCGATCGCTTTTGCGCGAGCCATCCGCAATGCGTATTCGCCGCCTGCTTCGTGCGCCAGGCGAACTTCCTCGACGCCGCTTTCGAGGCATTCGAATCGCAATCCGGCCTCCGCGAGCAGTTGTCTGCGGCGCGGCGAACCGGAAGCGAGGATGAGCTTGAGTGATGATGTCATGCGGAGTGTGTGCGGTTGACATTCGAGTGTTGCCAGAGGCGATGAGGTCTCGCAAGCGGGGTTTGAAAAATGGTAGCGCGGAGGAAACTCCGCGCATCGACCCACGGGCGGGACGCCCGCGCCACGACATCAACCTCGACACCCCAATTGAAGCGGCTCGATTCATGCGCTAACCACGATCAGATGAAACTTCGGCGAAGGCGCTTCGCGGCGCTCACGATTCTGTTTGCGATTCTCGTTGCCGGGTGCGCTACCGCGGTCGTCCGATCGCAGGAATCCGCGCCGGCCGAAGCGACAATGCCCGCCGCGGCGCCGTCTCCGATGGCCGCGGAACCTCTTGCGCCCGACACTGCGCCGTCCGATGCAAAGCAGGCCTTCGTCCAGGGTTACGAGGCATATTCGGGACGCGATTACCCGCGGGCCATTGAGCGACTCACTTTCGCGGCGGCCAACTATCCGACGCTGGGCGACTACGCGCTCTTCTACCTGGGTGAAGCGCAGCAGGATCAGGGCGATCTGACCGCCGCGGCCGCGACCTTCGAGCGCCTGCGCGCCGAATATCCGCAGAGCGTCCTGACTCCGCGCGGGGAACTCGCGCTGGCGCAAATTCTGCTCAAGCTCGGGCGCAGCAGCGACGCGTCCGCCGTAGCTATCCCTCTGCTGGCGACGACCAGCGACCCGTCGATCGAGCAAAACGCGCGGCTGGTGGAAGCGCAGGCGCTTGCCGCGATGGGCCGAGACAGTGACGCGTACACGCAGGCGATGACGCTGCGGGAGAGTTTTCCGCACGGCGAAACCGACGCGAAGGCGCGCTCGCTCGCGTATTCCCTCCGAGCAGCGAACCCTGCCGTCTCCACGCTTACCGGGTTCAGCTTTCACAAGAACGAAGCTGCGCTGCTTCTGCGCGAAGGGCAGGTGTCACTTGCGCTCGGCGAGGCCGAAAAAGCGCTCGCCCTTGCGCCGACCTCGCCGGATCGCGCGGAAATTTTGTGGATCGACGCGCAGGCTCTCCACGGCGACGCCGATCGCCAGAAGCACGCGCTGCTGGAGTATTTGAGCATCGCTCCGGACGGCCCGGCCGCGTCCGCGGTGCTTTACGATCTTGCGCTCGTTTATTGGAAAGAGGACGACTCCGATCGCGCGCGCGCGACCTTTGGAAAGATCGTCGCGGAGTTCCCCGCCAGCAGCCACGCATCGGGCGCGATGCTGCGAATCGGCAGAATCTACGAAGAACTGGGCAACTACGACGCGGCGCGCTCCGAGTACGCGCGGTTGGTCCAGCGCTATCTGGGAACCGATGCCGCCGAAGACGCGCGCTTTCGGATGCCGTGGTCGTTTTACATGACTCGCCAGTACGCGAAGGCGGCGGCGAGTTTCGCGGCCATGCGTAACAAGGCGGAGAGCGCCTCGGAGCGCGAAATGTTCGAATACTGGCGTGCGCGATCGCTGGAAAAGACCGGAGATAACGTCGCTGCGCACGATATCTATCTGCATCTCGCTCAGAGCGTGGAAAGCAATTACTACCCTACCCTCGCGGCCCGACGCGTTTCGGGAGTACAGGCCGAGCTTCCTGCCGCCGCCGCGCCCGACCCGAGCATCTATCCCACGCCGGGGAGCGCATCGCCGTCGGTGAGATTTCACCTAAGCCGCATCCTGGCGCTGCGTTCGCTCGGAATCTCCGATCTGCAGGCGGGTGAATACCGGGCGCTCGAAAGCGCCGCCGCCGGCGATCGTTCGCTGCGCGGGTTCATTCTTGCGGGGCTGCAATCTGCGGACGCATGGTACGACGCCATCGTCGCCGCGACTCGAATGTCCAAGAACGGCCATATCAATTCCGAAGTCGCCGAACGCATTCGCTATCCGCGCGCCTATTGGGATTTGTTTGCGCACGCTGCCGCCCAGCGTTCGCTCGACCCATGGCTGGTTCTCGCGCTGGCAAGGCAGGAGAGCCTGTTCAATCCGCGTGCGACGTCGCTGGCCGACGCGCGCGGACTGATGCAGCTGATGCCGACCACGGCGGATCGCGTTGCGCGGCAGGCCGGAGACGAATCGTCGCCGAATCTGTTTGATCCGCAAACCAACGTGCAGCTGGGTACGACCTATTTGAAAAGCCTGCTCGACATGTTCGCGGGTGACGAATTCAAAGCGGTCGCCGCATACAATGGCGGCGAGCACGCGGTCCAGGACTGGACCCGCAAATTCCCCGGGGACGACGACGAATGGGTCGAGAATATCGGCTACCACGAGACGCGCGACTACGTAAAAAAAGTGATCGGCGGCCGGCGGGAATATCTGCTGCTCTACGGGGGCGAGTCGCCCGCTGCGTCATTCGCGCCGACCGCCCAATCGCCGGGGTAGATGTCGGCGAAGACTTCCTGGACCTCGCGGTCTTCAATCCAGACGACAAGACTTTTCGCTATACGCGGATTGCGATCGCTCCGTTCATCAGCGATCCCGTAGCACAAATCGCCGCCGCTGTAGCCGCGGCGGCGCCCGAACTCCGCCGCGGTGCGATCGCCCTGGTCGACTCGCCACGCGCGCCGCGCGATGTGCACGCCGCGACGATGCGGGAGCTTCGCCGCGAAACGCCCGCGTGCGAGCGCGATATCGATACGATGCTCAGAGCGATAGTCGCGCGCATCAACCTAGTCAGATCGCCCGGCGCTCGCATTCAACTTTCGATGTTTCCCACGCCGCCGCTGGAATACTTTATCCGCTGTGCCGCCGACGCCAAATGCAAAGCGCATCTTGGCGCGATCGCCCACACCCTCCTGCGAATCACGCCGCGCAGATCACCGGCGACGCTCCGAAACGGCGGATGGATTTTTACGCGCTTCATGCTGGCTGGCTTTGCGGTCTATCACGCGCTCGAACGACTTGGTGTCGAGGCATTCGAAGCATACCCGTATCTCGCGTTTTCGCTGTGGAAGAGCGGCGCGGAACCATTGCCGCCAAAGTCCGCCAGGCGTGCCGCTCTTGCCCGCCGGCGCAAGATAATCGTGCGGCTTGGTAAGGAAGCGGGAATCGAGGTTCCATCGCCCGCTACGCTCGACGAAGCCGATGCCGCGGCGCTGACGCTCACCGCAATTGCGGCGAGTAGCGCGAAGCGCGGTGCGCTTGCGCTGGAAGGGGCATGCAGCGGCCGATTTCTGCTTCCGCTAAGGCCGGAAGATTTCGATGCGGCCGGAGCGCTGACCGGTCGATCGCGCGCTTGACAACCCGCGAATCAAAAAGGTTCAAAGGGGGGCGGGATCGCTCTCATATCACTAGCGGGCAGTCCATTTCCAAGAGGTCCACCGGTTGGCATCGCGCGAATTCAAAGCAGTTTTCTTCGATCTCGATGGCACGCTCGTCGATATCCACGGCCCTCTCTACATTGCGGCGCGTAACGCGTTGCGCGACATCGGCCACGACGCCGACCTTACGCCGGAGCAGTATCGCGAGGCGCTCAAACGCGACGACGTGTGGCTCGGGGTGCCAGAAAATCTACGCCCCGAATACACCCAGCTCGCATTTGCCTATTTCATGACCGAAATCGACAAGACCGAGCGTCTCGAGGTTCTGCCGCATGTCGCAGAGACGCTCGCGGAACTGAAGCGCCGCGGCTACGCGACCGCGGTGGTGACGAGCCGGCCCGGTGATGCGCGCAGGCTGATCGAGAAACTCGCGATGGTCGGGTTGGCCGCAAACCTCGACCATGTGGTGACCCAGCCGATCTCCTCTATGAAGGAACTGCTCGACAAGACCGAACTCCTGAAGCAGACCGCACTCCGCGCATCGATATTGCCACCCGCGTGCATGTACGTCGGTGACGAGCCCCGCGACATCATGGCCGCGCAGCAAGCCGGTTTCGGCGCAACAGTCGCGGTGGCCACCGGAGCGGCATCGTTAGCCTACCTGAAGAACCATCAGCAGCATCGCCCCGATCGCGTGATTAACTCGATGGCGGAACTGATCGGCGTGCTCGAAGCATTACGCGATGGAGTCGAGCCGTGACGGCGCGCGAATCTCCACCTGAGGCGTTGGAAGGGCTGCGCGTCGTCGAGCTTCCCTGCACCGATGCGATGCCGTTCCTGGCGGCATCGGCGGCGGCAAAATCGTTTGCGGACTTCGGCGCTGAAGTTATCAAGGTCGAGCCGCCAGGAACCGGCGCGCAGGAGCGCCAACTCGGTCCGTTTCGTGACGAGATGCCTGACCCGGAAACGGGCGGACTGCATCTGTTTCTCAACACCAACAAGCTCGGTATCACGCTCGATCTCGAAAACCCGCGCGCACGCGAGATACTGTTCGAGCTGCTCGAAGGCGCAGACATCGTGCTGAATCCGAACCTGCCCGCATTCAACAATAGGATTGGGCTTTCGTGGCGCGCGTTGACCGAGCGTTTCCCCAAGCTGATCGTCGTTTCGCTCACTTCCTTCGGGGCGGACTCTCCCTATCGGGACTATCGCGGCGGAGATTTGGTGACGACCCAGATGAGCGTGGTCGGTTACGAAACGCCGTGGCATCAGGTGACCGATCTCGCCAGTCAGCCGCCGCTCAAGATGGCCGGGCGCCAGGCGGATTACCTGGCCGGATACACCGCTGCGGCGGCCGCTATGGTCGCCGTGTTCGATCGCAAGCGCACGGGCGTGGGCCAGCACGTCGACGTGAGCCAATGGCTCTCGATGGTCAGCGTGGTCAGGCCCAACCTCGGCGCGGCAACGCACGAGTCGAAGGAGTCTCCCGCGTATCGGCGTTTGAGCATCCGCACTAAATCGGGCGCGCAGTGGGTTTATCCCTGCCAGGACGGATGGGTCAGCTTCAACGCCGGGACCGAGCGCTTCTGGCGCGGATGGAAAGCCATGCTGGGAAATCCGGAGTGGATGGAATCGGAGATGTTCGCTACCACCGTGAGCCGGGCGGCGCACGTCGATGTGATCGAGGCGGCTATTCACGACTGGCTGACGACCGTGACCAAGAAGGAAGCCTTCGAACGCGCACAGGCGCAGCACGTGCCATGCTTTCCGGTGCACACGATGTCCGAGGTCGCCGAAAATCCGCAATATCGCGCGCGCGGCTTCTTCGTCGATCACGATCATCCAGCAGCCAGGGAAGTACGGATGCCCGGTGCGCCGTGCGCGTTCAGCCGAACGCCGTGGCGGATCAAACGCGGTGCGCCGCGCTTGGGCGAGCACAATCGCAAGATCCTGGGCGAGCGCATCGGCATCGCTGAGGCGGAGCTCAAGCGCCTGGCGGCGGAGAGGGTCATCTGATGAAGCGGCTGCCGTTCGAGGGAATCCGCGTGCTGGACTTCGGATGGATCTTCGCGGTGCCGCACGCCACCGCGTGGCTTGGTTCACTCGGCGCCGAGGTGATTCGGGTCGAAAGCACGCGCGCCCCGGACCTGGTGCGGTTTCTCACCGGCACCGACGGAGTGGTCGGATTAAATCTTTCGGGCGTCTTCCACTCGATTAATTTTTCGCGCAAGAGTCTCGCGCTCGATCTTTCCCGTCCCGAGGCGCAGGAGATCGCGCGCCGGCTCGTGTTGCAGAGCGACCTTGTCACCGAGAACTTCACGGTGGGTAACATGCAGAAGTACGGGCTCGGCTACGACGATCTGCGCAAGCTCAAACCGGACCTGATCATGCTCTCCGGCACCCCGCTCGGGCAGGATGGCCCGTTCGCGCGCACGGTAGGCTTCGGGCCGACCACGCAGGCATTCGCGGGCCTGTGCCATCTCACCGGCTACCCGGACAGCTTTCCATGCGGGGTAGGCGGCACGTGGCCCGATTTCGCCGTCGGCACTGCGATGGTCTTCTTTCTGCTGGCAGCGTTGCACCATCGCGATCGCACCGGCGAAGGACAGTACCTGGATCTGTCGATGGCCGAGATGGTCACGACGATGATTCCTGAGGCGATGATGGATTTCCTCATGAACGGACGCGACGACGGCCCGCAGGGAAATCGGGAGCCCTCGATGGCGCCGCACGGCGTGTTTCCGGCCGCGGGCGACGACCAATGGATCGCGATCGCGATTGCCAGCGATGCCGAGTTTGCTGCGCTGTGCGAAGTGCTGAGTGTGCCATCGATCGCCGCCGATCGCGCGTACGGGCGATTGCCGGATCGGCTGAGGAACGTTGCGATGCTGGAAAGCGAGGTCGCGGTGCGTACACGCAACTTCGGGCGCGATGACTTGGTAAGGCGGCTCCGGGAGCGCGGTATCGCGGCTGGTCCGGTTTACAACACGCACGACTTGATGGCGGACGAGGCATTTCAGGCATCGGGCATGATGATCACGCGCGAGCACGGTGAATCGGGCGCACGCGCAGTCCCGGGCCTGCCGGTCACGTTCAGCGCGCTGAAGCCCGAATACTTCGGCGCGCCGCGGCTGGGGCAGCACAATGACGAAGTGTTGGGCGGCCTCCTCGGCATGGGTGCGAACGAGATCGCGCGGCTCAAGGAACAAAAGGTCATAATCTAACCTGCCATGACGGAAGCATCGGCAATTCCACAGGGCGGCGGCGCGCCACCTGGCGCGTTCGCCATCTGGATTCAGGCGATTCGGGCTTTCTCGCTGAGCGCGGCGGCAATTCCGGTGCTGCTGGGCGTGGCGATAGCCGCGCGCGACGGATTCTTCGCGCCGGGCAGGATGGTGCTCGCGCTAATCGGCGCGATGGCGATTCAGGCGGGCACCAATCTCATCAACGACTACTACGATTTCACCTCGGGTGCCGATTCGTCGGAATCGCTCGGCCCGAGCATGGTTATCCAGCGCGGTCTGCTGGCGCCCGACCAGGTCTGGCGCGGCGGAATCGTCGCGTTTGCGATTGGCGCGGCGCTGGGGCTGGTGCTCGTCTATCTCTGCGGATGGCCGATTCTCGCGATCGGTATTCCGTCGGTCGCGGCGGGATACTTCTATACCGCGCGGCCGATCGCATTGGCGTACGTGGCGCTTGGCGAACTGACGGTGTTTCTCTTCATGGGCCCCGCCATCATCGTCGGCACTTACTACGTGATGGCGCTGCATTTCACGTGGCAAGCCGTGCTCGCATCGATTCCGCTTGGATTCCTGGTCGCCGGAATTCTGCACGCCAACAATATTCGCGACATCGAAAGCGATCGCGTCCACGGCAAACACACCCTGGCGACCGTTTTGGGAAGGACCGGCGCGAACTACGAGCTGGCCGCGCTCGACGTGCTCGCGTATGCGACGACGCTCGTGGCGATGATCGCGGGTGCGATTCCGTGGACCGGGCTGATTGCTTTTCTGAGCGTGCCGCGCGCGGTGAGCCAGTTGCAGATCGTGATGCGCGAGACGGCACCGAAGAAGCTGAACCTCGCGCTAATGCGCTCGGTCCAGCTGCACATGGAGTTCGGGCTGCTGATGATCGTCGCGTTCCTGGTCGCGACGTTCCTGCATTGGTGAAATTGCACTTAACCCAAAACCCTCAGTTCGGGTACCCGGTCCGCATGAAATCCAACTGTGGCGCAGTTGAACCGAACGAGCATAACTCGTTGATTTCCTTGGGCTTTTCGCGACTACTTTTGTTCCGAACTGCGTTTTTCGGGTTGAATCCTTGCGTATTTTTTTGGGCAGAGTCAACATCAACCTAATCGCCCTAATTTCCGGTGCAAAAGTGTCGACGATTTCCGCGTAGTCTCGCGGGTGCTCGACGAGCTAGCCTGACGGTTCGGGGGGTCGCTCGACGTGACGGCGCGAACCTACTGTCAGGTTTGAGCGTTGCGGCGGCTGCGATACGAACGGCCGAGGGAGCGCTCGAACGCGTGCCCCTTCTCACCACCCGATCCGCGCGGGCGCGAAGGCAAATTGCCCATCCGGTCCGAACAATAACATCGTTCTAGGTATTGAGACATCAAACACCCTCCGTCAACCGCCGCTTGTCAACCGCGGTATGGGTGTCAACCGGTTGACAGGTTGACGGGGAGCGCAGTTCGCCTCCGACTGCGTCATCCGCCCTACCGTCTTTCAGCTGGGACGATTCCATGCGCAACCGGCAAAACACAGTTTGGCGCGTTTCATACCGCCACAGTGGGAACGGAGAAAAGCCCCCTCAGCGGGAGCAGACTTGCGACTGTACCCGTGGAAATGAACTGCTTTCGAATCACTGTCTCTCTCAGGTTTAGCGCGTCTGCGTCCGAACGAAGGAGATCATCTTTTCGATTACTCGCGAGGCCACCGGCGAAGACGGATCCCGCTTGTCATACATGCGCCCGCGCGCTTGCGGAGGGTTCCGGGCTTAACCTAATGCCCTCCCTGAGAAGGAAGGGGAACCGGAAAAGGAAATTCAAAGCGAAATATCTTGGATGACGCTGGCATTCTGCCGGCACTATCCAGAAAATAGTCTGAGGCGTTTCGTTTCCCTGCTGGTTCCCATTCCGTCGCAGCGCGGGCTTGCGCCCGCAACCCAAATAGCTGTCTCGGCGATCGAGTTCAAAGGTTCTCCCACTCACGGGATTCCTCGGAAAAGAATCTCGGAATGA
>Ga0074044_10002161_pt1 | contig 17297 bp, 18 predicted proteins | sample BogForMeECP23OM1_FD_94443 | JGI IMG/M metagenome (GOLD analysis project Ga0074044, IMG submission 94443) | Bog forest soil microbial communities from Calvert Island, British Columbia, Canada - Bog Forest MetaG ECP23OM1 | ecosystem: Environmental > Terrestrial > Soil > Wetlands ...
CATGTCCTTGGTGAAGTCGTCGTCGATCTTGATGATCTGGTCGCCGGCCTTGAGTCCGGCGCGATACGCCGGCGTGTCCTCGATCGGCGCAACTACGGTGAGCGCGCCATTCTTGATGGTTATTTCGATTCCGAGTCCGCCGAAGCTGCCGCGGGTCTCGACCTCGAGGTCGCGGTACAGGTCGGGCGTCAGGTAGGCGCTATGCGGGTCGAGCGACGCCAGCATGCCGCTGATGGCGCCGTCGATCAGCCGTTTGGTCGATACCGGTTCAACGTAGTTTTTCTGCACGATTGCGAGCACGCTCGCGAAGGTGTCGAGCTCCTGGTAGGTGTCGTTCGAGAGCGCCTGTGCTCGGCGCACGGCGACCTGCTGGAGGACAAGGAAACAGGAGGCCAGGCAGACCGCCAAGGTGATGGACCATCTGTGTCTTTTGATCATTGATATTTATTCAGTGTCGCTCGGGACTCGTGATTCTGAGCCTAATCATTTAAGCAGATGCCGCGCTCTGATGCATACGGTCGCGACACCGCCCCGGTTACCGTAAATGATAGCGGATTTCCATTCGGGACCGCAGCAGAAAAAAATGCCGAAATCGCGCCGAGCCCGCGCACAGACGTTCCCGAAACCCACACTGGGTTTCGGACTTCCTGTGTGAACCGGATGCGGGCTTCGCCCTGTTGGAACGGGTTAAGGGGAAGAGGCGGTTGTTCTCCGTCCGAGATACCTCGCCCGTTATTTCAGGCGATTATGTCGAAGTTGACGGGAAGACAGGAAACCGTAGGGGTTTCTGGGCGTGGACAAGCCGAAGGTTGGCTCAGGAAAGAAACGGCCTGAGTTTAGGGAACACCGTCTGCGAGATGAAGTTCCTGATGTCCCTTATCGTGTCGGTGACATCGCTGCCCGTTGGGAACCCATCGGCGAGGGATACTTGAACCATCGGACGGAGATTCATCTTCATTTCGGCGTCGTTCGCCGTGACGAGATAGTGGGCTACTTCTGTCTTGCCTTGCAGAAGGCCAGCATTCGAGACGTAGCGGAAGCTAGCCAAATTTTTGGTGGGTTGGGGAATGGGGATAATAGTCCCAATGTGATGCGCGAGCATCAAGAGGAGACTGCGGTGTTTGTCGATGATGTTCAGCTCGTTCAGCAAGTAAAGCGGATGGGACTCATACCGGTCGCCAGCGTTGTAAGGCTGGAAACCGTCGATTTCTGTCTGAGCCGCTGGGCTGATTTTCCCAATGCGGCGCTCGCGTTCCTTTCTGAAATACTCCTTTTTGTTGTGGCAGATCGGAAACTGAACCTCTTTTGCCTCTCTTTGGTTCAGCGGGCCGCTGTGCTTTTGGGCAAGGGCAAAAGCGAGATGATCGAGCGCAGAGCGCAAATTGTAGAGTACGTCGCCCAGCTCAATAGCGAGATGTTCAGGCGTTCGCCCTACAGGCTCCAAGCTAAAGACGCGGCATCCCTTCTCCGGATCGAACTCATCGATGGTTCGATAGGGTTTTCGCTCCATCCATCTCAAGATTTGTCGATCGAACGATTGCAGATGTTGGTTCGCGCGCTCTAACTTTTGTTCGAATGAATGCGGCATGACTTGTCGAAGCAAATTTCTATTCTAAGGCCCATTGGACTTCTCTGGCGAATCCGCTTGTGGTTTAGCGGGATTCGCAAGCAACTGAGTAAGAAACTCGCAGATGGTGACATATCGACCGGAGGCGTTGTGCGGATAGACGTTGGGCGCCGTCTTGGCAGATGGATCGCGCACAGACAGTGCGGGAACGCCCTGCCCGAATGACGACCCCGGTTGTCGATTGCTCCCGAAAACGTTGCGCACTCTATACTTGCCGTAGACCGCAGCGACAGCCGCGTCGCTGATGTATGCGGTCATCAGTTCCGGCTTATTCATCTCCGCGGTGTTCCTGATTTGTACGGACTCACCGCGTCGGCGGAGTTCGTCCAAGAGCGGGCGAACCGTCTCAATTCCGTTGTTGCAGGGAACTTCGCGGTAAATTGCAGCGGGATTGGAGAGGTTCATGTAAAGAACATATTCCATTTGATTAAACCTCAACTACTACAGCTACTACATCTACATCAAAACCGAGAGATTCGGTCAAGGCCGCATCGGGCCGGAGCGAATCGCCGCTGAAATCGCGCCGAACCTGCTCGACGCGGGGCGCGAACTATCGCACCGCTTCGGCTACAACGAATAGTTCTTTTTGCCCGCAGAGCCGGCGGTTACCGGGCTCTGCGGCGCGGCTCGCTCGGCTAGGTGTAACGGACTGGCGGCTGTCCGCTACCCTCAACACACTGCGTCAAGGGGTCACCCCAGGCCGTTGGCACGGCTGGCCAGTACTAAGAGACCGCCCGCGGCACTTGCCGCGCGCGACAACGGAGCGCGGCCTTAACACTGGGACAAGGGGTCACCCCTTGTCCTTTGAGTCGAGCAGTTGCTGCAAGGCGTCCTTGACGTCCGGCCGCGACCAGTCAAACGCCCCCATATGGTGCGCGACTATCTGGCCCTTGCGGTCGATTATAAACGTCTCGGGCACCCCGCTCACGTCGTAAGTCTCGCTGATCTTGTTTTCGGGGTCGAGCAGTATTGTGAAATGGTACCCGTTCTTCGCGACATAGCGCGCCACCACCGAGCGGCCGCTGGTGTCCTGGCTGGCCGCGAGCATCACGAAGTCCTTGTTGCCCTTGAAGTCGTCGTACAGCGTCTGCATCGAGGGCATTTCTTCCCGGCACGGTCCGCACCATGTCGCCCAGACGTTCAGAAATACGACCTTGCCGCGCAGCGATTCGAGCGAGACAGTTGTTCCATCCAGGGTCTCGAGCTTGAAATCGGCCGCTCGACTGCCGGCCGGCACCGTCGTCTCGAGCTGCTCTGCCGTCCCTGTCGAGTTCACTGCTATGCGTGCGCCGCGATGCCCGCTCAGGGCGACTAACGCGAGGCCAGTCATCACGACGATGGCGGCGGCCAGGTAAAGGATTTTGTCCTTTATCTCCATCGCTCTCAGGCCCGAACCGCGTTCATCGCCGGACGCTTGTTTTTTTCGCCGGGCCGCTGGCCGCTTTCTGCCTGGTCTTTTTCCGTGGTGAGAATCAACGCGACGCCGCCGGCGATCATCATCGCGATCGCAATCAGCTGCGCCTCGCTGAGACCATGGAAGACCCGCGGATTGATGCGCACGAACTCGACCAGAAAGCGGGCGGCTCCTGCCAAAAACAGGTACCAATACATCAGCCGGCCCACCGGATGATACGTTTTGCGCATCGACCACAATATCGCGAACACGCCGAGATACAGAACAGTTTCGTAAACTGGCGCCGGATGCACGCGGACGCTGAGGCAATCTGAGAGGTTCGTACAGGCCGGCACCAACTGATAGTGCTCGCCCAGTTTCAGCACCGTCTGCGGGGTCCAGCCGATGATCGCCCTGGGATAGGCCATCGCCCACGGCACGGTGGACGGCAGCCCCCAGTCGCCGTCGCCAGCCAGCTGGCATCCGATTCGGCCGATTGCCTGCCCGACGGCCATGGCAGGCGCGCACATGTCCATGGTCACGGCGAATCCGATTCGATACCACCGCGACACCAGGTAAGCGCCGGTGATTCCACCGATCATGCCGCCGTAGAATACGAATCCCGAGCCGGAGAAGACCATCGATTTGGGATCGGCAAGGTACGTGGGCAGATCGTCGAGGATCGCGTAGAGGCGCGAACCGACGAGCCCCATCACCGCTGCTGCGATCACGATCGAGGACGAATATTCGGGATCGAAGCCACGGCGCACGCATTCGAGGCGGATAACGTAGTCGGCCGCCAGGAATCCAAGCGCCATCATCAGCCCGAAGCTGTAAACGGTCAGCGGGCCCAGGTGGAACAAGACAGGAATCATTATCGCTTGGAATTATAGTACGCGAGGGCCCGCGCAGACCACAAAGGGCTTCGCCTTGCGCCGCTCGCTATAATATGCGGCAAGTATGCGGGCAGTTGTTCAACGCGTCAGCCGCGCGGAGGTGCGCTGCAACGGGCGCATCCTGAGCAAAATTGCGCGCGGGTTCGTCGTGCTGCTGGGAGTTGCCAGCGGCGACAGCGAAGCCGACGCGGCGCATCTGGTGGATAGAATCGTCGGCATGCGCGTATTCGCCGACAACGACAACGCCGGCAAGATGAACTGCTCGTTGGCCCAAGTCGGTGGCGCAATCCTGGTCGTGTCGCAATTCACGTTGCTCGCCGACACGAGTTCAGGCCGCCGGCCGTCGTTCACCGCAGCGGCCGCGCCCGACGAAGCGCGCCGCCTCTACGAGCACTTTCTCTCGCTAGTGCGCAGTCGCGATGTTAAGGTTGAGAGCGGCGAATTCGGCGCGATGATGGAAGTGGAAATCGTCAATGACGGCCCGGTGACGATCATTCTCGATAGTCGTGAAAAGTGAAGATGGAAGAACTGGAGCAGTAACTTACGATGCCGCTGGCGGGATTCTATACCGTCGAATCGGGAAAGATCTCGTTTCGGCGCGACGGCAACTGGTACAGCGACGACGAGCGGATCGACAACCCGCGAATCTCCCTGCTCTTCAGCCGCAGCATCAAGCGCAATCCCGACGGCAGTTACTATCTGCAAGTCGCTGACGAACACGCGCCGATCGCGGTCGAGGACACGCCCTACGTAGTCAAGGCGCTCGAAGACGACGAGCTGGGCGGATTCGTGATGGTGCTGAACGACGACACTTGCGAGCCGCTCGATCCCACCGCGCTGGAGATCGGCGCCGACAACGTCCTCTACGCGCGCGTCAAGGACGGCGATTGTCGCGCCCGCTTCCTTCGCTCCGCCTACTACCATCTCAGCGACTGCTTCGAATCCGACGACGCCGGACGTTTCTACGTCAATCTCAGGGGATACCGGTATCCGCTCGGAATCGCGCCAGCAGTAAGCAGTGAAAAGTGAAAAACTGAAAAGAGCGATGCAGCTCGCCGAGCCGAATTTACACATCGTTTTGGTTCGCCCCGAAATTCCGCAGAACACGGGATCGATCGCGCGTCTGGCCGCCGCGACCAAGGCGCGGCTCCACCTGGTGGGTCCGCTCGGATTCTCGCTCGAGGATCGCTATCTCAAGCGCGCCGGCCTCGATTACTGGCCGCTGGTGGATTTGCGCACGTATGAAGGATGGGAGCAGTTCGCCGCGGCGCATCGCGATCCGCCGGCAACGAGAGTGGAAAAGACGAAATTTTTCTCGACTCACGCCGGCGCGACCTATCTCGATGCGCACTATGCGCGCGGCGATTTTCTTTTCTTTGGCTGCGAGACCGCGGGCCTGGGCCGCGATTTCGTGGCTGAAAGAATTGACCGTGCGTATCGGATTCCGATCTTCGAGGCGGGCGTCCGCAGCCTCAATCTCTCCAACGCGGTGTCGATCGTGGTGTATGAAGCGTTGCGCCAGACCGGCGCGCTCAATGCTTCTTGACGGCGCAACTGCCGCAGCCCGTGCTGCAACCGCCCTTCTCGCCCGCGGTGCCGACGTCGGCGGGCGGCGCGCCAAAATAATACCCCGCCTGCTCGAGTTCGCCGGGCGAGACCCACTTGAGATGGTCAGCGACGGCGGTGTCGCAATGCACACAGACGCGGCGTTCGGCGCCGCCGTCATCGAGCACGACATACGTCAGCACCGGCTTGCCGCAAGCTGCGCAATCCGCCATGGGAAATGACGCGTCTTTGGGCGTGGGCGTGAGCGTCGGCATCGCAGATCAACCTACATCATCGCGCGCAGATGAGGAATCTGCGAGTTCACCCAGCTTCACTGCCGGCGATACGGTTCGCCAAGCGCGCTCGGCGCCGCCGCCTGTCCGCCAAAGCCCGCCAGTACCACCAGCGTCAGCGCATACGGGAGCGCCAGAAATAGCTGGTACGGAACGACGGTGCCGAGCGCCTGCAATCCGAATTGCAACGCCATCGCAGCGCCGAACAGCACCGACGCGGCCGCCAAGCCCCACGAATTCCATCGTCCGACGATGACCACGGACAGCGCAACGAAGCCGCGACCGGCCGAGATGTTTTCGACGAACGTGTTGGCGTACGCGAGCGTCAGAAAGGCGCCAGCCAGGCCCGTCAGCGCACCCGACACGATCAGCGCCTGCCATCGGATGGCAATTACGCCGAGTCCGAGCGCGTCCGCCGCTTCGGGACGCTCACCGCAAGCGCGAAGTCTAAGTCCATAGCGCGTGCGCGCGATCACGTACCAAAGCGCCGGCACGAGGATGAAGGTGAAGTACACCAGTCCGTTGTGATCGAAGAGCACCTGACCGAGAAGCGGGATTCTCGCCAGCGGACCGAGCGGGATTTTCGCGATTGGCTTCACCATGAATGCCATGCCGGTCACGCCGAACAGCTTGCGATAGAAAACGCCGGTCAATCCCAGCGCGAGGATACTGACCGCGGTTCCGGTAACGACCTGGTTGACCGCGAGATTCACCACCAGGATCGCAAAGATCGCATTGATCGCGACGCCCGCCGCGATTGCGCCCGTCAGGCCCAGCGCGATACTGCCGCTGAAGTATGCGATCGCGAGCGCAACGAACGCGCCCGCCACCATCGCACCTTCGATGCCGATATTGATTACGCCGCTTTCCTCCACGATCAGCTCGCCCAGCGCAGCCAGCAGGATGGGCGTCGCCATGGTGATCGCCGAGGTGAGAAACGCTTCAAGCATCCGGCATCTCCGCCACCGGCGGCACCGCGGCCGCATCAGGCGGCGCGCCGAAAATCTGCTCGCGGAGTCCGCTCCAAGCCGGGGTGTCGAACGCGAGGATGATCAAAATGACGAGGCCCTGGATAACCTGCACCAGCTCCGGCGAGATACCCTGGGTTCGCTGCATCGCCTGCGAGCCGTTGTCGAGCGCGCCGAACAGGACCGCGGCGGGAATGATGCCGAGTGGATTCAGGCGCGCCACCAATGCGACCGCAATTGCCTCGAAACCCCATCCGGGCGAGAGCTTCTCGTACAATCGATGCGAAATTGCGGAGATCTGCACCGCGCCGCCCAGTCCCGCCAGAGCGCCTGACAGGGTCATCGCCCAGAATGTGAGCGCCGGGATTCGGATGCCGAAGAATGTCGCGGCGCGCCGGTTGCGGCCCATCGCGCGCAGCTCGAATCCCGCTCCGGTACGGAACAACAGCAGGTAGCACGCGGCGGCGAGCACGACTGCGAGCAGCATGCCCAGGTTGATACGGCTCGGCGCAAAGTAGAATTCAAGTTGGGCGGCGCGTGCGATCGGCGAGCTGGTCGGATACGCGCGCGACGGTTCCATCAGCGGACCATGCACGACCCAACTGAGCGCCTGCACGGCGACGAAGTTCAGCATGATCGTGCCGATAACTTCGTTTACGTCGCGCCGCGCGCGCAGCCATCCCGCCACGCCGCCCCAAAGCGCGCCGCCAAGGGAGCCGGCGGCGAGAATGATCGCAATTGCAATCGCGTGCGGAAAATTGCCGAGATGCGGACCGATCGCGCCGGCCGCGATCGCGCCGATCGTAAGCTGCCCGTCGGCGCCGATATTCCATAGCGCGCCCGAAAAAGCGAGCGAGACCGCTAGCCCCGTGAAGACCAGCGGCGTGGATTTCACAACTGTATCCACGCACGCGTACCAGTTGCCGAACGCGCCTTCGCCCAGCGCCGCGAACACGCCGACCGGAGACGCGCCCAGGGCGGCGAGGACAATCGAGATAAGCGCGGCTGCGAGCGCCAATGCTGCAAACGGTTTCGCAATCGAGGACAGCATCTCGCAGCCTGCTAATCGCGAGCTCCGGCCATCAGCAGGCCCAGCCGCTCGGGATCGCGCTCGCCGGGATTCGTCTCACGGATTTTCCCGCGGCTGATAATCAGCAGCCGCCCGCATATCGCGAGCAACTCGTCGAGGTCGCTGGAAATTAACAGCACCGCGCCTCCGCCGGTGGAAAAGTCCAAAATCGTCCGATGGACCTCGGCGGTCGCGGCGAGATCGAGGCCGCGGCAGATATTATGCGCGACGATTACTCGCGGCCGCGACGCGATCGCGCGCGCCACTTCCAGGCGCTGGCGGTTGCCGCCCGAAAGCGCGCCGGCGATCGTTTCGGGACCGGGAGCGCGGATACGAAAACGATCGATGAGTTCGCGGCAAAGATCGACCGCGTGCGAAGTGTTCAACCATCCGTGCGATGTCACCTGCTCCCGGAGCGGACGCGCAAGAACCAGGTTTTCCCACAGCCGCATATCGAGGATGAGTCCGTCGAGGTCGCGATTTTGCGGTATTACCGCCATCGAACCCGGCGACCCGTCAAGCACCGTTATTTTCCCACTGCTCGGATGGCGCACGCCCGCGAGCAATTCGACGAGTTCGGTCTGGCCGTTGCCGTCAACGCCTGCGATTCCCACGATTTCGCCGGCGGCGACGCGAAACGAAAGCCGGTCGAGAATCCGGCGGCCCACATGATCGTCGAGGGTTAGATTTTCTATTTGGAGCACGGGGTCGCCCGAACGCGACGGAGTCGCGGACGCGGCAGGCTGAGTCACGATTTCGCCAATCATCAGGCCGGCCAATTTCTTCTCGTTGGTCTCGGCCGGAGTCGTGCGGGCGGCCACGCGGCCGCGGCGCAGCACGGTGATTCGGTCGGCGACCGCAATTGCTTCGGCAAGCTTGTGCGTAATCAGCACCACGATTCGGCCCTCGCCGCGCAGATTGCGCAGCAAGTCCAGGAATGCGGTCAGCTCCGATGGCGCGAGCACGCTGGTAGGTTCATCGAGAATCAGGACCCGCGGATTGAAGCTGAGCGCGCGCAGCACTTCGAGCCGAACGCGCTCGGCGACTGAGCGATTCTCGACGGTGGCGGTGGCCGGCGGCATTTCGAACCCGAGTTTCGCGGCGAGCGCGCGCGCACGCACCGCGATTGCGTCGAGGTCGAGCGCACCGGCGCCGGTGTCGAAGCCGCCCAACGCGAGATTTTCCTCCCACGTCATCCGCTCGAACAGCATCGGGCTCTGATGCACCGCCGCAATTCCCGCCGCCAGCGCCGCGCGCGGCGAGCCCGCCTGCAGCGGCCGTCCATCGAGGACGGCTTCGCCATGGTCGGCGGCGAGGGAGCCGGCCAGCACATTCATCAAGGTGGTCTTGCCGGCGCCGTTTTCGCCGACCAGCGCGTGAATCTCGCCCGGCAGCGCTTCGAAATCGACGGCGTCGAGCGCGAGCGTACGGCCGAAGCGCTTGGTTATGGCGTTGGCGCGGAGCAACTAGGCGGCGCCTGCGCCGTAGTGGATGCGCACATATTCGAGCGCGGCTTCTCGGGTTTCGAGCGCGCCGTCGAGTTGATGATCCTCGACGTCCTTCAAAATTTCCTTGAAGCGGGGCCCCGGCGTGAATCCCAACTGCTTGAGGTCCTCGCCGCCGATCAAACGCGGCGGACGAATCTCGGCCGGGGTCATCGTCGTCATCGCGCGGCGGCAGAAGTGCCAGAAGCCCAGGTAGGAGCTCGACGCCATCGCGTCCATAAACGCGACTTCCATCAATTCGTCGAACCCGTCTTCCGCCAGCATTCTCTTCAACGTCGCCGGGCGCATCCGCGGCACCATGCAGAGCTTCAGATGATTCTTCACCAGGTACGCGACCCGCTCCTGGACGGCGCGCGAGCGCTTCAGCCGCGCCATGATTCCCGCCGCCATCACGGCGCCATCCTCGGTATGCCCGTAGAACGTGACCTTGCCGCCGACCACCGCACGACATTGCGGCTTGGCGATATCGTGCAGCAGGATTCCGAACGCAACGGTCTCGCTGCATCCTGCGGGAAGCATCGCGACGCCAATCCGCGTATGGGTGTACACGTCGCCCTCGGGATGGAAATTTTCGGGCTGCGCGCATCCGGGCATCAGGACGACTTCGGGCAGGATCAATTGCATCAGGCCGCTGTCCATCATCAGGTCCATCGCGCGCGCGGCGGCGCCCTCGGTCATCATCATCACGATTTCTTCGCCGATTCGTTCGGCCGCAATCCCGATAATCATCGGCGCGGCGCGTTTCATCGCGGCCCAGGTCGCGGGATCGATCGTGAAGTTGAGCCGCGCGGCGAAGCGGGCGGCGCGCAGGATGCGCAAATGATCCTCGTCGAACCGATCGTAGGGATTTCCGATCGCTCGGATAATTCCGGCGCGCAGATCGCGCATCCCGCCGACCAAATCGATCAGGCGGTCGGCGATCGGATCGTAAAACATCCCGCCAATGGTGAAGTCGCGGCGGATCGCATCTTCCTCGATCGCGCCGAAGCGCACCGACGAGGGCCGGCGTCCATCGGCATATTCGGCATCGGCGCGAAAGGTCGCGACTTCGAACAGGTCGTCGCCGATCAGCACGCCGATTACGCCGAACTTCGCCCCGACCGCCACGGTGCGGTCGAACAGTTTCTGCACAACCGCGGGACGCGCGTCGGTGGCGACGTCGTAATCCTTGGGCTCGACGCCAAGAATTCGATCGCGCACACATCCGCCGGCGAAAACGGCGCGAAAGCCGGAATCGACGAGACGGTGGACGATATAGAGCGCCTTTTGCTCTTTGTCGCTCATGGGCGACTCTCCGAGCGCACATTTTATAGCGGCGCGATTGGGAGGCGCCATACACTTGATTGAATGTGAAACCCGCCGTGGGTTTCACGCTATCCTTGGGCAGGGGTGACCCCTGCACCCAGTGAAAAGTGAAGATGCGGGCTTCGCCCTGTTAGAACAGGTGAAGGGGAGCTGCTCGCAGGCCTTCGGCCGACCCACCCTGGGGTGAAAATTCGCTGTTTTCAGAGCAGAGGAAACCGACGAAGCCCTAGCCGTCGCCCAGGCGCGTCTGCCCCAGCATGATTCCGCCATCGACGGCGATCACCTGGCCGGTCACGTTACGCGCCTTGTCGGAACAGAGCCACGCCACCGCGCGGCCGATATCCTCGGCCGTCTGTTCGCGGCCGAGCGGAACGGAGCGGCGCACCGCCGAGTCGAAGACCGCGCGCGCGTTGGCATCACCGCCGCCGAGCGCCGCGCCGAGATCCTGCCATACTCTGGTGTAGATGAGCCCCGGGGCAACCGCGTTGACGCGAATTCCAGCCCGACCAAGCTGGAGTGCGAGCGTTTTGCTGTACGAGATCACGCCAGCCTTGGCCGCGGCGTATGCGGCCAGCGCCGGAGACGCCTGCAAGCCGGCAACCGATGACGTGTTGCAGATCGCGGCGCCACTCTTCATCCGCGGCGCAACCTCGCGCGACACTATATAGACCGAGTTCAGGTTGAGATCGACGAAGCGGCGCCAGGTTTCGACGCTGTCCCACCAGCGTTCATTCCCAGCCTGGAACCATGCCCGATCGCCGCCGCCAGCGTTGTTGCAGAGCACGTCAGGATGAGCGCCCAAGCGGGAGACGATCTCCTCGACCGCGCCATGCACCTGTTTCTCGTCGGTGACGTCGGCGGCAAAGCCCTGAACGTGGGCGGCGATCGCGGCGGGTGGTGGCGCCAGATCGCGATCGATCACGGCGACCCTGTCGACCACCTTTTCTTCCAGCAGCGCGCCCACGATCCCGAGTCCGAGTCCGCGCGCTCCTCCAGTCACGATTGCGTATTTCATTGATTTTTTCTCCGGGGCGAACTGCGTGCGTGCCAAGCGCTCAGGCTGCTTCCTTGCGGCTGCCCGAGTATTCCTTCTTATAGACGCGCACCAGAGACGCAAACACCGACATAATCGCGGGGCCCAGGAACAAGCCGAGCGGCCCGTACGCTTCCAGCCCGCCGAGAATCCCCAAAAACAGCGCGATAGTGGGCAGGCCCGTGCCGTGCTTCATCGCCAGCGGCTTGATGAAATTGTCGATGACCGCGAGCGCGACCGAACACCAGATGACCAGGCCGACCGCGGGCGACCAGCCTGACGCAAAGCCCAGGTAGAGCGTCGCGGGAATCCATACCAGTGCAGTGCCGCCGATTGGCATCAGTCCCGCGGCAGCCGATGCGATCGCCAGGAACAGCCAGTACGGCACGCCGAAGATCAGCATGCCCAGGCCGATCGTCACGCCTTGCAGCACGGCGGTCAGCATCAGGCCGCGCATCACCGACGACAGCGTGGTGCGCAGCGTATCGAAAATCGCCTTCTTGTCATCTTCATGCAGCGGGGTCAGGTCGCGCAGGCTGCGGTAGTAGTAGTCGCCATCGCGCAGCAAGTAGAAGAACGCGAGCAGCGCGATGCCGAAGTCGATGATGAACGAGAGGACGTTTTTCGCGGCCTGGGTAGCATTCCTGGCCACGTAATCGCTGGTCATCCGCGCCGCTTGCAGCGTGAGCTTGGGCAGCTCCTCGTCGAGCTTGTAACCGCGTTCCCCCATTTTTTTGGCGACCCATGCGCCGAGATCGGTGTGGACCGCCCAGTCGTGCAGCTTGTTCACTCCGCCGCTATTCACCAATTCCGTGGCCTGCGTGTAGAGCGTCTGCGCCTCGACCACGAGGCGCCCCGAGAGCCAGATTGCCGGCAGCACGACGCCAAGCCCGACGATAACGCTGATAATCGCCGTCGACAGCGATCGCCGCTTGACGTACTTTTCGACTTCGATGAGCGCGGGATGCGCCATGAATGCGAGCAGGATTCCCCACGCCAACGGCGTCAGGAACGGCAGCAACAGTTCGTACAGCTCGTAGGCCATCACGGCCAGAAAGCCAAAGAAGAACAGCTGCACTATGCGCTCGCGATCCATTTTCTTGAGCCCTGACGTCACTGCGTGCGCGCCCGATACTTGGCGCGAAAGCTTAGCAGATGCCCCCGCTACGGTCGCCTGCCAGCCCACGGTGAACTGGGACGCGCGGGGCTTCGGTTGCCCGGGAGCCCAATATCGGTTACCGTTTGCGGTTGCTTGAAGTTTCGACTCAATACTCCTCGCCCGTGAAGGCACGTAGCTCAGTGGGAGAGCGCTTCCTTGACACGGAAGAGGTCGGCGGTTCAATCCCGCCCGTGCCTACCAGCTCCGTGCCCACAGCCGCGCGTGTAAGTCTCGCCCCGCCAGTTCATTTCTTATGCGGCTGAAGTTCGCTCCCTACCCTGCAATGATTAGAATCTTCGCTTGATGAGTTCCGAAGTAAGCGTAACCTTGAGCGGCGAATCCCGCGTTGTGCCGGCTGGCACCATCGTTCGCGACGTACTGAACGGGATTCCAAGCCGCGAGCTGGTGGCCGCGCGCGTCAACGGCAAGGTCGTCGATCTCACGCGCAAGCTCGAACACGACGCCGCCGTCGAGCCGGTGCTGGCCGACTCGCCCGAGGGTCTCGAGGTAATCCGTCATTCCACCGCACATCTGATGGCGATGGCGGTGCAAGCGCTCTATCCCGGCACGCAGGTGACGATCGGCCCGGTTATCGAGGACGGCTTTTTCTATGACTTCGCGCCCGCCGCGCCGTTCACGGTTGAGGACCTGCCAAAGATCGAAGCGAAGATGCGCGAGCTGGTGAAGGCCGACCATAAGATCCAGCGGACCGAAGTCTCGCGCGAGGACGCTATCCGCAAATTCGCCGCGATGGGCGAGCAATACAAGGTCGAGATAATCCAGGGCATCCCGGACGATCACGTGTCGATCTACAGCCAGGGCGGCTGGATCGATCTCTGCCGCGGACCGCACGTGCCCTCGACCCGCTATCTCAAGGCCTTCAAACTCACCAGCGTCGCGGGCGCGTATTGGCGCGGCGACGAGCACAACGCGATGCTGTCGCGCATCTACGGCACCGCGTTCGCCAGCAAGGAGGCGCTGGAGGAGCATCTGAAACTGGTCGAACTCGCCCGCCAGCGCGACCATCGCAAGCTCGGCCGCGAGATGGGCCTCTACATCTTCGATCCGGTGTCGCCGGGATCGCCGTTCTACCTGCCCAAGGGCGTCATCATCTTCAACGCGCTCATCGACTACATGAGGCGACTGTACCGGCGCTACGGCTACGACGAGGTCGTCACGCCGCTGCTGTTCAAGAACGAGCTTTTCAACACCTCGGGGCATTGGGAAAATTTCCGCGAGAATATGTTTCTCTCGCCGGATCCCGACAGCGAGACGCATTTGATCGATACCGGGCCCGACGGATGGCATCACGGCTACGGGCTAAAGCCCATGAATTGCCCCGGGCACACCTTCGTGTACCGCGCCGAGAAGCGCTCGTATCGCGATCTGCCGCTGCGCTTGGCGGAGTTCAGCCGGCTGCATCGCGCCGAACGCTCGGGCACGCTGCACGGCCTGATGCGGGTGCGCGAGATGTCGCAAGACGACGCGCACATCTTCTGCCGGGAAGACCAGATCGAGGACGAAATCGCGCTGAATCTCCAAATGGTTCGCGAGGTTTACAGTGCGCTGGGTTTCGAACGCGTCGATTTCAAGCTGGCGACGATGCCGGAGCAGCATCTCGGCACCGAAGAGCAATGGCAGATGAGCGAGGCAAAGCTCGGCAACGCCATGAAGCGCAACGAAATCGCGTACGAGATAAATCCGAAGGAAGGCGCCTTCTACGGACCCAAGATCGAGATTTACGTATCCGACGCGCTCAAGCGTAAGTGGCAGGTCGCGACGATTCAGCTCGATTACAACGCGCCCGAGCGCTTCGACTTGACTTACACCAACAGCGCCGGCGCCGAAGAACGCCCCGTGATGATTCATCGCGCGATCCTGGGCTCGCTCGAACGCTTTATCGGCGTGCTGATCGAACATACCGGCGGCGTGCTGCCTTTGTGGCTCGCGCCGGAGCAGGCGCGGGTGCTGTCGCTTAGCGAAAAGGTCGAGGCCTACGCGGGCGAAGTCACCGACCTGCTGAGGCGCGAGGGATTCCGCGCCCACGCCGACATCCGCAACGAGAAGCTCGGTTTCAAGGTTCGTGAAGCCGAACTCGCCAAGGTGCCGTATATGATCGTGGTCGGCGAGCGCGAGGCCGCCGGCCGATCGGTGTCGCTCCGGCTGCTGCGCGGCGAGAAGAGCAACGTGATGCCGCTGGCGGCGCTGGTCGAGCTGTTAAGGAAGGAGCCGATCCCGGCTTAGGAAGTTTGTCCGGCCACCAAGCCGGAGGAGGTGCTTTATCCGAAGAGATTTCAGAACCCCGCCCTCAAGGGAGCCCGCGATTCGCGTCAATAACCTGATTCGCGCCCAAGAAGTCCGTGTAATCGACGCCGACGGCAGCCAGGTCGGAATCCTGCCCCTGCGTGAGGCGATCAAAGTGGCCGAGAGCCGCGGCCTGGACCTGGTCGAGGTCTCATCGACGGCGACGCCTCCGGTGTGCCGGGTGACCGACTTCGACAAGTACCGGTACGCGCAGAAGAAAAAATCGCACGACTCCAAAAAGCGCACCATCAGCATGATCAAGGAAGTGAAGATGGGGTCGGCGACCGGGCAGCATGATGTGGACTTCAAAGTTAATCACATCAAGCGCTTTGTTGGAGAAGGTCATCGTGTTAAGCTCACGGTTTCGTTCCGCGGCCGCGCCATTACCCATCCGGAACTCGGACGGGCGCTGATCGAGAGAATCATCGCGCTGGTTACGGACGTCGCGCAGGCCGAAGGCACGCCCCGGATGGAAGGACGCAACATGTCCGTGCTGCTGACGCCGCGATAGCGCTGAAGAAGAAATTTCAGGAAAGCAGCAAAGCGACCATCGTATGCCGAAAATCAGGACCAGCCGTACCGCCGCCAAGCGCTTTTCCGTGACCAAGAGCGGCAAGGTCAAGTTCAAACACGCGTATGCCCGCCATATGTTCTCGGCCAAAAGCCCGAAACAGAAGGCGCACTTACGCACCACCGGTATTTTGGGAAAGGCTGACGCCGCCAAAGTCCGCGCGATGATGCCATACGCGTGAGCGCGGCCCGCTAACTCACCGGATATCTACCAAGGAAGGATTCGACTCCGATGCCTCGCGCCAAAGGCGGACCCAAGACCCGCCGCCGTCATAAGCGTCAACTCAAGCTCGCCTCCGGCTTCGTCGGTGGGCGCAAACTCTACCGGCAGGCCCGCTCGACGCTGGAAAAGGGCCTCACCTACGCCTATCGCGATCGCAAGCAGAAAAAGCGCGATTACCGCACGCTCTGGATTGCGCGGATCAACGCGCTCGCCCGCGAAAGCGGAATCTCGTACAGCAGCCTGATGAACGGGCTCAAAAAGGCCGGGGTCGAGGTCGACCGCAAGATGCTGGCGAAGCTCGCGCTGGAGCGCGACGGATTGTTTACCGAGCTGGTGCGCACCGCGAAGAGCGCGCTCGGCCTGCAAGCAGCATAGAGCCGCGCCGTTCCGAGCGCCGCGCATCAGGAACCATGTGGGTCATTCGCCCACGTGGTTTTTTGTTTTTGGCGCGTGCAACATTGCACAACGGATGAATGGCGCCACTGAGCTGGAGGTCCGGGGAAGACCACGATGAGAGAACAACTCGAAGAAATCAGGCGCCGCGCGATCGCGGAACTGGCCGACGACGCCGGCGAAGCGCAAATCGACGCGGTTCGCGTGCGCGTGCTCGGCCGCTCGGGTGAGCTTACGGAAATCATGCGCGGGATGCGCGAGGTCCCGGACGCGGAGCGGCCCGCCATCGGCCAACTCATCAATCAGATCAAGCGCGAACTCGAAGCGCGCATAGCGACGCTGAGCGAGAAACTCAAAGCCGCGGCGCTGACGAAATCGCTTAATGAAAAACCCCTCGACGTGACCCTGCCCGGGATGCGCATCGCGCGCGGCCACATCCATCCAATCACCGACGTGCTCGAGAAAATGCTGCAAATCTTCGAGTCGATGGGCTTCGAAGTCGCGATGACCCGCGATATCGAGGACGACTTCCACAACTTCGCGGCGCTCAACTTCCCGCCGCATCATCCCGCCCGCGACATGCAGGACACCTTCTACCTCGAGGGCGGGATGCTGCTGCGGACGCATACCTCCAACGGCCAGATCCGCGTGATGGAAAAGCGCCGGCCACCGCTGGCCGTCGTTTGTCCCGGGCGATGCTATCGACGCGATGACCTGACCGTGCGCAGCTCGCCGATGTTCACGCAGATCGAGGGTTTCATGGTCGATAAACGCGGGCGCATCACGATGGCGCATCTCAAGGGCGTGCTGACCGAATTCGCGCGCGCGTTTTTCGGCACGACTGCGGTCCGTTTTCGCGCCAGCTATTTTCCATTCACCGAGCCAAGCGCCGAACTCGACATGCATTGCCTTCTCTGCGACGGCGCCGGATGCCCGGTCTGCAAGCATTCCGGATGGACCGAAGTGCTCGGCTGCGGAATGATCCACCCCAACGTGATGCGCGCGGTCGAGTAC
>Ga0074044_10002163_pt1 | contig 17283 bp, 12 predicted proteins | sample BogForMeECP23OM1_FD_94443 | JGI IMG/M metagenome (GOLD analysis project Ga0074044, IMG submission 94443) | Bog forest soil microbial communities from Calvert Island, British Columbia, Canada - Bog Forest MetaG ECP23OM1 | ecosystem: Environmental > Terrestrial > Soil > Wetlands ...
ACGCTGCGCCACGACGAAAATACCTGGGACTATTCCCTGATGGCCAACCCGCTCAACCCCACGGCCGGGTTCGTCAACGCCAACACGGGGGGATACGTCGGCCCCCCCGGAATCGGCGGCCCGCCGGTCGTCCCCCCGACCGTCCCACCGTCGACCGCGTCCATCTGTTCGGGCTGCGTCCTTGCCAACTCGCCGCATCTGTTCGACACGCGGCGGAATTTGAGCGATTATAGTCTGTTGCTGCTGCCGGAGTCCCGGGTACGCTTCCGCTTCGGCTATTCGCGGAACATCGTGGCAGGCCCGGAGATGACCAGCTATCACGTGGGGACCGAACAGGTCCTGTTTGACGACGTGAAGACCACGGTAAACACCTACCGGTTCGGAGTGGACTACCGCGTTCTGCCACGCACGAATATCAGCTATGACGAGATCTGGAACGACTACAAGGGGGACACGGGAACGACGGACCAGAACCAACTGTTCGGGCTATCCAACGGCCAACTCGTTGACCTGGGCGCTTCCTTAAACTCCGCGGCGGGCCAGCCGTGCGCCTCCACCTTCCTGGCCACCGGCTTCGTGAATCCCACGTGCAGCGGTTTCCTCAGTTATCTGAGCCACGGGCGGGTGCGTACCAGCACGCCCACCGAGCAGCTCAGCATGCAATCGAACTATTGGAAGAAAGTGGACATCTCCGGCCGCTTCGCCTACACCGCGGGCGACGCCGACGAATTCGGGTACATCGAGTCCATCGCGGGCCGGGAATCGCGCACAAACTTGAGCAATTCGCTCACCAACGGAGGCGTTTCCGGCGAGCGTGTGGCGGCCACCGGGGACCTCGGCTTCACCTGGCATGTGACCAATGCGTTCAGCTTCCTCGATGCGTTCCATTACTCGAATTTTCACAACCCCATGCAATACAATTTCGCCGACTGTTCGTTCTTCAGCACGAATCTGATTACGCCCTCGAACGTGTTCACCCCCGGGTCTCCGTTGCCGGTCACCTGCTTGGCGCCCACGGGCAGCGCTGCCGGCAACCCCAACCACACCACGAGTGCCGAGCCGGACCTGGCAATCGACGCGAACGGTGGGTTTCTGAAGCAGGAGGAAATCTCCAATCTCACGGAACTCGACTATCAATTCACCCAGCGGTTCGGCGCCCGCGTGGGGTTCCGTTACCGCCGGCGGGACATTGACGAGAGCGCGTTTGCCGATAACATGGAGTTTTATTTCCCGACGAACGCCAACCGCGGCGATTGCGCCCTGGTGGGAGGCTTGCTGCCGGCCGGCTGCACAGCGATCGGCGGCGGTGCGTTCGAATTCGTCACGCCCACAGTGGTGAACGCGACTGGCGAGACGCTCATCCACGAGTATTCGGGCCTGTTCGGCCTGTGGGCGCGGCCGGTGAAGGCGTGGCGGATCAGCTTCGATGCGGAGGTGATGCACGCGGACAACGTGTTCACGCGCATCAGCCCCCTGCAGTCGCAGGAATACCGGGTGCGGAGCACCTACAAGCCCGTGAGCTGGTTTCACCTGAGCGGCTCGATCCGCATCTGGGAGGGAGGCAACAACACCGTCGGGGTTGACAGCCAGCAGCACGACTGGTCCTACGGGATTGCGTCAGTATTCCAGATCAACGAGAAGGTGGCTCTAGACCTTTCCTACGACTACAACGACGTGCTTTCGCACATCCTGATTTGCTACCCGACCACGCCCGCTCCCGCAGGCATCAACAAGTGCCCGAACGTGGCGGGACTGGTCGAGCAATTCTCGACCTATGCCAACAAGTCGAATTACGGCGGCTTCGATCTAATGTGGAAGCCCGTGCCGCACCTGACCACGCATCTGGGCGGAAGCTTTACGGGCACCAGCGGCAGCATTCTGATCCTGAATCCGAACCAGGAGCCCGGGCCGCTGAATTCCAAGTGGCTGAGCCCCACCGGCGGGCTGGATTACGCCTTCACGAAGAACTGGATGGGAAAGGCGTATTGGAACTACTACGGCTACCACGAGGATGCCGCTGCGGTTCCACAGGATATTTTCGCCCCGCGGAACTTCCGGGGCAATACGTTCACGCTTTCGGCGCGATATGCTTTTTGAAGCACAGGCGGCAATTCCGGCCCGGCCTCGCAGGCTGTTCGGCATGCCACCTGTCTTGGGCGTCGTGTAAGGCTGTACGACAGGTCAAATAGGAGGAAGATCAGATGAATCGGAGACTGCTGCAGGGTATTGCCCTTCTCGCGCTGGCGTGCGCCGTCTTTGTACTTTTCCTACCGGCGACTCGCGCCGACGATACCGCGGCTCTTTACAAGGCCAAGTGCGCCATGTGCCATAAGGCGGACGGAAGCGGAAACACGGCGATGAAGGTCCCGGATTTCAAATCGCCCGACATCGCGAAGAAGACGGACAAGGAACTCATTGAGTCCACGACAAATGGCAAAGGCAAGATGACGCCCTTCAAGGGCAAGCTGACCGACGCGCAGATCAAGGATCTCATCGCCTACGTGCGCGAACTCGCCAAGAAATAGCAGGCTTGCGGCGACTCGGCCGGAACGGGGCCCTTCTGATGGCCCCATGAGCGCAACCCGTGCGTTCACGCACCTGTGCTTGGGAGCCCTGCAAGAACACGAGCCAGCAGGTATCACAACCCTCTCCAGAGGGCATGAGGATCTCCATGCAGAGTGATGATTCGCCTCCCGCAGGGGCGCCGCGCCGGCGTTTCGTCGAGGTGTTGCTCGGAGGGGGCCTGTTCGCCTCCTTCCTCTCGTTCGTTTACCCGGTGCTGCGTTATCTCATCCCGCCTCCCGTGGCGGATCTTGGCGGCGACGAAGTAGTTGCGGGGAAGGTGGGAGATCTCAAGCCGAACGGTTCAAAAATCTTCCGGTTCGGTACGCGTCCCGCCCTGTTGTTGATGACCGCCGAGGGCGAGTATCGCGCGCTGTCGGCGGTGTGCACGCACCTGAGCTGCACGGTTCAATATCGCAGCGATCTGCACCAGATCTGGTGCGCCTGTCATAACGGCCTGTATGAATTGAACGGGCGAAATGCAAGCGGGCCGCCACCCCGCCCGCTGGAAGTCTTCCAAGTCCACGTGCGCGGGGACGAGCTGGTGGTCAGCCGGAAGCGGGAGGCCTGAGGTGAGTCTGCTGGCCCGCGCCCGCGAATGGCTGGATGAGCGCTTTCACTGGGCCGAAATCGTAGCTCCGCTGGAAAAGAAGACCGTCCCGCTCCACAAGCTTTCCCCCTGGTACTTTCTAGGCGGGATCACCCTGTTTTTATTCATGATCCAGGTGTGCACGGGAATCCTGCTGCTGCTCTACTACCGGCCGGGCGCCAACGAGGCTTTCGAGAGCGTGCAGTACATCATGACTCGAGTGCAATTCGGCTGGCTGGTGCGCTCGATTCACTCCTGGGCGGCGAATCTGATGATTCTCACGGCGTTCGCCCACATGTTCAGCGTGGTGTTCCTGCGCGCGTACCGCAAGCCGCGGGAAATGACCTGGGTGAGCGGCATGTTGTTGCTCTTCCTGGCCATGGGCTTCGGGTTCAGCGGATACCTGCTTCCCTGGAACACGCTGGCATTCTTCGCCACCAAGGTGGGAACAGAAATCACCGGCCAGGTGCCGGTGGTCGGCCACAGCATGATGGTTTTTCTGCGTGGCGGCGAAGAGGTGACCGGCGCGACGCTCACGCGCTTTTTCGGATTTCACGTTGCGGTTCTGCCCGGGCTTACCACACTTCTGATTCTCGTTCACATTGCGCTGGTCCAGTATTTCGGCATGAGCGTTCCGCCGGGGGTGGAGGAGCGCTGGAAGGCCTCTCCCGGCGAGGCGCGGCAAATGAAGTTTTTCCCCAACTTTTTTCTGCGCGAGCTGATGGCCTGGTATATCGCACTGGGAGTTCTGGGGACTCTGGCCGCGATACTGCCCTGGGACCTGGGAACCAAGGCGGACCCGTTTGCGCCTGCCCCGGCGGGAATCCGGCCGGAGTGGTATTTCATGTTCATGTTTCAGACCCTGAAAGAAATTCCGGCGAAGTTGTGGTTTCTGGACGGCGAACTCGTGGGCATCCTCATGTTCGGAGCGGCCGGCGGCCTTTGGCTGCTTCTCCCTTTTTTCGACCCACTGGCCCGGGGGCGCGGCCGGAGATTCATCATGGGCGCGGGAATCTTTGCGCTGAGCTACATGATCGCGATGACCGTTTATGGCTACGTGGCTAAATAACCGGCTGGCTGGAGGGCTTTTTCTGCTGTTGGCGATCTCCGTCTGCGCGGGCACGGCTTCTGCGCAGGCGCCGAACACCTGCCTCGATTGTCACGGGGCGCTCGATCCTCCGCTACAGGTAACGGCAGAACAATTCGCCCGCGACATCCACGCTCAAAAAGGGCTTACCTGCGCCAGTTGCCATGGCGGCGATCCAACGAAGGCGGACATGGATGCGATGAGCAAGGCCGCCGGCTTCCGCGGGAAGGTGCAGCGTGGCCAGATTCCGGAACTGTGCGGCCGCTGTCATTCCGACAGCTCGTTCATGCGCCAGTACAACCCATCGCTTCGCACCGACCAGTTGAGCCAGTACAAGACCAGCGTGCACGGGCAGCGGCTGGCTCACGGGGACACCAAGGTGGCGGTGTGCATCGACTGCCACGGGGTGCACGGCCTGCGCCCGGCCAGCGATACGCGCTCCACGGTGAATCCGCTAAACATTGCACAGACGTGTTCCCGCTGCCATTCGAACGGGGAATACATGAAGGAATACAAGATTCCCACCGACCAATTCGCCAAATACAGCACGAGCGTGCATCACGAAGCGATGGCCGTGCGCGGCGATCTGAGCGCGCCCACCTGCACGACGTGCCATGGAAACCACGGCGCCGCTCCGCCGGGAGTCGGCTCGGTCAAGAACGTCTGCGCCACCTGCCATGTGTTTCAGTCTCAGATGTTCGACAAGAGCTCCCACAAAGCAGCTTTTCAATCCAAGGGTCTTCCCGGATGCGTGGTCTGCCATACCAATCACGGGGTGCAGCATCCCTCGGACGCGATGCTGGGCACCGGACCCGGATCCGTCTGCCTTCGCTGCCACACCCCCGGCGACGCTTGCGACCGGGCGACAGGGACGATCCATGCCGACCTGAATCGTTTGAACGATGCCATCAAAGGCGCAGACCGCGTGCTGGGTGTCGCGGAATCTTCAGGCATGGAAGTGAGCGAGGCCCGTCTGGCCCAGGATCAGGCGAGGGACGAACTCACCAAGGCCCGCGTCACCATCCACAGCTTCCGGAAGGAGCTGGTGGATCAGGATATACAGGCCGGCTTGAAAATCGTCGCCAAGGACCTGCAGGCGGGCAACGATGCGCTGCGCGAGCGGAATTACCGCCGGGTGGGGCTGGGCATTTCCGTCTTCGCGATCCTGATCGTGCTCCTGGGACTGCGCTCCTATATCCGGCTGATCGAGCGCGATGGGAAATCCTCCTCAGGGGCGGCGGTTTAAGATGCTGTCGGCGGCCCAAGGAAGCCACCGATGACACTTCTGCGTACCATCCGAGTCTGGTCGCGGCCCATCTTTTTCTTCGCACGGAATCCCATATCGCTTGCCGGGGTCGTGCTCACCACCAGCTCCGCAGTGACCCTGGTCGCTTTTTGGTTCTACTTCGTTTTCCTTCCCGGTCCGCCGCACCCGTATCTTGGGATACTCATCTTCTTGACTCTTCCCGGCGTATTTGTGCTGGGACTCGTGCTGATTCCCGCCGGGATGCTGCTGCGCCGCAGGGCCTTGCGGGCGCGGGGAGAGCTCCTCAAGGAATACCCCGAGATGAACTTCGCTCTCCCGTGGGTGCGCCGCAGCGTATTGCTGATTAGCGTGCTGACGGTAGTGAACTTTGTTCTCATCGGCACGGCCTCGTACAAGAGCATCGGCTACATGGATTCGACGGAGTTCTGCGGGCAGACCTGCCACACCGTGATGATTCCCGAATTCACGGCCTACCAGAATTCGCCGCACTCCCGCGTGGAATGCGTGGCCTGCCACATCGGCCCGGGCGCCTCGTGGTTTGTACGTTCCAAGCTCTCGGGCACGCGGCAGCTCTTTGCCGTGGCGTTTCACACCTATTCGCGCCCCATTCCATCGCCCGTCGAGCAACTGCGGCCGGCCCGGGAGACCTGCGAACAGTGCCACTGGCCCCAGCGCTTCACCGGCGACAAATTCCTGGTCAAGCAGAAGTTCCAGGAGGACGAAAAGAACACGCGGGTCTACTCCGTGCTCCTGGTGAAAGTGGGGGGAGTCACCTGGCAGGGACGCGTAGGCATCCATGGCAGGCATCTGGAGACCGGGGCGCGCATCCGCTACATCTCCATAGACAGGCAACGCGAGATCATCCCGGTGGTGAACTACCTGGACGACAAGGGAAAGACCATCACCTTCGTCTCCACCGACGTGAAGACGACGCCGGAGCAGCTCGCCAAGGGCGAGCACCGCGAGATGGATTGCGTGGATTGCCACAACCGCCCGACCCACACCTTTGAATTGCCGGAATCCGCGGTGGACAAGCAGATGGCCACGGGCCAGATCAGTCCGGAATTGCCGTACATCAAGAAGAAGGCGGTCGAGCTGTTGAAGGCCGAATATTCCGACCGCGACGTAGCGCAGCAGCGCATCCTCGAGGATTTGAACGACTTCTACAAGGCCAGCTATCCGGAAATCTACCGGACCCGGCGGACCCTGGTGCAGCAGTCCGCCGAGCAGGTTGCGGCCATTTACCTGAGAAACATCTTTCCTTCCATGCGGCTCACCTGGAACACGCATCCGAACAATCTCGGCCACAACGATTCTCCCGGCTGTTTCCGGTGTCACGACGGGAGCCACACAAGTGCGGACGGACAGACCATTCCCAATGACTGCTCGACTTGCCATTCGCTGCTGGCCATGGAGGAGGAAAACCCGAAGGTATTGGCGGATATCGGAGTTCAGTAGCAGCGCCGTTTCGGAAAGCGCAGCGTCGGCCGGCGATGCGGGCGGTGAGGCAAAGGCAAGGCGATGGCGATAGTTTGGCTTCTGATCGTTGCTTCGTTTTGGGCACTGGCAACGCCTTTGGTGAGTTCGGCGCAGGCCCCGCAGAAGGCTTCCCCATCAGCGGCGGAGAGCAACGAGCAATGCCTGGCATGTCACGGCGAAAAGAGCCTGACCACCAGCCGCAAAGGAAAGACAGTCTCCCTCTTCATCGACGGCAAGAAATTCTCCTCGTCGGTTCACAGCGGGCTGTCGTGCACCTCGTGTCACGCCGACCTGGAGGGGAAGGAACTGCCGCACGACGCGCCTCTGGCCAAAGTCAACTGCGGGGTATGCCACAGCGACGAATTGGGGAAGTACGCGCGGTCGGTGCACGGCAAAGCTACAGCTCGCCGCGATCCCCTGGCGCCACGCTGTGTGGATTGCCACGGGAATCACGCCATCCTGCCGGTGGCGAGCCCAGACTCGGCCGTCGCGCCGCTGAAGGTGCCTTACCTCTGCGGCGGGTGTCACCGGGAAGGCACGGCCGTGCAGCTCTATCGGGATATCCCGCAGAAGAATATCCTGGAGAACTATTCGGAAAGCATCCACGGAGAGGGGCTGTTGAGGAAGGGCCTGATCGTTGCCCCCAGCTGCGCTTCGTGCCATAGCGCGCATCTGATCTTGCCGCCCAGCGATCCGGCATCTTCGATCGCGCGCCCAACGATCAGCAAGACCTGCACAAAGTGCCACGCAGAGATCGAGCAGGTTCACCGCAAGGTGATCAGCGGCGCGCTGTGGGAGAAGAGCGCGCACATCTTGCCGGTCTGCGTGGATTGCCACCAGCCACATAAGATTCGAAAAGTTTTCTACACCCAGGGCATGGCGGATGCCGATTGCATGCGCTGTCATGCCAACGCGGCGATCAAGGCCTCACGCGACGCTCGGTCGCTGACTGTGAACGCTCCCGAGTTGGCCCATTCCCGGCACGCCAAGGTGGCCTGCAGCCAGTGCCACTCGGAGGTGACCGCATCGCGCGTGCGGCCCTGCGAAACCATCACCCACAAGGTGGATTGCACCGCGTGCCACGCCCAGGTGGGGCAGGACTTTCAGGGCGGCATCCACGGCAAGCTGCTTGCCCGGCTCGACGGGAACGCGCCGACTTGCCTGGATTGTCATGGCACCCACGGAGTGCTGGGGCGGCAGGACCCGCAGTCGGCCACGTTTCCGACCAACGTCCCGGACCTGTGCGCGCGATGCCACCGCGAAGGACAGAAGGCGGCCGTGCGCTACACCGGAACGGAGCACGACATCATCAAGCGATACACCGAAAGCATCCACGGGAAGGGGCTGCTCCAGAGCGGCCTGACGGTCACGGCGACCTGCACGAGTTGCCACACGCCTCACCGGATGTTGCCCGAGAGCGATGCCGATTCCACGGTGAATCCCGCAAACATCGCCACGACCTGCGGGATTTGCCACCAGGGGATCCGCCGGCAGTTTGAGCGCAGCGTGCACTCGCCGCTGGTGACCCGGACGAACAAGCCATTGCCCGTTTGTAATGACTGCCACACGGCCCATTCGATTCGCCGGGTGGGCGAGGACGGGTTCCGGCTGGCCATCATGCAAACCTGCGGTCGCTGCCACGAGCAGCTTGCGGAGGCCTACTTCCAGACTTTCCACGGGAAAGTGTCTCGATTGGGGTACACCAAGACGGCGAAATGCTACGACTGCCACGGGGCGCACGACATCCTCCCGGTCACCGATCCACGCTCCGGGCTAAGCCGCGCGAATGTCCTGACGACCTGCCAGAAATGCCACGCCGGCGCCACACGGCGATTTGCGGGATACCTGACCCATGCGACGCATCATGACCCGCGGAAGTATCCGTTCCTCTTCTACACCTTTTGGGGAATGACGGTGCTCCTGGTGAGCACATTTTTGGTGAGCGGAATTCACACCCTGATGTGGATTCCGCGCGCCCTGGAGATGCGGCGCGAACTGCGCGCCGCCGAAGAGGAGTTGGCCGGGCAGTCCGGCGGCCAAGCCGATCTGAAACAGCCCGGAATTCCAGCGGCTGAGGATGGCGAAGATGCCGCACCCTGACACAGAGAAACGCCAGTTCGTGCGGTTCTCCCGCCTGAACCGGATCCTGCACGCGGCGATGATCGTGAGCTTTCTGAGTCTGGCTCTGACGGGGATGACGTTGAAGTTTTCCTACACCGGCTGGGCCGCCTTCCTCTCTCACCTGCTGGGTGGCTTTGAGACCGCAGGGTACATCCACCGTGCCGCGGCCGTGGTGATGTTCTCGACGTTTATTGCGCATCTGTGGGATCTGGCCCGGCTGAAGAAGGAAAAATACGGGACGTGGCGTGTGCTCTTGTTCGGACCCAACACGATGCTGCCCACGCGGCGGGACTTGAGCGAGTTTGGCGCCACGCTGAAATGGTTTGTGGGTCTGGGTCCCCGTCCCCGGTACGGCCGCTGGACGTATTGGGAGAAGTTCGACTACTTCGCCGTCTTCTGGGGAATTGCGATCATCGGCTTTACCGGCCTGACGCTTTGGTTTCCGGTTTTCTTTACTCGGTTTCTCCCCGGCTGGATCATCAACGTCGCCACCATCATCCACAGCGATGAGGCGCTGCTCGCTACGGGCTTCATCTTCACCGTACACTTCTTCAACACCCACCTGCGGCCGGAAAAGTTTCCCATGGATGTAACCATTTTCACCGGATATATGCCCCTGGCGGAGTTGGAGAGAGACAAACCCCGGGAGTATGAGGCTCTGGTGGCGGCCGGAAAGTTGGAGGAGAACCTCATCGATCCCTATCCGGCGATTGTGGTGCGCACGATACGCGCATTTGCGCGGACTGCTTTAACACTTGGATTCAGTATCGTTGTGCTGATCATCTACGCAATGTTATTTGCCTATCGCTAGGGAAAGGATGGAATGGAGAGCGGGAAGAGAGCTCCGGGATTGGCCACGGCCGCTGCCGCGCTGTGCTTGAGCCTCGCGCCGGGCGTGGCCCGCGCAGCCACGGACTGCCTGGCCTGCCATGGAGAAAAGGAGTTTAAGGGTGCGGCCGGTCGCAGCCTTTTTGTGGATGCGGCCAGGCAAAAGGCCAGCGTGCACGGCGGTCTGGCCTGCAACGATTGCCATACGGGCATCGCGGACTACCCGCATCCGAAGAAAATTGCCAAGGTGCAGTGTGCTTCCTGCCACGAGGACCAGGCCCGCGACGTCCCCAAGAGCGCGCATTCCGCGCTCGGGCGGGAAGCGTGCCAGAGCTGCCACGGCGAGCCCCACGACGTAAAACGAGCCTCCGCCGTCACCCCTGAGCACTGCGCCCAGTGTCACGCTGCTGAGGTGAAGGACTTTTTCTCCAGTGTTCACACGGCGGCTGCCAAGAACGGCGATGCACAGAGCCCCAACTGCCTTTCCTGCCACGGACCGGTGCACCGGATTCTGGCGGCGGATGATCCGAATTCCCCCGTGGCGAAGAAGAATCTTCCCGACACCTGCGCTTCGTGCCATTCCAACGCGGATTTTCTCTCCAAGCATCAGATCCCCTTCGCGCATCCCGTCGAGGCATACAAGCTGAGCATTCACGGCCGCGCCGTGGCCGCCGGAAACTCCGCCGCTGCGAGCTGTTCGGATTGTCATGGTAACCACGCCATCTTTCCCGCCAAGGACCAGCGCTCGGCCATTAACCACTGGAAGGTCCCCGGGACGTGCGGTCATTGCCACACAGAAATTGCGAAAACGTACTTGGAAAGCATCCACGGGCAAGCGATGCGGGACGGCGCGGAAGGCGCCCCGGTGTGCACCGATTGCCACGGCGAGCACACCATCCTTGCTCCGCGGGAATCGCAATCGCTGGTGAATCCCGGTCGCGTCTCCACAGTCACCTGCGGCCGCTGCCACGGGGACGAGCGTCTGGACGCGCGCTACAACCTGCCCGCCGACCGCGTGCCCACCTTCGCCGACAGCTTCCACGGCCTGGAATCCCGGGCCGGCGGCCAGACGGTGGCAAATTGCGCCTCCTGCCACGGGGTCCACGACATCTACCCGTCCAGCGATCTTCGCTCCAGCATCAATCCCGCGAATCTCGCGCGCACGTGCGGCAAGTGCCACCGCGGTGCGGGCACCAAGTTCGCCATCGGGAAGGTCCACCTGCGGCAGCAAACGCCCAGCGAGCCCGTGGCAGCGATGTGGATTCGCCGCATGTACTGGGTGACTATCCCCTTCGCCGTGGGCTTCATGTTTCTCCACCACCTTCTCGACTTTCTGAAGAAGTTGCGCCGCAAGGGGCCCCGGAAGGAATCCGGCGAAGAACTTCCGCGCATGAATCTGCATTTCCGGGTGGCCCACTGGCTGACCGTGGTGAGTTTCCCCGTGCTTGTCATCACCGGGTTCGCGCTGAAATTTCCTGAATCGTGGTGGGCGCGCCCGCTGCTGTTATGGGAAAGCCGCTTCACCTTCCGCGGCTGGGTGCACCGCGGGGCGGGTATCATCCTGCTTGTATCGCTCGCCTACCACCTGGTTCATCTCCTTCTCGTGCAGCGCGACCGCGCCTTTCTCCGGTCCATGATTCCGGATCTCGGAGACGCGCACGCTCTTTCCAGGATGTTCCTGTACAACCTGGGCCTCGCGGAAGAACGGCCCACCTTCGGTAAGTTCAATTACGTCGAGAAGATCGAGTATTTGGCGTTCTTGTGGGGCACTGCGGTGATGGCCGCCACCGGCTTCACGCTCTGGTTCAACAATCTCGCGCTGCGCTACTTTCCGAAGTGGGTTTCCGATGCGGCCACCGCCTTGCACTATTACGAGGCCATACTTGCCACCCTGGCGATAGTGATCTGGCATTTCTACACCGTCATTTTCGACCCGGACGTTTATCCCATGGACCGCGCGTGGCTGACCGGGAAGGCTTCCGCCGATCACCTGCGTCACACGCGGCCGGAATACTACGCGGAACTCCGCCGGGTCCAGCAGCGCGGTGAGCAAGAACGAGAAAAGGAGGATGCCAAAGGGGAAAAGCACCGCTAGGCGCCCGAGCCGGGGCGCCTTCGGACGATGACTGAAACCGATCTCCGCGCTTGCAGCATGGAGATCCGGGCAAAGCCGAGTTTACAGCAGCTGTATCTCAGACCGAACGGAGAGGAGCAACTAGCGATGAACAGGAAATATATCGGAGTGGCGGTAGTGATTCTGGCGGCGGCAGGATTTGTCTTCGCGCCGCGCACGGCCCGCGGCGCAGAAGACGGGGCCGCGCTTTACAAGGCGAAATGCGCCATGTGCCACGGCGCCGACGCCACCGGCAAGCCGGCCGTCAAGGCGCCCAGCCTGGTGTCCGATGAGGCCAAAAAGAAGTCGGACGCCGACTATACCGACATGATCGCCAACGGCGGCAAAGAGAAGAAAGCGACGCATGCCTTTTCCAAGAAGGGCGTGACCGACGATCAAATCAAGGCAATCGTGAGCTACATCCGGGAACTGCAGAAGAAGTAGTTTTTCGGAGTTCACCCGGCAGCCAGGCGGCAGACGGGCCGGAATCGGCGCAGGCGGAAACCGGCCCGCGGCCCGGAGGGAGGGGTGTCGGTGGTGATCAGCGAAATGAGCGATTCGGAATCCCGGGATCTCCTCGCGAGGCTGGCCAGCGGACGGCTCGCCTGCGCCCGCGACAACCAGCCGTATATCACTCCCATCTACTTCGTGTACGAGTCGAACCATTTCTACTGTTTCGCCACGGTCGGCCAGAAGATCGAATGGATGCGCCTGAATCCCCGGGTGTGCATCCAGGCAGATGAAATCCGCAGTCACTTTGAGTGGAAGAGCGTGGTGGTGCTGGGGCGATACGAGGAACTTCCGAACGACGCAGAGCACAAGAAGGCACACACGCACGCGATCACACTTCTGGCCAACCGTTCCCTGTGGTGGCAGGCAGCCTATGCCACAGACCAGCTCCGCCGGCATAGCGGCGACCCGACTCCGGCGGTCTATTGTGTCCACATTGAAGCGATCAGCGGCCATCGAGCAGACCCCGATGCGACGGAAGTCAGGATGGAGATCGCGCCGGTAAAGGGAGGATGATCCGGTCCGCCTGGGAGACGAGGTCCGGCTTGCCCGCCGCATCCCCATCCTCCGAGAGAGGGCCGGCGATTTGTTTTTCTGTGGAGTTGGTGTGACCCTGATGCCAATCCAGTAGAACAGCCCGAGCAACTTGCTGAGCTCACAGAGAAGGAGAACCGATGGCTGCGGGGAAAAAGATCGGCATTTTGACCGGCGGGGGCGATGTTCCGGGGTTGAATCCGGTGATTAAGTCGGCGGTGTACCGGGCCAGCGAGATGGATCGGGAGGTGATCGGCATCCGCAAGGGATGGGAAGGGCTGACGCACATGAATCCTGCGACGGAAACGGACGCGCTGTACATCCGTCCCCTATCGCGGGAGAACACGCGAACGATCGACCGCAGCGGCGGCACGGTGCTGCACACGTCGCGGACGAATCCGAAGCGCATATCGGAATCGAAGCTGCCAACGCACATCTTGCGCAGCCGGCTGGAGAAAATTCCTTTCGACGGAAAATATTATGACTTCACGCCGATTGTCATTGAAAACCTGGAACGGCTGGGGCTGGGTTGTCTGATCGTAATCGGGGGTGACGACACCCTGTCTTTCGCGTCCGTCCTGTCGGCGGCAGGGTTTCCGGTGATTGCGGTGCCGAAGACGATGGATAACGACGTGCAGGGCACGGAGTATTGCGTCGGATTCTCAACGGCCATTACCCGGGCGAAAGAGCTGGTGACGCGGCAGCGAACAACGCTTGGTTCCCACGAACGCATCGGGATTTTCCGGATCTTTGGCCGCGACTCCGGCTTTACGGCTCTTTACACGGCGTACGTCACTTCGGCGCGGTGCCTGATCCCGGAGCACCCGTTTGACCTGGACCGGATTTCGACATTGCTCCTGGAAGACAAACGGAGAAATCCCAGTAATTATTCGCTGGTGGTGGTGTCCGAGGGCGCGGTATGGGAGCACCAGCAGGTGGGCGATTTCGGAGAGATGGATGCGTATGGTCATCGCAAGAAAGTGGATATAGGCCACGCCCTGGCCGAAGAGGTGCGCAAGCGGACGGGCGAAGACACCATGACCAGCGATCTGACTTATGACTTGCGGAGCGGCGAGCCGGACTCCATCGACCAATTGGTGGCCATCACTTTTGCAAACATCGCCCTCGATTTGGTTCGCGACGGGATCGCCGGCCGGATGGTCGCCGTGCAGAACGGATGCTATACACACACGGAACTCCCGGCCGTCTCTCTGGGCCCGCGGAAAGTGGACGTGGCCAGGCTCTACAATGTGGATCGCTACCGGCCCAATTACTCTCACAAACTCGGCGCGCCGCTCCTGTTCGGTGGCGCGTGAGTCACAGCAGCGCGGCAGGCGAGAAGAGACTCGTGGTCATGGCCGATCCGGGAAATATCAGGCGCTCATGGTTCTTTCATAGCGGGCGCCCGCAATGCGTCGTCGGCTGAGTGAGCAGCTCGGTGATTTCCGTTTGCGCCCGCGAGAAAGCCCAGGCGGCAGAAGGCTCTTCCTCGGAGCCGCATGGAAGCACCCCCAGCCGCAGGTGGTATGCCGAAGTTCCTTGGCGTGTCTTTGCTGCGGGCGATAACGGGGAAGCGCCCGGCGACCGAGCGAGTGACGTCGGTCACCACACCTCGTTGTGACCGCCATCACAGACAGTTGAGACGTTGCTGGACAACTGTTGCTCGAAAGAGTTGAGGTATCCGTGCGTGACACCCCCGTAGCATCGGACCCGGCAGCCCCGTCCCAATCCGGTTATGAACGTTCAGCCCATTTTTGGTCACAGGAGGATAGCCATGGAATCCAAGCGTGAGCAACGTGGTCCTCGTCTGGGCGTGGAGGAACTTCGCCTGGCCGCGCAGGAAATGCGCGCCATGGTCATCACGGACATTTTCGCCGCCGGCTCCGGGCATCCGGGCGGCTCACTCTCCATCCTGGATATTGCAGCAGCACTCTATTTGAATGTGCTCAACCAGGACCCAGCCGATCCCTCATGGCCGGGGCGCGACCGCGTGTTCTGGTCGGCGGGCCACAAGGCGCCCGCGCTCTACGTCGCTTTGGGCCGTGCCGGTTACTTTCCCCTGGAGGATACCGTCACGCTGCGGCAATTGGGGTCGCGCTTCGAAGGCCATCCAAACCGGCTGAAGGTGCCCGGCGTGGAGATCTCCAGCGGCTCGCTGGGCCAGGGATTGAGCGTGGCGGTGGGGAGCGCGCTGATAGCCAAGCGCCGCGGGGAAGGGCATCGCGTCTATTGCCTTATGGGAGACGGAGAACAGCAAGAGGGGAGCATCTGGGAAGGGGCCATGGCGGCAGGGCATTACCAGCTCGACAATCTCTGCGGCATCGTGGATCAGAATCGCCTGCAAATCGATGGCTGGGTGAAGGATGTGATGGGGATCGAGCCGATCGGCGCAAGATATGCGACCTTCGGCTGGAACGTGATCGAGATTGACGGTCACAACCTCGATCAGATTCTCCGGGCCTTCGATGCCGCGGCGAAGCAAACAGGGAGTCCCACGGTCATCATCGCGCACACGGTGAAGGGCAAAGGCGTTTCTTTCATGGAGAACCAGGCGAGCTGGCACGGGGTGGCGCCGAATCGCGAGCAGTTTGAAAAGGCCATGGCTGAACTGGAAACGCCTGCTGTTCCGAGGGAGCGCATTGATCGGATGCTGGCCCGCGCCGAGGAAAGTGCCCGGCGAGTCACCGAGGAGACCCGGCGTCAGCTTCCGCTCTCCGGCCGCGACTATTGGTGGAACGCGCGCGACACGATGAAAGTGGCGATGGATCCGACCCGCATGGGGTTTGGGCGCGGCCTGGAAGCCGCCGGCGCAGACCCGCGCGTGTGCACGATTCACGCAGACATTTCCGGGTCCATTCGCATCTCGGATTTCGAAGCGAAGCATCCCGAACGGCAGAACCGGGTGATGAGCGTGGGCATCGCCGAGCAGAACATGATGGGAGTGGCGAGCGGCCTCGCCCGCGAAGGAATGATTCCGGTCACCGGCACCTACGGCGTGTTCGCATCCGGCCGCGCCTGGGATCAACTGCGCACCACCGTCTGCTACAACAATTTGAACGTAAAGATCGCGGGCGCCCATGGCGGCATCTCCGTGGGCCCGGATGGCGCGACGCACCAGTCGCTCGAAGAAATCTCGCTGATGAGCATCCTCCCGAACATGCATCTGGAGGTGCCCTGCGATTCGGTGGAGACGGAAAAGGCGACGCGTTACTGCCTGCTGGAACTGGACGGGCCGGCCTACCTGCGATTTGCGCGGGAAGCGACGCCCCTGGTGACCACGGCGCAGACGCCCTACAGATTCGGCGTCGCGAATGTGATTCGCTACCGCGGGGAGAAGCCGCAATTCATCGAGGCCTTCGAAACCGTGCTGTCAACCGATTACCGCAGCGAAGAAGAAGACGCGGCCATCGTGGCCTGCGGTCCGATGGTGCCGGAAGCGATGCGCGCCGCGTGGCTGTTGAAGGAGGATTACGGGATCGAAACGCGCGTGCTCAACATCCACAGCGTCAAACCACTGGATGGGGCGGCGCTGGTAGCCGCAGCCGCGGCCACCCGGCTCGTGCTGACCGTGGAAGAGCACCAGAAGGGCGGGTTCGGGAACCTGATCGCGGGAGCCATCCTGCGCGAGAGACAGGATTTTACCCATCCACTCTTGCTGGACATGATCGGGGTGGAAGACCGCTTCGGGCTTTCCGGGAAGCCCTGGGAACTGGTGCAGGCCATCGGACTCACGGCGGAACATATCGCGGAGCGCGTGCTGAATCTCTACGCGAGAAAACGGGAGATCAGGCCTTCCCTGTTGAAGCCCGAAGCGATGATGGCTGCGGTGGAATGCAGCTCCTGTCATCGCGCGGTGACCTTCTACGATTTTCTGAGCGAGTTTCCGATGCCCATGGACGAAATCTGCGCAGATTGCGAGAGGGCCTCGCGGGAAGGCTGTGCCGCGTGCCGTTTGGCCTGGATGCGGGAGAACCCGGCCTTTTCGTATCGCTGTCGCGAGTGCCTTGCGGCAACTGTGCCGTGTTAGCTCCGGACGAGGGGCGCGTTCCCTTCGAGACGGGCGATCCCGTCTCACCCAGGATTCTCGCGGCGCCCGACAGGCGCGGCGCAGCTTGCCATTCGCTCTCACCGAGACGATAATCCGCTGACCGTTCCGTGATTTCGAGGCTCTGCGGGCAGGATGCGCGCCGAGT
>Ga0074044_10002164_pt1 | contig 17282 bp, 14 predicted proteins | sample BogForMeECP23OM1_FD_94443 | JGI IMG/M metagenome (GOLD analysis project Ga0074044, IMG submission 94443) | Bog forest soil microbial communities from Calvert Island, British Columbia, Canada - Bog Forest MetaG ECP23OM1 | ecosystem: Environmental > Terrestrial > Soil > Wetlands ...
ATGTTTACTTCATCCGCCGACGGGTAGATCTTCATGAATGTCCGGTAAGGAATCAGAACCCGGCGGTCTTCCTCGTCCGCTCCAAAACCGCCTTTAGGCTTCTCGAGCACACCGATCACCTGGAACGCAGAGCCGTCGATCATTGTGTCTTTTCCGATTGGATCTTCATTGGGGAAAAGCACGGGAGCCACACTCTCTCCAAGGACCACCACCTTTTCCCGATTGATATCATCTCCCTCGCTGATGAACCGCCCTTCTTTTAAGGTGGCATTGGCGTACACCATGCCGAAGGCGGACTGCACGCCCCGGAAGTCAATCGCAGTTACCTGACCCGCTCCCGTACGGATCGCGTGGGTCTGATCCCAGCGCGGTTCCACCCAGGCAGTGGCATTCTTCACCGCCGGCGCGGCCGACTCGATGACTTCCGCGTCCTCCAGTGTCAACGGTTTGCGCAATCGCTCTTCGAGGGGCGGCGGACCATTGCGGCTCTGGTCCCATTTGCTGACAAACGCCGTGTCCGCTCCCACCTGGTTAATCTCCTCTTCCACTTTCCGGTTGAATCCTGTGATCAGCGCTGCGACCAGCATGATCACGCTCACACCCAAAACCACTCCGAAAACCGTCAAAGCACTGCGCATCTTATGAGTGCGCAACGTATCCATCGCCTGCTTCAGATTTTCGCTGTATGCCTGAGGCATATGGTCCTATCCATCCGCTCGCAGCGCTTCAATCGGATCCAGCTTCGCCGCGCGCATTGCCGGAAAAATGCCAAAAAACAATCCCACTGCGGTGGCGAGCAGCAATGACAGGATCACCGCGCTGATCGGCATGTCCATCGGAAAGGAAAAAGCGTTCTTCACAACCAGCACGACCACCACCGCCAAAGAAATTCCAATCAGGCCGCCCACTGCCGCCAACACCGCCGATTCCGTCAGAAATTGCAGCAAAATATGCTGCTTCCTCGCTCCGAGTGAACGCCTCAGCCCGATTTCCCGCGTCCGCTCCGTCACACTCGCCAACATGATGTTCATAATCACGATCCCGCCGACCACGAGGAACACGCTCACTAGCGCCATGGCCACAAACGCCAGGTTCCCCGTCAACTGGTGCCAAAGCGCCATGATCGAATCGCTGCCGAGAATCGCGAAGTTGTCCTCGCCGTTGTACGGAATATGCCTCCAGGCCCGGAACAGCATCCGCGCTTCCTCTTCTGCGGATTGCATGGACTCCGCATTCGGGGCTTGCACAAAAATTGCCATCGAATCGCTCGCCGTGTGCCATCCCTTCATGTAGGTTTCCAGTGGCAGCAAGATGTAGTTATCTTTCGATCTTCCGAGAGCGGTACCGATTCGCCCGCCCACACCGACTACCTCGTAGATATGCGTCCCCGCGCGCACCGTTTTCCCAATCGGATCCACATTGGGGAAAAACTTGTCCGCCAGGTCCGCTCCGATGAAGGCCACCTCGGATCGGTGCTCTTCATCGGCCGGAGTAAGAAAACGCCCCTGTGCAATCGTTAGATTCTCGATTTCCGCGTAATTCGAACTGACCCCAACGACCTGGGTGTTTTCCAATATCGCATCCCCGCTGCGTGTCTGCAGATTCTGCCGGTCGTATCCAGACACTTGTTTTGCCAGTTGTGAATTTTCGCGGTAGCGTTCGAACTCTTCGATTGTAATCAGTGGCCTCTTCTGTGCCCGTACGAACGCATCCTGGCTGGTAAGGATCCCAAAACGGTCGATCACAAACACGTTCGCGCCGAGGTCGGCCACTTTGTCGGCAATGTATTTGTTCAGGCCGGCGATCACGCTCATCACAGACACCAACGTGGCCACCGCCAGAATCACCCCCAACAGGGTCAGAAAGCTCCTCAACTTGTGCGCGCGCAACGAGTCCATCGCCAGTTTCAGCGTCTCGGCAAAGGTCACCCAGGCACTCCGGATTCGCCGGCTCTTTAAAGCGGATTCCGCCGCTTCGCGCGTCACTCCGGACGCACCCGCCAGATTTTCAATTGGGGTAGCTCCCAAGTTTGTTCCACCACAAGGCAATGACTTTGTTGAGACAATACACCTATTTTTTAACTTGGCAAGATGACACGAAGAGGGTTTTGCATTCCTCTATGGGCGTGTGTACTCTCAAAACGCAGGTGACTCGCCTCGAACCGGTCTGTTCCTCGTGGAACAGCGTGTTTGCACTTGCTTTCGTTGGACGAATGCCTTTATTTTCTATGAGTTATCTAACCGTGTTCGGTTCACGCTGGCGTTTCGGTTGGCTCCTCGGCGCTGCCTACCTTTTCGTTTCTCTAACATCGTTTGCTCCCCTGCTTTTCCCTCAGGATCCTCCCCCTGCCACGGCTCCCCCCGATTATTTTGCACCTGTCATTGCAAATCAAAAAACCAACGAACTCTTCCTGGACGAATACGAACGGACCGAGCGCATCGAAAAACGCAGAACAGCCAGCGATCCGAACCCTTGGAATACTACGGTCATTCGGATGATCCCCGCAGGTCCCGGCATGGGCAAGCTTGTCCTCTCCGTCGACGGCAAGCCCTCAGATCCCGCCGTATACCGAAGCGAGCTAGAAAAGTTCGAACAATATCTCCTTTGGGCCGGACAAGACGGCCCGGCGCAAAAGGATGCTTATGCCAAAGCAGAGCATAAGCGCAAAGAGCGCTTCGAATTGATCGAAGCAACGCATCAGGCCTTTCTCTTCACGCTCGAAGGCAAGGAACTCCGCGGTGACCGCACCCTACTTCGGTACTCCATGGTGCCAAACCCTAGTTACCACGCCACCACGCGCAATACGATTCTGTTCGGCAAGGTCCGCGGCACCCTCTGGGTCGATGCGCAGTCTTCCGAGTTGGCGAAGGTGGAAGGCAGCGTCATAGAGGATTTCACCTTCGCGCTCTTTCTTGCCAAGGTCTACAAGGGAAGCCATTTCATGCAGGAACGGTACGAGATCGCTCCCGGCGTTTGGGAACCCACCTTCGAGCAATATGATTTTGACGGGCGCAAATTCATGGTCCCCTTCTCCATCCACGAGCGCACCTTCTACACCGACTATAAACACGTGGGACCGCCCAAACAGGCGGCGGATGTCATCCATGCTGAATTGAGCAAACTCGCAGCGGACCCTCCCCCAGACAGAAACAAATTGCGCTAAACTGGGTTTAGAGTACTAGAACTACCCCAGCCGGTCCGGAGGCTTTCCATGTTTGGTCGGCTACTTTCTTCCCTTTTTCTGTTCGCCGTCGTCGCGTCCTCAGCCCTGGCCCAATCCCCAGATAATGCGCCAGCCCAGAGTTCTGCTCCGCCTCCAGACGCTGCTCGAGCCGGCTCCCCGACCAACCCGCCTGCTCCGAAGAAAGTCTGGACCAATGAGGACATGGCCAACGTCAAGGGTGGAGTTTCTGTCGTAGGTGACAAGCGCAACCAGAACTACCACCTGACACCGGCGCAAACCGCCGACCCGGCCACCGTCAACCGTATCAAAAAGAATCTTCAGAAACTGCAAGGCCAACTCGACGACGTCAACGCCAAACTGGTTTCATACAAACAGTTCGAGGACGGTGAGCCGGTCTCGACGGGAGCGCGTGACACTTCGATGGGTTACAGCCGTACCCCCGTCAATCAGCAAATGATCCAGCTGCAAAACAAAAAAAAGGATTTGACCAGCCAGATCGATGATCTGTGGGACGAGGCCCGCAAAAAGGGCATCGATCCGGGCCAGTTGCGCTAAGCAAGCTACGCCCAAAGGAAACAATCATGAAATCCCTCGCTGCTGCACTTGGTTCCTTCCTGCTTTTCGTCGCTCTTCCTTCGCACGCGCAATCGCCGGATACTGGCAGCCAGCCTCCGAGCACTGCGAAACCAGCCGACCCGCCCGTAAGCACCCCGGCCGCACCATCGGCCGATAAGAAGAAGCCCAAGAAAGTTTGGACCGACGACAACATCGGCTCCGCAAAAGGGAATGTTTCCGTCGTTGGCGACGCCAATTCCTCCTCGCAAAACAGTGCAGAGAAGCGGCCAGCTGCCTCGGGCGCAGCCGGGGAGGCGCACCAAAGCCAAATCCAGCATTATCGCGACCAGATTCAGCAATACCGGGATCAGATTGACGCTATCGACAAGCGCATCGACCAGCTCAAGAATTTCAAAGCCGAAAACTCCTCGCCTTCGGGTGGCATCAACATGAATCAGGGCTACAACATGGTTCCCGTCGAGGATCAGGTAAAACAACTCGAAGACAAAAAGAAGCAGCTGCAATCCAAAATCGACGACACGGAAGTCGAAGCCCGCAAAAACGGCATCGACCCTGGCGATCTCCGCTAGCCACCCAAGTGCGGGAACCCGAGCTTGGCAACTGCCGCCGGCACGATCGGAACCGCTCGTCCCCCCTCCAACCACCCGTCAACCTCTTCGCCACAATATTTCTAAGCTCGGTCCCAACATTCCTCTGTCATTCCCAGCGCACAAGAGTACAATCCGCGCATCAAGGCTGTGGTGGCCTTACGGTTTGTGCGGAGGTGGTCGATGGGTCGGATCGACTTCTTCTTGGGTGTGTTCCTGCTCGTTTTTGTTTTCCCTGCTCGTGCCCCAGGATTCCTGCTTTCTTCTGTCTTGGAAATGAACACGTTTGCGTTGACCGGGTCGGTGCTCTCCGATGCCAACAATGAAAGGATTCCCAGCGCCAATCTAGTCCTTTGCGACGACGGCGGAAATCGTCTCCAGGAAATTCTCTCGACCGATTCGGGCGAGTTCTCGTTCGAGGGACTCCGCCCCGGCCATTACATCCTCCGCGTCAGTGCTCTTGGTTTTCAGCCGGCGGAATTGCACATGGACTTGAGTTTCGTCTCAGAACGTGGCCTGACGGTCTCCCTTAAGCCCAACCATCCTGCGGCTTTTGCACATCCCGGCGGCGAAACCATTTCTGCCCACGAACTGGCCATTCCGCAAGCGGCTCGCGATTTGCTCTCTTCCGGAAAGAAAAAACTCTACACGGACAAGAATCCCCAGGCTGCCCTGCGCGAGTTCCAATCCGCAGCCGCGCAATCGCCGGATTATTTCGAAGCCTTCTATCAAACCGGCATGGCTTATCTCGCGTTACAGAACTCCGCCGATGCCGAAAAGCAATTTCGCAAATCCGTCGAACTCAGTCAGAAAAAATATGGGGACGCCGACATCGCCCTCGGCACACTTCTTCTCCATCGCAACGACATCAACGAAGGCGAAGCCCTTCTGCGCCAGGGACTGTCGTCTAATCCGCTATCCTGGCCCGGCCAATTCGAATTGGGGGAATTGGAACTCTCGCGGGGCCACCTGGAACCCGCTCTCACCGCCGCCGAAACCGCTGCGCAGCTGGCGCCGCAACAAGCAGTGGTATACCGCTTGCTCGCTATTATCTATCTGCGACAGAAAAATTATCCGGACCTGCTCTCTGCCCTGAACTCCTACATTCAGTTGGATCCGGGCAGCGCGGCGGGCAAACGCGCACAAGAACTCCGCTTGCAAGCCGAAAAAGAACTCAGCAATTCGCCGCAAGCGGAAGTGGCCATCAAATAAAAGTGCACAGCGGAAACTCAGTGCATACGGCTGTAGGGGTCGGTTTGCTCGGCTGCGTCATACACGTATTGCACGTTCACAGGGTGATTTCCCTTGCTATCGGTCACGCGCACCGTCTCGATCAGCTGCTTCCCGTCCGAGGATAGCTCAAACGTCCGGCTCACCTTCCCGCCGTGCGCGGCTTTTTCGTCCGTTACCAATTTCTTGTCGTCCCAGCGCGCAGCCACCTGCTTGTTATCCGGGTCTTTGTCTTTTTCCAATTTGCGTCCATCGGTAAAAAAGGAAGTCCGATGCTCGCGGTCGTCCGCCAGCTGTACTTCCGGATCGTTTTCAAACTTCTGGGACAGTTTCATTTCCCGCGGTGGGTTCGCGAGGTCACCCATGCTGTCTGAAATGTCTCCGCCCTGCGGATGCGGCCCGCCATTCCCGCCGCCTCCCATTCCTGGCCACCCGCCTCCCATGCGCGGCCCGCCATACCCTCCGCCATTATTGCCCCGGTTCGAATTGTCCCCCTGACGCGACTGTGACAGCTTCGCTCGCCCATCATCGCTCTCATCCTTATTGAACTTCCAATAACCCAAGATGTTTTTCCGTGGTTGTACTTCCGGCTTCTTTGGTGGAGGCGGTGGAGCGGGCGCGTTCGGATCAGCCGGTGGCGGCGTCAGCGGCCCGGGCGGCGCTTGCGCGCATAGCAAACCGCAGGCAAGCAGGCATATTCCGCTCAACACCGAAATCCTATGCAATAGCTTCATGGTTGCACTCCCTCCGGCTCCAACCCTCGCCATCGGCCCTCTAGGGCATTCCCGCGCTCCTCGGCGAAAGTTCCCGAACCGCTAACCAACAGGTGTTCCTTCTCCCTGAGATTCTCCCTGCGCAGCAAAAGGCTGCTTCGGCCCTATCGGCATTCTGAGTTTGCGCAAGAAGGCGCTTTCTTCGTCGCAGTCTAAACCAGCAAACCATCCAGGTCTCTGGCCCTCTCGAGCAGCCGCAACGCTCCTAACTCGCGAAATTTCCTGGCCCGCTCCCGGTAATCGGGCTCGGTCTTCGCAACAATGGCCATAAAAGGCACGCGCGCGGCCTCCGCCGCCAGCGCATCATCAATATTGTCACCCAGGTATAAAGCTGACTTCGGATTCCTTCCGGCAAGAATAATCCTCAATCCCTCCGGATTCGGTTTTTTCTTTGCGTCATCCATCGTAATAATTGTGCGAAACGCGCGCACGGCCGGCCATTTGTCGAACGTCCAGGTAAATTCTTGTCGGGTCCTGCCGGTAAACAGGTTCAGTTCCCGCCGATTCGACCAGCGCTCGATCAACTTCGGTGTCACCAGCAGCTTCTCTTTTGCCACATTCCCAGGTTTCCCATCTTTCCCCCAATAAAATGGCGAAAATGCAATGCGCGCCTGTTCATATGTCGTCGGCACGCCAAGGGACGTCGCCCAGCGCGATACCATCATCCAGTCATCGTTGTTCCCTGGCAGGCGCTTCCATTTGTGAAAATCCGCCCAGGTCGCCTTTTTCCCGGTCAAGTGCTGTATCGTTTGCAGGCCCGATCGCCAGTAGGTCTCGCGCACATCGACCAGCACGCCATCCACATCAAAGATCAGAATCTTAGGATCCAGCTTCCCCCCGCCATCACCCTTCCTCACCTTTTTCGCCACGTTCTCAGATCCCCTTTCCTCTCCTTCCAGTGTAACTGTTTCAAGCCAAATCGCGGCTCGGCAAGACTCGTCAGACAATTCTGGATGGGTCGAGCTGCGCGTGATATTTGTTGTTTATGATCGATAAAGCACTGCGCCAGGAACTTCTCTCCCTGCAAGCAGAAGATCACCGCGTCCGCGAAGAATTATTGGCCGAGAACCTGCTCGCCGGGCCTTACCAGCCGCGCATGGAAACCGTGCATCGCAAGAATGCGGCACGTCTTCGCGAACTCATTGAGAAGCACGGTTGGCCTTCCGCGGATATCGCCGGACTTGATGGAGCTGAAGCGGCTTGGATCATCGCGCAACACTCCGTTGGTGAGCCGGAGTTCATGAAGCAAGCCTTGTCCCTGACTCGCGCCAGCTTTCAACTGGGAAAAATTCCTGCCTGGCACGCTGCCTATCTCGAAGACCGCATCGCTCTCGTGGAAGGGCGGCCTCAACGCTTCGGCACACAATCGATCGACGATCCTCGCGACGGCATCCCCCGCCCGTGGAAGCTAGCCGATCCTGAACGCGTCGATGCGTTGCGCGACTCAGTGGGACTCAAACCCCTACCGCCCATCCCGCCGCCCGGTCCGGATCTAGCGATAGAACAGCGTCGTGAAAATGAGGCCACGCAGAAGTGGTGGTTGGATTGGCTGGCTTCGCGCGGCTGGCGCGCTCGCTCAAAATAGTCTTTCGTAAGCGCCTACGGTGCCACTTGTTCCGAACTCATCTGCACGCCCGACTGCGTGTAATGAAACTGAATCTTCCAATCGCTCGGCACACTCTTCCCTTCCGTTTCCGGCGGCGTGAACACCCACTGCCGTGCCGCTTTCAGCGAAAGATCAGCAAAATAGCGGCTGGGCCCGGCGCTATCGAGGGTGGCAATCGAAACATTCCCCGCCGCGTCCACATGGACCTTCACTCCCACGCGCACGGTGCCGTGAATCGATGCGAGCGCTTTCGCCGAAGCTTCAGGCGTGGCCTGGTCCAGAACTTCTCCCTTGCCGGCGGAAATGCTCGAGGCCTTCGGTGCAACAGCAGGGGCCGAATCTTTGCTCGGTATCGCAGCAGGCGCAGGAGTCGCTGGCGGTGTTCGCACAGGACTTATGGTCGGTGTCTCTGCAACAGGTTTTGCCGGAGGCAACTCTGCCGGAGCCGCTGGCGGTGCGTTGCCCACAGTCGCTTTCGGGTCAGGTGCAGCCACCGGATGCGTCGTGCTTGGGGCGGCCGATCGAGCCGCACTGCTCGTCGGGTTGCTAGCTTGAGGGGTGGTACGGTGCCGCAACACAAACGGAATCAGGATTAACGCAACTACAAACAAGATTCCTGCAAACAGAGGAATCACATAATTGGGTAGCACCAGCGTATCGCGCCCGACCGGTGCCATTTCTCGCGCGGGGCCACGCGAGACTTCCGGACGCACCCTCTCGACCGGTGCCTGTTTCGCCAGCGGGATCGCCGGCTCAGTCGACAACGGTACTTGTGTGGCTGGTCTCACGGGCGGCGCTGCGGCCGCAATCACCGCAGCCATCGTCGAGGACGACGTCGACGCAACCGCCGTTCGTGCGCTCGCTCCCGCGCCTGCCGCCACAGACCGGGCCGGAGCGGCGACGGGATTCAACTGTTCTGCAATTCTCGCGCTCGTCCAACGCAATCTAGGCTCGCGCCTCAGCGCATGCTTCGAAATTTCCAGGTATGGCTCGCGCACTGCCGCTGGGATGATGGGATCGGCTTGCTCATTAAACGGCAACACCGCGTGCTGTTGCGTGACCGCTTCTACCAACGCCACTCCCAGCGACCAGACGTCCGCCGCCGGAGTGCAGGCTGACGTCGGCAGTTCGGGCGCATCATAAGCGCTACGCTCCCGGCGCATCTCGCGAACCTCTCCCCCTGGAAAAATCGTGTCGCTCGAAAGTTTCAGCAACTCCGCATTCGCCAGAATATTCGAGGGCTTGATATGCCCGTGCACCAGGTTCTTTCCGTGCAGATACACCAGCACGTCCACGACGCTGTTCAGTACTTGGCTCGTCTCGTCCGCCATCAGCGCCCGGTGTGGTAGCACCTGCGAAAGATTTTCTTCCGCGTATTCCATGGCCACATACAGAAGACTCATTTCTTCAATCTGGCAAAGCCCGGCGCCATAAATCTGAATCAGGTTGGGATGGCTCAGATTCGACGCTTCTTTCCAGGCCGAGATTTGCTCGTCTTTGTTGCCGAACTCCGCGGAAATGAATTTGACCGCGGCCTGACGCGGCCCCGGATCGTGGAACTCCGCCAGGAACACCACGCTGTGATCCGTGCTGCCCAGGAATTGCTGCAGTTGGTATTTGTGATCGACGACTTGGCCTTCCCATTTTTTCCAGACGTCACTGCTCATGCTGCACCTCGCGCATCAATTTACGGGCCATGTGGGATCAAAACACCCTTCGCCGGGCGTATTTCCACCCTCTTCACATTCCGGGCGTCTCGAGGCTGGTCGTTCCGGGCGGGACTTCAGGCGCCGGGGGCTGGGCGCTTGTCGTCTTCATTCTCCCACGAATCGCCCAGGAGAAAAGCATTTTGATGTTAATCGTTTAGCGGCTTGAAGTACTATCCCGTCCAGTCCCTCGGGCAGGCAACCCCTGGCCCGGTTCCGGAGTCTGACCTTCATCGGCAAAACGCGTGGTCCTCGATTCGACGGATTGCGTTTGCAGAAAAACAATCAGGAGAAATCCGTGTCGTACCTATCGAATCTCCGTGTGGCCGCTTTCGGGCTGGCCTGCCTGTTGGCCACAGCTTCCATGCACGCTCAGGGCGCCCCGGCCGCGCCAGGCCCCGCCGGCAAAATTGGCGTTATCAATATCCAGCAGGCCATCAGCGCCACCGCCGAAGGCAAACAAGCCGCCGTCGAGCTCGAGACGAAGTTCGCTTCCCGCGAGCAGGAATTGGACTCCCTCAACAAACAGGTCAGCGATATCCGCCAGCGCCTAAGCGGCGGAGCCAGTCTCACCGATGAGGAACGGCAGCGTTTGAACGCTCAGGGGACGCGTTTGGGCCAACGTCTGGAACGCAAGAACAACGAATTTCAGGAAGATCTGAACGCCGCGCAAGTGGAACGCGTCAACGAAATTGGCCACAAGATGGTCGCGGTCATTACCCGTTACGCGACCGACGGTGGCTTTACGGCAATCCTCGATTCTTCGGCTCAGAACTCTCCTGTACTGTTCGCTGCGAAAAACGCGGACGTCACGCAGGACGTCGTTCGCCTCTACGATCAGGCCAATCCCGCCAAACTGGCTTCCTCCCCGGCAACGTCAAAGCCGGCCGCACCTCCGTCTCCCAAACCGCAGTGAGCATTTCCATTGCTCATTCGCAAACTGCTGCAACGTTAATTTTGCAGCCGAACTTCGGCCAGCCTATAATCCCGTAGCCCATGCCCATCACTTCCGGCACAAAAATTGGCCCTTATGAAGTAGCCTCACTCCTTGGCGTCGGCGGCATGGGGGAAGTCTATCGCTCCCGCGACTCCAAACTCGGCCGGGAAGTCGCTCTAAAAGTTCTTCCCGCCACCGTCGCTGCCGATCCCGACCGCCTGGCCCGTTTCGGCCGCGAAGCCAAACTCCTCGCCTCCTTGAATCATCCGAACATCGCCGCCATCTACGGCCTCGAGGATTCCGGTTCGGCCCATGCGCTGGTGATGGAACTAGTGGAAGGCCCAACTCTCGCCGATCGCATCACGTCAGGTGCTATGCCTTCTGATGAAGTCCTGCCGATCGCCAAGCAAATCTGCGAAGCCCTCGAATACGCGCACGAACGCGGCATCGTTCATCGCGACCTCAAACCCGCAAACATCAAGGTCACTCCGGAAGGCACGGTCAAGGTCCTCGACTTCGGCCTCGCGAAGGCCCTCGAGAACGAAGGCACTCCCGCCGACATTGCCAGTTCCCCTACGATGAGCCGGCTGGCCACCCAAGCGGGCATGATCCTCGGCACCGCTGCCTACATGTCTCCCGAACAAGCGCGCGGCAAATCGGCCGATCGCCGCTCGGATATCTGGGCATTCGGCTGCGTTCTCTACGAAATGCTTACGGGCAAGATGGCCTTCCGCGGCGAAACAGTCTCAGACACCCTCGCCGCAATCCTCAAGGATCATCCCGATTGGGACCAACTCCCCTCCACAATCTCGGCCAGAGTTCGCGTCCTCGTCGAGCGCTGCTTGCAGAAAGATCCTCGCCAGCGCCTGCAAGCCATTGGCGACGCGCGCATCGCCATGGATGAAGTTCTCTCGGGCGCCCCCGAACCGGGTCCCGTGGTTCAAACCGTTGCCAACGTACCCAAAGCTCCGGCTTGGCGTCGCTATCTTCCCTGGGGAGTTGCCGCTGCGTTCGCCTTGGCGTTGCTGATCGCGCTCATCTCTCTCCAGCAGGCAATGCGCCCCTCGCAGAATCGACCGGTGCTCCTCAGCCTTCCCCTTCCACCGGATCAAAAACTCAACACCGCGAATGGTCCGGCCTTTGCTCTTTCCCCGGACGGGTCGCGTTTGGCCTATGTTACCGAGGGATCGGGTTCTGACGGTGTAAACCATCTCTTTCTTCGCGACATGGAGAAGAAAGACGCCGTGGTCCTTGAGGGTGCGGGAAATGCCTCCTCTCCTTTCTTCTCTCAGGATGGGCAATGGATTGGCTTCTTTGCCGACGGCAAACTCAAAAAAATCTCCATCCGCGGTGGAGCCCCGGTCAGTTTGTGCGATGTTGCCGCTTATCGCGGCGGAGCCTGGGGCGACGACGATACCATTGTTTTCACCACGCAATACACCGCCGCACTGTTTCGCATCCCTGCCGCCGGAGGCACGGTACAGCCCGCCACCCACCTGAATGCCAATCGCGGCGAAACCACTCACCGCTGGCCTCAGTTTCTCCCCGGTGGCAAAGCGGTGCTCTTTACCGCATCCTCAAACAACAATTACTACGGCACCGCTAGCGTGGAAGCCGCCCCACTCGATACGGGAGAGCCCAAAGTTCTCGTAGAAAACGCGTATTTCGCTCGCTATCTTCCCGGCGGCTATCTCGCTTACGTTTCCGAGGACACCCTGTTTGTCGCTCCGTTCGACGTGCAAGCCCTGAAAGTGACCGGAACCGCCATTCCCGTTCTGACCGGCATCGATGCCGACCTCTCCAATGCGGGAGCCCAGTTCTCCATCGCCGACAACGGCACGGCGATTTACTCCGCCGGCGGCGCCTCCCTACAAAGCTTGAATCTTGTTCTTCTAGACCGCAAGCACAACGCTACCGTTCTCCTGAAGGACGCCGGGGACAACTCCTCGCCGCGCTTCTCTCCGGATGGAAAAAAGATCGCCTTTGAAAAAGGCGCTGGTGGCGTTTGGGTATTCGACGTCGACCGCGGGACGACCAGCGCGGTTACTTCTGTGGCCGCCGCAAACTATCCTATTTGGACTCCTGACGGCCAACGCATCGCGTATTCTTACGTTCTTTCTGGTACCGGAAAACCTCAGGGACAGCGTATTTTCTGGAAACGCGCGGACGGGACTGGCAAGGAAGAGCCCTTGATCCCAGAGGACACGCAAAATTCGTACACTTCTTCCTGGACCCCCGACGGCAAAACGCTAATCTACCTGCGTAGCAACGAAAAAAATCACTCCTGTTGCGACATCTGGACGATGAGCTTGGATCAAAACGGAAAACCTCAGGAGCCGCGGTCGTTCTTGGAGGTAACGACGGACAGAACCTTTGGCACTCGAATGCCGGAGATCTCTACGGACGGTCATTGGTTGGCTTACGCCTCGGCCGAATCTGGAGTTCCCCAGATTTATGTGGTTCCTTTTCCAAGTGGCGCTGGGAAATGGCAGATCTCTGCGCAAGGGGGGGTTGAGCCGCATTGGTCCAAAAATGGGCACGAGCTTTTCTACTCAAGAATGGACACACTTATGGTTGTGCCGTATACCGCCGACAAAAACGAGTTTCATGCGGGAACTCCGCAGGAAGTTCCACAGAACAAAATCGAAATGCGCGCCCCTTACACTTCCTACGACGTCGCTCCCGATGGCCAGCACTTTGTAGCTTTCCAGTTTCCCGGAGACCACACGGCAGCCTCCCCGGAGCCCACCGTGGTAATCAACTGGCTTGACGAAGTTCGCCGCCTGGTCGCCTCTGGCCAAGCCGGCGCTGCCAAGTAAAGAAGATTGCGCCGCTCCGGCGTTCCACTCTGCAAAGCAATCACCTTCGTCCGAATAGAAATGAAATTCCGGCACTGAACCGGAAATTATTCTGCCGGTTGTTCAAACCGTCTGGAATCTTTGTCAGGAAGTATTCTGCTTGCACGGGGCGGATCGAAACGTGTTCGGATACTCTCACGTCTACACCTCCGCCAGCGGTCATGGCGAACTGGTTCTGCCATCCGAAGTACTTGATTCCGGAGCTCGTGGCCACGCCCCCAAAAAGGATCTGGCCAAACGGGGTAATCTTTCTCGTCCGCAGATTTACCCTCGGCCCAAACAGATAAGGAATCGCTGCGCCAGCTGTCCTGCTGTTTGTGGCCCAGACTCCGCTGAGGTCTCCAAGAACACTGAGCCAGTTGTTCCGGTTAAACACCAACTGGCCAGCACCACCGTTTCCATTAAACGTCTGCGCCGGCGGTTGACTGCTAACATTGGAATTTATGTTGAAACGCACGTAGTCATAACCGCCGTAGAGCTCAAACTTCGAAACCTCCTGCGCCCGTACCCGCGGCGCTAGAAGCATTGCCGCAAATAGCAGCACCACTGTAAATATATTTTTCATTGCAAGCACACCCCGTCGTCATCGGATTTTCCCCTTGGTGAGCTTGTGCTCCGGACCCGCTACCCGGCTTGTAGGAAGCGGCTGCACGGTTTTTCGTTGCTTTGCGACCTGCTGCTGGCGAGTGCCCCTTTCGCCTTGCTACACTTGCCCCATCACGAGAACGCGCGCTCCGAAGGATTGCTGCATGCCCTCATTCGCCGGTGTCGACTTCATCGATTTTGATTCCCAACTCAACGACGAAGAAAAACTTGTTCGCCAGACCGCACGCCAGTTCGTCGACAACGAAGTTCTCCCGATCATCGAGAAACACAATCGCGAAGGCACGTTTCCCATGCACCTGGTTCCGCAAATCGGCGAACTCGGTTTTTTCGGCGCCAATCTCGAGGGCTACGGCTGCGCCGGAATGCCCAGCGTGGCCTACGGCCTGATGACCCAGGAGCTCGAGCGCGGCGATTCCGGCCTGCGCAGCTTCGTCTCCGTGCAAGGCGCCCTGGTGATGTACCCGATTTACAGTTTTGGCAGCGAGGCACAGAAGGACAGATGGCTCCCTCGCCTGCGTGCCGGTGAAGCTATCGGCTGCTTCGGCCTCACCGAACCGCAGTTTGGCTCGAATCCCGGGGGCATGCTCACCCGCGCTGTGAAAACGGGAAACAGCTACGTCCTCAACGGCGAAAAAATGTGGATCACCAACGGTTCGCTCGCGAACGTCGCCGTCGTCTGGGCCAAGTGTGAAGACGAAAAAGTTCGCGGCTTCCTCATCGAAAAAGGCACGCCCGGCTTTAAAGCCTGGGACGTCCACGGCAAATGGTCTCTCCGCGCTTCTGTCACGTCGGGCCTGGCCTTCACCGATTGTCAGATTCCCGAAGAAAATCTCCTTCCTGGTGTCACGGGGCTCCGCGGACCCCTGAGCTGCCTCAATCAAGCCCGCTACGGAATCGGCTGGGGCGCTATCGGCGCGGCCATGGCCTGCTACGACACCGCGCTGCAATATGCCAAAACACGGAAGCAGTTCGCCAACAAGCCAATCGCTTCTCACCAACTCGTCCAGGAAAAACTCGCCTGGATGATCACAGAAATCGTAAAAGCGCAGCTCCTCGCCCTGCACATCGGCCGCCTGAAAGACCAGGGCAAAGCCGATCCCAGCCACATCTCTATGCTGAAAATGAATAACGTTTCCGTCGCTCTCGAAACCGCGCGTAAGTCCCGGGATATCCTCGGCGCCAACGGCATCGTCGACGACTACTGCGTCATGCGCCACATGAATAATCTCGAAAGTGTCTACACCTACGAAGGGACCAACGACATCCACAAGCTCGTCATCGGCGAAAAAATCACTGGCATCTCTGCTTTTCTGTGAGGAATAGGAAGATCTGCCCAATGGTCCACCGCATTCTGGCCGCCCTCTCGCTTGTTCTCCTGTCGTTCAACTCCCTCGCCGCGCAAACCAAGCCGGCGGAACCCCGTCAAATCAAAATCCGCGCGATCACCGCCTTCGTTCGACTGGATCGCTCCAGCTATCAGATCCAGCTCGACGAGGCCGTCAAATTCCTCAGAATCGCCCAAACCACTTTCGAATCCCGCGACTTCACCGTGCAAACCCTGCGCATCGCCACGCAGCCTTTCCCGGAATACACCGAGGGTTTATCGCACGATCAAGCCCTCCAATTTTTTAAGAATCTAGACGGCATCGCTCAGTCGGAAAATGTCCTCATCTCGATCGGCCACGCATATGTGGAAGGCACCGATGGCGACGCACAAGCTGACCTCCTCGCCGATATTCTGAAAAACACGAAATCGCTCTTTGCATCGCTCTCCGTCACCACTCCCGGTGGCGTCAACTGGCCCGCCGTTCGCGCCGCCGCCAGAGTCATGAAAAAACTTTCCGAAGGCACCGACCACGGCGAAGGCAATTTTCGTTTTGCCGCGATCGCCAGCGTTGAACAGCCCACGCCGTTTTTTCCTGCCGCCTATCTGTCCGGCTTCGGCCACCAGTTCGCCGTTGGTCTCGAATCCACCAACGAAGTCTCCGCCGCGGTTCGCGATGTTCCCGATTTGCCCACCGCCAAACGCCGTTTGATCGATCTCTTCTTCCAGCTCAGTTCCAGTGTGGAATCTGTCGCTCTGAGGATCGACAGCGAACGTGGTTGGTCTTATCTCGGCCTCGACCTTTCCCCTGCACCGTCCCTAGACGCTTCCATCGTCCCCGCCATCGAAAGCATTTCCCACCAGCCGCTCGGCTCGAACGGCACGCTCTCCGCGGTTGGCGTCATCACCTCTGCCATGAAAGAAATCGGACTCCGCAAAACCGGTTTCTCCGGCATCATGCTCCCGGTTCTCGAAGACCCCATCCTCGCGGAACGGTGGAACTCCGGTGCCATCTCCCTCGATTCTCTTTTGAGCTACTCCTCCGTCTGCGGAACCGGACTGGACACTGTGCCTCTTCCCGGAACCGCCACCGTCGAGCAACTCACCCGCATCATCGGTGATGTCGCCACCCTTTCCGTCAAATGGAACAAACCCTTGACCGCTCGCCTTCTTCCCGTCGCCGGAAAAGTTGCCGGCCAGCAAACCGATTTCTCAGAGCGTCACGTTCTGAACGCAACCATCCAACCCATCTCAGGCTCCGAGACCCATTGAAGGCTTTCGCTCCCTACGAAACCAGCGCGGCCCCGGTCCTCGACTATAAGTACAGCTTTGCCCTAACATAAGCGTCACCGGAGAGTGCCCTCATGGAAGAACGTCTCAGTCTGGAATTTCTGCGCGTAGTCGAAAACGCCGCGATCGCCTCTGCTCGCACCATGGGATTTGGCAACCGCCACAAAGCCGATGAAGTCGCCGTCGAAGCCATGCGCAGAACCATGGACCAGGTCGAGATGGACGGCACCATCGTCATCGGCGAAGGTGAGCGCGACGAAGCACCCATGCTTTACATCGGTGAAAAAGTCGGCCTGGCCACGCACGCTCCGAAAGCCCTCTTTCCCCAGGTAGACATCGCCGTCGATCCTCTCGAAGGCACCAACCTTTGCGCCACAGGCGCACCCAATTCCATCACGGTACTCGCCGCCAGTGAGCGGGGCGGCCTGTTGCACGCGCCGGATATCTACATGGAAAAGATCGTCGTCGGTCCATCCTGCAAAGGCGCTGTGGAGCTTGACGCTGCTGTCGCGGACAACTTGAAATCTGTGGCCAAACGCCTGGAACGCGGTGTGGAAGACCTCGTCGTAATGGTCCTCGATCGCCCGCGCCACGAGCAGCTCATC
>Ga0074044_10002166_pt1 | contig 17270 bp, 21 predicted proteins | sample BogForMeECP23OM1_FD_94443 | JGI IMG/M metagenome (GOLD analysis project Ga0074044, IMG submission 94443) | Bog forest soil microbial communities from Calvert Island, British Columbia, Canada - Bog Forest MetaG ECP23OM1 | ecosystem: Environmental > Terrestrial > Soil > Wetlands ...
ATTCAATGTTTAAATGGAATGGTGTTTATTTTCTAATAAATTCTCCACGCAGCTACCGATAGAAGGTTATTGATTGCCGAGAAAAGGCCCCACTGAACAGGACGTCTTACGAATAGTGATGGAACTCGGGGATATGGGGATCCTCCAGTCCGAGTTATGGAAGAAGCTCACCGCCGATAGCCGTGAAGGTTCCAGAGCGATCCTGCGGCTGGAAAAGAAAGGGCTGATCGCCCGTAAGAAAGAGCTTCATGAGGGACGATGGACCTACAGAGTATTCGCTAAGCGACGCTACTCAACCATTGATTCTATTGTCGACATTCCCTGCGCATTCTGCGACCTATACGGGGCCTGTCCACAATCTTGGATTATGAATCCGAACAAATGCGACAACCTCACGAAATGGCTGGAAACCATCGCGGCTCCCGCAAAAGCGGTACCTAAAAGTGCCAAATGAATGGCTGAGACGGCGGAAGAAAGACCATTTCCACCGTTTAGCGAAAGAGAGAGGCTACCGAAGCAGAGCTGCTTTCAAGCTTCAACAGATGATGAAACAGTACCACTTCATCCAACGCGGCGACCTAGTACTCGACCTAGGAGCAGCCCCAGGCGGCTGGCTTCAAGCCGCTCGACAGATATTAGGCCCACAAGGATTCGTGTTAGGCGTAGACAAAGAACCCATCAAACCATTCCCGTACCGGAACGTTGGTACAATCGTTGCCGATATCCTACAAGAGGACGCGACGGTCGCCCTGATCCAATTGGAGACTTACAGAAAAATCGACGTAGTCCTCTCTGATCTGGCTCCCAACGTTTCAGGCGTATGGGAAGTCGACCACGCACGTCAAATTGATCTAGCCAGACACGCGCTATCGATCGCACGTAAAGTCATGCGGCCATCGGGTAACGTCCTGGTGAAGGTGTTTCAAGGATCGGATCTACAAGAGTTCCGAAAAGAGATGCGAGCAGAATTCCAAGCACTCCGCATCGTAAAACCGCCAGCCAGCAGATCTGAAAGCGCTGAACTATACTTCTTGGGATTAGGATACATTAAGCCACAAGAGCCCTCACAACTGACACAACCTCCTGATGCGGAGCATCTGTTCTGAAACCATTAGGATGGAAATGCGTTCGGACAGCAGAAAATTTTTTCTCTTGAAGGGTTGTCAAAACGTCGCTGATCCTCGGTGGTCTGATGCGCAAAACGTGTGATAGGAAGTCGACCCTATAGTACAGTGCAGGAGCCTCCGCTTCACCACGGATTCTGTCGAGTAGATTCTGTAGCTCGCTCAACCTAGACGATTCGATCATCAAACAGCTTTCACTCATTCGATCAATCGTAGAAATATTCCACAGTGGTCCGAACCAAAACGGGCCTCCAAGCCTAACTTTGTTGCCACAGTCGCAGACCGGTTCGATCTGGTCAAGCGAAGAATGATGGGTACGTTTCAAGCAACCCGGACAATATTTGAGAAATTCAAGAAATTTCATTGATTCGTTAGCCGCCTTCTTGCCTTTCATTACGTCAGCATAGATTCTCACGTAATGATCTGACGCATGGGAGAACGCAAGAGTTACGCCTAATTGCAATTTGCCTGCTACAATCGCTAAATTTGCCGCCAGTGTTCGCACGGCCATCTCTTTCTCGAACTCTGTACGTACAGGGGTAATACCGTACTTGCGAAAGCAAGCCGCTGATCTGGTGCCGGTCAAAGGCGCCATATCGGTTGCGCTCGCCGCTATCACGCCACCGTCAATTGTTGCACGTAACGTATTTTCAAAAAAGGGAGCAGGCGACCCGTAAGGGTCAAGGTCGATTAAATCAAATCTGTCCATCATGTGGCTGATCAAAAGCACGTTCGCCTCCTCCTGTACGACTGATACCTTATCGCCGACATCATTCAGCTCGATCATTCTTGCGGCGGATTGAACTGATTTCGGGTTGGCGTCAGCGGCGATCACGCTCGTGACATTGGGAGCCTCGAGAACGTAACGAACAGCCCTGACCGCGGATGCGGTCATGGGGTCGCAAATTCGCAAATGTCTCCAAACCGGAAAATGGGATCGAGCAAACAGCATGGCAATGTCACGATTTAAGTTCATTTTCGGATTGTAGAACACCTCTTGTTTCCCATACCCTTCGGTGAGAAGTAATCTTGCTTTTCCCTCCGTGATCTCAACAGTCTGTGAAGCACTCATACGAGCTTATCTGCTTCCTTCAATTTTTCATCGGCGACGAGGGGAACTTGGTCGCGGTTCTGAGCCGTCACTTCTAAGATTTCATACTGTTGATTTGCCTTGATGGACTTAATCATCGAGTGGGACGCGTTGTGATGTATCGTTCCGACTAGTGGTTTCGGAGAACAGAGGGCTTTGTTGACTGCGTCGACAAAGGCGGATGAACATAACTCCATTGGACCGATTTCGTCGATTACGACTACATCGGCGTTCGAGAGCGCGTTAAGGATGGCTGTCACTCCAACGTGTGAGATATCAGCGAAATTTACTCGGTACCTTCCAACCCTGGGGCCTTCACGGATGTTGACGTGTGCGAGAACACCTACCGTGGCATTTGCGATGTCCTCTAACATGAAACCCACTCTCGTCCCCCCTTCGCGAATTTCTCCGGAAATCATGCCGCCAGCCGTCTTACCACGACAATTCAATAAGCCGCAAATCTTCCTTACCGCTGTAGTCTTGCCTGAATTAGGCTGACCCGTAAGGAAGATCCGACACGCACCCATAGTCAGCAGACTGAGGGACGCAGCTATTAACTTCAGAAGCTGAGAATGCGTTTAGGGGAAGAGTCATGAGTGAATCGATCGCAGGAATAGACGACGCCGGACGCGGCCCAATAATAGGACCTCTAGTTATCGCAGGCGTAATGATCAGAGAAGAAGAGAAAACTAAACTTGCAAACCTGGGGGTTAAAGACTCAAAGATGCTTACCCCTGAATCTCGCACCCGACTATCCAGCAAAATACGCGCCTTCACATCAATGATCAGCGTTCATGAAATTCAAACCGACGAAATAGATGACGTAGTATTACATGGCGAAAAATTACGTAAACTGAACTATCTCGAAGCCAAAGTGATGGCTCAAGTTGTCAAAGATTTGAAACCCACGAAAGTTTACGTAGACGCGTCTGACGTAAATGAAACACGATACGGAGAAAACATACGCGAATTTCTCCCAGAGGAATTGAAAAACGTTAAAATCATCTCAGAACACCACGCGGATCGCACCTATCCTATAGTCTCCGCCGCCAGCATAATCGCAAAGGTCACACGTGACTCAGCGATCGCGAGTCTTCATGTGCAATATGGGGATTTTGGATCAGGTTACATCACCGACCCCAAAACTATTGGGTTCCTGAAATCTTGGAGAAGAACTCATACTGAGTTTCCGCCGATCGTAAGGTTATCGTGGAAAACCGTTAAGCAGATTGAGAGCGAAGTTGCTCAGTCACGACTCGGGCCGTAATTCTTTAGCTCCGTAGGAATTCCGAATCCAATTACAATGAGGCTATGAAATTGATTAAGTAACTCTGTCAGCTGAGGTCGATAAAGAAACGTAAGTTCCTTATGTTTGTATAATTCATGAAAATCGTCAGTCGTATTTCCAAGAATCTTCTGAACGGTGAAATCTTCAACCAGGTCACCTGATATCGTGTACACGGATCTACCTAGATCCATACGGCGAACTATGATGAATGGAAGCTTTACCCGATCGCGATATTCCGCGGGAACGATTTCCGCTAGTGCGTTTAGCTCTGAAGATTTGAGTAGGATCGTTGATGCATCCACGGCCTCAACGGTTGGATTGCTTAGTTTCAACAATTCACTCAAGGCACGCCTCTGCTTCGGGAGATGCGCGTTAATTCTCTGAAGTTCACGACTCATTAACGCGTCGAAAGTCCGGTCAAAAGGGGCCTTAGAATTGATCATGGCGTTACTCATGTGTAGCTAATACCATAGCGTGGTCTTTCTCGTAAGGTTCAAGGTTGAGTGTTTGAACGATGTGAAATCCGCGATTTTGTAGGATTTGGATTTCCTGTTTGAAAACATCCGTTGGTTCCATGGTCACATCGACGCTCCTTGACTTAATTGCCATGAGAACTGAGCCTTCTGGTTTCAGGAACACCTTTGCGTTATCTGCCAATATTTTTGCCTGTTCGGGTTGGGCTACGTCAGAATAGATGACGTCTACCGGGCTCACTAGCGACTTATATTTTTCTGGTTGACGTGCGTCCGACAAAATTGGGTAAACGTTGCTACGATACTGGCATAGTGAGTCGATAAGCTCTCGCATGCTCCGTTGGGCAAACTCAACACAATAGACACGTCCCTCATTCTCTACTATGTCGCTGACGTGGCTTGCGGTCGTTCCGGAAGCTGAGCCCAGGTACAATACGTAAGATCCACGCCTCACGGGGAGGTCGTTCACGTTGCGGAGAATTGCGGCGGCCAGTTTACTTCTGTAAGCATCCCACGTTCTGTATTCGACTTCTCCATCGCGAACTAATGTTTCCCCATACACGCTGATGCCGGGCGCGAGATTTTTTGTTGCGAGACGTCTCGATCTATCTTCCACGGTTACCCAGAAGACGCCTTCGTAATGGTCATCGCGTTTTGCGTTTCCGTCCAAAGTCTCTCTTTCTCTGGAATCGTTCTCTTGATGGCGGTGGAGGTGGTGGTCCTGATGACGGAGGGGCTGTCTTGTAGCGTTCCTTTATTCCGTCAATCTTCTTGTTAACATCATCTTTGAGTTTGTCTCCTACGAATTCGCCTTTGAATGCATCGACCCTCGCGGCGATGGTCAATTTGCCGGAGAGAGTTCTAGCTATCTTTCCACGCTGCCATCTTGGGGCTTGGTGAATCGCGGTATGCTGGAATATCACTCCGTGTTTCGGTGGTCTTGCTCCCGTCTTCAACGATCTGAACAGCGCCTTCTCCGCTCCTAAGACTTGAAGTGTGCTCGCTGGCATTTTCGCTAGATTGTTCAGGCTACCAGCAATCGAAATGAGTCTTGCTGATAGTGCCGCTCCGACGATTGCTGTCATATTGGGGGCTACTTGTTTCAGAACATCCTCAACGTAAGACTCGCTCTTCGCTCTAAACTTGTAAAGTTCTAACATTAATTCGCAGAATGACCGTAGAACCGCCAGATCTTGATCTTCAATTTCTCCACCCATTGATTTACTGGCCGACTCTGTGAGTTGTTCAGCAGTCTCTTTAGGTAAGCCTTGGTCTAGAAGATTCGTAAGTGTGAAGTTTCGTCTATCTCCAAGTTTCGCTACCAGTCTAGCATACGTGTCATGATTCTCAATGAGACGATCCATCTCTGGGAAGTGTAGACCATACCATTCCCTCACTCTCCCAGCAAGTAGATTCAAAGTTTTATCGAGGTCATCGACGGCCCGCATTGCCTGGACAGCGCTAAGATCGCGCTTTGTAGCTGCAATTGCGATTCCTGTTCGAGCGATTTGCAAGGTAACCTGGCGTGCGAACTCGTTGTAGCCGGCCGTTGTTCTTGTTACGCCGATGTCAAGGCTCTGTGCTTTCAACCAATTTTCGCGTTCTACGGAATCTGAGCTTAGCCGGTTACGGAACTTTTGGATCGCTGGATCCGGTCTGATCGAAACCTCTAATCCAGCTTCTCTGGCTGCGTTGCCGAGTAGCTCATTTTCGAAAATTAATTGATGAAGTTTGGCAACCCGTTTCATTGCCTCAATTATTCGTGCATTCGGCTTGCCTTCTTGCAGTTGTCGCAATTGAACGGCAGCCTCTGCCGGTCCTCCGACAAATAGTTCTCTTTCTATGACATTCTCCTGATTATCAATAAAGAACAGGCCGACAGGCGTTTCTGCTACGAATACTTGCAACTTAATGAACTCCAGCTTAGGTCATCGGCTCGGTAAGCCTCGGTCTGCTAAGCGTTCGGGGCTTGGATAAACCTTTGTAATGAAGAACGACGAAAACGAGGTTATCTTAAACCTATTCAGCCATTTCTGATCGGTATCGTGCTGAATATTCTAACGTCTGTGATTTGGCGAATTAATGAAAGAAAAGTTACGTGAAAGATGCGGATGGTATGGACGGTTCGGGCTACTTTTTCTTCCAGGAGGCGATGATTTTCTGGACCTTTTTGGGCCAGTCGATTTTTCCACCACAGCTGTCGCAGTATTTAGCTTGGAGAAATACCTCATGCTTACAGTTCTCGCAGAAGAACCGCTGTTGACGTTGAACACTTTCAGTTACAGTCATATGCGACACAACGCTACATTCGACGGGTTATCGATATGTTCGTTTACGCCTCTAGGAACGCAAATTTGGGCACGGGTAATTGTACGGCTGAACAACATTATTGCAATTTTCTGGATAACTTAGACTGTGAAACCGCCTTAATTAGAAAGTTATAATGGCTTCAACTTCCATCTACGTCATAAAATTATGCTCACAATCCTTTGGAGTTGAATGGTCTGTCAAGCGCTATTCGACGTACTGTTTGGTGGGTGTTCGCAGGCAATCGGGGCGGCCCGAATCGCGCTCGACTCGTAGTTGCGCTGAAGGAACAGCCTATGAATGCTAATCAATTATCGGAAAGGCTTGAGATGGATTACAAAACCGTTCGTCACCATCTTAGAGTATTGTCGAAGAACAGAATGATCGTAGAGCAGGGCGATGGGTACGGTATAATGTACTTTGTATCCCCGGAGCTCGAACTGTGCTATGACGAGTTTACGAAAATTTGGGAAAGAATTGGGAGAAAGTAGTATAATGATGATGTTGTCTGTCAACGCAGGGGGCGACTGAACGATTTGCAGGGGGTCATAATTCAAGCTATGGCTGTTTTCTCTTTCATCAACGTACTACTCCTCCTTGCTCTGATTGCCGTTTATGGTGACAGTTTCAGAAAAATCAAGGCCCAATTCACTGCAGGGCTAATTTTCTTTGCAGCGATTTTCCTTTTGCAGAATTTACTTGCGCTTTATTCTTATCTCGCCATGTTCATGTATTATGCAGATGCGGTAGCCGGAATTGTGCTTGCCATAACGATCGCTCAAACTATCGGACTCACAACATTACTCTGGCTCAGTGTTCATTGAAACTCGCACGTCGGAAGAAACATGCGTAAGAAAAAAGATAAGTCAGGATTGCGGGAGTATCGCGCCGGCACTTTCGATAGGTACGTAGCGTACGGACAGAGAGAACGGAAGCTTAAGCTCATAGCTAGAGGGATCTTGAAGGGCTTCAGGGTTACCTGTCCGTCTGAAAATTCAGCGAAAAACCTTGCTTACGCGTTAAGGATTCGAGCATCGAGGCTAGAGTCTGAAGAAGAGTTTCGGTGTGGAGTTATGATCAAGGTTGATGGTCGAAAGGTCTTTGCGCTTCGTACGAAGAAACATGTTGTCTAGCTGAGTTGTGCGCGAACATAGAAGCTGGAAATAGGACATAAGCAGAAGCTTCTGTCACCTAGAAGAACTGAGTTATTCACGGGTAGCTGTGGTTGTTTTTCTCGCTTTACACAACACGGGTTGTGACTTAAACATCCGAGATAGTTGCATTTCGTTACGCGCGTTTGGCTGAAAATTGACATCAAATTGTCGCGAACAATCAAGTCTGACTACCGCTGACAATGGTAAGTACAATTCAGGCTGAAAGAAATGAACCTTAACACATGCTACTATCACCCGAATCTGCCAGCATCAATCGTATGCAATCGTTGCGGTCGCAGGATATGCGATTCATGTCGCAAACCCTACAACGGTCTGACGTTATGCCCTATCTGTTACCAGACCATCCCGGTCTCTACACCAGGAGCTCCAGTTGCGCCTCCTAACGCTGCTCCAGTTGCGCCTCCTATAGCCGCTCCTAGCCCTGCTCCGATCCCTGCTAGCTCTTTTGGCGGTATGACGCCTCCTGGCTGGTACGGACCTTACGCTCCAAAAACCACGTTGTCCATGCGATTCCCAATGATCTCCAGCGTCCTAGTGGTCATTGCATCAGGACTTATAATCGCCAACGGACTCGCACTAACCTCGCCCAGTTTCGCTACGTGGTGGAACACGATTATTCCGTGGAACGCCTCCCTTGGATCGGTAAGTATCATCCTAGGCATAATTCTGGGCGTAGTACTGCTCGTAGCGGTCGTAATGATCTTCCTGAAATACAAAGTACTATCAGCCTTCGTCATCTTTCCAACAGCACTCGTCAGCATCTTCATCGGCGGAGGCTTCATCCTAGGCGCAATACTGGGTGTCCTGGCCGGAATACTCCTGATACTGTGACCCGCCTAGAACTCCCACGCAACCTACTTTCTCCGTCTTTTTCATTCTGAAATCCAGTACACTACACGCACTTTCTTCGAATTCGCCTCGCTAACTCTGAATAAGCAGACTTCACCATCTCCGAATAGAATTACCATTGATGGGCACCTACTCAATTTTGTTGAAGTCCTCTAAACGATTTAGATTAAAGTTAGGATGCCTAGGGTATGTTAGAGTGAAGAGAGGACATTATGTTTACACAGGATCGGCCTTAGGAAAAGGACCGACTTCACTCGAAGGAAGAATCAATCGCCATCGACGTCGATCAAAGCCCATCAGGTGGCATATCGATTATCTTACCAAGCGACGTGAAATCCAGCTTGAAGGATCGGTTTACATTTACTCTCGCGCCCGGCTAGAATGTACGATCAACGAGGCGGTACTTGATGATCTGCAGGGATGCCCCATTGTTCGACACGCAGGAGCAAGTGACTGTCGATGTCCCGCTCATCTTCTCCGTGTTAGAGAGCCTACCGATGGTGATTTGATCAATTATCTCGAGAGGATATACGCGGAATATGGACGGCCGATGGCTGATAGATACTGACGATCACGATTTAATTTCCAGGTTTCCTTCCTTTTCAACTAGCAAGGATCGGAGACGTTCAGTCACTTTTCTGAGAATGGCCTCGCAAGTCTCAATGTCAGCTCCTCGCGCCAAGATTCCAACATCCGTTTCTTGAATGTCGTACCGGTCTTGAGATGGAGGTTTTCCATGCACCTTGAAGTAAACTTCGGGGAATTCTCTTTGGATTTTATCAAAAATCATAAACCGGTCGTTATTGGCAAAGACACGCACGTTAATTGTACGTGTCCATGCGGCGGTCCATCCATGTATCCTTGGAAGCACATTCGCTTGGAACATCGCTTTCATTTCTTCGGGTATTCCAGGCAGAGCGAAGATTGTAGTTGAGTTGGACTGTGCCATCAGTCCCGGTGCTAGCCCCACAATGTTTGGAATCGCCTCTCCAGACGGAACGGATCTTGCCATTCGCCTTCGTCGTTCGTTCAGTTCGATACCAAATTCGTCACATTTCGATTTGAGCAGCGACAGTGCTTCGTCGCCAATTATTACTTCAGATCCTAAAGCCTTAGCAATGGCGTCGATCGTAAGATCGTCTTCGCTCGGACCCAGGCCGCCCGTCATTATGATTAACCGTCGATTTTGACTCAGAGCATCGTTAATGACCGATGCTATGTCTCCGATGTGATCTGCTACTGTCGTGATCTTCTTGACGATAATGCCTGATTGGGTTAGGAAGTCAGCGATCCAAGAAGAGTTGGTGTCGACTATTTGCCCGTAGATTATCTCATTTCCAGTTGCAATGACTTCTGCCTCACAATAATTCGTACCCATAGCAGTCGTCTCATGATTTGCTTGAATTATCCTGGCTGCGTAGGGTCTTGATGATTTGCAGTATTTGTTTGAACTCTGGTTTTTGAGCGTCTTCCGTTAATTCGTAGATTGCGCTCTCAGTCGTTGAGATCCAAGCGCCGGCATCGCGCATTCTCTCGATTGCTGTCTCGCGGTCAGTTATTTTATAGGAGGATGTGGCGTCCTGCAGGAGTAGAACTTCGTATTTCAACGCAAGTAGATCCAAAACTGTTTGCATAACGCATATGTGCGTTTCGATGCCGCATACTATGATGGTTTTTCTTCCTAACCTTTCTAGCTTGTCCCGAAGTTCGCTTACGTCACAGCAACTGAAGGCCAGTTTCTTGAAGATCGTAATATCGTTCTGGTATAGCCTTCGGATTCTGGGTGTTATCTCGCCGAGTTTCTCCTGTTGCGTTAGGACAGATGGAATGTGGAGTAAATTTGATGCTTTGATTATTGCTTCGAGGCAATGTAGAAGATTCTCCTTCTCTGCCACCGTGTCGATGATCTTTTCTTGGACGTCAATAACTAAAAGAACACTGTCTGTGCTTCTTGCTTTCAATGCCAAACTCAACCTTCCTGACGGATATGTGGATCGAAAGAGATGAGTTAGAACTTAAATGTGAAGAGATCCAAGAGACGGATTAATCTTGCCTTTGATCGCGAGGAATAGATCGGGGAAGCGGATTGTCACGCACAATTCTAGTAACCATTTCAATATTGTTGATTCTGGCGTCGATTCCAGTCGCGAATGCCCAAGTCGAATTCAATTTACAGGTCGGTGCTACCGCTGACAATGGATCACTCGGAAATATCGGAATCAGCGCTGATATTCGCACGAATAGTTACAATGTGAGTAAACCGGATCTAGCTGACGCGTTCTGGGTGGGGAATAATCTTGAAAACGGGAGCTTCATTCAATTTGGCTATATCCTCCAGCCGGGATCATATTGTCTCGCCGGGAAAATCGTAGGAGAGCACGTGGATTGTAAAACCAAATACCAGCAGATCGGTGAGTCCGACGCAAGGTGGTTTTGGGAGTACTGGCCGAACGCGAGTAACCCCACTTTCTACTTCGCCACTGGGGGTAACGACTCAGCGGGTGCGCAGGGGAGTTGGCACAATTATAAAATCGAACCGAATCCTCAAAACGGATGGAGCTTCATATTCGACGGTCATCAAGTAGATAATTTCTCCATTCACTATGCACCGTCGAAGGATCCGGCTTACATGGTCGCCGAAAAAGTCACGCTTTCCATTGCTCCGGGCAATCTGGGTCCGGTGGAATTCAGAAACCTCACGTATCTAAAACAAGACGGCTGGCACAACTCTACTGCGCTATACGCGCTAGTTGGATGCGGCGTGAATCCGGTATGCATCGCAAATCCATATGGGGTTTCGTTAGAAAGCGCGGATCAAATAATTGCAGGCTCAGGACTATCGCAACCGCAGGATCGAGATCTACTCTGGAGCATTTCCGAACAGCAGCAGACAAGTTCGCCGAACTACACGATGAATGGGATTTACGGCGCTGCGATTCTCCTGTTCCTTATCGCCGTGTTGGTGGCCGTGATTGTTGTAACTGGTAAGAAACGCATCTCACCTAACCCATTTTCCACCACAAATCAATTCTGCTTGATTTGTGGAGCACCGCTTGAGCACGATACGCTATTCTGTACCAACTGCGGAGCTAAGAGAACTTAGTGCTGTTAACGTTCGCTTAATCGTTAGAGCCGAAGATCAATTGCCGAATAAATCAGTATAAGCAGTTACGGCGATACTTTCTAGTTTGTGTGTCAGGTTATCAAAGATCATTTGCTGAGAGTTGGTGGGTGTAAGGGTTGTGGTTTCAATCGTCCAACTGAGTCCTGTCCACTTATCGAGTAGATGGATGAGGAAATCTGCTGATTCAGCTGTGCTTTCGAGGGGGGCATGGGATGGCATGAGTGTGGGTGTCGTGTGAGTGGCATTAGGTGTCCATCCGGATCGTTTGATGCCGATCCAGAATCCTCCTCTGCCCGGAGGAATCAACATTCCAAAAGGAACAGCCATGGCTTGGGTCTGACCAGCGGTCTGTTGCAGGTCCGTCTGCAGTTCATTGTTTCCAGTCATCCAGCCGTAGTAGTAAATGGCTCGCAAGACAAGATCGGCGTTTGTGGTCACGTTGTATAGTCCGAGTAATGCTCTACCGACCACCGCAGCCCGCCATGTCTCTTTCGGATATCGGAAGAAGCAGAGGCCTTCTTGCTGATCGTATACTGTACCGTTAACTCCGACTTCGAGGCTGCTCGGGCCGGACGAACATTTGGTCACGTACCAGTAGGGACCGTAATCGTACTGATCACGCATTCCGAATGATGAAGATGGGGTGTAGGTAGAATACGGGATGAAGTTGGTCCAGAACTGAAGTGCTGTCAATACCTCCAATCTGGTTGGAGAGGGATTCGATGACAGTGTTCCTATCTGATTCGCGTAAGTGATTAAGGCGAAGACAGCGCGTGCATTCGAATCGGTATACATGGTCTGATTGGCACCGTCGTTATAGAATCCTCCACGAAGCCAGAGCAACTTTGTCTCCTGTCTTGCCAGGATCCATCCCGCGATCTGTGACGACCAAGTGGTAAATTGTGAAACCTGGTGCAGCGGATCGCCTCGTGTCTGTTCGAAACTCGCCAAGTATGTTAACGCCGTTAGCATCATGGCGTTAGCGTCAAGTGAATTATCCTGACCAACGTAGGGGTACGCGAACATCCATGAGCCATCCGCCTGAGCTGAAACGGGTTCCCACTTCGTAATTATTTTTTCAACCATCTCAGTTGCGTTCAAGTATAGAGTCTTAGATTGAGGGTCAAGATCTGGAGATAGAAGCATTCTCACTGAAGAAATTGCGATCGCTTCAGCGGCGAACGCATTCCACCATCCGAAGTCTTGACTTATGAAACGTCCGGTTGGATCGAGATAGGAGAAAGTCATGTTCGATGTCACATGTGCGAGCATCAGTGCGGTGAGCCTTGCCATTGTCGGTTCTACTGGAAACTGGCCGGGGAGAACCTGCTTCAAATCAGACAAATACACTAGAGTTTTCCCGAGATCATCGACCGTAGTGAAATTATATGCTTTGTAGCTCAGCAGCCAATTCGTAGCTAACGTAATTCTGTCTTGGAGTGTGGGATAGGAGATGGACTGTGCGTGGACTGGAACGACCATCGCGATCGCTAGCAACAGAAAGCTGCAAGCGATTACTGTATCGATCTTCCCTCTCATTTTCGCCCCACGCACAAGATTTCTATTTTGGCACGGAGGCAGATTTGAATGCTGCTATCGAAACGACGCAAAATGACCACCCTTAAGACGCCATCGGCCACATCATGATTACAGCAATGAAGAGTATCGTCGTCGCAATAACCGGGGCGAGTGGAGCAATTTACGGCGTACGCCTACTAGAGATACTTCGAGAGAAGGATGTTACCGTACATCTAACCGCATCCCCAGCAGCCGAAATAACCCTTCGTCTTGAGACCGGTAGCACGATTAAGAGACTTGCAAGGCTCGCTGCAAAGTACTACGATGTTAACGACCTCGCCGCACCGATCGCGAGCGGATCCTTCCAAGTCCAAGGTATGGTTATTGTCCCGTGTAGCACTAAAACACTTGCAGCAGTAGCCAACGGAATCTCCGACAACCTCATAACACGAGCTGCAGATGTCTGCCTAAAAGAGAAACGACCTCTAGTCATGGTCCCAAGAGAAACCCCGCTCAACCAAATACAACTACGCAACATGCTTACGCTTGCTCAAGCAGGCGCTGTCATACTGCCCGCCTCTCCTGCCTTCTACCACAAGCCTGACAACATCAACCAGCTGGTGGACCATGTGGTCGGAAAGATCCTTGACGTGTTAGAAATAGAAAATTCGCTCTTCAAACGGTGGCGAGGACTAGCGAATTAGCTCTTAAATCACAACGCGTACATCGATGTGAGCTGGAAATCCATGCCCTTCAACGACCTCAACGAATTCATCCAGGCACTGGACAATGCAGGAGAACTCAGACGAATTAGAGCAAGTGTATCGGTTGATCTTGAGATCGCCGAAGTCCTAAGGAGAGTAATGTACAAGAACGGTCCCGCAATCCTCTTCGAAAATGTTCAAGGATACAACATTCCCGTCGCAGGCAATCTCTTCGGATCACAAAAGCGAATGCAAATTGCGCTTGACGAACCGGACTTCGAAAAACTAGGCACGAGAATCACAGACTTGCTTAACATGGAAATCCCGACAGGCATTCTGGAAAAGGTAAAGTCACTTCCTAAACTAGCCGAGCTCTCCGGTTTCTCTCCTAAACTAGTTAAGAGCGGACCAGTAAAAGACGTAACGGACACCGCAACGCCTTCCTTCTCCACGCTCCCCGTGATCAAAACTTGGCCCAAAGACGCTGGACGCTTCATAACCTTCGGATTAATCCTAACCAAGAACCCCGACACTGGAATTCGAAACTTAGGCGTGTACCGAATGCAACTTTACGACGATCACACTGCCGCAATGCATTGGCAAATTCACAAGAGAGGAGCAATGCATTTCAAGCGAATGGCGGAACAGGGAAAACGAATAGAAGTCGCCGTCATAATCGGAGCCGATCCTGCAACAGTCTATTCAGGGGTAGCGCCTGTCCCAGAAGGACTGGACAAATTTCTCTTTGCCGGCATAATGCGAAGAAAAGGCATAGATCTTGTAAAATGCGAAACCGTAGACCTTGAAGTTCCAGCACAAAGCGAAATTGTACTGGAGGGCTACGTCGATCCGAAAGATGTCCGTATGGAAGGCCCATTCGGCGACCACACCGGTTACTACACGCCACCAGAACCCTACCCGACCTTCCATCTCACTGGCATAATGCGCAAACGAGATCCAACATATCTTACAACCGTAGTCGGTAAACCGATCCTAGAAGACGCTTATCTCGGGAAAGTTATCGAACGATCATTTCTACCACTGATTCAGGTTCTTCAACCTGAAGTTGTGGACATAAGCTTCCCCGCAGCAGGCTGGTTCCAAGGACTAGCCATTATCTCCATCAAGAAACGATATCCAGGTCAAGCAAAGAAAGTCATGTTTGGATTGTGGGGAACCGGACAATTGGCTCTGACGAAGATGCTCGTCATTGTAGATGAAGACGTCAATATTCACGACATGAATGATGTTATCTGGGCCGTCACAACCAGAACCGACCCTGCACGAGACATCCTCATACTCGACCGCGCCCCAACCGATACACTCGATCCATCCTCACCAATCCTTAACCTCGGATCAAAAATTGGCATCGATGCAACAACCAAATCAAAAGAGGAAGGATTCGAAAGAGAATGGCAAGAACAAGTAAAATCGGACGAGAAGACGAGTGAACTCGTATCGACCAGATGGAAAGAGTACGGAATCTAGTCCTATCCGATCACACCCGCAATTAGATAAGCCAACGTAACGATAATGCCCACGATGCGTGCCCCCAGAACATTCTGAGTCATCGCGGGAAACAAACTCGAACTATCAAATTTCCCCGCAGTTAACCTCTTGGCTGTTCGGTAAAAAAATGGCAAAGCAACCACCGACAGCAACGCAAACATCGGAATATCACCAATCATAACGCCCACCGTGAGTAAGCTAAAGATCAGCACGGGATAGATCACGTAAGCCCTAGCCGCATCCCTAAGCCCAAGTCTAACTACGAGATTCCGGCGTCCACATTCCCTATCGGCGGCGAAGTCAGGGAACTGATTCACGTATAGCGCCGACGACGAAAGTAATCCCATTATGATTCCGACCAAGACTGGCGTCGAAGCGAACGCAAGGCTTTGCACATAGTAACTTCCAACCACGATAAGCGTGCCCTTGACGACCAGTAGAATTTCACCCAGACCGATATTCGCAATTTTAGTAGAGTAAAAATAGACTGATAAGATTCCGAATACCAAGAATACGCCAACAACGAATCCGCGCATGAGCGTGAGTATCAACCCGATGAATGCCGCGCAAGCTAGGAGAAACATTCCGGCTCGGTAGACACTTCGAGGCTCAAGCAATCCTTCCGGTAACACTCCCGTCCCACCACTAAGCGGTGTCCTGACCGTGATTAAGTCAATCGAGCTTTCGTAATCAAAGTAGTCGTTGAGAAGATCGATACTAGCGTGCGCGCAGATAACTCCAACATATGTCAAAATCGCATATTCAAGATTGAAAATCCTCAGTGCAGCCCACGCAATAGCCAGTCCACAGGTTACTGAAACGATTGATGCTGAAAGCAGGCGAACGCGTATCGCCCGAGCCCATTTGCGGAAACCAGACATCGTGATCTTTCACGATTAAGGCGCGTGAATTTAGCACTCGTATTTTATGATGTTGTAGAAATTATCTCGTTCGGCGACCGGTCGACCGATCTGCTTGACCGCGTCGATGATGTACTTCGCATGCAAGTTCCCAACCTGCTTGCCAGTGGCCGGAATCACTTCCTCGTCATACAGAGTTCCACCCCAATCGTTTGCCCCAGCGGCCAATGTCATCTGCGCAAGCGGAATGCCATTAGTAAGCCATGAGGATTGAATGTTCCGAATGGTTGAACCGAAAGCTATCCTCGCAACTGCAGTAATCTTCAGATGTTCATACCCGGACATTCGTGAGACTATCCGTCCCTCCTTCTCGAGACGGGTTTGACCAGGTTCAAAGTTCCAGGGAATGAACGCCATGAACCCACCCGTCCTTTCTTGAAGTTCACGAATCAACACTAAATGCTTCGCCCGCTCTTCGTCGGTTTCACCGAGACCGTAGACCATCGTGGCAGAGGTTGGTAACCCTAGCTCATGAGCGTCCTGCATCGTCTTAAGCCATCCTTCCGTCGATGAGAGCACTCTTCCAACAGACTTCCGTACTCGATCTACAAGAATCTCCGCGCCAGCCCCAGGAACCGAATCAAGTCCAGCAACCTTCAAACGTGAGAGGAGTTCCTTCACACTCATTCTCCCCTTCTTTGCGACGTACTCAATCTCTGAGGTGCTCAAGCCGTGAATTGCAACCTCGCCGTGTGTCCTCTCCTTAACAGTTGTGAACATCTCTTCGAAATATTCCACACCGCACTCCGGGTTTACTCCTCCCTGGATCAACGCCTGTTTGATCCCGAACAGATTCCAGGCGTTAGCCACCCGCTCAGCCACTTTCTCAACGGGCAACGTGTACCCTGCGCCACTTCCAACATCCCGATAAAAGGCGCAGAAATGACATTTTACGACGCAGTAATTCGTGTAATTCAAAACAATGTTTGGAATGTAGGTGACGGTATCACCGACACCCCGCTTCCTAGCCTTATCGGCAAGCAGAGAGAGAAGATGTAAATCATTGCTCTTCAGGAGAGACTCAATCTCTCTCAAATCCAGCTTTTCACCTGAAGCTGCGCGCTCAAAGACCGACGGCGCATCAGACTCGCTGATGAGGCTGGAAATGGCTGTCGGAGCCACCGTCTGAGTCATGGGGAGAAGTTACCACGACAGACTAAAAAGGGCGATGATTTATGGATGATTGCTG
>Ga0074044_10002167_pt1 | contig 17260 bp, 15 predicted proteins | sample BogForMeECP23OM1_FD_94443 | JGI IMG/M metagenome (GOLD analysis project Ga0074044, IMG submission 94443) | Bog forest soil microbial communities from Calvert Island, British Columbia, Canada - Bog Forest MetaG ECP23OM1 | ecosystem: Environmental > Terrestrial > Soil > Wetlands ...
CCGCGTTCGCTGTCAACCAGAGAAACACGAACACTCAGGGTTCCGAAGTCGACCCCGGCCACGATCGCCATCAGCAGGCTCCATTTTCGCCGCTGTGATAATGCATGTCCCAGCCCAGATAACGCGTACTGGCTTCATATACAGCCGAGGCGACAGTGGACAGATTGGCAGCAACGTGATGTTCGAAACCACGCTCACAGATGAAACGTAGAAGTTTCTGCAGCTTTTGAATTTCGACGACGCCCGCGCCGCCGAAGGTATTCAGCGGGTCGTCGGTGAATCGGCCTTCGCCCACGTATCCCCGCATCTTGCCAGAAGTGTCGTCGGTGGAGAACCGCGCGAAGCTCATCTTCTCCGGTTTGATGAGCCCGACGCAGGTGCCGAATGTGTTTTCCTTGCCCACTGTGCCGGCGATGATCTCCTGAAAATCCATTTTCACCGAGCGAAAAAAATGTTTCGGCAGGTTCGAGCAGTGGAAGCAGACCGCTTTGTTCGGATCAGATCCGTAGTTATTGTTCCAATCGAGCAGAGCCGAAGGTGAGCCGGAGGCAAGTTGCAGGGCGTGCATTCCCAGCACACCGCAAATGTCCACTTCGCAGGCGCTCGAAAGCAGTTCGTTGCTCATCATGCTCATTACGGTGCAGGGGACCACGCCCAGATTTTCTTCGATCGAAGTCCAGCACTGTACGGCGCTGATGGTGACCTCGGTTGCTGCCATCCACTGGTCGACAACCGCACCAAGCTTCGCCATCTTTAACAGCGCCGACGGCGGTACGCTGCTTGCATCCACGTACTTGTGGATAGCCGCGAGCTTTACCTGTGCGTGATCGTCATTGTCTTTCATGCGCTCGATGCGTCCGAGAACTTCGGAGAGATCGAGGGTCTCGATGGAAATGCCCTGCGACTCCAGAATTTTCTCGCTGTAGCGGACGGTGTTGAACGCCGCCGGGCGCGCGCCAATGGCTCCGACTCGCAGGTTGCGAAATCCCTTCACCACCCGGCAGACCGCGGCGAACCACTCCAGGTCATGGGCGAACTCGGGCGAGTCGGGACTCTCGGTATGCAGTGTCGTGATGGAGTAGGGGATCCCGTACTGGCGGAGATTGTTGCAAGCCGACATTTTGCCGCAAAAGCTGTCGCGACGGGACGCGATGGTCATCTTTCTGGGGTCGTCGGGTGTGGCTTGAATCAGCACGGGCACGTGCAGATCGGCCAGGCGCAAGGCATCGGCGATGGCGCGCTCTTCTCCGAAGTTCGGCAGCGTGACAATGACTCCGTCGATGCGCTCGCGATTTCCCTTGAACAAATCAGCGCAACGTCGCGATTCTTCCCGCGTCTCTACCGCTCCGTGTTTACTCTGTTCTGGAGTCAGAGCCACAATTTCGATGCCGGCTTCGCCCAGCACTCGCAGCATCTCCTCGCGCCCGCTCTTCGCCAGATGATCGGGGAAGAATCCGCGGTTGCCCACGATCAACCCCATCGTCATTTTCTTGTTCCCCATAAAACTCCCTGCTTCGAAATACCAAAATCGATTCAGCCGTACTTATTGCTTGTTCTTCGTTTGCCCGTAATATGCATTCCCACCATGCTTTCGGAAGTAATGCTTATCGCGCAGCGCCCGTCCGGCGGGCTTTGCCCCCGCATCGATCGCCATCGTGAAGTATGCTATCCGCGCAATCGATTCGAGGATGGCAGCGTGATGGGCCGCGTCCGCCGCGTCCTCGCCCCAGGCGAAGGGTCCGTGATTCGCCACCAAAACTCCGGGGTACGCGTCGGCACTGTTTTTTTGTAGAGCCCGCACGATCACGTGACCAGTATTCTTCTCGTAGTCTTCTGCAATCTCAGGATCGGTCATCTCAGAAGTCACGGGCACCGGACCGTGGAAATAGTCCGCGTGAGTCGTGCCGAAACATGGGATGGGCTTGCGGGCCTGCGCCCAGGCAGTCGCGTATGCAGAGTGTGAGTGAGCAACCCCGCCGATTTCGGCAAAGTAGTTGTACAACACCAGATGAGTGGGCAGATCGGAGGACGGCCGCAGTTTTCCTTCCACGACATGTCCCTCCAAGTCGGTCACCACCAAGTGTTCTGGCTTCATCTCCTCATAAGGCACACCGCTGGGCTTGATCACGACCAGGCCCTTTTCGCGGGCAATGCCGCTGACATTGCCAAAGGTGTACAACACGAGGCCTTGGCGCACCAACTCTAAGTTGGCCTCTAGGACTTCTTCCCGTAGACGCTCTAGCATGGTTTTTGTTGTACACTTTACCGGAAGTGCCAGCTACCTTGGGGCCCCCACGCCCCATTCTACAGCACGGTAATCGTTTACTCACAATAAACGAAACCTAGGGTATTCCCCCGTCTGCGGAATTGCAACCCTGTTCTTCCCTCGCGCGGGGGGTCCCTCGTGCTGTCCTCGGGGGTCGCTTCTGAAAAACCAGAACCCGGACCGAGTTCGCTAGCGCAAACCCGGCGCAGCGATCTTACCCGATCCCCGGACCCGGTTCGCTTTGAGCGGCGTCGGTCGGGATCCTCCGGTTGGGGCCAGAGCCGTAGACCGTCTCAGCACCAGGCTTGTATTTAGCTCGTACGTGTGGTGCTGCGAGGGAGGATCGCATTCCACTTCGTTCAACAGCGCTCGGAAGGCGATTTTGGCCAACTCGTGTTGCGACATCTGCACCGTCGTAAGTGGGGGGATTGTAAATTCAGCCATGCGAATGTCGTCGAATCCGACGACCGACAGGTCATTTGGGACTCGGATGTCGTGGTCGTATGCTTCCCGCAAAACTCCAATCGCCGTCATGTCGTTGGAGCACAGCACCGCAGTGGGGCGATTGCTGAGAGCGTTAAGCTCCACCAGCGCTCGCATCCCGCCCTCCATCCTGTGATCTCCCACCACGATCAGCTCTGGCGAGAGTCCAATTTCCGTCATCGACAATTTGAAAGCTTCCCGCCGTGCCAGTGCAGACTTTAAATGTAACGGACCCGTAATGAAGGCAATTCGCGTGTGCCGGAGCGCGGCCAGGTGCTGTACCGCCTGCCGGATTCCATTCCGATAGTTGATCCGGATATTCGCAATCCCCGGCACGTCCGGTCCCACGTCAACGAACACCAGGGGCACCTTACGGAAACGGAGGTGTTCGATCAGGGTTTCTTCCATACCAAAGGTCAGGATCGCAACTCCATCTACGCGCCGCTCGATCATGCGCCGGACCGACGATTCCATCCGTTTCGGGTCGTGGACGGTGGAGGTCACGAGAATCTCGTAGTTGCTCTCGACCGCCTGATTTTCGAAGGTCTGGACAATTTCCGGGAAAAATGGGTTGGTGATCTCGGAGACAATTAACCCGAACAGCCGACTGCGTCCCGAAACCAGCGCCCGCGCCTGGGTGTTGGGATAGTAGCCAAGCTCCTCCACCACCTTCCAGACTCGCTTGGCCAGCTGTGGATCGACCGTGGGAATACGGTTGATTGCTCTGGATACGGTGGCAGTGGAAACTTTCGCTCTCCGCGCGATCTCACGGATGTCCATGGAGTTGCGTGCAAAAGCCTTTACGGCAAGCATCTTACCATAGCTGCAGCGCATACCCGGCCCGCTTCCTTTGGCATAGAAAGCGTTTGCCAGACTTAAGAGTGCGGGGTCGGATTAAGAATCAGGTTCCCAGACGCTGGTCGTCCCTGAGTAGATCGGGAGGCAAAATCAAACAGATAAGCACCCGCGAAAAGCAAATCTCGAGGGTTCGTTCATCTTTTCCAAATCACGAGTTCACCATCTTTCGCGCGACTTTTGCGACGGCCGAAAAGTCTTCGTCGCCGTGGCCTTCCGCAATCGCGTTCTCGAACACGGAAAGCGCGGCGACTGCGGTTTGCAGCGAGATTCTTCGGGCGGAGCCACTTCCAATTGCATAGGCGAGATCTTTAGCCATCCAGCGCAGCGCAAAATTCGGAGTGGAGTCATCTGCCGCCAGTTGGTCAGCCATTCTCTTGACGATTCCGCTTCCAGGCGCGCCTGCCGCGAGGATGGACAAGGCTTGTTGACGATCGAGTCCGCCAGCATCGATCAGGGACAAAGCCTCTGCGAAAGACGCCGCCTGCACTCCGCACATGAAATTGTTTACGAGTTTCATGAGAGCGCCGCTTCCGCTCGTGCCTAAATGGACCACATCGCGGCCCAGCACCGAGAACACCGGCCGAGCGGCATCCAGCGCATCCGCGGATCCTCCGACCAGAAAAAGTAGCTGTCCAGATGCGGCATGAGGCTTGGTGCCCGTGACCGGCGCGTCCAGGAATTCGCAGCCAACTTGAGCTGCGGCTGCCTCAAGCTCCTTGATCCACCCGATGCTCAGGGTGCTCGATTCGATCAAGACCGAACTGCCAGAGGCCCCGGCCAATGCTCCGTTTTCCCCCAGCCACATATGCCGGGAAGCGGCATCGTCCGCTACCATGCTAAGAATTATCTCGGCATGGGAAGCCGCCTCGCGCGGCGACTCAGCTACGAACGCCCCATCGGCTCCGAAGCAAGCACACTTGGCTCGATTCCGGTTGTAGACCGCAAGAGGAAAGTTTGCCGAGAGCAGGCGCCGGGCCATGCCCGATCCCATGATACCCAGTCCTAGGATTGCAACGTGCGGCTTTGACATAGGTCACTCATCCCACCGAAATTACATGCCGAAAAGTCTTGGTCGTCATCGGCTCTTTCGCGCGCGAAAGTTCATTCGAACACTTCGAATCGGTCGAGACCGGATTCGTTGAGAGTCAGGCCCAGACCTGTAGTGTCGTCGTCAAGATCGATGCAGCCGTCTTTTGCCCTGGGTTCTCCCTGAAAGATGTACCAGAAAAGTTCATTGCCCACTTCCACATCGACAATGGGAAAATATTCCGCCATCGGAGAATTCAAGCTGGCCATGACGAGGTGATAATTGTGCATCTGGCCAGCATGAGGAATTACAGGAACAGAAAAGGCTTCCGCCAAGGCCGCGATCTTGCGAGCCTGCGTGATACCGCCCACACGGTTGGTATCGAACTGGATGTAATCCAACGCATGAGCCTCCAGCAGATCTCGGAAGCCGTAAAGCGTGAATTCATGTTCGCCGCCCGCGATCGGAATTCGTCCGTAGGATTTCAACTCGGCATAACCATGAATATCGTCAGGGATTACTGGCTCTTCCAGCCAGCGAAGACCAAAGGGTTCCAGCAATGGCAACATGCGCTTCGCGTAGTCGAGAGTCCAGCCCATGTAAGCGTCCGCCATGACGTCGATTTCGTCGCCGACGCTCTCGCGGATGGTTCGAACCAGTTCGACATTGCGATGCATGCCTCGAGCGCCGTCCGCAGGCCCCCATCCGAAGCGAAGCTTCATCGCCTGGTAGCCTTCCGCTTTGTAGCACTTTGCCTCCCGCGCTAGCTCGCTCAATTCCACACTGTAAAGACGCGAGGCGTAAACCGGAATGCGGGCCTTCGTCCGGCCTCCAAGCAAGCGGTACACGGGTTGCTTGGAAGATTTGCCGAGCAGGTCCCACAATGCGATATCGATTGCGCTGATCGCAACCATGCCGATTCCTTTGCGGCCAAACGCCATGGTTTTGCGATACATGTGCTGCCACAGGCGTTCGATATCCCACGGATCCTGCCCGATCAAAAGAGGTTTCAGATAAAGATCGATGACCTGTTTTGTTACTTGAGGAGCGACAGCTGCATTGCCCAACCCCACGAGGCCGTCATTGGTAAACACTTCCACCACCAGCCATCCGTGGAAGGTAAACGTCTGCATGGATGCTTCCGGTAGTTGCAAAAGATCCATGGGATTGGTGCAAAAGTGAAGAGGTAGGGGAATGGTTTTTCCAATCCATCGCAAGACGCGAGTTCGAATCTCGGTGATTCTCATTAAGCTTCCCCGTAACTAAACTTCCTTTCCAGGGACAAAGGCTGTACCGCGGGAATAGCAGCGAGAATAATCAAGAACGCCGTAACATGAAGCGTGCCCGCGACGGCGAACACGACGCCGTAACCGAAGGCGTGGTCCAGTAGGTAGCCCGCTATCTCGCCAAAAACAATTCCACCCATCGCTCCCCCAAAACCTACCAATCCAGCCACTGAGCCGACAACGTTCTGCGGGAAGAGATCCGTGGGCAGCACCATTACCAGCGTCGACCACGATTGCTGCCCGAAGTAAGCGAGGCAGAACAGCGAGATTGCCCACGACACAGCAACGTGGGGAACGAGTATGACAAGAGGCATTAGCGCGGCGCTGAGGCCCAGCGCTAATTTCCGTGCGGTGCCGAGTGAAAGGTGGCGCCGCAGCAAGTAGCTCGAGAAGCCTCCACCCAGCAGACACCCGACACCCGCCGCCGCGCTCGGCATCCAGGCGAACGTGCCAACTGCCTTAATGTCAAAGGCGCGAGCGTCGTAAAGATATTTCGGGAGCCAGAATAGATAGAAAAACCAAGCCGCATCGCTGAGGAACTTGGCACTCAGAAGTCCCCAGGTTTCACGGAGGCTGAGCAATCGAGCCCACGGGAGTACGCCCGCTGGCTGAAGTTTAGGTGCATAATCACCCGCGCCAAGCGGAGCCGAGATCTCTTGTGGAGAACGGTAACTCCAATTCCACCATGCAGCCCAGAGCAACCCGATCCCACCGGCGACAACGAATATCCACCGCCAGTTCGTATAGCCCAGAACGACGGCGATTAAGGGAGGAGCGGCTACCGCTCCCACTGCCGTCCCCGCGTTGATGATGCCCATCGCAGTGGCACGCTCTTTGGTTGGAAACCATTCGGCGACCGCCCGGGTCGCAGCCGGGAAGCCACCACCCTCGCCCATGCCCAGGAGGAATCTACTCGTCAGGAGCAATACAAAACTGGTAGCAAGGGCATGGCTGGCGCAAGCCAGCGACCAGAACAACATAATCGCCGTGAAACCGCGATGAGTTCCAAGGAAGTCCACTAATTTACCGCCCCCGGCATACATCAGCGCATAGGAAAACAAAAATGCAGACTGGAGATCGGAGAACTGCCCGTTGGTCAGAGGAATATCCTTGCTGATGGCTTTGATCGCGACCGGCAAGGTCTGACGGTCAAGGTAGCTGACTGCGATCGCGCCGCTGACTAAAATGGCGATTCGCCACCGCAAAGTGTTCTTTCTCCGGCCCGAGCGGTTCCACCGCATCAGGATTATACGCGCAAACATGGTAAACGTTTTCTTGATTCGTCTCCCTCCATTACAATGGCTGGTCTGGAATCAGGTCAACCCGTTATGAGCGAGCCATGGAATCGCCGGGAAGTTTTGAAAGGTTTAATAGCCGCGTCCACTGCCTTAGTCATTCCTCCCAGGCAGGAAACAGCCGAGGAGACCATATCCGCCACGGAGCAGCAGGTAGAGATAGAGATCTCCTCAGTCAGCGCTCACACCTTCCGGCTGAGCATGTTTCCCTCGAACAACGGCTCGGAGAGATCGATACCTGTTGACGGGTCCCTCGTGCAGGAATCCTGGGGCGCTCCTGTGGCCACGCTGCGCGCGGCACCTGCCCACGAAGTTATCCTGGGGACTTTGCAGGTGAAAGCTTCCTTCCACCCAGTCAGCGTCACAGTCACCAACCGACTCGGAAATGTTATTCAGCAGTTCGACTGGGACGAGAGCACCGGCGTCTTGTCGTTTCTGAGTGGAAGCTCGCCGTTGTTCGGTTTAGGAGAGGGTGGACCTCAATTCGACCGTCGCGGCTCAGCCGACCCAATGCGCAGCGGACAAGGCGGTTATAGACTCGCTACACACGGTGGCCGGGTTCCCATTCCATGGATAATCGGAGCATCCGGATGGGCGATTTTTTTTCACCAACCCTTCGGCACCTTTGACCTCACCGGAGCTCAGGCTAAGTTTCAGCCCGCAAGTCGAAGTGCCGCGCTTCCGCTCGATCTGTTTTTCGTCGCTTCGCCCAACCCGTCCACAATTATGTCCGAATACGCGCGCATCACGGGCCATGCCGAGATGCCTCCATTGTGGAGTCTTGGCTATCAGCAATCTCATCGCACGCTCGCCAGCCGTGAGGAAGTGCTCGCCGAGGCCAAAACCTTTCGTGAAAAAAAGTTACCTTGCGACGCTTTGATTTATCTGGGAACGGGTTTCTGCCCCTCGGGATGGAACACGGAAAACGGTTCATTTGTCTGGAATTCTCGCGTGTTTCCCGACCCGAAACAAATGCTGAACGAGTTGCACGAGCAGAATTTTCGCGCCGTGGTACATGTAGTAATTCTCTCCGGCAAACTCCGCGGGACGGTTCAGGATCCGTGCAACCTCACGCGCTTCGACGAAGAAGAAGCTAGTTGTCACTGGGATGCACACCGCAAGGATTTTGCCCTGGGCGTCGACGGTTGGTGGCCGGATGAAGGAGATCCGCTCGATATCGCTTCCCGGCTGGTCAGAAATCGCCTGTACTGGGAGGGCCCGCAAATGGATCGGCCGAATCAGCGCCCTTATGCTCTGCATCGCAATGGCTATGCGGGCATGCAGCGATATGCTTCGTTCCTCTGGTCCGGCGATGTCTACTCCAAATGGGAAACGCTGAAGACTCAAATCCCCATCGGCTTAAATACCGCGCTGAGCGGCATTCCGTATTGGGGTACGGACATTGGAGGGTTTGTTCCCACACCGGAGTTCACTGCAGAGCTGTACGTGCGTTGGTTTCAGTTCGGGGCATTCTGTCCGCTTTTCCGCTGTCATGGCCGCGCATGGAAATTGCGGCTTCCCTGGGGTTGGAACACGGGAGAGGCGGGTCCTGCAGAAATCAGCAACTATAGTGGCGCGGCCATTCCCGATCCCAGCCAGCTGCACGACGCGCGCGTAGAGCCGATCTGCAGGAAATATCTCGAACTGCGCTACCGCATGTTGCCCTATCTCTACAGCGCGGTGCGCGAATGCGCGACTACCGGGATGCCGATTATGCGTCCGCTCTGGCTGCACTTTCCCGACGACCCGAAGGCGGTCGCGTGCGGCGACCAATATCTATGGGGCAGGAGTGTGCTGGTTGCCCCGGTCGTCGAGAAGGGAGCAACCACTCGCAGAGTCTACCTCCCCGCCTCGCCTTGGTACGATTTCTGGACTGGCGAACGCTTTGAAGGCGGACGCGAAATCAGCCGGCCGGTGGACCTCGAAACGATGCCGCTTTTCGTTCGTGCGGGATCCATCCTGCCGCTCGGTCCGGTCAAGCAGTTCGTCGACGAAAGAGTCGCAGAGCCACTTTCGATCATGATCTACCCAGGCGCCGATGTCTCGTTCTTGCTGTACGAAGACGACGGCATTTCCTTCGACTATCGCAAAGGAGATTGGACAGGAATCCAGATGGCTTGGAACGATGCACGCAAGACTCTAACTCTCGAACTTGCCCCTGGCTCGCGCTTGCTGTCGTCGGAACCAAAGCCCTTCACCGTGCAGTTGGCCAAAGACAAGCGAAAAGGAACCTTTAGAGGGGAACCAGTAGCGGTTTCCTTCTAGCATCCGGAAAATCGGCCGGAAGTGAGCCGGTGTAGGCCGCCCCTGTCGGAGCGCTCTGGATACGCGACCACTCGTAAAGAGTTTCCGAAACACACTAATCATGTGGCATGTGTGGCTGCGGCGTGGCCAGCCACACATGCGGTCTCTGATGAGTTTCTATGCAACTACTGCTTGTTGTCTTCTCGTGCTTCCGCGATGTGGGCCTGGTGGCCGGCTTCGGACACTGCCTTCACAAACGCGCCTCCACCTGCGGGAGTTGACGCATGGCCCGAAAGAATGTTGCGGAACATCATGTGGTGGCCGTAAATGGCGCGAGTCGAGTCGTTATCCTGCTCGATTACGGCACCTTCCAAGGTCAGGCCGGCGAACACGCCTTTCGAGCGCGAGTACGTCAGCACTTCAGTGTTCAGCAATACGTCAGTTCCGGCGGAAGTGTGACGGCCGACTGGGCCAGCCGCAACCGATCCTTCACCGGTAAGTTCGAACTTGGTCGAAAGCAGATGCTGCAGGCCACGGTCGTTCATGACCAGCATGACCAGATCCACTCCTTCGACGCCAATCTGTAATCCCCAGCTCCCACCGCCAATTGAAACGAATGCGGGAGCGCTCCAGCCTTCCGGCGTGCGGCAAGAAGCCACACCACGGCCGTGCTTTCCACCGAAGATGAAGCCGCCTTTGAGCAAGTTCGGCACTACGACGATGCACTTTGCACCGTTCAGCACTTCTTCCGGAATACCTTTATCGGGGGTTGACATGATCGACTGCAGAACGTCCACGGACTTTTGCATGCGCTCGACCGTGTCTTCGCGGTCCGAGCCGGCAAATGCATAGGTTCCAACCGTGCCTAGCAAGCTCATCAATAAGATTGAAATTGTCTTTTTCATGAAATTGTTCCTTTCGGGGGTGAACTAAGAGGTGCACTAAGGAGAGAGAACTTCAGATGGGCTGACTTAGTTCAGAGGACCTGAAAGAGACAGAAGAAGTGCTCGTCTCTGCCAACCATAATCGCTCAGGCCCGAAATAATAGCTGGTCTGAATTGCTCACTTCCGTCTGCTCCTTAAGAGCGGAGTTCGCCGGGTTTCACCATGCCACTCGAAGTTCGGTTGGATTGTGAGCAATCCTGCACAGCATCGCTGCCCGTGGCCTGTCATGGTTGACAGGCAGAAAAGAGCGTTGGGGGATCGATGACAGTTCGTAGGCTCCGCGATCGTTTTCGCAAAAGGCTTACGAACATCACCGCTTCTTGGTCGCGGCTGATCGGAACCATTAAGCCAACGACTCAAGGTTTCGGATCACAAAGGATGTGTCCCTTCTGCGGGCTCATTACCCCACGATCCCGACGATCTTGTTTAGAGTGCGGAAAGTCGTTCGGGGCCGCTTGACCGGAAAGGATAAGGCTTCAAGATTTTAAATGAGCAAAGGAGAACAAATATGCTTTGGACAATTTTTGTTGTGCTGGTAGTCCTGTGGCTTCTCGGTTTCAGTCTCCATGTGGCCGGCGGTCTGATTCACCTGTTGCTGGTGGTAGCCCTGGTGGTGTTGGTGATTAACCTTGTGAGCGGCCGTCGAAGTTCAATCTGAAGGCTAGCACCTCGGGCCGCGACCTCAGAAACGGATTGTTCCTATCCGAATATTTCTCCACTCCCTTGCGGAAAACGGTGCGTCCTTAGGGTCAGGTGACGGTTTGCTCTGCGACTCGTGCTTTGCTTCGCGATTCCGGGCGGGCTTCACACTCAATACAAAGTGAACGGTTGCCCACAGGAAGTGGGCGCCGTCGGACTTCGTGACCAGCGCGTCGACTGACTTCAAAGCGCCGTCAGGTAATTCCAGATCGTCAGCCAGCATGACGATGGGAATCGTCGGCCGGACCCGCTTGATCTCATTCGCAACCAGTGCGCCATCCAGAAGTCCGAGGTGATAATCGAGCACAATTGCATCCACAGGCAGGGAGGCAAACAACCGTAGACCCTCGTGGCCATTGGTTGCCGTCAACAGTTGGTATCCGTTTTCCTGCAAGGAACGTAATTGCGCCGGGTCCCGATGTATGCAGAGGAGGGTTGGGTTGATTGCCATGTTTGTCAGTTATAGGGAATGGTTACCCGGGAATCTGCCCAAAATTGCTCACGAGTCGGCGGTGACGGCATGGGCAAGAGCTTCTTCGGGGCTGGGAAAACGAGCGAAACTGACCAGAAGTCCCATCACGAGAGGCCTAAGATTTGACAGATGTATTAGGGCGAGAGGAAATCCATGCGAAAACAATATCTTCATTTGTCCGCTTACGCTTGTGACGTGTGTGCCGGCCCCGTCATCACCGGAGCAGTGGCGGTCCGGGAGAATGAAATATCGAAGGAGACTGACATCCGGCAAGTGGGAGCAATTTGCCTGTCGTGCGGCCATCGGCAAAGCGGGCCGACTGAACCGGCGCGAGTTCGTCATTTGTTGCCAATTGAATGGGATGCGCCGAGCGCGAACGGGACGGGTCATCTGACGACCGCACACCAGCAAGCGCTTAATCGTGCAGAACTACATTGAGCAGAGAGGTGTGGACCTGAAGTCCGCCGTTGTAGTGAATAAATCCCATTTTCCTGAACCGGTTCATGAAGAAGCTGACCCTCGAGCGGGTGGTGCCGATCATTTCCGCAAGAGCCTCCTGACTGATCTTGGGAATTACAGTCTCAGGTTTGCCTTCCTTGCCGAAGTGAGCCAGCAGCAAAAGGATCCGGGCCAGCCTCTTCTCGCTCGAATTGAAGAGCTGATCGACCAGATCTTCTTCGTAACGAATATTCCGGGCTAGCAAATACGCTACGAACATGTCAGAAACTTCGTGTTCGCGATGCAGCGCTTCCATCATGGCTTTCTTCTCGATTCGCAGAACGGCACAGTCCGTCATTGCGGTTGCAGAACCCATGCGGAGCGCCTGGCCTGCAAGGGAACCTTCTCCGAAAAAGTCTCTCTCACCTAATATTCCGATCATGGCTTCCTTGCCGGTCTTCGAGACCACGGTGAGCTTTACCTTACCCGTCTGGATATAAAACACAGCATCGGCCTTATCCCCTTGCGTGAAGATGGGCTGTTTCTTCGGGAAGAGCACAAATTTTCTGCCCGCGCCGATGGTCGCGAGGAACGTGTTGGGGTCGAACTCGTTTTTGTCCTTAGGCATTGGAAGCTGCAGTCATGGTTGGGTGCTCCCCCTCTCGAGAGCATCAGATAGATTGTCTAGCATCGCCTCCTGAGCGCCTCAGCACCCATACCGCTAACTATGCTAGCGTGGAACCAAGAATACGGGTGGAGTCTCAGCAGGTTTTATCGCAATGCAGGCTCTGTATCTTGCTGAAAACGCTTAACTTAATGTACGCATCTGTGGCAGATCGCATCCATGCGTAGGATTCTCGCAGATTTTTAGTTGCAGCATACGATTCCTTGGATTAGGATTTCGCTCATACGGATACGATTTCCGGGAGGGAGTGCTTCCGATGGGACGCAACGGGAACGGTACACACTATGCGGCGGTAAGTCGCGCCGATGTTCCGCAGGGCCGCAAAGGAAAACATCGCAAAGCGGTGGCCGACATTCTTGCCGACCTTCCAAAGCTGAACGCCCACCAGGCCATCAAGATCCCGCTGAGTAGTCTTAACGGCGAGAAGATGCAGAATCTTCGCTCTGCTCTGAACCGCGTTACGCGAGAGAAAAACATTCCGGTGGTAACGTCGAGCGACGAGAAATTCCTGTACGTTTGGCGTGCCGACCCTGCGAAGGATGCGGGAGCAACCGGTTAGCGGCTTACGCCGGCGTGCTCAATCGTGCAGGACTATATTGAGCAGCGAGCTGTGAACCTGTAGACCGCCTTCTACTCCGCCGGCATAGTGAATGAATCCCAATTTCCTGAACCGGTTCATGAAGAAGCTGACTCGCGAGCGAGTGGTCCCCACCATCTCGGCCAGGGTCTCCTGACTGAGCTTGGGAACCACGGTTTCCGGAATGCCCTCTTTGCCGAAATGAGCAAGCAGTAGAAGCACGCGGGCCAGTCTTTTTTCGCTGGAGTTGAACAATTGGTCGACCAGATCCTCTTCGTAACGGATATTCCGCGCCAGCAGGTACGCCACAAACATCTCAGAAAAAGCGGGTTCGCGGTGCAGCGCATCCATCATGGCTTTCTTATCAACCCTCAGGATCTCGCAGTCTGTCATCGCGGCTGCCGAGCCCATACGCAAAAGCTGCCCTGCCAGTGAACCCTCACCAAAAAAATTGCACGCGCTTACGATCGCGATTGTCGCCTCCTTACCGATCTTGGAGACGACGGTGAGCCTCACTTTACCTTTCTGAACATAGAAGATGGCGTCTGCCGCATCCCCTTGCGCAAATATCAGTTGCTTTTTCTCAACGGACAGGATCTTCCTGCCTTCGCCAATCGTCGCGAGAAAAGTATCGGAGTCGAACTTGCCGTTCTTCTTGACTGCTACTGCGGCGCTCATCATCAGTAAGTATAGTCTGCGGAATAGCGTCGGAACCGCATAAATCATGAGAAATCAATAATTTAAGAAGTGAGCTTTTCTGCACAGTATGGCGGAGAGAAATGGGTGAACCTGAGGGATTGCTTAGGGCGTTGCGCCGATTGCAGGGTGGCCGCCCCCGGAGGGCTTATGTCAACGGTTCAAGTCGGTACGATTCTGATGAACGGGTGGCCGGGGATGGAGCAACTTTTTCAGCTGGAGAGTGAGCCCTGCTCGGGAAGCTGGAGGCTGGTCAAGACGTTGGATGGCGACTCTCTGGGCCGCAAGATCCATGCGGCGGGATGGAACTTCTTTTTTATGGCGGCAGAGATCAAGGTGAGGCTGTTTGGGGTTCCTGGAACGACGAAGATTCAAAACGCGTTGCGCCGGATTTTAGCAAAGGTGAAACAGCAGCATTTTAACGGCCTCGAAGTAACTGGGATCGTTGGCAACCATTTTCTGGGAGTACCGTATGTAACCGTCTCCGCGCACTCGCGCCATGTGCAACAGGGTTGTTATCTGGACAGCTCCCAGTCGCGACAGGCCTCCCACGACAACGCGGAATGGGCCAAAGGCTGAGCGTGTTTCCCAACCGCACGGCGAGCCAAGCCCTGAATCAGTCTGCTGAGCAGCTACTTTTCCGAAGCCACTAATCGCCGGTCTCGATGAGGGTTTGTGCGAGGCAGGCCAGTGCTAAGCTCGCACTTTTCTCCCGGCTTCGCGCCACAGGTTGGGCAGCGAACCGCCAAGGCTTCCTTTTGTTTGGCCTTCATCGCTTCATAATGCGGCGTTGCTCACCAAGAAAATGGTCAATAGTGACCAGTTCGCGAGTTCATTCTAGGTGCACACTAACCACAAGAAACTGCAATTCATCCTCATGCCCGCTTGCGGCCCCTAGGTAGGGCTTCAGGCAGCGATTTTTCTCACCAGAGGTAGGGATATGGCGGTACCAGTCACAGTGTTTCCAAATCGGGCCCTGGAAGTAGTCAGTTCCCGCTCGCTCGTGCGGGAGATGACCTCAACCGCCCGCCCACGATCGCATTCGAAGCCTTCGCTGCCCAGTCGCATCGCGGTAATCGGGAATTATCTTCCGCGGCAATGTGGAATCGCTACGTTCACCACAGACCTCTGCAGCGCAATCTCCGCGGAGTACGGAAGCGCTCGACTGTTGGCACTTCCCGTCAACGACACGGAAGAAGGCTACGACTATCCCCCGCGGGTGCGATGGTCGCTCGCGCAGGACGATCTGGCCTCTTACCAGGAAGCGGCGGAATTCCTGAACTTCAACAATATCGACATGGTTTGCCTGCAGCACGAGTATGGGATCTTTGGCGGCGAGGCCGGGAGTCATGTTTTGCATCTCCTACGCCAGCTAAAGATGCCTTTAGTGACGACGCTGCACACGGTTCTGCGCGAGCCAGACCCTAACCAACTGATGGTGATGGAAGAGATCGCAAACCTCTCGGATCGCCTCATCGTCATGAGCCAGCTCTCGTCCCAGTTCCTGCAAGAAATCTTCAAGATTCCCTGCAGCAAGATCGACATGGTTCCGCACGGTGTCCCGGATCTCCCGTTCCTGGATCCCAATTTCTACAAAGACAAGTTCGGAGTGGAAGGGAAAGCAGTTCTGCTCACGTTCGGCCTGCTTTCGCCTAACAAGGGAATCGAAAACGTAATTCGGGCGCTGCCCCAGATCTTGTCCAGGCACAAGAATGTCGTTTACCTCGTCGCCGGCGCGACCCATCCGCACGTTCTGCGCCGCGAGGGTGAAAAATATCGAGCCAGCCTGCAAGCCTTGGCGAAGGAAGTGGGAGTGGAATCGCAGGTGATGTTTCACAATCGCTTCGCCACTCCCGAGGAGATGGCCGAGTTCATTGGCGCCGCAGACATTTACATCACGCCTTACCAGCATGAAGCGCAGGTGGTTTCCGGAACGCTCGCCTATGCGCTGGGAGCCGGCAAAGCGATCATCTCGACTCCGTATTGGCATGCCATTGAGCTGTTAGACGACCGCCGGGGTGCATTGGTCCCGTTCCAAAATCCCGACGCGATCGCGCAAAAGACGATCGAACTCCTGGATACTCCCGCGATACGTCACGCCATGCGGAAGCGCGCCTATCTGTTCGCTCGGGAGATGATCTGGAAAAGAGTGGCGCAAGGCTATATGGAAAGCTTCTCTCGCGCGCGAAACGACCGTATGGAAAATCCACGAGTTCAGTTTTCCGCTCGCGCTACTCATAAATCGCTGAATCAACTGCCTGCATTGAACCTGGGCCACCTGAATCGGTTGACGGATGATACGGGAATATTGCAGCACGCGATCTTTACAGTCCCGAACCGCGCGGAAGGATATACGAGCGACGACAATGCGCGCGCACTCATCTTTGCCGTAGGGCTGGAGCAGAGAGATAAAGCTCAGGCAGACGACGCTCAACTCGATAAAGCACAGCTTGGGGCCAATGGCGGAACTGCTCCGGATGCGATCACGCTGGGCTTGTCGTTGCGATATTTGTCGTTTCTTGAGCATGCGTTCAATTCGGGGAAAGGCCGGTTCAGAAATTTTCTGGGCTATGATCGCCGGTGGAACGAAGCTGAGGGTTCTGAAGATTCTCATGGACGCGCAGTGTGGGCGCTGGGCACCGTTCTGGGGCGGTCCAGCGATCATGGATTGCGATCTGCCGCCGGCCGCTTATTCGAGTTGTCCCTGCCTGCTGTTGTGGAGTTCTACAGTCCGCGGGCCTGCGCCTACGCGCTTCTCGGAATTCAGGAATATCTCGATTCGTATCCCGGCGACCGCGACGCGCAGAAAATCAGATCGGTGCTCGCCGGCCGGCTGCTTGACATGTATGAGTCGATCCGCCGTCCGGATTGGAAGTGGTTTGAGAACGTTCTGGCTTACGGGAACGCGAGATTGCCGCAGGCCATGCTGATCGTCGGTTCTGCCAGTTCGGATGATCGCATGGTCTCCGCGGGGCTCGAAGCGATGGACTGGCTCACCGAAACGCAACGCTCGGAAACCGATGGCCGCTTTGTACCGATCGGGTCGCAAGGTTTTTATCGCCAGGGTGGCAACAAGGCGCGTTTCGATCAACAGCCGCTTGAGGCTGCGGGCGCCGTATCTGCGTGTCTGCAAGCCTACCGTATAACGGGTGATAGCCGCTGGCGCAGCGAAGCCTGGTCGGCTTTCAACTGGTTCCTTGGCGACAATGATCTTCAGGTTCCTCTTTACGATCTCACCACTGGTGGATGCCGAGATGGGCTTCATCCCGATCGCGCCAATGAGAACCAG
>Ga0074044_10002168_pt1 | contig 17255 bp, 16 predicted proteins | sample BogForMeECP23OM1_FD_94443 | JGI IMG/M metagenome (GOLD analysis project Ga0074044, IMG submission 94443) | Bog forest soil microbial communities from Calvert Island, British Columbia, Canada - Bog Forest MetaG ECP23OM1 | ecosystem: Environmental > Terrestrial > Soil > Wetlands ...
GTGTTGCAATGGGCCGAGGGCGTCCTGCGCGGCGCGGCATTTTTCACGCTGGTGCTGTTGAGCTACACGCTGTTTTTCGGCGGAATTGCGTTTACACGGTTTGGCAATGTGTTTTACCACACGGCGTCGGCGGTGCAAAGCCGCGCGGGCGGCGGATGGAATTGGTTTCACGCCCGTCAGAACCGCCGGCCTTCCGCCGGCCTGCTCGAAATAATCGCGGCGAAATTATTCTGGCTCGACCGCGACACGCGCGCGCTGGCGGTCAAAGACCTGCGGATGTTTTGGCGCGACACCACGCAATGGGGCCAGTCGGTGATGCTGTTCGGCCTGCTGGGCGTTTACATCATCAACCTGCGAAACTTCACGCACCAGTTGACCAGCCCGTTTTGGATCAACCTGGTCGCATTTCTGAATCTCGGCATCTGCTCGCTGAATCTTGCCTCGGTGACAACGCGGTTTGTGTTCCCGCAATTTTCGCTCGAAGGCTGGCGGCTGTGGATCATCGGCATGGCGCCAATGGGCATGGCGCGCGTGGTCAAAACCAAGTTCTGGCTGGCCAGCATCTCGTCGCTGTTTGTCCCGTCCGGCCTCATCACGCTGTCATGTTATCTGCTCAAGATGAGTTGGGACCGCGTGCTGTTTTTTGCCGCGGTGATTACCGTAATGACGTTCGCACTCAATGGTCTCGCCATCGGACTGGGTGTCCTTTATCCCAACCTGAAGGAGGCCAACCTGAACAAAATCGTCAGCGGTTTTGGGGGCACGCTCTGCTTCGTGCTGAGTTCGTTTTACATCCTGGCCTCCGTGCTGTTGCTGATGTTTGGCGCGGCCGGCCTGCACTCGCGCGAAAGCTGGGCGGCGGAAGGCATCACCGGCTTTGTGCTGCTGTCCGTTTGCATCGGCTGGCTGCCCCTGAGATTTGGGTTGCAACGATTGAAAAATTTCGAGATGTAATGCCAACTCCGGTAGGGCGGAGTTGCCGCTCCGCCTGGCCCGCGGCAGCGCGGCCCTACCGACTGAATTTACGATTTATGCGTTCTTCTGCAATTCACACACCCGCGTAAATTGTATATCGTAAAAAATAATGAGCCTCACGCCGACGCCGGCGCTTTCAGGGACGGCGACACGCCGCCCCTCCCAAAATTAATTTTTCCAACGCTTCAAACAACAGCGGTGCGCTGGCCAGATGCGCCACCTTGCCGTCCCGCGCCACCAGACCAAAACCCTCGCCGTAGGCCGGGCCGTTGGCGACACATAAATCGGTTGAACATTCGGCGATTTGTTGCTGGGCGGCACGGATGGCATCGGCGCGCCCGCCGTCCGCCTCGAATTTCCAGCCCGCGATTCGCGTTCGCGGAAACCAGCCGCGCAGTTCGGCGATGATTTTTGGCGTCGCCACCAGCTCGACGAGCAACTTGCTTTGCCGGGTGGGAATTTTATTGACCGCCTTGATTTCGGCGAGTTTGCCGGATTCGTTGGGCGTGAAAATTCTTCCGAACGCAAAATCGCCGACCGCCGCCGCGTGAAAGATCGCGTCCACTTTTTTGGCTGACACCGCTTTCAGCTTTTCGCGCAGATCGGCCGCCGTGGTGAAGGTCTCCACGCGCTGCGCGCGCCGTTCACCGCCATGCGTGGCCATGGTGCCAATGAGCAGAATCACCTTGTGGCCGCGCGCCGCAAGAAAATTGGCCAGTTCCGTGCCGAGGCGGCCGGTCGAGAAATTCGTGAGCCGCCGCACGTCGTCCAGCGGTTCGTAAGTCGGTCCGGCGGTGACGATGCAGTTCATGCGGCGATGATAGCGGATGGCCGATGGCGGATGGAAGCGCGAATCGCACCTGTTAACTCCCGTAGGAGACGACGTGAGGAGTCTCAAATCTTTCGGAATACAGTTAAAAACTCGTCACCTTGTCGCCTGCGGCAGAAAACCCACGTTGGGATTAAGAAGCGTAGCGGCGGCTCGGCAGAGCGCCGCAAATCTAACGGGAGTATTCCAGATGGCGGCTTTCTCCCGAAAGCCGCTACGCCGCGCGAAACCATTTCACTTTTTCAACGGGCGAAGTCAGCGGGCGAAAACTTTTGGTTCACGACGATGTTCTCATGAGTCGCCGGCTGACCATACCGCGCCTTTTGTGGGGACTGCCGGAAACATAGTTTGTTCAAATTCGATTCGGTAGAGATTCGTTCTCCCCAGTTGAATTTTGAAAGTTGTCACGATGTTTGTCTTTCCATTTCTCACGGAAGTGTATTTGCCGTTGTCGCTGTAACTCGTGAGCAAGGCGTAGTTGTTCAATGCTTTCTTGGCGATTTCCGTCGGCGGTAATTTGTCGTTGCTGCTCGTTTGGGAGATTGCCACCGTCGCAACACCACCTGCAAGCAGAGCCACTGCGCCCACGCCGATTGCAAATTTAATTTTTAACCAAGTCATTGTTTTCATGGTTCCTTTCACCAATGTTGTTATTGTTGCCGAAATTGAAGCCCCTTTCGCCGCTGCTGCCGTGATCGTCACCGCCAGTCCCGCCGGCGCGGCTTGCACCGACTTTGCCGCCACCGCTCCGGCGATGACTGTGGCCGTCAGCGTTACGCCACGTTTCACAAAGTATTTCCGCAGCTTTTCCAAGCCGCGCGTCACGCGTTTCTGTGCCGCCGCCTCTTCCATCCGCAAAGCCCCGGCGATTTCGCGGGCGGTTTTGTTCTCGAAGAACCGCAGCACCAGCGCGGCGCGGTCGGTTTCGCCCAGTTCGGCCAGGGCGTCATCCAGCAGCGGCGCGAGTTGCGCCCAGGCATCCGCCTCCGTTTCACTTCGGCGCGACAAGTCGTCGGTATTCATAGCATCCAATTGGTAGGCGAGTTGTTCGCGGGCCTGGCGGCGGCGCCGGGTTCTCAACGCATCCGCCGCCGCGTAGTGCGTGGTGCGATACAGCCACGCGGAGAGAATGGTCTTTGTCCCGAGCGACGCGGCTTTGCGCGCAAGGATGATGAACACGGCCTGGGTGATTTCCTCCGCCAGATGCACGTCGCCCACCTGCCGTCGCGCCGCCGAGTGGACGAGGGCGATGTGCCGTTCCACGAGCGCGGCAAACGCTGTCTCGGATTGATTGGCGGCGAATTCCCGCACCAACGTCACGTCATCGCTCATCATCTATACATGGCCGCACAACGCGGATTCGGACAATTTATTTGAGCAACCACGCGAGCAGCGGCGCGACGGCGAGTGCCGGCAAAAAATTCGCCAGTTCGACCCGGCGGACCTCAAAAATCATCAACGCAATGGCGCACGCGACCAGGCCGGCGGCGGCATTGACCGGATCAACCAGATCGTGCGCCGCGAGAAACGGTTCCGCGTAAAACTGGCAGGCGAACGTGATGGCGCTGAGAAAAATGAAGGCCGGAAACGCCGACAGGGCGGACGGCCAGCCGAATATTTTAACGAAGCCGGTCATGGCCAAACCGTCCATCACGGCTTTGATCGCCAGCAGCCAAAAGCAACCAAACTGGCCGCCCTGGGCTGGCAATCCATCCGTCACCGCGCCGAGCAGACCCAGGGGCGCGGCGCAAAATAAAATGGTGCACGCGATGAAGCCGCCGCCGATTTTTCGCGGCGCGTCCGATTGTGCCGACGCGATCAAACTGCCCGCGTAACGGCCAAGACGATTCGATAATTTTTGCAGGTGCAGCAGTTTGCCAGTCCAAAAACCCAAAGTTATGGCGAGCGCGGCGATGAACATTTGCTTCAACCCGGATGAAAAAGTTCCGTTGACACTCAACCAAACGAGCCGCAGGCCGAAAAAAATGGTGCCGGCGCCGAGCGCCGAGCGGAAGAAAACCTGCGTGCGGAGGGACAGCGGTTTGCGCAGCGCCAAACCGAACAGCCCCCCGATCAAAATGCCCATTGCGTTGAGAAATGCGCCGGTCACACGCTGACTCAACGCGGGGCGCGGCCAAAGCGCAAGCCGGAAAATGAGTTGTCGTGTCGGCGCTGTGCGCCGATTTGATCGAGCCACAGGCTCGACGCTACACGAAGTTGGGATACTACCGCCGCCACAGCCTGCTTGCCCGCACGGCTTTGGCCTGTTACTCAAACGCGGATGGCCGGCGCAAAAATCAGTTCCCGCAGTCCGTGGTTTTGGATTCCCACGCTTTATGTGGCCGAAGGACTGCCTTATGCGCTGGCGATGTCGGTGTCGCTGGTGCTTTATAAAAACCTCGGCGTGTCGAACACGGACATTGCGTTCTACACGAGCTGGCTTTATCTGCCGTGGGTCATCAAGCCGCTGTGGAGTCCGGTGGTGGATTTGCTCAAAACCCGGCGGTTGTGGATTTGGATGACACAATTGCTCCTCGGCGCGGGTCTGGCGGGCGTGGCACTGACCATTCCCGCGCCGCATTTTTTCCAGCTCACGCTCGCATTTTTCTGGTTGCTGGCATTCAGTTCCGCCACCCACGACATCGCGGCGGACGGTTTTTATATGCTGGCGATGACAGAACGCGAGCAGGCGTTTTTCAGCGGCATCCGCGGCACGTTTTACCGCGTGGCAATGATTTGCGCACAGGGGCAGCTGGTAATTCTTGCCGGAAAAATCCATGAACGCACCGGCAACTATATGTTTGCCTGGTCAATGGCCTTCGCACTTGTCGCCGGAATTTTTTTGTGCCTGGGCATTTATCATTTTTTTGTCCTGCCAAAGCCGGCGATTGATCAACCCAGGCGCGCTGGTTTGTCAGAAAATTTCCTCCGCGAATTTTTCAAAACGTTCGGAACGTTTTTTCAGAAACCCAAAATCATCGTGCTGCTGCTTTTCTTGCTGCTCTACCGGCTGGGTGAGGCGCAACTGCTGAATGTGGCCAAGTTTTTCCTGCTCGACCCGCGCCCCAAGGGCGGTCTGGCCTTGACGGACGACCAGTTCGGATGGATTTACGGGCACATCGGCGTGGGCGCGCTGGTGCTCGGCGGACTGCTCGGCGGTTTTGTTGTGGCGCGCCACGGATTGAAATTCTGGCTGTGGCCGATGTTGCTGGCGATTCATCTGCCGGACGCGGTGTTCATCTGGCTGGCTTGCGCGCAGCCGGACAATTTTTGGGCGATTGGCACGGGCGTTGCCGCCGAGCAATTCGGCTACGGCTTTGGTTTCACGGCCTTCATGCTTTACATGATTTACATCGCGCGCGGCGAACATCAGACGGCGCACTACGCGATTTGCACGGGCTTCATGGCGCTGGGCATGATGCTGCCGGGCATGTGGAGCGGCTGGTTGCAGGAACACATCGGTTATCAACACTTCTTCATCTGGGTGCTGCTGGCCACGATTCCGAGCTTCCTCGTCGCGTTGAAAATTCCGCTCGACGCGGAGTTTGGGAAAAGGAATTGAACAACGAAGAAACAAAGGAACAAAGCTCCAGGGAATTAAAAATTCGTTTCTTTGTTGCTTTGTTGTTCAAAACCTCCCGCCGAAAAGAATTGCTTTGAACGCACCGGCCTTTCCAAAATCCAGGTTTACAATGAAATCAACCTGTTTCAACTGTTCCCGCCGGACGCTCATCCTGGCGTTGCTGTCGGGCGCGGCGCTGTTCGGATTTTCACCGGGCGCCCGCGCGGAATTGTCGTTCATCTTCACCAATTCCACGCCCGCCGCCATGCCGCGCCGCCCGAGCATCATTTTGATTGTGGCCGACGGCCTCGGCTACGGCGATTTGAGTTGTTACGGCCAGACAAAATTTCAGACGCCGAATCTCGACCGGCTCGCCGCCGGGGGCATTCGCTTCACGAGTTACTATGCGGGCGACGCGGTGAGTTCACCGTCACGCGCGGCGTTAATGCTGGGCAAGGATTCGGGTCACTTGAAACAGCGCGCCGACGTGGACGTGCCGCTGACGGCGGACGACATCACCGTTGCGCAAGTGCTCAAGCAATCCGGCTATCATACGGCCTTGATTGGCGAATGGGATTTGGGTGGAGACGGCACGAGTGGCGCGCCATGGAACAAGGGTTTTGATGAATTCGCCGGTTACTTCGATTCCGCCGATGCGGAAAATTATTACGCCGACTACATCTGGCGGCATGATCCCACGACCGGTTTTCACGGCAGGGAAATGCTGTATCCGAACACCGGCGAAAAAAAAGGCCAATACCTTCCCGACCTGTTCACGACGGCAGCGATAAACTTCGTCAAAAACAATCAACCTGACCGGGTCAACCGCTACCGGCCATTTTTCCTGCTGGTGAATTACACGACACTGCGTGCGAACCCCGCCGAAAAGGCGCGCACCGGCAATGGAATGCAAGTGCCGACCGACGCGCCGTTCTCCGGCGAATCGTGGCCGCAGCCGGAAAAAAACAAAGCCGCCATGATTGCGCGGCTCGACGGCTACATCGGGCAACTGCTCGAACAATTGCAAAAGCTCGGCCTGACAAACAACACGGTGATTTTTTTCACCAGCGACACCGGGCCGCAAACGAACGGCGGCGTTGGCCTAAAATTTTTCCAAAGCGCCGGGCCGTTTCGCGGCAGCCGCGGCGACCTTTACGACGGCGGCCTGCGGGTGCCAATGATTGCGCATTGGCCGGGTAAAATTCCCGCCGGCCAGGTCAGTGATTTTCCCTGCGCGGCGTGGGATTTTCTGCCGACGGCGACGGACATTGCCCTGATCCATTCGCCGACGAACATTGACGGCATTTCCATTTTGCCGGCGCTGTTTAACCAGGTTCAAACCAACCGGCATGAGTCGTTTTATTGGAAGCTCCAAAGTCGCGATGAGGCCCAGGCCGTTCGCATGGGAGATTGGAAGGTTATGCGTTCAAAAGCCGATGCGCCGCTGGAACTTTACAATCTCAAAACTGATCCGGGCGAAACCAACAACGTCGCCGACCAGCATCCCGACGTAATCACAAGGTTCCAGGGCATCTTGAAGAACAGCCGTTAACGCGCTGGAACGGCCGGCAAAGGAGCATTCACATCGCGTTCCTGTTTTTCCCGATGGACGGCGAAGCTCATCCACGCAATCGCCAGTGCCACGGCCAGCAAAAATGCCGCCAGCACAAACCACGGCCATTGGTAGCGTTGCGGATTTTCGTTTTGGTCGTCCATGCGAATTATTGTATCGCCAGTCTGCGGCCACCGCAAATCAAGGTGGAGCCGGTTCTCTCTGTCCGGCCTCCCGCCTCCCGGCGGTTGAAACGGCCCTGTTTTTGTCGCGTCATCGCGGAACTTCAAACGGCTCGACCCGCGCGAGATTTGCGCTACATTGACCGTCATCGCGCCCATGCACGAAGCTGAATCGCCAGAAGATCTGCCGTCGCCGCCGGTGAAATCCGGCGACCCGGCTGCGCCGAACGGCTTCGCTGAGGCGAGCGACCATCCCTACGCCATTTTCCGGAACCGGGACTTCACGCTTTATCTGGCCGGCCGGCTGGTGGCCGTGCTCGGCCAGCAGATGTTCACCATGGCCCTCGGCTGGGAAATTTATGAGCGGACCTACCAGACTTCCTACTCCGCCCTGGCGCTGGGACTGATGGGGCTGACGCTGATGGTCCCGATGTTTTTGTTCACGCTGCCGGCCGGGCACGTCGCGGACAACTACAACCGCAAACGGATCATCGTGCTGATGACAGCGGTCATGGCGGCGGCAAGCCTCGGGGTGGCCGTCATATCGGCGCTCCAGGCACCGGTTTACTGGATTTACGTCTGCCTGTTCATCGGCGGCACCGCCCGCACGTTTTCGTGGGCGGCCAACGCCGCCTTTTTGCCGGCGCTGGTGGACCGGAAGGATTTCCCGCGGGCCGTGAACTGGAACGCCGCCATGTTCCAGTCCTCGAGCATCGTCGGACCGGCGACGGCCGGCGCCATCATCGCCGCCATGTCCCGGCACACGGCCTCGCCCGCCGCGCTGGTTTATGTGCTCAATGCGCTGGCGTCGCTGGTCTTTTGCGTTCTCATCGGCCTGATCCGCCAGCAACACACCGTCGCCGTCAAGGAACCCATGACCCTCCAGGCGCTGCTGACGGGATTCAAGTTCGTTTATGCGAGCAAAATCATCCTGGGGACCATCACGCTCGATATGTTTGCGGTGCTTTTGGGCGGCGCGACGGCGCTGCTGCCGATTTATGCGAAGGACATTTTGTTCGTCGGACCGGGCGGCCTCGGCCTGTTGCAGGCGGCGATGCCGATGGGCTCCGTGCTCTGCGTGTTCATCCTGAACCACCGCCCGCCGCTGCAAAAGGCCGGGCGCTCGATGCTGTGGGCCGTGGCGGCCTTCGGCCTGGGCACGATCGCGTTCGGGTTTTCGAAGTGGTATTGGTTTTCGTTCCTTATGCTGTTCATGTGCGGCGCGGTGGACAACATCAGCGTCGTGGTGCGGCACACGCTGGTGCAGATGCTCACGCCGGACGACAAGCGCGGGCGCGTCTCCGCCGTCAACAACCTCTTCATCAGCACATCCAACGAACTGGGCTGGTTCGAGTCCGGCACCGTCGCGCAAATCTTCGGGCCGACCCTCGGGAACACGATTGTCGCCGGCACGGTCATCTCCGCCGTGTCCGGTGGTGTCGGGACCATCCTGACCGTCATCGCCGTGGCGCTGATCTGGCCGGAGATCCGGCGGTACGGGAAGCTGGTGTAATACTTGACGCGGGCGGGGGGAGGTTTATTTTCGGCGCATGAAAAGGATTCTTGTTTGGTTTTTCATTCTAAGTTTTTCCGCGGTTGCGGCGCGCGCACAGGATGACGCCACCCAGCAGCAAATCAACAAACTCAACGGCCAGGTGCAGGACATCCTCGACGCGCAGGCGGTGCAGGCCAAGCGCATCACCGCGCTGGAAAAGGATATCAGCGAATTGCGTGACAAGTCGAACGGACCCGGCGCAAACTCGGATGACCTGCAAAAACTTGCCGATCAGGTCCGGGAACTTGCCAAAAAACAGCAGGCGGACAATGACTTGATTCTAAAGGAACTCGGAAAACTCGGCAAAGTCGGCGGTTCGCCTTCGGGACGCAAGTCAACGCCAAGTGTGACGACCAATGCGGCAACGGGCGGTTCAAGCGCCGGCGGCAAGGAAAACGGTTACGAATACAAAGTTGCGGCAGGCGACAACCTTTCAATCATTGCCAAGGCGTATCGCGATCAGGGCATCAAAATGACGGCGGACCAGATTTTGAAGGCGAATCCGGGGTTGAATCCGAACAGCCTCAAGGTCGGGCAGAAAATTTTCATTCCCGCTCCGGCGCCGTGATTAATGGCGAAGCGTGAAATGAATGGCCAGCACGCCCGCCGCCGCGATCAGACAGTAGTAGCCAAAGAATTTCCAGCGCCCGCCTTCCAGCCAGCGGGAGAGCCATTTCAGGGCCAGCAGACCGGCGACGAAGCTGAATACCATGCCGACAAGTCCCGGCACAAACAGGTGCAGTGCGGAACCCTGACCGCTCAACGCGTGGGCTTTGATCAGGCGCGAAGCTTCCTTGGCAATCACGGGCGGCGTCAGGACCACGGCCAGCGCAAAACTGAATTCTTCCAGTTTCTGCTTGGGCAGGCCGAGCAGGAGACCGGTGGAAATGGTCGAACCGGAACGTGAAAAGCCGCGAAAAGGCAGGCAGATTCCCTGCACGATGCCAATCCAGAATGAATGCGCCATTTGAATTTCGGAATGGCGCGGCGATTTTTCTTCCCGCAGTCCGGCGTAAACAATCAACAATCCCACCGCCGCCAGCGCCCCCGCAATCAAGGGCAGATTCGCGAACAAAACCTCGACCTCCGCGTGCGGCAGGCCGCGCATGAAGATTTTTTCGATGACCTCCTTCAAGCCATAACCCACGACGCCGGTGCAGATGGTTGCCAGCACAACTTGGATAGCGAACCACTGCAATTGCGCCGCCGAGGCAAAGCAATCGCGCCGCCAGCCTTTCCAAAAATAAACGATTACGGCGAACATCGTGCCTGTGTGCAGCATGACCAGCAACATGGTCATCTCGGGACTCGACGGATCCAGTTTCATGAGTTTTTCCGCCGCAATGACGTGCGCCGAACTTGACACCGGCAACAACTCGCACGCGCCCTGAATCAGCGCCAAAATCAGGATTTGAAAATAGTTGAGCATGTGAACAAAGACGTTTGGTGGACAAATCAAAAAACGGGAATAAGCCCGGGGATTCCCTCGATAATTCCCAGAATGACAGTAGCAATCCAGTCAGGCATAAATCATTTGGACGCGAAACGGGCGCGGCAGGCAAGGAAGAAGTGACGCGGACGCTACTTTTTTGATCCCCAGAAGGTTTTAACTTCCTCGGTGTGCTGTTTGACCTTGAGCTGGCCCAGGATGGAGTGCCAGGAGATGTAAATTTTGTGCCACTGGGTTTCCAGGCCGCGGAGCGCGCCTTCGCTCATTTCGCTGAGGTAGCGCAACGACGGCGTGTTGCCGATGAGCGCGTGGATTTCGTCGCGCGTGGGCGAGGCGACTTCAATGGAGGCGTAAATCAGTTCAATCTCCTGCACGATGATGCTTTTAATTTCGAGAAAATGACCTTCTTCCGCCGGCCCGAATTTTTTTCCGCGCGCGACGTTGATGAAATAGTTGAACTGTTTCCAGCACTCGATGTGGGTTTCAATCTGAGTGACCAGTTGGTTGAGTTCTTTGGCGGTCATAAGCGTGGTCGGGTGGTTATCGGCGAAAAAGCGGCTTGCGGGAACAGGAAAATGATGGCGCCGCCGCGCAATTCGCGGGCGGTGATGTGGAGGCTGGCGAAATGGATGCTGACTTCGGCCAGCGGCATTTGCGCCGCGCGCGCCTCGCGGAAGAGGGACAGCACTTCCTGCCCGATGTCGCGCAGCAACTCCTTGGGATAGGCGGACGAGACGGTGTACGTGACGACGCGGCCATTGCGGTCCACGGCGACACTGCCGGCCGGCAGTTGCTGGACTGCCGCGCGGGAACGGAAAAATCGTTTTAAGAATCCCATGACGAAACAAGTTTTTTGCTTTTTTCAAATAATGGTCCGGCAGCGACATTGGGCGGCCAGCCAACAAGAAAACACTCGTCTTCCCGGTTCAAAACAAGCATCTGACGTTCCAAATTATGGCCGGCAACGTGGGAAAGCGGTCCGGCTTCGATCCGTTCCCCAAGACGTTTGGCGGTTTCGACGGCCCGGCGCGCCCATTTGGCGAGCGGCTCGGAAGGTTGCGTGCCCATGGTTTCGACTTCGCCCCGGCCTTCGGGCGGCACAACGATGACGAATTCCGCGCCTTCGCGCGTGAGCAGGGCAAGTTTCCAAATGGTTTTTCGGTGAGCGGTTTGCTCGATGGAACCGGGCTCGACGGAATCAGCGGTTTCATCAATCGCCTGCGCGGATTCGAGCAGCAGGGCATTGACGGGTCTGGTGATGGTGCGTTCGCGCCCGGATTCGGCGGGCAAATTTTCAAACGTGCCGGATTTCCATGCCAGAATTCTGAGGAACGCCGCCTCGCCGCGCGCGCCTTCGGTTTCAGCGTCAATCAATTCGCCGTTTTGAATCCAAAGTTTTGCCACGAGCGGTCCGCGCGTGATGCGCAGGACGGTGGAACTGCGCGAGAGACATTCCATCTGGATGATGTCCATGAGGCTTTTGCTTTGAATGCCGCGAAAGCCGCCTTCCATGTCGCGGCCCAAAAGCGATTCGATGCAGTCCAGAAACATCTGCGAATTGGCCTGCATGTCGGTTTTGAGCCAGAACAAATCCACACCCAGGGCGTAGGCGCGCGAGCGAAATTCCTCGTCTTCCAGCCCGCTCAAAACGACCGTGCGCAATTCGGGAAACCGGCGGCGGACGATGGACAGCACCTGCAGGCCGTCCATGCGCGGCATCTTCAAATCGCAGACCAACAGCCGGAACGGCTCGGTTTCCATGAGCGCCAATGCGCGCGCGCCGGACGCGACGGTGCGGATTTCAGGCTTGCTGGGAAGGTGCGCAAACATTTCGTTGCACAAGTTCAGCCAGTCGACATCGTCATCCAAAACGAGAATTTTATGGCGTATTTCCATTCCGATGGCGTTAATCGCTAACGCCGCCGCTCCGCAAATACAAGCGCGAAAAATGCCAACAGCGCAAATTATTTATGAGGAAGCAATCGGCGTTCCCAATTGAGACCGGGCGGCAAGAAAATCTAAATGCCAGAATATGAACAGACTAGGGACAAAGAAGTCCAACGCTGAGACAAATTTCCCACCCACCCAACGCTCCTTTCAAAGCTTTCAAAGGTTCGGGCGGCTAAGTCAGACAAAAAACCAACCATGGCGTGCTTCCTGCTGAGACAAAGGAGCCTGCCGGTTGACCGGCCGCCAGTGAAGCATGAGTGCCATGTCAAACAGTGTGAAAATAAAGTTCGCCGGGTTGCTCCGAGGTATGCTGCGCCGCCGCGCCAATGATGAAGCAACCGCACCCCAAACGCCAGGCGCTCGCGCCGTTGCCGCACCGCCCGTGACAGTCGCACCGGCTGCCGCCGCGCGCCCGCAAACGGCATCGCCGGCATCCCCGGCACCCACAACGCCGCCCGCGCCAGCAGAAAACCCCGATGAATTGCAACTGCCCCTGCAATCAATCCTTGCCGCAATGCCGATGGATTTGCGCGCGAAAGTCATGCAAACACCGCCCGCAGGGACGATGATTGCCGTTCCGCTGGAAAAAATTCTCACGCAACTCGCGTTTGGCTCCGTGAAAATCGCTTTTGGTGAATTGCGAACGGCCGCGCCGGGCGTGTTCGTCAATTCCGGCGGCGAGCATGACCACAAGCCAGTGATGCTGCCGCTCAATGAAATCCTCACCCGGTTGAATCCCGCCCTGCTGTCACGCCGCTCCGCCCAGAAACAAGTCGAAGTCACCGAAGACATCACCGGACCATTCGGCGCCAGCGGAGAAGGGGCCAAAATTTCCGTCGCAGCCAAACCCACGCCGTCCGCCGCCATGCCACCGTTGCGAATGACCACGCCGCCACCGTTTTCGTTTGCCTCACGCGCCATTACGCCTGCCACCAGCGCCACGACTCCGCCCCCGCCGCCGTTCATGCCGCACACCCCCACGCCTGCCACCAGCGTCGTCACGCCGCGAAGCAATGGCGCGCCGAAACCCGTTGCACCCGTTTCTTCACCTGCGCCGCAAATTCCGGTTGAACCGGCAGACATTTCCGCACCATTGGCCGCACTCTCGGAAAATTGGCCGGAAGGACTGCGACTCGAAATCAGACAGTCGAATCTGGCAAATGCCCGGGTTTTGTTGCCGGCGAACTTGATTGAACCGGCGTTGAAGCGTGGACGCATAACCTTCACCTGGCAAAATTTGCGGCCTTTGATCAAACCCACGCCCCCGCCGGCGTCCGTCCACGATGGCACCGAATTGGAGTTGCCGTTGAATGTCATCGCCCCACTGTTTTTCGCGCGACAAAAAACGGCGCCCCGGTCACGGGTGGCGGAACGGCCACCGGCTGAAATCCCGAACTTGTTTTTTGGTTTTCCACAACCTGAAACACCGCAGCCGAAACCTTTTCCGCAACCCGAAACACCGCAGCCGAAACCGCCGCCGGCAAGAATGCCGGAATCGCAGCCGACCCGTCCTGCCTCCAAGCCGGTGGATGCCAAGTTGTCGGACACAAACTACTATATCTGGAGCGACACCGCGGAGGCTCCCAGAGTGGACGAAACCGAATACAAACGTTCGCAAAGGCCGGCGACGGATTTCTCCAGCCGTTACGCGACGCCAAACGAGATCGTCGCCCGCGCGATGGCGTTGCCCGGGGTGGTGGGCGCCCTCGTGGCGTTGCCGGACGGCTTGAAAGTGGCCAGCCAGATTCCATCCGATCTCAACGCCGACACGCTCGCGGCGTTTTTGCCCCAAATTTTTGACCGGGTGGGCCAGAGCACCAGGGAATTGCGGATGGGCGCGCTGAATAATTTCAATTTCACCGTCGGCAACGTGCCGTGGAAGATTTTCCGCGTGAACGCTGTTTATTTTGCCGCGTTCGGTCGCGCGGGAGAAGCGCTGCCAACCGCGCAACTGGCCGCGCTGGCCGCTGAACTCGACCACAAAAAACAATAACATTTTATGGCCATCATCAACCAAGCCACCAAGGAATTGCAGGTTAAAATCGTCTATTACGGCCCGGCCATGGGCGGCAAGACGACCAACCTCGTGCAAGTCCACGACCATGTACAAACCGCTGCGGGCAACAAGGGCAAACTCGTGTCGCTGGCGACGAGTTCCGACCGCACGCTCTTCTTCGATTTTCTGCCGATTGAGGCGATGACAATCAAGGGCTTCAAGACGAAATTCCAGCTTTACACCGTGCCCGGCCAGGTGATTTACAACACGACGCGGCAACTGGTGCTGCGCGGGGTGGATGGCATCGTGTTTGTCGCCGATTCGCAGTACGAAAAGATGCCGGAAAACGTCGAGAGCTTCCAGAATCTCGTGGATAACCTGAATGCACTCAAGCTCAACCTCGCGGAAATTCCCTACGTGCTGCAATACAACAAGCGCGATCTGCCGAACGCCGCGCCGGTGGAATACATGGAATTTTTGCTGAACAATCGCGAAGTGCAGATGCCGTCGTTCAGCGCGACGGCGCACAAGTGCGAAGGCGTGTTCGAAACCCTGAACATGATCACGCGCCTGCTGTTGCACAAATTCATCAACCAAAGCGTTCCACAATACGCATGACATGGCCACCCTGCCCCAACTTATCGAGGACGACATTCGGCGGTGCGATGAAATTTTACGGGCATTCATCGCGAGCACAGACGCGACGGCCGCGCTGATCATTGACAAGGGCGGTTTCCTCATCACGCATCAGGGCGACGCCCATGATTTCGACCTGACCACCATCGGCGCGCTGGCGTCCGGTGCGTTCATGGCCAACCAGACCATCGCCGGCCTGGTCAACGAAACCCATTTCAGCAGCATTTACCAGCAGGGCGAAAATTTCAGCATGTTCGTCATCAATGTTGACGAACACTCCCTGCTGGTCGTGATTTTCAAGTCCCACTCCGGTGTAGGTGTGGTGAAGTATTATGCGGCGGCGGCGGTCAAACGCATTGCGCGCCAGCTTAAAATCGCCAAGGAGAGGGCTCCGGAGTCGGGACTTGATCTTTCCGTTCTAAACGTTGCCGAAACCAGACTGTTCTTTCGGAAAAAGAAAGCCTGAGTCAGACCGTGCAACCAGTGTTAACCCTCCAATCCGGCTCGCAACCCGGTCTCACCTGGCCGACCATGATTGTGGGCGGTGTTCTGACTTGAAAATGGCGTTTTCATTTCGTCCCAGCGTTTCTCAGCGTGAACACCCAGCGGTGATAGATGAAGAATGGCCAGATCATAACATCGCTTCAAATCCAGCATCGTTCGCCGGATTTCCGGGTCCGCCGTTTTTTGGTATACCGTTCCAGATTCTTTGTAGGCATCAAAAATTTCCGCGAGAATCGCGTCCTTGAACTGATGAGTTTCAATGCTTACGGCTCCTCCTGTATCCATGGAATTATCTTTTTGTTTTGCGGTCGATTTTTACGTTTTAACGATGTAACGATTTGACATTTCACGGCAGATGGCTGTGACTGCCATCGCAGAACGCGCCGTTCTTCGAGTGCTTGCAACCGCACCACGCAACGGTTTTCGCTTCGGCGATATCCACTTTGCGCGGCCCGAGGCCGGTGCCTTTGTGCGAGCCGTCGCAGAACGGCTCGCTTCTTCGACGCGCCGCACGCGCACCACCAAAAGGTGCCCGCCTCGGCTTTTTGAACAAATGGAGATCTTTGGGCAATAATCGGTTCGCTCATGGCGGCTGTTCAATATCATCGCCCGTTTCGCTTGGCAACCATTTCATTGTTACTTTCCACTGGCAACGTGCCCCGCCAGGCTTAACTTCTCCATGTAACCATGCCCGGCCAACCCATCCCCTACCGCCAGTGGGGCGTGAACCTGGACGCCAACGCGCTCCAGCAGATGGAGAACGCCTGCAAGCTGCCCGTGTCCGTCGCCGCCGCGCTCATGCCCGACGCCCATGTCGGCTATGGCCTGCCCATCGGCGGTGTGCTCGCCACCGACAATGCCGTCATCCCTTACGCCGTGGGCGTGGACATCGCCTGCCGCGTCAAACTCACCGTGCTCGATTTGCCGCTGGATTATCTCCGCCGCCACGAAACCGATCTCATTCGCGCCATTGAAGCCGAGACGCGCTTCGGCATCGGCGTGGAATTCAAACATCGCCGCTCGCATCCGGTAATGGACGAGGATTGGTCCGTCAGTCCCGTCACGCAACGTTTTCGCGACAAGGCCGCGGCACAACTCGGCACCAGCGGCAGCGGCAATCATTTCGTCGAGTTCGGCGAATTCACGATCGAAAACAAGGAACTCGGCCTCGATCCGGGCACGTATCTCGCCCTGTTGAGTCACAGCGGCAGCCGCGGCACCGGCGCGCAGGTTTGCGACCATTACAGCCGTCTCGCGCGCCAGAAGCACAAGGATTTGCCAAAGGAACTCAGCTATCTCGCGTGGCTCGACCTCGATTCCGCCGACGGCCGGGAATACTGGGCGGCGATGGAATTGATGGGCCAATACGCCTCCGCGAATCACTTCCTCATCCACAAACACATCGCGCGGCACCTCGGCGCGGGTGTGCTGCTGGATATTGAGAACCACCACAACTTCGCGTGGAAGGAACGCCATGGTGGACGCGATGTCATCGTCCACCGCAAAGGCGCGACGCCGGCGGGCGTGGGCGTGCTGGGCGTGATACCCGGTTCAATGGCCAGCCCGACGTTTGTGGCGCGCGGCAAGGGTAACGCTGAATCACTCAACTCCGCGTCGCACGGCGCGGGTCGCGTGATGAGCCGTCACAAGGCGAAGGAAAGCTTCAACTGGAAAATGGTGCAGCCCTATCTGGACGAACGCGGCGTGAAACTGATTTCCGCCGGACTGGATGAAGTGCCGATGGTCTATAAAAACATCGAGGAAGTCATGGCCGCGCAAACCGACCTGGTGGAACCGCTGGCGAAATTTTTCCCGCGTCTCGTCAAAATGGCTCCCGCGGGCGAGCGGGCGGAAGATTGAGGGAAACAGTAAACAGCGGCGAGTAAACGGATTTTACGCAAAAATGCCAAGGCGCAAAGCCGCAAAAATTGCGGCGGAAATATCCCAAAGGAGGGTGTTACGAAATTCGGAGCAAGCGATTGGATTGAAGCGAGTTGCTGCTAAAAAACGGTAGTTTTGATTTCTGAGCGGACGTGCTTGGATTTTTCAGGTAGACCGTTACGA
>Ga0074044_10002169_pt1 | contig 17255 bp, 14 predicted proteins | sample BogForMeECP23OM1_FD_94443 | JGI IMG/M metagenome (GOLD analysis project Ga0074044, IMG submission 94443) | Bog forest soil microbial communities from Calvert Island, British Columbia, Canada - Bog Forest MetaG ECP23OM1 | ecosystem: Environmental > Terrestrial > Soil > Wetlands ...
AAATCGCAGGGAGCCTGAATGCCACCGACGTTGGAACCGCGCCTTTCAACGCATCCGTCACCGTCAATGTCGATGATTGCACCAACACCGGCACCTCGACCTCGATGGCGGGTGGTTTCTGCTGTTTTGGCGATGGTGTACTAGCCACGGTGCCCGGATCCGGGAGCTCTCCCAGCAACCTCGGAATGTCGTTCACCGCGACCGTCTGCAACGACCCGAATGCCAATGCGAGCACCGGCGGCGACGAGAGCGTCCAGGGCGGCTTCATCATCCTGTCGGCGGACAGCAGCGGCAAGTTCGCCAGTTCGGCTGGGGCGGGTCAGATCAACCTGGTAGTTGACACGTCCGATAATGTTCTTTTATCGGGAAACGGTGTGCTCCAGCTCGATTCCTCATTTTGAGGAATAATCTCATGCGGGATCTGTTACCCGAACTAACCCGGCGCGCGACAAGCGCGATTTAATCGTCAATCCTTGCATTCCCGATCAACTGAGGATTGGGGGCAGGGCCGCAGCCCTCATCGTTTGGGGCCGTTGGGGATCGATACCCTTCGGCAATTCGTATATCCGTATAGTTCCCGCGCATCCTAGCTTCAGCAGCCGGTCCCGCGGGTGGACTCTCCGTCCCTCGATATGATGGCTTTGCGCCGAAAGCGAAGCGCATCGATTTGCAGGTGGAGCAAACGACAATCGATCGGCGCTTCAACCAGCCAGTTTCAGTTGAGAATTTATCAAGTTTTCGGAGCGTGTGTGCGGGGTTTGGAACCTGAGAAGTCTATTTCCCGATTTTTCCGAGCGCCTCGAGACCCTCTTTCTGGAATTTCCGGAGTATCTCAACCATTAGAGCGAGATTTTGCTGCGAATGCCGGTCTTGGACAGAGGGCCGACGATCCCGATTCGGGCAAAAAGCCACAGAAACGTTGAGCTTTATCCGGACCGGTCCATGAGTAGCAGAACAGTCGCGACAGAGCCGCTGAATTTGTACCCTAGGAATTTAACGGTCTCGGTGTCGGTTACACCCCAGGCTTTACTTGATGATACAATATTAGAACAACGCTCCTCCAAATAGAACTGGAGGGCATCTTCGGCCGCCAAAGCTTTCGATCAATCGTCAGGGCCAAACCCGATGTTTTGCAACGCTACTGGTGCGTGGGCTTCGAGCGGCTGCCCAAGAGGAGGAGGCAAATGCCCTCTGAGGTCAGAAGTCGGACCACCAGTTTTCCATCAATGTATGCGCGATGTTGCTCCGAGACCTTGACGCCAGGCTTGGAGCGCCAAGTAGCACAGTTTCTCCCGGGAGTTTTGCAAGGCTACTGGCAACTCGGGTAACGCCGAGCAGCTCCTGCAACTGGGGTATGGTTAGCGATATCACCTTGCGCCCTTGCTCATTGCTTTCGCTTGTTTTTTTGCTCGTCTCCGGGTTTGCGACCGGATCCTCCGCATTGATGGCGGCCTCCAGAATCTGTTAGGCGGCGACTCGTCGATAGACGAGTTTGGGATACTCTTGTTCCGCGCGGGTAACGGCATCGTAGAGTTCTCGGAAAATTCCGTCGGTGGAGGATTTTCCTCGCTCTAACCAACCCCGCAGCGTGCGGGGCTGGATTTTCGAAAGTATTGCCGCCTCGGCAGGCGACGCGCCATCTAGAATGGATTCGACGATTCGGTAGATGATGTAGGTACCGAGTTTGGCTGGCCGCCCTCTCTTCTTGCTCATCTCAAGATACTGCAGGAACGGTGATTTCGATACTGTGAAACGGCCCACTTCGATGCTCGCGCTCACAATGCTGACAAGCAGTCTAAGTTTAGCATCATCCCTATCGTCCCAGAGGCGCCTCTTTCGGGAGGTTCTGCTGCGGAGGGTGCCGCCAGTTTTGAGTCTGGAGTCGAGAGCCTTCTTGAGGCTTTGGGCTTGTTAGGAGCTCTATGAAGTCATCAAAACGATCCCATAGTCACCGGGCGGCTGCACTAAAATATCACCAACGGGCATCGCGGCTATTTACTTCCAGCGATCCTGACCGACCCGATTGTCGTAAGAAGCTAAAGGAGGCGTTAGCCAGCGCCAAGAGAGCGCTCATGTTGGATCCAGATAACTACGAAAGCTTGGTCCTGATGGGAGAGATATATTTTGATCTCGGAGATGCTAGATCTATCTACCAAGCTCAAGAATGCTACGACCGCGCAATAACACTTTCCCCGAAACGTCCAGACGCTTATGCCGGAAAGGCCAATCTTATGCTTTACGACTTGAACGCGCCGGACGAGGCAGAATTGCTGGCGCGTAAAGCTCTGCGGCTTTCTCAGGAGGCAGGTGAGGATCCCGAATTGTTGGAGATGAATTATATCGGTCTGCTTAATGTCTTAGAAGCCCGAGGTAAATTCGCATCGGCAAAGTGGCTGGTACGCCGGGCACTTAGCAAAAATCCTAGCGATTTCATGCGAGGGATAGCGAACAGCACTCTCAAACGAATGGGTTACTAAGAGATCGTGGAAAGATACCAGGCTACCGATTAACAGCATTTCCTCCGCACGCAGAATCAATATCTCCATCTGAAAAGTAAGGTCTACAACGCTTTCCTTCGCCACCAGCATGAGGTCCTCCGCTGCGGAGTACCCCACCCCGGGTGGGTCAGTTGTCAATCGGCGACCCGGGTCAGTTTTGCACCGGCGGCTACAACTTGCCACCAGTAGATCGTAGGATACTTCTAACTTATCTGGATATTCTCTCCGACTGTACGCAGAGCTGGAAGCCTTGAGGATCACGAATTGGTTGTAGCGTTTCCTCAAAACGCCCGTGAGGCCGTAGTTGATGTTGCAAACACCCCATCATCCTAAAGCGCACTCTATTGAGGCGCATTAGACCACAGGGACAATCGCGATGACGGTATCGGAACGACAACCCCTTGATAGCCTCATTTTAACGGCTTCAACACCTCAAGGTAGGCAAGCATACCATCTGCCTTTAAAAAGCCGCTTCTCACCTGGTGAGCACCTCAGCAATCGCCCTGTTCCCTGTGGTCAAACTCTGAAAACCCAGAAACGGCATCGTTCTCTCCGCGTGATACTGAAGATCACACCGGCTGCCCTCGGCAAAACCCGAGAAACCCGAGTCAGGATTATGGGACCGAGGCCGGAGTCGCCGTGGTCGTCGCCTAGGGGATGTGGTTTGGAATAACTCGCAAGGGCAAGCGGCGGATCCATTGACAATGCGGACGCTCCCGAATAACGCAGCATCCTTCCCTATACGCTAGTGCTTGGGTATCATCAACATCACTTCTTTGGAAATTGAATAAGATGGATCGGCAAGAAATCGCAAAAGCGCTTAATGATGTACTATTCGACAGTGTGATCGTGCGTCACGGATTCGTTCCCTACTTACGCGATTACGATGTCGTCATACAAATCTCTCGCAGTCAGCTACTTTTCAGATTCAGTCATTGCGTGTCCGCAAGCGTCACAACCAGTGTGGGTGATGAACTGTGGCAAGATTCATGGAATGATACGTTTACTAGCGAGGAAGCTTACGAGAAGGAAGGCCGACCTGAAGGCTATTTCTGGGGCGTGGGTTATTCGATGGCCTATCCTGGTCCTAGCCTCCTTGCTGATTCTCTACCTGCACGAGAGTGGTCGCTGCGTTTAGGTAAGCAGATGATCGAGGTTCTCATTGAGACGAACGCACACAACATTCGGCTCATATTTCACGATCTCTATGTGACCAATCTCCCCGATGTAAATCCCAGAGCTATAAATGGCGGACCATCCAGGTAATGGCGGGGGTGGGCCAGCAGATACACCATCGAACGAGGCGCTGTTAAAAGAGCCGGATGCCGTCCCCTTCTACTCTTGGTCTCTTTGAGAAGGTTCGGCGTACCGGTCGCCTGCCCGTAAGGACGTTGCGTACTATCTGTCCGTCACAATGGAAAAATCCGGTCCCGCCGATGGCAGCTTCGATCTCGAGCCTGATAGTTACGTCATTCCGATAAAAACTCAAATCAACTGCCTCGATAGACCTTCAGACGCTCTGCCGTTAGGGTTGGGGATTGGTTTCCGACGCAAATCGATTCGACGATAGGCGGCGCGAGCAATCCAAGCGGCACCACATGACGGACATAGCTGTCGCTCACGCCCTCTCGCCTCGCGATTTGTCGCGTGGACTCCGATGCTCCAGAAGCCAACTCGGCAAACCATTTGTAACCGCGGGCTAAAGCGCGAAGGAGTGCCGGACCGTTACGGGCAGGGGCGCTCTCTTCGCCAAGAATGATCAGCCGAGTTTCGACCCCGCGCCGTTTCAGCTGCATCGGCACCAGGCGAGTTATTCGGGGGTTAACCTCCCTGACAGTTAGCAGTTCGCAGGGTGTCAAGCATCGAAGATTCAGAGTGAGCTGGATGCCGTTCGGTTTCAGTTCAACTCGATCGACAATGTCCCGGGGGTCGATCTCATCGAACAATTGGGCTTTCTGAACAATCGTTTCAGGGGCATTCCGCAACGCAGCTGCACCGAGACCTCTGTCCTTCAGCAGACGCGCCAACCCCGGACGATCGGACAGCATCTGTCGGACCGCTAATAAAACAGCACGCGGGGTTTCCTCAGCAGGTAATCGCCACCCGAGCCCATCCTTCCTGCTCGATCCCCGGATCAGTTTCCGTGAAACGAAATAGCGGTAGCGACGGCCACCCTTCTTCGCTCCGCAACTGTAGAGAGGCTCGCCGTTCTCATCCAACAGCTTGCCGGCCAAGAATCCTTTGGTCTTCTCGCCTGTGCTGCCTCGCGCCCGCCCGGCGCTCTGCGCCAGGAATTTTTGCACTTGTTGCCACGTCGTAAGCTCGATGATCGCCTCGTGCTGGCCAGGGTGGGTCGTTCGTTTGTGCCGGATCTCCCCGATGTAGATCGGATTAGCCAGCATCTGGTAGAGAGCACCACGCCCGAATCGAACTCCACCAGACCGAACTCCGGCCCTCGATGTCCGTGTTTTCGATAAGATCGAACGAAGGTCCAGTTCATCTCTAACTAGACGGACGGATCTGAGCCGAGAGTAAAGCTGAAATATCAAACGCACCGTCTCTGCTTCCTTCTGATTGATTATCGGCAGCCGATCACGCACGTCGTAGCCCAGGGGGCTGCGGCTCACGGCGTACGAATTCGAAGATGGCGATGCATCTTTGCGTCAGGGCGTCAGGGCTTTTCCGCGAAGTTTCCAGAATGACGACTAGGCTGCTGGTTCTGAATTGGGCCCAGCCATGCGAGGCTCTGGGTTCGATAGAGAGCTACAAAAGGCGGTCCTCGATTTCGTCATTTCGGAGGACGGCGATCATCCGGCCGGATCACAGCTAAAGCTGTGTCAGAAGCTTAGATCCGTACCCTCAACGGTGGGGACTCGGTGCGCGAGAGGACCGAGTATTCTTACGACGGATCGCTTGAGGCGCCACGGACAGACGCGAGTTTTTCAATGCCCCGACTACCGTTGTCATCGGTTTCGAATTCCGGGTAACCAAGTCACCCAGTGCGCTTGATACGCGCTAGATTGCATGATGGTAGGGCGAGGAATACGATTCGTTGGGTGCGGCGAGTACTCGCGATATTTTTGACTTTAGTCATTGCGCAATTGATCCCAAGTTGCAGCAACGCGATGATGACAGAAGCGGCTCAAATGGCGTGCTGTCGGACCAAGTGTCCGATGCAATCACCGGCCGAGCGATCCGGGTGCTGCCAGCGAGCGGTAAGCCCAAGCAGCGCAATTGCGCCAGCGCCTGCGCAGCGACCGTTAGGATTGTTGGCCACGGCACTCATGCCCGTCACGTCATATATTCCCCCGATTTCTCAAGTCGCTTTGATCGTGTACCGTTCGCCAGCGCCCCCACCGCGCAATTCTCTCGCGGCTCTTTGTTCCCTTCAGATCTGATTCCCCCGAAGAAAGCCTAGTTCCCGGACATCACTGATCGTTCGCATGAGACGGTTTTCCTGACCGTGCCTCACAAGCACTCTCAGGACCGGCGTCCCGACTCCACCGTCCGCGACGAACTTCGCGCCTGTTCGACCTCTATAGGTCCGAAAATAGAAGGCTTTGCTAAAGGAAGATGAAATCAATCAATCGCTGGCGAATTCAGCGAATAACCTTCGTCGCATTTTGCGTACTTGGACTCATTACCTCATCCGTCAGAAAGACGTTATCGGAAGAATCGATAGACCAGCATGCTCCTTTGACGGCGGAACGTGGCCCACTAACCAACCGCGGATCAGAGAGCGAGGGCGCGCTTTCTTCATTGGTCAACGAAGCGCTGCTTCGCAGTCCGATCATAGCTGCCGCGAGAGCGCACTGGCAGGCGTCGACCAAAGTCCCTCAGCAGGTTTCAACCATTCCAGATCCGCAGGTTTCTTTTCAGCAACTCACCGTCGGCGGACCCAAGCCATTCGAGGGCTACGAGAGCAGCGATTTCTACTACAGCGGGTTTGGCTTCATGCAGGATATACCCGGACCCGGAAAGCTCCACCTACGAGCACAACAGGCAGAAAAGGACGCTGAAGCTGCACGCCTTACGTTTGAGACACAGCGCAGGCAAGTCGCGGAGCAGGTGCGAGAAACGTATTTCAACTTGTTCTACCTACGGAAAGCCAAGGACTTGCTGCATCAAACCCATGAACAGCTCCAGCGGGTCGAGCGCACATCGGACTCGCAGTACCAGCTCGGCATGAGTCAGCAGCAGGACGTCCTGAAGGCCCAGCTGGAATTGACCTCGCTCCTCAGCGAGATCGCGATGAACGACGAGCAGTACAGCCAGGCTCAAGCCGGCCTGAAGGGCCTATTGGGTAGGGAGCAGGATTCTCCCGATGTGCCGATTGGCGAAGTCTCTGCGAGCGTGGTGAAGGCGGAGGATGCTGGTCTCCGAGAGCTCGCATCAAAGAGTTCACCGGTTTTGCGACGGGCGCTCGCGATGGAACAGAAGAGCGACGTAGCCCTGTCGCTAGCGAAAAAAGACTACATTCCGGATTTCAGCGTCGGGTACATGTATCAGAAGAGAGGGCCTGGCTTTTCTGATCTCTATCAGCTGACCGTCGGCGCGACAATTCCTCTGTATTTCTGGCGCAAACAGACACCCGCGGTCGAACAGGCGGCTCTGGAGAAAGAAGCAGCACATGCTGAGACTTACGCGAGCCGACTTTCGACGATGTCGGATCTCCAGAGCCAGATCATCGGCCTGGAAACGACCACCAGGATCATTTCAGTATACGAAAACGGATTGATCCCACAATCTCGAGCGACCCAGAGCTCGGCGTTCAACTCTTATCGGGTCGGCAAAAGCGATTTTCAGACACTACTGAGTTCCATAGTTGACGTTTTGCGTCTTCAGCAAGAGTACTACCGCGCTCTTGCGGACCATGAAATCGCCATCGCCAAGATCAAACAGATCGTAGGGGAAAACATATGAAGCTCGCTATTTTGGCGCTGGCTACTGTCCTTCTAGCGACGACCGCTATTCCAAGTGGTGCGACAGATAGCGGACCCAAGCTCGCCCCGATCCAGATAACGCCCGAGCGACGACAATTGATTGGCTTGCAGTTCGCTAAGGTCGAGGAAAAGGAACTAGTCGACCGCATCGACGCAACGGGAATAGTTGAAGCGGACGAGCAGCTCCAAGGGTATGTGCAAACGCGATTCTCCGGATGGATCCGGCAAGTTTTCGTCGACCAAACTTACCAGCATGTGGAAAACGGTCAGCGTCTCTTTACGATCTACAGTCCCGATCTTGTCAGCGCCGAAAACGAATACCTGATCGCGCTGAATTCCGAGAATCAGCTCAAGGGTAGCGATATCGAAGGGGTTGCTGGCGGAGCACAGTCCTTGGTCGGCTCCGCGGTTCAGCGATTGAAGCTCTTCGGGGTTTCTCCGCGCGAGATCGCTCGCCTTCAGCGTGAGCGCACGGTCCGAGACGCGGTCGAGATCGATTCACCGCTGACGGGCTACGTCGTCGAACGAAATGCCTTACCTAACATGTACGCCCAGCCTGATACCAAGCTTTATGCCATATCAAGTTTAACGAGTGTGTGGGTTTATGCGGCGGTTTTTCAGAATCAGATCGGAAGGATTAAAGTCGGCGATCCGGCATCGGTAACGGTAGACGCTTATCCAGGAAAGACTTTTGAAGGTCGAGTTAATTCCATTTGGGAAGCAATCGATCCGATGACGCGAACCGCCAAGGTGCGTTGCAGTCTCTCGAACTCCGAGTCCCTGCTCAAGCTCGGAATGTACGTGTCGGTCGCCTTAAAACCTCGGTTAGGGCGCGGGCTCGTCATACCCGATACAGCAGTCTTCAGAACCGGCGAACACAATATCGTCTTCATCGATCGTGGCGACGGATATCTTACACCTACCGAGGTCGAGCTCGGTGCTCACGTGGGGCACAGCTTCTCTGTTCTGAAGGGGCTCCAATATGGCCAGCAGATCGTGAGCTCCGCCAATTTCCTGATTGACTCGGAAAGTCAGCTTCAGGCCGCCGCTGGGTCGTTTGTTCCGCCTCCGCCCGGAGTGAGCGCGGCAGCAGGACAACCGCAAATTGCCACTCTCAAGAACACGATCACCATTTCGACGGAGCCCAGTCCTCTCGCCCGCGGGAAGAACAAGCTACGCCTCACCCTGAAGGACGACGCCGGACAACCGGTTTCGGGTGCGCAGCTTGCCGTGACTTTCTACATGGCTGCGATGCCGGCCATGGGAATGGCGGCGCTACGCGCTCAAGCGTCAGCTACGGATCAAGGCAACGGAATCTACCTCGGCAACATCGATCTTCAGAGCGGGGGAACCTGGCAGATGACGATCGTCGCTACCAAGGGCGGCCAGACCATCGCTACCCAGCAATCAGACGTCCCCGTTTCTGGCCCGATGGCGATGTGAGGGGAACCAATGATCGAGAAAATTATCGACTGGTGCAACGCCAATCGTTTTATCGTGTTTATCGCCGTCGCGGGATTGATCTTCGCCGGGATCTGGTCAATCGATCTGATCCCGCTCGATGCTTTGCCGGATATTTCTGACGTCCAGGTCATCATTCACACGCCCTGGATGGGTCAGCCGCCAAACGTGATTGAGGATCAGGTTACCTATCCGATCGTAACGACCATGCTGGCCGCCCCGCATGTCAAGGCGGTCCGCGCCCAGACGATGTTCAACGATTCCTACGTGTTCGTCGTTTTCGAAGATGGCACGGACATTTACTGGGCCCGCAGTCGCGTACTCGAATACATGCAGCAGTTGGAGGGCCAGCTTCCTTCAGGTGTGCATCCGGTCATCGGGCCGGACGCTACTGGTGCGGGTTGGGTATACGAGTATCTGTTGATCGATAAGAGCCACAATCTCAATCTCGCCGACTTGCGCAGTCTTCAGGACTGGCATGTCCGGTACGAGCTCGAAACGGTCCCCGGCGTAGCGGAGGTTTCGACAATCGGCGGTTTCGAAAAACAATATCAAGTTAAGCTGGACCCAAAACGGCTGCTGGCTTTGCACGTTCCGCTGCAGACCGTGATCGACAGGATTCGGGCGAGTAATAGCGAAGTGGGAGGACGCGTTCTTGAAATGACCGGAGCGGACTATCTAATCCGCGGGCTCGGTTATATCAAATCGCTCTCCGACATCGAGAAGATCCCGGTCGCCAGCAACAACGGGACTCCCGTTTTGGTTAGAGATCTTGGAGTGGTCTCCTATGGACCGAATCTCCGCGAAGGAGTCGCCGAATGGAACGGTGAGGGCGAAGCGGTAGGTGGGATCGTTGTAATGCGTTATGGACAGAACGCTCTCAAGGTGATCAATGGGATCAAAGAGCGGCTCGACGAGGTTCGGAAAACCCTGCCGCCAGGCGTCGAAATAGTTTCAGGTTATGATCGTGCGGGTCTGATTCGGGATTCTATTGACACCCTGAAACGCGATCTCCTGGAAGAGGCCGCTATAGTCAGTCTGGTAATCATCGTTTTCCTGTTTCATTTCCGATCTGCACTGATTCCTATTCTCACGCTACCGCTTGCCGTGCTCGCCACTTTCATTCCGATGTACTACTTCCAGGTAAGCTCGAACATCATGTCGTTGGGAGGGCTCGCACTGGCGATCGGTGTGCTCGTCGATGCTTCCATCGTCATGGTGGAGAATGGCTATCGGCATTTGTCGGAGCGCCAAGTCGAGGCCGAAAAGGAGGGAAGAACAGTAAGCGACGCGGAACGTCAAACGCTCCTGCTCTATGCCGCCAAGCAGGTCGGCCGGCCGCTATTCTTCTCGCTGATTATTATCGTCGTTTCCTTTCTACCGGTCTTCCTTCTCGAAGCTCAAGAAGGCCGCATGTTCCGGCCTCTCGCTGATACCAAAACCCTCGGGATTACATTTTCATCGATTCTGGCGATCACGATCGTGCCGGTCTTGATGATCCTTCTGATTCGCGGCCGGCGGCTTCGGCCTGAACAAGAAAATCCAGTATCACGGTTTTTTCAAGCCCTATACCTTCCGGTAATTCGATGGTGTCTGCATCATCGTTGGCTAACCATCGCGGCCAACGTAGTTTTCCTAGCCGTGACTCTGCCGCTCGCATTTACCATTGGCAGCCAATTCATGCCTCCTTTATATGAGGGATCGGCGCTCTTCATGCCGAGTGCTCTTCCGGGCATTTCGATTACCTCGGCATCCGATCTTTTGCAGAAACAGGATCAAATAATCCGAACCTTTCCTGAGGTGGAAAGCGTCTTCGGTACTATCGGGCGATCGAACAGTGCGACTGACAATGCTCCGCTCGACATGTACGACACGACGGTTATGCTCAAGCCGCGTTCGCAATGGCCGAAGGGTATGACCTACGAAAGCTTAACCTCCGAAATGGACGCCAAGCTTCATTTCCCTGGCTTATCAAACACCTGGACCATGCCGGTTGAAAATCGCCTGGATATGGAACTGACCGGCATTAAGACACCGGTAGGCATCAAGGTGCAGGGACCGGACCTCAACGAGATCCAGCGGATCGGTTCAGAAATCGAAGAGCTCTTGACCTCCGTCGAAGGTACGCGGGCGGTATTTGCGGAACGGGTCTCGCAAGGATTTTACGTCAACGTAACAGTCGATCGAGACGCGGCCGCACGCTACGACTTGACGGTCTCCGATGTGCAACTAGCGATCAGTTCCGGAATCGGTGGGGAGGACATAGCGACGACCGTGCAGGGTCGCGACCGGTACGCTATCAATGTTCGCTATCTTCAGGATTATCGGAACGATCTCGAAGCTCTGAAGACCGTGCTCATAATGACGCCGAGTGGACCGCAGATACCACTGGGCGAAGTTGCCACAGTTGAGTTGGCTCCCGGCCCCAATATGATCCGTGACGAAGACGGCCAACTCACCGGCTACGTCTATATAGACCTCGCAACCTCCGACTACGGAACCTATGTCGATCATGCCAAGCAGGTACTGAAAGAAAAACTGCGCTTGCCGCCCGGGTACTCGCTCAAATGGTCTGGGGAGTACGAGTTTCAGCTCCGTGCTCGAAACCGCTTATCGTACATTCTGCCAATCGTTTTTGCCGTAATATTCATTCTACTCTACATGCTGTTCCATTCCTTGACCGAAGCGATCGTTCTGATCGTTCCGACCATTTACGCGATGACCGGCGGACTGGTTCTTCAGTATATAATGGGCTTCAACTTCAGCGTGGCAGCTTGGATCGGTTATATCGCTCTGTTTGGTATCGCCGTTGAGACCGGCGTGGTCATGGTGATCTATTTGCATGAGGCGCTCGATCGACGCTTGGCCACAGGAGACGTGAAGCTCGAGGATATCGAAGCAGCGACTATCGAAGGAGCGGTTCAGCGCCTTCGACCGAAATTAATGACGGTCGCGGTCGTCATGCTCAGTCTGGCGCCGATCTTGTGGGAGAGCGGAATCGGCTCCGATGTCATGAAACCGATCGCGACACCGATCGTCGGCGGCATGATCACCTCGACGATCCACGTTCTGATCCTGGTGCCCGTTTTCTTCGCCATCGTGAAGGAACGGGCGCTGAAAAGTGGTACGTTGAACCTTTCGCAAGCAGCTCAGAGATCGACACCAAGTGAATAGCTTGGATTGCGAAGGCATCAGAACTGCTTCAACCGAGGACCGTAAAGATGTCGTCAGAAAAAAGTCACACCCCGATCACTGCGAATGGAGTGGCCGCCCCCACGGCTTACGCTTCGCTCGGCGGTCGATTTATCACCTGCTGTCAGGGACCACATTTTCAGTCTCAAGTCTGTTGCGACGCCAGGTGCCTGTCAGGAAAACTTAGGAAGTTCTTTTCGCTGCAGAAATTCGTCCGCCATGAGACGCCATCACTCGTTACTCTCCCTCAACAAGAACTCGTTCATACCCAAGTAGTGAGACCGCCATCTATGACGACGTTGGCGCCGGTGATGAAGGACGACTCATCGGAGGCGAGGAACAGCGCCAGGTACGCCACCTCCTGTGGCCGCCCCATACGACCCATAGGGATCTTCGCCACCAGCTTGCTCATCGGGTGGTTGGGGTCCGCGAGGGCAGATTGCGTAAGCGGATGCTCTATCGGTCCCGGCGAGATGGTGTTCGCGCGAATCTTGTGAGGAGCGCCCTCGATCACTAACGAAGTCATCAACGAAGTGACTGCCGCTTTCGCGGCACCGTGTGCGCTTTGCGGAGCGACACACCCGCGCACCGCGGCTATCGAAGCGGTGCTGATGATCGATCCGCTACCTCGCGCCACCAGATGCGGCCATGCAGCGCGAGTCACGTAGTACACGATGTCGAGTTCGTTGCGCATCGTGAAGTGCCAATCCTCGACCGGCATCGAGTCCAGAGGCCCGAATCTCGGCGCCGACGCGTTGTTGTACAAAACATCGATGCCGCCGAATGCTGCCGCGCCTTCCTCGACCCAGCGAGACGCGCCGAGTTCGATCGAGAGATCAACCGGCGCCATCGAGACCATCTCGCCGCCGGCGTCGCGCACCATCGTGAGCGTTTGGGAGGCGGCATCTTTGTTGACATCGCATCCGACCACGCGAGCACCCTCTTTCGCGAACAAAAGCGCAGCCGCGCGTCCCTGCTCGCCCCCGGTACCGGTAATCAGCGCTACTTTGCCATTCAATCGTCTCATGTTGGCCTCAATCCGGGTCTTGGAATTGTCGATTCGGGATTGATTCCCGATAACGCGAGTAGCTGGAGAGTGTCAAACCTTCGAACGTTAGTGATAGGCGATTGATAGTCGGTCACATTTGCGCAAATAGAACTCCAGGGTTTGTCGCCCAGGAGAAGATCTCAAGTGATATCACGGATATCGAAAGAGGATGGGCTCCGAATCGCGAAGGAGCACGGCATCGATCAGTTCGTAGCCGGCATCGATGGATTTCGTCCGGTCATGCATAGCCCGACCGCGGCGAATGCGGTCGCAAACCTTCTACTCGCTCTGATGACGCGAAACACATTAAGCGCGCGCACCCGGGAGCTGGTCATCCTACGCATCGGATGGCGATCGGGCTCGGAGTATGAGTTCTGCAACCACGTCCGGGTTTCTCGCTCCCTCGAAATGAGTGATGAGGAGATTCTCGGAGTTCGCGATCCCGATCGATGCCCGGCCTTCAGCGAAGCCGATCGGGCGGTCATCAAAATGGCAGACGAGCTGATGGATGGCACGGAGGTTTCCGGCGCAACCCAGACCGTCCTAACCTCATCGTTTTCGGAAGCGGAACGAGTTGAGCTGCTGATCACGGCCGGATTCTGGCGAATGATGGCGTGTTGGCTGAATACGGTGAAGGTTCCACTCGAGCCCGAGGTGCCCGGCTGGCCCGAAGGCAAGGCACCACTTCTCAAGTGACTTCGCCCACGGTTTAACTACAATGAAAATGATTCTAGACAGGAGGGTCTCCTAATGAGCAGAGCGTCCAACGTCACAGATGATAGCACCCGGTCGATTTCTCCGAAGAAGCTCGCTCATGCAGTGCTGCGGACCTGTCACTTCAAGGAGATGGTCGAATGGTACAAGACCGTGCTGAGCGCGGAGATCCTGAATCAGAATGCCTTCATCGCGTTTATGACCTATGACGATGAGCATCACCGCATCGCGATTGCCACCATTCCGGGAATGGTCGAGCGGCCGAAGCACAGCGCCGGCCTCGACCACCTGTCGTTCACGTATGGAACGCTCGGCGAACTGGTCTACACCTACGTGCGTTTGAAAGGCGCAGGAATCATCCCGTTCGTCTCGGTCAATCACGGCCTTACGACGTCCTTCTATTATCGCGACCCCGACGGCAACGGAGTCGAGCTCCAGATTGACAATCTCGAGCCTTCGCAATGGAAAGACTGGATGCGTGATGGGATGTCGAAGGAGAATCCGTTCGGTACCACTATCGATCCCGAGGCCATTGTCAGGAAATACCGTTCGGGGGTCCCGGAGTCGGAGATCAAGAGCACCGAGATTTCAGGAACCTTCGACCTGGAAACGCTCCGGCGACTGAGCGAATAGCGCTCGCTTTGTGGCGCCTTCATGATTTTCCGGTGCGGCGCCGGATCGTTTGGTTGCTAACTGGATAGATGCCGGGGCGGCTGCTGCGACACGGACGCGCGTGGATTTAACCGCGAAAAAGAGAGGTCATTCATGTCACGGAAATCGAATGAATCGGGCATGACGAAACGTCCCGGCCCTTCGGTGCAAGAGATTCTGAACACGGACACACGACCGGTCGGCGCGCCGCTACGCGGAAATCGCAACGATCCGCTCGGCGACGAGGACCTCGATCGCGCGCGATACTTCTCGCCGGACTTTTATCGGCTCGAAGCAGATCGGATGTGGACCCGCACCTGGCAAATGGCGTGTCGCCTCGAGCAGATCCCCAATGTCGGTGATCACGTGGTTTACGAGGTGGCTGACAAATCCTTGATCGTGATGCGATCCACTCCGAGCGAGATCAAAGCCTTCTTCAATGTCTGTCTCCATCGCGGACGAATCCTGCGCGAGACCGGCGGTCACGTCTCCAATCTGCGATGCAAATTTCACGGCTTTACTTGGCGACTCGATGGCAAGCTCAGTGTCATCCCGGCCCGATGGGATTTTCCTCAGATTGACGAGCAGCGGTTTTGTCTGCCTGAAGCAAAGGTCGGAATTTGGGGTGGCTTCGTTTTCATCAATATGGATCCTGACGCGATACCGCTGGAGGAATATCTCGGAAATATCCCCGCGCACTTCAAAGCGTGGGACTTCGAGAATCGTTACATCGCGGGTCACGTCGGCAAGGTAATAGACGCCAACTGGAAAGTGGCGCTCGAAGCGTTTCTCGAAACCTGGCATGTGCTGGCCACGCATCCGCAGGTACTTCCGTTCGTCGGCGATGCCAACTCGCAATACGACGTGAGCAAGGATCAGCCGCACACCAGCCGTTTGATCATTCCCATGGGAGTGGCGAGTCCGTTCGTCGCGGACTCAACGTCCGAGCAAGAAATTCTCGAAGGAATGAAGATGCAGCTCGGGCGAAGCGACGAGCTAAAGCTTCCAGCCGGGAAAACGGCGCGCCAATACTCCGCCGAGTTGATGCGCGAGCGAATGTCCCTCTACACCAACGGGCGCGATTTCTCCGCGGCCTCGGACAGCGAGATGCTCGACGCCCTGGTCTACTTCGTGTTTCCCAATTTCATTATGTGGGGCGGGTATTCGAACCTGCTGTATCGCTTTCGGCCCTGGGGCAACGACCCTGAGCAAAGCATCATGGAGATGATCCTTTTCCCGCCACTGCCAAAAGACGCGCCGATACCGCCTCCGGCTCCCATGAATCTGCTCGGACTTGATAAGACCTTCGCCGACGCTGTGGAATTAGGCGACCTGGGCGCATTCTTCAACCAAGACCTCGGCAACATGGCATGGGTGCAGAAGGGTATGCGCGCCGCCCGCAAGCCGGGACTCACTCTCGCCCACTACCAGGAGAGTCAAATCCGGCATTTCAATCGCACGCTGGACATATACCTATACGGGGAAAACGGCCGAGCACGATAGTTCCGCAATATCGGATCGAGCGGATTCGAACGGAATAAAACGCCCTTCGAACAGGCCAAGCGATCGAGGATTTTCTCACCAGCATCTTCCGCCTCGTTCGGACGAAACCGAAAAGACGTACCACGTTTGACAGTTACCCAAGTGTCTGCCTAATAGAATCAAGCGTACACTTGATGGTGGCCAACTGATGGGTAAAGAGCGCGACCTGAATCGGAGCCGCGAGCGAATTTTCGACGCTGCGCTCCAGGAGTTCTCCGCGCGCGGATTCGCGGGCGCGCGCACCAGCGCAATTGCGCGGCGCGCCGCGATCAACGAGCAGATGATCTTCCATTGCTTCGGAAGCAAGGAGGGGCTCTACCGTGAGGTCCTCCATCGTGAGATGGCCAGAATCTCAACCCTGCTGGAGTCGCGCGACGGCGCCGACTTCGCTTCGAACCTGGCGTTCGGCTACGAAGCGATCTGCAGCAATCCAGCGCAACTCAGCCAACTCCGGATGTGGCAGTGGGAGGCGCTGGAAGGAAAGAGCTCTGACCTGATGGCGGAGCGCGAGCGGCGCGCCTTTTTGCAAGCCGAGGCAGCCCAGCTGCGACGCGCGAAGCTCCGCGGCGAACTGCCGCAGGACTTGAGTGAAGAGATGATTCTTTTGGCAAGCATCGGTTTGCGAGTTGTACCGGTAGTTCTTCCGCAACTGGCTCGACTGATCACGGGCCTCAGCGAGGACAATCCGCGGTTTCGCCGCAGGTGGAGCAAGTTTCTAAAGACGTTGGGTGAGCGTATCGCGACCAGCGGCAGTGCAGCAAAGGAAATCAAAAAACATTCAGCCGCCAGTTCCGCATCGGCTCGCGATCGGAACTCGACCAGGAGGAAGAGCTACCAGAGGAAGAGCTATGGGTAATCGTGTAAAGCAGGTAGGTCTCGCGGAAGCTCCTCCCGAGACGCGTGCAATCTATCAGCGCGTATTCGGCGACAAGGATCCAGTCGCGCTTCCGGGGACCGCGACTGGCTCTCCGGGTGATTACTGGACCACGCTCGCGCTGGTGCCTGACATCTTCAAGCTGTCGACAGAAATCGTATGGGGGCTGCTGGGGCCCGACCGGAAGCTCTCACCGACGCTACGCGAACTTGCGATCCTGCGCACGGCAATCGTCGGTGACTGCAGATTCGAGTACTCGCAACATCTCAAGGTCGCCCAAATGCCCGAGGTAGTCGTGATCCCCAAGGAAAAGCTCGCCGCGATCAAGAGCT
>Ga0074044_10002170_pt1 | contig 17246 bp, 19 predicted proteins | sample BogForMeECP23OM1_FD_94443 | JGI IMG/M metagenome (GOLD analysis project Ga0074044, IMG submission 94443) | Bog forest soil microbial communities from Calvert Island, British Columbia, Canada - Bog Forest MetaG ECP23OM1 | ecosystem: Environmental > Terrestrial > Soil > Wetlands ...
ACCTGCTGGAGTTGTTGCCGCAAGCTGTGGAAAAAGTGCGCATCTCGCTTGCTGCTTGGCAGAGCGCGGGTGTCAATCCGCTGCATCACGTCCAGGAGACCGCGGCGGAGCTCGAGAAGCTGGCCGTGGCGGCACAGCCTGCGAACTCGCAGCCCCCGGCGAAGGCAGCGACTTCACCGGCGCTCGACCTGCGTTCGATCGTCGTCGGAGGCACCGGCACCGCGATCGTCGCGGCAGGTGAGGTCGTGTCGGTGCTGTTTCTGACCTTCTTTCTGCTTATTGCGGGAAACCTGTTTCGTCACAAGCTCATCCAGGTCGTCGGGCACTCCCTGCAGCGACGCAAGGTGGCTTTGCGGATCCTCGATGACGTGCATCGGCTCAATCAGCATTATTTTGTGGTGGTCCTAGGGGTCAATCTTGCGATCGGTGTGGCGACCGGCCTGGCGATGCGCGCCATTGGCGTTGATCGGGCGCTTGTTTGGGGCGTGGCGGCGACCGTGCTGTGCATCATTCCTTACCTCGGCGCGGCCGCTCTGGCAGCGGCAGCAGGGCTTGCCGCGTACGTTCAGCTCGGAGGCTTGACGTCGGCGCTGCTGGCCGCCGGCACCGTACTCGCCATCGCCGGCGTGCTGGGCATTGGCTTGCAGACCTGGCTCATGGGTCGTGCCGCAAGGATGAACGCGCCGGCGGTCTTTGTCGCACTGTTGTTTTGGGGCATGTTGTGGGGCGGATGGGGGCTGCTGCTCGGCGTACCCATCATGCTTGCGGTCAAGACGGCATGCGACCACGTCCCATCGTTACGTGGCTGGGGCGCCCTGCTTGGCCCCTGAAGGCTTGCGTAGGAATTGCCTCTGCTTGGCGGCAGCTGCGGGAAAGAATTACCGGCGAGCCGACCACCGTTGGCGCCAACCGATCGCAACTGCCTGTGTAAGCAATGAAAAGCGAACTGGCACGGGCGTTGCACGACATTCAGCGTCGCGCCCTGCGGTGCGTACTTAACAATGGGCAAAGGAGCCAGGAATGAATTGGGATCGTGTGCAAGGCAACTGGAAGCAGGTGAGGGGCAAGGTCAAGCAGCAATGGGGCAAGCTGACCGACGACACGCTCGCGCAGATAAGCGGCCAGCGCGATGAGCTGGTCGGCAAGATCCAGGAGGCTTATGGAATATCCCGCGACGAGGCGGATCGCCTGGTTCGCGATTGGGAGAAGCTGAACTAGATTCAGGCCGCACCGCGAACAACGGCGCCGCGACGAACTTTGGAAGGAGGCGGAACATGCTCAACAAACTGACGCTAGCGGAAATGATTTTCGCGACGGCACTGTGCCTGCTCGCGATGGGCGCGGCACGTGCCGCCGATCCGGCGGCGACGGAGCGCAAGAACGAATACAAGGTCGCCATCGCGCATGCCGACGCGGACTACAACGCCGCTAAGGAGGCGTGCAAATCGAGGCAGGGTAACGACCGCGACGTGTGCATGAAACAGGGCAAGGCCGATCACGTCAAGGCAACGGAAGACGCCAGGGCGCGGTTGAAGTCGAGCGCGGCCATCGCCGACGCGCGCGATGAGACCGTGGACGCGCAGTACAGGGTCGCCAAGGAAAAATGTGACGCGCTGTCGGGTGACGCGAAGGACTCGTGCATCAGCGAAGCGAAGCTCAGGTATCACCAATAGACGTGGCGGCAGCAACGCCATGCCCGGGCGCTCGAGGCGCGACCGGCGCGTCGAACCGGTAACCCTCGACTGAGGGAGCGAAAGGCCATGTCGTTGGTTTCGCTGTTCTTCTCGTCGTCATCGTCCCGCTCCTCGTGGCCGCTCTTGCGGCCTGGAGGCACAGTTCCGGTTGGGGTTATTGGCCGAGTGGCGGCCTCGGCGTGGCGCTGCTCAAATGTGACGCTGCTGCTCATGGGGCGCCTCTGAGGCCCGCCGGGCGGAGATCTCTTTCATGCCTTGGCGCCTGACCACGTTGAGTGCTGCTGGGTCCCCGAGAATCGCGTGGCCCGTACCGGGAGCCGACGCGGTCCGATGGCGCGGCGTTGAACCGCGGAGCCACTTTGCGTCGAGGGTCTTGACTCCCGGTGCCGAGCGGAGAAACTTTTTTTGGAAAGGACCCACCATGGATCGAAGCACGACAATGAGCGGTGATCTGCCCGCTGGCGGCAACGCCGCAAACTCCCTTGGCGCAAGACTGGATGGGGCGGCGCAGACGGCGCACAACACCACCGATCGGCTGGCCGAGAAAGCCGTAGCGCAGGTCGATCGAGCCAGCGAAACGGTCCACCACGCGGTCGATAGCGCCGCCGATGCAGCCCGGTCTGCCGCGCGGTGGGCGTCGACCTATTCCGAACGAGCCAAGGAAGTGCAGGCGCAACTGACCGACTCGGCGAGCGCGTCGATACGTGCTCGACCGATCATGACGGTTGCCGGCGCGCTCGTCGTCGGTTACGTACTCGGCCGCCTGATTCGATTCTAGACCGGTCCGCGGTTGCGGTGCCGGGCCGCGCAGCCTAGCGGCGCGGCGGCAACTGGCCCCGAAGCCGAGGGCCAGGTGCCACGGGGCAGCTTGAAAATCCCGGGGATGGCCGCCAATTTCAGTGGCGATGGCGCCCCTTGATCGGGATTCGGAACCCAGACTGCGCGCAGTGCTCGACGAGGCGGACGCCAGGCCTGCCGGACCGGCCACGCCCGCGGCCGAGCCGGATGCCCAGCTGCTCGACGCGTACTCGCGCAGCGTTAGCGCCGCCGTTGCCCACGTGCGGCCTTCGGTGGTGCACATCGGGGTTGAGCGTGCGCCGCGTCGCGGCAAGGCGCAACGCGGGTCGGGGTCCGGCTTCATCATCACCCCCGACGGTTATCTGATTACCAACAGCCACGTTGCGGCCGGCGCGACTGCGCTTCAGGCAACCCTGCCCGACGGCCGTATCGTCGAGGGCGAGCTCGTGGGCGACGACGCCGACTCCGACCTGGCGGTCGTCAAAGTGGGCGCGGACCATTTGGCGCACGCGCGCCTGGGCGACTCGTCACGGCTGCGCGTCGGCCAGGTTGCGATCGCCATCGGCAGCCCTTACGGATTCCAGCACACCGTGACTGCGGGGATCGTCAGCGCAATCGGCAGGTCGATGCGCAGCGCGACTGGGCGCCTGCTCGACAATATCATCCAGACCGACGCCGCGCTCAACCCGGGCAATTCGGGTGGTCCGCTGGTCGATTCGGCCGGAACCGTGATCGGAGTGAACACGGCGGTCATTCTGCCGGCGCAGGGCATCTGCTTCGCAATCGCCGCCAATACCGCCGACCGCGTCGCGGTGGCGCTGATCCGTGAAGGACGCGTGCGACGCGCGTACCTCGGCGTCAGCGCCCAGGATCTGCCGTTGCCACGGCGCGTTGTGCGTCACTTCAATCTGCCGCGCGAGACCGGTGCCCGCGTCGAGACAGTCACGGCCGGATCTCCGGCTGCACTCGCGGGCCTGCGTACGGGCGACATCATCGTAGCCCTCGGCGAGGCGCCGATTGCCGGGGTCGATGACCTGCAGCGCATGCTTACCGGCGGTCGAATCGGCGAGGTCGTGCAGATGATCGTCTTGCGAGGCAACCAGCGCCTGCCTCTGGCCGTTACGCCGCGCGAATCGGGGCCGCCCGCCTGATCGGGGCCGCCCGCCTGATCGCGGCCGCCCGGCGGGGGCTCCCATCCGCCGGGCGGTGCGCGCCTGTCATCGGCTTGGCATGAGACCCGGAACTGTGGAAAAATGGGGTCAACTTGCAGAATCACAGGTGGTTGTGATGCTGGACCGTGACGGCTATCGCCCGAACGTCGCCATCGTCGTCGTCAACTCGAAGAACTTGGTGTTCTGGGGTAAGCGGATCCGCGAGCACGCATGGCAGTTTCCGCAAGGCGGCATCCATCCCGGCGAGACGCCCGAGCAGGCGATGTATCGGGAACTGAGGGAAGAAGTGGGTTTGGACCCCGGGCACGTCAAGATTCTCGGCCGGACCCGCGAGTGGATCCGCTACGACGTGCCGGCGCACTGGATCAAGCGCGAATGGCGCGGCAGCTATCGCGGGCAGAAGCAGATCTGGTATCTGCTACGCCTGGTCGGCCGCGACAGCGACGTATCCCTGCGCGCCACCGATCATCCCGAGTTTGACGCCTGGCGCTGGCACGACTACTGGATTCCGCTCGACAACGTGATCGACTTCAAGCGCGAGGTGTACCGCCGCGCCCTGACCGAGCTCGAGCGTTTCCTGCACCATCGCCCGCAGACCCGGCGCGAGCGCCTGTACGGCTGGGCGCACGCGGTCGTTCCGTCGCCCTACGGCAAGCCCTCCGGCGAAGGCTAAGGCACGCGGCTGCCGCTTTGCGGCGCCCATGACTTGCGGGACGCTACTGCAGCGTGAGTGGCGGTCTAATGCGCCCCGCGCACTGAAACCGCCTTGCGCGCCTTGGCCGGCGTAACCGACGCGGCGGCAGCTGGCAGCCCCCGGGACCGCTGTTGCTCCGTCAGGCGAGCAGCACCAAGTTGTCGCGGTGAATGAGCTCCGGCTCGTCGACATAGCCCAGGATCGCCTCGATTTCAGACGAGGGCTTGCGCAGGATGCGCTGCGTCTCCGCGGCGCTGTAATTGACGAGCCCGCGCGCAACCTCCCGTCCTTCGGGATCGCAGCAACCGACGACTTCACCGCGTTCGAACTGGCCTTCGCAGGCGACAACGCCGATCGGCAGGAGGCTCTTGCCCTCGCGGGAGAGCGCGCGCACCGCACCCGGATCGAGCGTCAAGCGGCCGGCGAGCCGCACGTGATCGGCGAGCCATTGCTTGCGCGCGGCGAGCGTCAGCGTTTCCGCGACGAGCTCGGTGCCGATCCTCTCGCCGGCGGCAAGGCGGGTCAGCACCTGCTCGGCCCGTCCGCTGGCGATCACCGTCGACGCGCCGCTGCGCGCTGCGCGCTTGGCGGCGAGAACCTTGGTCAGCATGCCGCCGCGGCCGAGCAGCGATCCCGCATCGCTTGCCATTGCCTCGAGCATCGGGTCGCCGGCCTGGGCGCGGTGCACGAGCGTCGCCGCCGGATCCTTGCGCGGGTCGGCGTTGTACAGGCCATCCTGGTCGGTCAGCAGCAGCAGAACATCGGCCTCGATCAGGTTCGTAACCAGCGCGCCCAGCGTATCGTTGTCGCCCACGCGGATCTCGTCGGTGGTTACGGTGTCGTTCTCGTTGATGATCGGGATCACGTCCAGCTCAAGCAGGGTGAGTAGGGTCGACCGGGCATTGAGGTAGCGTCGGCGATCGGCGAGGTCCTCGTGCGTGAGCAGGATCTGCGCGGTGCGCAGCCCGAATTGTGCAAACGCGCTCTCGTAGGCCTGGACCAGCCCCATCTGGCCGACCGCGGCCGCGGCCTGCAAGGCGTGGATCGCCGCGGGTCGTCTCGTCCAGCCCAGCCGTTGCATGCCCTCGGCGATTGCCCCGGAGGAAACGAGCACGATCTGTTTGCCGGTGACCCTCAAGGCGGCGATCTGCTCCGCCCAGCGCCCGACCGCCGCGTGGTCGATGCCGCGACCGTCGGCTGTGACCAGGCTCGAGCCGACCTTGACGACCAGTCGTCTGGCGCCGGCGACGACCGATGCCGGAGGCGCCGCGCTCATGGTGTGGCGGCAACAGGCGCGTGCGCTGGATGCCGGTCGAGCCACTCCATGAGCGCGTAGACGAGCTGCCGGCAGCCCTCGCCATTGATGGCGGACAGCGCGAAAACAGGGCCTTTCCAGCGATACGCCTTGACGAAGTCGGCGACCCGCGACTCCCGGCTGTCGGCCTCAAGCAGATCGAGCTTGTTCAATACCAGCCAGCGCGGCTTCTCAAAAAGCGCCTCGTCGTAGCGCTTGAGTTCCTTGACGATCGCGCGCGCTTCGGCGACAGGATCGACTGCGCCGTCGAGCGGCGCGAGGTCGACCACGTGCAGCAACAGGCGCGTGCGCTGCAGATGGCGCAGGAAGCGATGGCCGAGTCCGGCGCCGTCGGCCGCGCCTTCGATGAGCCCCGGAATATCGGCAACTACGAAGCTGCGGTTGTGGTCGACCCGAACCACGCCGAGGTGCGGAGAGAGCGTGGTGAACGGATAATCGGCCACCCGCGGTCGCGCGGCCGAGATCGCACGAATGAGCGTCGACTTGCCCGCGTTGGGCATACCCAGCAGGCCCACGTCGGCGAGGACCTTGAGTTCGAGATTGAGGCGCCGCTTTTCGCCCGCCTGACCGGGGGTTGCCTGCCGCGGCGCGCGGTTCGTGCTCGACTTGAAATGGAGATTGCCAAGCCCCCCCTGCCCTCCCTTGGCAAGCAGCGCGCGCATTCCGTCGGCGTCGAGGTCGGTGATCAATTCGCCGCTCTCGGCATCGGTTATCACAGTGCCCACCGGCATGCGCAGGACGATGTCGGGCGCGCCGCGACCATACTGGTCGGCGCCGCGGCCACGCTCGCCGCTCTTGGCGCGGTGGATGCGTGCATAGCGGTAATCGATGAGGGTGTTCAGATTCCGGTCGGCCAGCGCGTAGACGCTCCCGCCACGCCCCCCGTCGCCGCCATCGGGGCCGCCCCGCGGAACGTATTTCTCGCGCCGGAACGACACCGCACCGTTGCCGCCGTCCCCGGCCGCGACTTCGATGACCGCTTCGTCGAAGAATTTCACGGTTTCGTCGCCGCGGCGGGCAGACGGCGAAAGAGGATGAATCGCTCCGTGTCGTCGCCGCGGCGGTGGCCTTCCCAGACCTTGTCCCAGGCCGAGTCCGGCGGCTCGGCCGATTCATCGTGCCCGACCTGGACGAGGAGGAACTGGCACCGATCCGCGGCCGGGGAATCGTCGCGCACGGTGAGGATATCCTGGAAGTATTCAAGCAGCGCACGCTGGGGTTCGCCAAGGTTGCGACTGGCGATGCACGATCCGGGGGAAAGCTCGGCAGCGAGCGATTCGGCAACCGACCGATAGCTGCGGCGCGAATCGACATACGGCAACCAGATGGTGCCAAACAGGCCCGAGGCGAGCATCATGCCGGCGGCCCAATTGAGCACCGCACGCCGATTGGAGCGACGCGCCGGCCGTACCAGCACCAGCCATAGCACGGTGAGGAATAGCGACGCCAGCACGGGCAGCAACTGCCAAGGCGGCCGATAACCGGGCTCGCTATCGCGCAACAGACGCGCCACCACTTCCGGAAGGCCGTTGTACAGGGACTCGAGCCACAAGCCCCAGAGCAGGACGGCGATCAAGCCAAACGTGAGGATGCCGAACCAGTCGAGTGCCCCCGAGTAGCCGCGCTTTAACGTGTCGACTTCGGCGGCCCCGAGCAACGCCAGCGGCACGAGCAGCGGCAAGGCGAGGCTCGCCCTCGGCTCGGCTGCCGACGACAGAATGATCATCATGATGCCGAACATCGCGCCGGGTAATTCCACCCCCGGCATCGACAGGCTGCCGTTGTAGCCGCGACCGCGCACCCACAAAGTCCAAAGCGCCAGCGGCAGGGCCGGCCATGCGAACCAGGGCAGATTCTTCAGGTAATAGAGCGGCTCTCGCGGCGGCGCGTTAGCTGAAAGGCCGAAGTATTGGGCGAGACCCTGAGCCTCGGTCCACTGTGCATACAGCGCCGGTGAACGCAAGTAGAGTGCCGCGGGCCAGACGACGAGCAGGGGCATGGCGGTGGCGATCGCCACCGCGACACACAGCCCGTAGCGGCGGGTTCGCCAGGGAGCGAACAGGAGCAGCGCCGCCGCGGTCAGGGCGATGATCGCCGCGGCGATCGGCCCGCGGCAAAGAAAGCCCGTTCCGATCGCGAGCCCGAGCAACGCGCCGCCGACAGCCGGCCTTCGCAACGCCAGGGCTAGCGCATACAACGCCAGGGCATCGGCAAGGAGCAGCACGATCTCCGGCGAAAGCAGGTGACCGCGATCCCAAAGGCCGACGCAGCCGACAAAGATGAGCACTGGCAGCCAGCGAAACGCACGGCCGTAGAGTTCGCGCGCCGCGAGCGCGAGCAGCCATAGCGTTGCCCCGAGGCAAAGGCCGACGGCGGCGTGCGCGCCGTCGTGCAAAGGCATGACACCGCGAAGCGCCCAGGCCGTCGCAGCGGCCAGCGCGTAGAGCAGCGGCGGGCGGTCGGGCACGGGCATTCCCGCCACGTGCGGCACGCCAGGGTCGCCCTGCCTGAGCATGTCGTAGGTAATGCCGAAGGCGGTCGCGTCATCGGTCTTCCATGGATCGTGGCCGAACAGGCCGAGCACGATCCATGCCGCGCACAGCAGCACCAAGCCGAATTGCTTCAGGCCCCGATACGGTCCGGAAGGCGACAGCGCCGAGGCCCCGTCGGCGCGGTTCAGGGGGGTGGACAGCGGCACGGGCTCCTCATGAGAGCATTGTCCGGCTAGGGGCCGGCCGCGGCAATTTTCTTGTCATGCATCGCCGAGCGCCGCGCGCGGTGCAATGCAAAAAGGCAGCCTAAGCTGCCTTTTTCGCTGGGCCGGGAAGCGCGCCGGTCACGCCGCCGCCTTGTTCTTGCCAGCGTAGCGCTGGCGGAACTTCTCCACCCGGCCGGCGGTGTCGACAATCTTTTGCTTGCCCGTGTAGAAGGGATGGCAGGCCGCGCACACTTCGACGTGCAGCGGCTTGTTGACCGTCGAGCGCGTCGTGAACGTGTTGCCGCAGCTGCACGTAACCTGAATCTCGCTGTATTGCGGGTGAATGCCGGTTTTCATCGAAGCACCTGTACAGGGGTCCAACCCGGACCCGCGTTGCCTCCTGGCTCGCATCGCGCCCTAGCCCTGCCATTGGCCAAAATAGCTAGCTGGCTCAAGGAGTTACAGTATTGCGCCGGCGGCCGGAGCAGCGCAGTATGCACGTGATCGCGCTGCAATGCAACACCAGTTGCGGACGAAACGGCGGCATTCAAGCCGCGCCCCTCGCCGAGGCGATCAACCCCTGCGCATCGAGTCGAAGAATTCCGCGTTGTTCTTGGTCTGCTTGACCTTGTCGACGAGAAACTCGGTCGCTTCGAGGTCGTCCATCGGGTAGAGGAGCTTGCGCAACACCCAGACCTTCTGCAGCACGTCCTGCTTGAGCAGCAGTTCCTCCTTGCGCGTCCCGGAGCGATTGACGTTGATGGCGGGATAGGTTCGCTTCTCGGCCATTCGCCGGTCGAGGTGGATCTCCATGTTGCCCGTGCCCTTGAACTCCTCGTAGATCACGTCGTCCATGCGCGATCCGGTGTCGATCAGGGCGGTCGCGATGATGGTGAGTGAGCCACCCTCCTCGATGTTGCGCGCCGCCCCGAAAAAGCGTTTCGGCCGCTGCAGCGCGTTGGCGTCGACGCCACCGGTCAGTACCTTGCCCGAGGCCGGCACGACCGTGTTGTAAGCCCGCGCCAGGCGGGTGATCGAATCGAGCAGGATCACGACGTCCTTCTTATGCTCGACCAACCGCTTCGCTTTCTCGATTACCATTTCCGCGACTTGCACGTGCCGCGTCGCCGGCTCGTCGAAGGTGCTGGCAACGACTTCGCCGCGCACGGTGCGCGTCATTTCGGTGACCTCTTCTGGCCGCTCGTCAATCAGCAGCACAATGAGAACCACGTCAGGATAATTGGCGGCGATCGAGTGCGCGATATGCTGCAGCATCACCGTCTTGCCGGATTTCGGAGACGATACGAGCAGGCCGCGCTGGCCCTTGCCGATCGGGGCTACGATGTCGATGATGCGCCCGGTGATGTTCTCTTCGGCCTTGATGTCGCGCTCGAGAATGAGCGGCTCGTCGGGAAACAGCGGGGTCAGGTTCTCGAACAGTATCTTGCTCTTCGCATTCTCCGGCGGCTCGCTGTTGACCTTGTCGACTTTGACCAGCGCGAAGTAGCGTTCGCCGTCCTTTGGGGTGCGGATTTCACCCTCGATGGTGTCGCCGGTGTGCAGGTTGAAGCGGCGAATCTGCGAGGGCGAGATGTAGATATCGTCGGTCCCTGCCAGGTAACTGGTGTCGGGCGAGCGCAGAAAGCCGAAGCCGTCGGGCAGAACCTCGAGCGTGCCATCGCCGAAGATGCTCTCGCCTTTCTTTGCCTGGTTCTTGAGCAGGGCGAAGATCAGATCGTGCTTGCGCATCCGGTTAGCGCCGTCGATCTCGTTGGTGTTGGCGATCTCGACGAGCTCGGTCACGGGTTTGGACTTGAGGTCGGACAGGTGCATAAGGGTGTGCGGGTGGGCAGGGTGAGCAAGCCGCGGCGCGAACAAGGCGGCCGCTGCAATCATTTTGGGGTTTGGCGCCGGAGGCAGGCGCCGGTGATGGCGACCCGCGGTGCGGTCCGATTCAGCTCGGATCCGCTTCCAATCCGCGCCCGCGGGCGCGACAATACGGCAAAAGCCTAGCCGGTTCGCTGGGGACTGTCAAATGGGGCCCTCGGGCCCCTGCTCAAAGTTGGCTGTCGAGGAAGGCGGTGAGCTGCGATTTGGAAAGCGCGCCGACTTTCTGCGCCGCAACCTGGCCACCCTTGAAAAGGATCAGGGTCGGGATGCCCCGGATGCCGTACTTGGCCGGCGTGCCCGGGTTTGCGTCGACGTCGAGCTTGGCCACCGTGACCCGCCCGGCATAATCCTTGGCGACCTCGTCCAGAATCGGCGCGATCATCTTGCACGGACCGCACCATTCCGCCCAGTAGTCGACGAGCACCGGCGTGCCCGCATTGAGGACATCGGTGTCGAAACTCGCGTCGGTCACGTGCTTGATGTGTTCGCTCATGCAATCCTCACTGGAACCCGCCGGTGGCGCATGCCTGCAACATGCCGACCCTTCCGGCACGAATCGCTGGTACGTTAGCTCAAAGGTGTGTGCTGCGCAAGACGCGGCGCGCATGCCATGCCCGGAGCCAATCTGGGGATGAATTTGGTAGAATCAATCGCTCGGCGAACGCCGGAGTTGAGGCACGATGACCTACGTTGTTACCGAAAGCTGCATCCGCTGCAAGTACACCGACTGCGTGGACGTGTGCCCCGTGGACTGTTTCCGGGAAGGGCCGAATTTCCTGGTGATCGATCCCGACGAGTGCATTGATTGCACGCTGTGCGTGGCCGAATGCCCGGTGGAGGCTATCTTCGCCGAGGACGATGTACCAGCCGACCAGCAATCGTTCAAAGCGTTGAACGCGGAGTTGTCCAAGCTGTGGAAGCCGATCATCGAACGCAAGCCGGCACCGGCCGATGCCGACGAATGGAAGGCCGTCAAAGAAAAATCGCACCTCCTTGAGCGTTGACCGCCTTTGTTGCAACCGCGTAGAATGCGCCGGCTTCACTCACCTGCCGCCTAAGCCCGAACGATGAAATTCGCGCCGCTCTGCGCTGCCCTTGCGCTCCTGCTCGTGCCGGCGGCCGCCTGGAGCCAGAGCACGCCCGTCGGAAATGCGGCTGCCGGCGCAGAAAAGAACCAGATGTGCGGCGGGTGCCACGGCATCGACGGCTGGCGCACCGCCTACCCGGAGGTCTACGGCGTGCCCAAGATCGGTGGCCAGCATCCCACCTATATCGTCAAGGCGCTGCAGGAATACAAGAGCGGCGAGCGCAGCCACCCCTCGATGCGGGCCATCGCGGCATCGCTTTCCGATCAGGACATGGCCGACCTCGCCGCCTATTACGGCGGGACCGAGACCGGTGTCGCGAGCAAGTGAGGCGGCGATGAGGGTGGCCCTGTGCTGGATTCTTGCCGCGGCGGGGCTCTGCGTGGCCGCGGCGGCCGGTGCCGCCGACCTCAAGGCCGGCGAAGCGAAGGTCAAGGAAGTCTGCCAGGCCTGCCATGGCCTCGACGGCAATGCGGCGGCACCGGATTACCCGAAGCTCGGGGGCCAGCGCCCCGACTACCTGGCCAAGGCCCTGCGCGATTACAAGTCCGGCGCGCGCAAGAACGCCGTCATGGCTGCATTTGCCGGCGCCTTGACACCCCAGGACATCGACAATCTCGCCGCCTATTACGCGGCACAGCCGGCCGTCCTCGTCGTCAAGCACTGAGCGGCGCGCGTCCCGCCGCGCGACACGCGTCCCCGCCGTCCTAGGCGGGCGTCTTCCTGCGGTACTCGCAAAGGTCGGCAATCCGGCACTCCGGGCACTTGGGCTTTCGCGCCAGGCAAACGTAGCGCCCGTGCAGGATCAGCCAATGGTGCGCATCGTGCAGGAACTCCCTGGGCGTGGATTTGAGCAGCTTGCGCTCGACCTCCTCGGGAGTCTTGCCAGGCGCCAGACCGGTGCGGTTGGCGACGCGAAAGACGTGGGTATCGACCGCGATCGTCGGCTGCCCGAAGGCCACGTTGAGCACGACGTTGGCCGTCTTGCGCCCGACCCCCGGCAGCTTGACTAACTCTGCCTGATCGGCCGGAACCTCGCCGCCGTAATCGTCGAGCAGTTGCCGGCACAGCGCGACGATATTTCTCGCCTTGGTGCGATAGAGGCCTATGGTTCGAATGAACGGAATCAGGCCGGCTTCGCCGAGCTCGAGCAGGGCGCGCGGCGTGTTGGCGACTGGAAAGAGCTTGGCGGTGGCTTGATTGACGCTGCGGTCGTTCGCCTGTGCCGAGAGCACCACCGCAATGAGCAGCTCGAACGGCGACCCGTACTCGAGCTCGCTGCGCGGGTGAGGATTCTGCGCCCGCAGACGGCGAAAGATCTCCAGGCGTTTGGCCGGGTTCAATCGGGGCCGCCCAACCGGCGCAGGCGTGCCAGCCGCCGCGGCTCTTCGGCCTGCAGCCCGGCATCCGACGCGAGGAGCTCGTAGGCGTGGGCGAAGTTCGGCCGGGCGGCCGCCGCATCGCCCATCGCCAGGAGGAGCTCGCCCAGCTCCTCGTAGACGTAGCCGTCAGGGGCGTTCAGGGCCGCGCATTCGGCGGCCAATTGGCGCTGCATCGCCAAGGCTTCGTCGTAGCGGCCGAGCGAGCGGTAGGCGCGGGCGATCGCCCAACGCGCCAAGATCACGTTGCGCGCGCCGCCGCGCGCCTCCCAGGCTGGCAACGCCTTCTCAAAATAGGCCAGTGCCGTCGAGTAGTCGCCGCGATCGTGGTAGACCCAGCCGATATTATTGTAGAGCGAAGCGAGCCAGCGCCGCGCGCGCGGGTCGGACGACCCTTCGGTCATCGCGACCGCCTCGAGGTCCCACTGCAATCGCTCTTCGGCCGGCGCGGCAATGCCGAGCATGTGCGCGGCATCGACGGCCAGAAAATCCTCGCCTGCCGGCCGTGCGCGCTCGAGCGCCTCGCGGAACAGGGGCACTGCCTTCACCGGCTGCTGCGAGGAGTTGTACACCCGACCACGCTCGAGCAGGTAGCGAACCGTCACTCGTTCGGGAGCGCCGGAGAGCGCGCGTTGCACCTCATCGAGCGTCCCCTGCGCCGCGTCGAAATTGCGCTGCAGGCCCTGTGCGCGCGCCACTTGCGTCAACAGTTCCAGTCGCGCGGCCGAACCGGCAGGCAAGACGGAGAGCTCGGTGCGAAACCGTGCCTCCGACTCGGTGGGCCGACCGAAGTCCCAAGCCCGATCGAGCCAGGCTACGTCGAGGGCGCTGGCGGCAGCGGTGGCGCCCGAAGCCGGCATGGCGAGCCCGTATGCGATCGTCAGCAGCAGCCCTGCGCCGCGACCCATGCTGGAGCGGCGCTCAGGGGCGCGCCTGCGCCCTCGCGGCGCGCCGGGCACGGGCGCGGCTCAACGCGGCGGCGATCGCAGCCTGGCGTCGAGCGCGTGCGGAATCGACGCAGGAGCCCGAGCCCGTTGGCTGCGCGCCATCGCCGCGGACGGCCTTGCGCTCGCGCCGAGCCGTGTGTTCGGCATAGCGCTGGCGCGCAAGCAGGGCATCGGCCCGGTTCCATTCGCGCCCCGCCGGGGGAAGCGCTATACAGTCGACGGGGCAGGGCGGCAGGCAGAGCTCGCAGCCTGTGCAGCGCTCGGCGAGGACAGTGTGCATGAGTTTGGCCGCGCCTACGATCGCGTCCACGGGGCAGGCCGCGATGCACAGCGTGCAGCCGATGCAGGCGGCCTCGTCGATCCGGGCAACCACCAGCGGCCGCGGTTCGCCGCGGGAGCGATCCAGCGGCAGCCTAGGCTTGCCCAGCAGCGCCGCGAGGGCGTCGACGGTCTCCTCGCCGCCGGGCGGACAGCGGTTAACCGCCGCCGCACCCTGCGCGACGGCCCGGGCATAGGGAAGGCAGCCATCGTAGCCGCAGCGCCGGCACTGGGTCTGCGGCAGCAGCGCATCGATACGCTCGACGAGCGCGGCCGGGGCATCGTGGTCCACGCCGTTATTGTACCGTTGGCCTCGGCCCCGGGGGCGAGCAGCCGCGGATCCGGCGGCGGTCGCTTAACCACCCGAAGGGGCGCAGGGCATTCTGGCAGCCGCATCAGGGCCGGCGTCGACCGTTCGCGGCTGCGACCGGCGACTGCGGCAGCCAGCCTGGCCCCCCAAAGTCACCACCCGTCGCGCAGCGGCTAGCGGCGCCCTGCCGCGATCGCGAAAATCGCCGGCAGATGGGGTACCCGGAGCGACTACCCCGACCGCGATATGCTCAAATGTCAGAGGAGCGTGGCTATGCACAAACTGACCCTTTCCGACCCGCTGCCGCCGGGAGCCGAGTGTTCCCAGCATGGGGGTCACCCGCTGGAGTTGATCGGATTCTTCCGTCGATTCAGGCCGAGCCTGTTGCGTAACCTTGCCTATACGCTTATCTGGAACATGGGCTTCGTCCTGGTATTCACCGTACTCGGCCTGCTCTACGAACCAGAGGCGAGTCTCGGCCACCTGCTCTGGGCCAACTTCGTGGTCGCCAACTGCATCGGCTTCCTGATCCATGGCCAGTTCGTGCTCGGAAACATCTTGCTGCAAGGTCGGATCTGGCGCCGAGGATTCGCTTCGCGTAGCGCCTATTACGCACTGATCACGGTCATCGGCGTTTTCGGCGGATACTGGCTGGGATTCACGCTGCTGCACTGGGACCACGCGCGGGAGCAGGTGTTCTCGGCGCAGGGCGCCACGGAGGTCCTGCTGCTGAGCCTCATCATCGCGGCGATTCTCGCCTCAATCTTCCTCGCCCGCGAGCGGGAGGCCCGGGCCGAAGCCGCATTCCAGCGCGAGCGGGCGCGGGTCGAGGCGGCCGAGCATCAATTTCACCTGGCGCAACTGAAAATGCTCGAGGCGCAAATCGAGCCCCACTTTCTCTACAACACCCTCGCGAACGTGATCAGTCTCGTCGACGCCGATCCGGCAGCGGCGAAACGGATGGTGACCCGGTTGATCGATTTCCTGCGTCACGCCGCCCGGACCGGCGGCCCCGCCGAGACCACGGTGGGGAGACAGTTCGAATTGTTGCAGGCGTACCTCGATTTGATGGCACTGCGCACCAACACCCGTCTTTCCTATCGGGTGGAGATGGCGGCGGAGGTCGCCGCCCTGCCGCTGCCGCCGATGCTTCTGCAGCCCCTGGTCGAGAATGCGATTAAGCACGGCCTTGAGCCTAAGGTTGCCGGTGGCACGGTCAATGTCGGAGCCCGCCGCGAAGACGCGCTGCTCGTCTTGACCGTCGCGGACAACGGCCTTGGCTTTCCCGCGACGCGCGGCGACGGCGGCGGCTTGGGCCTGGCCAATCTGCGGCAGAGGCTCGAAAGCCTCTACGGGACACGGGCGAGACTGACTATCGAGGACACGCAGCCCGGGACGAGGGTCACACTGAGCGTGCCCATCGACCCGGCCTTATGAGCGATGCATCCATGCCTGCGCCACGCGCACTGATTGCCGACGACGAGCCGCATCTTGCGACCTACCTGCGTGAGCGCCTGTCCGTCATCTGGCCGGATCTCGACGTCGTGGGCATGGCCGGCGACGGACCCGAGGCGCTGCGCCTGATCGCCGAACACGATCCGGACATCGTGTTTCTGGACATTCGCATGCCCGGATTGACCGGCCTGGAAGTGGCGCAGCGTGTCGCCGCCGGGGTGCACGTCGTGTTCGTAACCGCCTACGACGAGTATGCGGTTCCGGCATTCGAACGCGAGGCGGTCGACTATGTGCTCAAGCCGGCCAGCGATGAACGTCTGCGCGAGACAGTGCGTCGCCTGCGCGAGCGCGTCAGGACGGCCTCGCCACCCGAGGGGCTCGCCACCGCGCTCGAAACCCTGGGGCGGATGCTGCCAGCGCTTGCCGCCTCGGCACCGGGCGGTCCCGAGCGCCTGGCATGGATACGCGCGGCGGTCGGCAATCAGGTGCGACTGATCGCCGTCGAGGAGGTCTGCTATTTCCAGGCCAACGACAAGTACACGAGCGTATTCACGGGCGAGGGCGAGGCGCTGATCAGGACTTCGCTCAGGGAGCTCGCCGAGCAGCTAGACCCCGCGCGCTTCTGGCAGATTCACCGCAGCACGATCGTCAATCTTGCGCATGTTGCCAGCAGCACGCGCGATTTCTCGGGCCGAATCCAGATCCGCCTTAAGTCGCGCCCGGAGACCCTCGCCGTGAGCCGCGCGTTTGCGCATCGGTTCCGACAGATGTGAGGCGTTGCGCCTCGCGGCGCATTGGTCGAGAATGCCTGGAGCTCACTCGGTGCCGCGGCATGCCCGCCCATTCCCACTCGGCCGATCCAGACCACCATCATGCGCCGCGACCCAAAGCTGCAGGCGAGCGGCGCGCGTTGCGCTTCGCCCTGGCACTGACTGCGGGCTTTGCCTGCGTCGAGGCCTTCGGCGGATGGTGGGCAGGGTCGCTCGCACTGCTCTCCGACGCTGGGCACATGGTCACCGACGTGGCGGCGCTGGCCATCGCATTGTTCGCGCAGCACCTCGCCGAGCGACCGCCATCGCGGCGGGCCAGCTATGGTTATGCGCGCGCCGAGGTCCTGGCGGCGTTCATCAATGCGCTGATCATGCTCTTGGTCGTGGGCGCCATTGCCTTCGAGGCGACGCGGCGGCTGTACTCGCCGGCGCCGGTTTCCGGCGCAATCGTTGTTGCCGTGGCGGCTGCCGGTCTCGCGGTCAACGTGTTGTGCGCGTGGATGCTCTCCGGCGGCCGCAGCCTCAACAGCCGCGCCGCCATGGTGCATGTTCTCGGCGACATGGCGGGCTCGGTCGCGGCACTCGTGTCCGGTGCGGTTATCGCCACGACTGGCTGGTTGCCGATCGATCCGTTGCTGTCGCTGTTCGTCGCCGTGCTGATCCTGCGCTCGACCTGGCTCCTGCTCAAGGCAACCACGCCGATTCTGATGGAGGGCGTTCC
>Ga0074044_10002171_pt1 | contig 17243 bp, 21 predicted proteins | sample BogForMeECP23OM1_FD_94443 | JGI IMG/M metagenome (GOLD analysis project Ga0074044, IMG submission 94443) | Bog forest soil microbial communities from Calvert Island, British Columbia, Canada - Bog Forest MetaG ECP23OM1 | ecosystem: Environmental > Terrestrial > Soil > Wetlands ...
CCCGGTGCTTCCCGAAATCGCCCGCTTCGAAGGTCGTGGCGTTTGGTATTGGGCGTCGCCGATCGAGGCGCGCCTGTGCGCCGGCAATGAAGTCATTCTGGTCGGAGGGGGCAATTCGGCGGGGCAGGCCGCCGTCTTTCTTTCCGCTCACGTCTCGCATGTGCGAATGCTGGTGCGAGACGCCGGCCTCGCCGAGAGCATGTCGCGCTATCTCATCGATAGGATCGCGGCGGCGCCGAACATCGACCTCATGACGGAGACGGAAATCGTCGCGCTGGCCGGTTCGCCCGATGGCGGCGTGGAAAGAGTGCGGTGGCGCAATCTGCGGTCCGGCGTCGAGACTGAGGCCCCGATCCGCAACGTCTTCCTCTTCATCGGCGCCGATCCCGCGACCGAGTGGCTCAAGGGCTGCGGAGTCGCGCTGGACAAGTCGGGTTTCGTGACGACCGGGAACCGGACAAACGGCGGCGCGACGACCTCGCAGCTCGAATCCTCGGCGCCCGGCGTATTCGCCATCGGGGACGTTCGGTCCGGCTCGGTCAAGCGCGTCGGAGGGGCGATCGGCGAAGGCGCGCAGGTCGTCGCGGCGATCCACGCTTTCCTCTCAAATTCCCCGACTCCGCATCTTTAACCGAGGAACGAGGCGTCATGTCGAAGACCTGCACGCATTTGCGCACGATACGCGACGTGACTGCAAGCGCGCTCGGCTGCGAGGAGTGCCTGAAGACGGGCCAAGCCTGGGTTCATCTGAGAATCTGCCGCACATGCGGACATGTCGGGTGCTGCGATCAATCGGAGGGACAGCACGCGACGAAGCATTTCCATGCGACGCGACATCCCGTCATCGAAGGCTACGACCCGCCGGAGGGATGGGGATGGTGCTATGTCGACGAAGTCGCGTTTGACCTCTCCGACGGCACGACGCCGCACAACGGCCCGATCCCGCGCTATTATTAGTGCGGTTTTCGATCAGACCGAGACCGCCCGTCATTGCGAGCGAAGCGAAGCAATCCAGAGCCACCGCCGCTGTCCTACGATCCCCTGGATTGCTTCGTCGCTTCGCTCCTCGCAATGACGGGCTTTACGGACGACTTTACGGACTTTACGGGACTTTACGGTGACACTTACTTCAAGACTTTACGGTGCTTTACGGTGACACTTACTTCAAGTCCCTATTGTCGTCCAAGGGTGTTCCGGTGCGACTCGCTTTACTACTTTATTCACACCCGATGACCCCCGTGGAGATCGATTATAAATAGGTATTGAAGCAGGCGTCACCGGAATCCGGTCGATCCGGTCGGATGCGGAGCCGTGATCGGAAGGGGGTTCGAGGGCTAACGCGAAAACTGCGGGAGGATATTCGTGTCGATGGCGGAGCGGCGCTTGGGGGGGTTAATGGTGTGAGCTCGATCACAGCGCGCCAGCGACATTCGTGCGACAGTTGGACCAGTGAAGAAATACGGCGATTGGAGGAAAACCATGGCAAGAGCACCGATCCTTTCCATCGTTGCGATTTTATCGCTAGAGTTTTGTAACTCGGCGCAAGCGCAGAATGCGCAGTCACAGCCGCCCAATCAGCAACATCAAGCTGGACAACATCAAGGCCCGGGCGGCGGCGGCTACGGCGGCGGTCCTCAACATCAAGCTGGACAACATCAAGGCCCGGGCGGCGGCGGTCCTCGCTATAGCGGCGGCTACGGCGGCAACGGCTACAGCGGAGTCGGTCCTCGCTATGGCGGCGGCTACCGCGGCTACGGCTACAGCGGCGGCGGTCCTCGCTATTACGGCGGCGTCTTGAGGACGTTTGTGCCAATGGTTACCCATGCGGCGGACCCGGACAGCCCACATGATGATTGACATTCAGCTAGCCGCAAAAACAGCCGATCCGCGCCTAATTAAGCGCCCGGCAAAAGCACCAAACGAAGCCGGGAAAGGTTTGGTTCGCCTTGCGGTTATCTCAAAGGGAAGCGCAAATTGAAAGGTAATTAACATGAAGAACCTAGCGTCGATTGCTCTTGGAGCAGCGGGTCTGTTTCTCATGGCGCTTCCAACTACGAGCTATGCGCAAGACTGTAGGGGCCTGCGCTGGGCATGTGAGCACAAGGACGAACTCGGTTTGCAAGGAGCCGGAACTTGCAGGCGATATAGAGAGCAGTGCTCGGGCGGCGGCGAAGGTGATGGTCGTCATAGCTTATGTGCGAAGCTGCGTTGGGCTTGTGAACACAAGGACGAACTCGGTTTGGAAGGAGCTGGGACGTGTAGGCGCTATAGAGAAACGTGCCCTGAGGGTTAGTTAACCACTATTCTCGCCCGAGGCGCTCGGAGCAGCAGGCGACTTTAAGTGCCCCTTGGACTTCTTGTTCGCCTCAAATTCGAGCGCCGCGGTCGGCGCGGGGCAGTGCCGTGCGGCTCAACCTATTCCGGCTAGTCCTTCGGCGGGAGCTCCTAACTCTCGATCAGGGGCCTACATGCTATCGACCAGCTCGCGCCCCTTGCCTCGTCAACTCACGGACGAGCCGACGCATCGCGATGACCTCGGCTGAATAAGGCCCGTGCTTAAGGGCGTTCCTGTTGCCCCTCCCCCGGCTCAAGCAACCAGTCTAGTTCGTCTGAAATGGGCCTCTTACTGCTCGCCCAACCGAACCCGACGTACGCAATCGTAGCGAAAGCGCAAATCGCGGCGTAGAGTTCGAGAATGAATTCTGTCATGAGAGCCCCCGCCCCAGCTTGGATTTGCAGGGCTCGAGCCGAATGTTTGGCTGGCGCGCCCTCCCTTTATGAATGGCAACAGCGTAAACAACGAGTGACCTGCTGGCAATAGGCGAACGTGAACAACTCGGCTTGGCGTCGCCGACCAGTCCGGTGACGTGACGATCAGCAAGCGGGAATAGCCGCGGACCTAACGCAAGATTGGTTCTTTCTTTGTTCTCGTCGTCAGTCTATCGTTTGTGGATGCCCGAGCCCGCCGAAAGCCTCACGCCCGCGACGCCCGAAGACCTCGCCGACGCGCTCGCATTCGCGCTGCGCTTCGAGGGCCGCAGGCGGACGCGCAACGCCGATGAGATCATGGCGGGGATCGTCGCCAAGCGGCTTGTCGAGCACTTGCAGCGCGCCGGATTTGTCGTCATGAAATGCCCGCCGGAGATTGGAGCGCAGCGCTCGGGCGCGGATTTGAAGAGCAGAGCACCGCGAAGCCCACGCGGCTTACGAGCGGACCGCCTTCTTCACAAAGCCAGTAAAGCAACCAGCATAATCGTTGTCGTCTGGCATAAGACATGCCTCTCTCGGCGTTGCGAAATCTACTTTGACGACGTCGGGTGCGCGCTTGCCAAATTGTTTGGCCGCATGGGTTCCATGTTGCATTAATTCATCGCAAAGTTGGACACTGAAAAATATAACGTCGTCACATTGTCGATATATAGCTTCCACGGCGTTCGGATATTCTTGATTAAATTTGCCTTCCTCTAACGGAGCCCCAAAATAAAGAGCTAGAAGCTGTGTATCAGTCAGACGAGCCTTCATGTATTGTTGTATTAACTCGTTTCGCTTCAGGATCGAGCGATTCAATCCGTCTACTGCCTGTTCCAATGCGTTCACCAAGGCGATTCCTCGCGCGTTCAATGATATTTTCTCAGAAGTTTGAGCCTGTAACGCTGCAATTGGGATTCTTAGTTCAGGAAGTGTCATAAAATAGGCCTGAAATTCGTACATCGCCGGCTTGTTGCGGAGAGATTGTTGATATTCATCTACCTGTTCCTTATATACTTTCATCATCGGTTTGATAAGTTGTTTCTTTGCAGCGATAGCTGTATTCGCGGCGGAAACGGCGTTTGTGATTGCCAAATTTGTAGCACGAATTTCTTTGAGCAATTCAGCTTTGTTTCTGCTTCGATCGGCGATGCGTTGTGCGGCGATAGCGCCGGCAATCGCTCCAGCCGCTGCCCCTGTGATGGACGTGAAGAATACCGAATTGAAAAATTCTTGGATGCGGACCCAATTATTTTCAAAAAATCCAATCGCGCGATCTACTGTCGTGAGAAAAGTGTCGAACAACGATTCCCTCTCATTTCTGAACCAGGATTGCTCGCGCGATTGTGCTTCACGGCGCCCATGCCGCGTCAAATCGCAGGCGAACCGGGCGGCCTCACAGAACTTAGGATGCGCGCTACCGCCTCAGACCGGCTTTGCGCCTCCATATCGACCAGCCGCAGAATGACGTCGCTGTAGCTCTCGCCGGGGCCGCGCAAGGCCGTGAGACGGTCGACGACGGCCGCCTCGAGCCAAACCAAGCGTTCGCCCATGGTGTCGACCTTTGACTCGTAACCAACGCTCCCAAGCGGGAGCGTGGCGGCGATCGCCTCAAAGGCGGCGGGCGTGATGGAGATTCGGATCAAGGCTCGGGAACTCGGGGCGCGCGCCGGGCGTGGCGGCGCCCCTCACGTTGACGCACCTATGCAGCCATCGCCCGGAGGACAAGGGCTAGGCTATGCCGGTTCGGCTACGGCGCGGTCCTCCCTTTCGCCTTTCGTTACGATCCGCAACACGTCATCCGCCAACGGCCGTTGCAGCGCGAGCGCCTCGCCCGTGTCCGCCGCAAGCCATTGGTCGACCTCGGCCGCCGTCGTCAGGATGACCGGCATGGCCTTGGGATGGATCGGGGCCACGATTGCGTTGGCCTCCGTCGTCAGGAAGCCGAACAGCTCATGCACACCGTCGACAGGCGCGCTTTTGGGCCCGCGGGTTTCCGGTGACAGTTGCTTCAATCTCCTATTGCTCTTCACCGAGCGGCGGATCTCGCTTGCGTCTCAGCTTGTCGCGGCGCGGATTGCGGCCCGTTAGCGCGTCAAGTGCGATTGAGGGACATGATGCGGCACGGCCTGGGACCCTCGATGAGCGCGCGCACGCGCCCGAGCCCGTCGTCGCGGGCGGATGAGATGCGCGCGCACGCTGGAATGGGCCAATCCCAGGCGCGCCCGACCCGTCGCGCGGGCGCCGATTGAGCGCCACGAAGCGCCGCCGCCCTCAAATGGGACCTCGTCCATGGCGACCGAACCGAACCGCCGCTGAAACAGGCGCCCCGTCTGGCGCGCCCGCGCAGTGACGAAGCTGCGTAGAGCCGTCGCGCCCTGGAGCGCGAGCCGCATTGAGGTTTATCCCAGCCTATTGCGGGCACCTCTCCGGCTGTCCGTTCAGCCCTTCCGACTTCGTTTGAATGGTCGCCTTGGGCCCCGACCAGTCGATCTTGACGACGTCGATTCTGTCGAAGTCGTCGCCGTCCCACTTGACGACGTCGCCCGACTTCGTGACGCCGTTTTCATCCTTCTTAAAGGCGCACCCGCTCCCCGTCATGAGCTGGCATTCGACCTCGTTGATGATCTTGTGCTCCCAGCCGACGAGAATGAGAGCGTCGCGATAGGCGTCCTTCTCGAGTTCGGCCTTGAGGCCCGCGGTATCGTCGAGGCCGATCTGCGCATTGACCGGCATGCCGAAGGCGATCGCCGTCGGCTCGATCGTGGCGAGCGGCCGCACATAGTCATAGAGAACGCCGCCGTCCTCTTTCTGCTTGGCCGGATCCGGCGCGAGAATGGCCTTGGGCTTGCCGAACATCGCGTTGATCACCGCCGGCAATTCGAGGGAGCGGTTCAGCCCCCGGCAGTCGAGCTGCCCGAGCCCCGCCGCGGGCTTTTCGCCATGACGGACGAAGACGATCGTCTCCTCGGCCGCCGCCGCGCCCGCAAGAACGAGCGCCGCCGCCGACAGAAACGCGCGCCGAAGCAGCCCCATCCCGCCCTCCCGCACTCTTTTCCACAGCTTCCTTACGGTCGTTGCGCCCGGCTGAAAGGAAACCGACATCTCGTATTCAGTCTAGCCGACATTCGCCGATGCCGCCCCCGACGACGGGCAATTTGGCCGGTATTGGCGATGTTCTCAAGCGGGTTGCCGGTTCCATGGCGCCTCGACGCGCTCGAGCCGTCCGGAACGAACCCACGCAGGGCGGCTGGTCAAGAACAAAGAAGAGAATAAATGCGTTTTTTTATTTGTTGTCAGAGCGATGGTCGTTCATCTGCACGCGACGCGCGAACTCCCCGCCACGGAAGCGGATTCGCCCCTCCGCGTCTGTTATCCTTCTGATCAGGGGAACAAGCTTCCTGTTATTTTCTTGCCGCCGCGCATGAAAGCGCTTATGGAAGCGATTGGAATCAAAGGCGTTATCGCGCGCAGCCGAGCGCAAGGACCCGCGCTTCCTCCCTGTTGGCAGGGAGAAACAGGGAGCGCTCGGGCGGCGACCGCTCTTGATCTGAGCCTTCGACCACCGCCGTGACCCTAGTTACATCGCCTCACGAACGTCGTGTCCGGCGCGGGCTCAGGCCCGAACACGCTCATGCCGCCGAATGCGTGCGAGCGCGCCCGCTCCTCTGCGAACAGCGCCGCGACCGAAGGTCCGCGAGCCTGAGCTTCGCGAACCTCGGCCTCGAGCCTGCGCGCCTCGGCGTCCAGGCGCCGGATCGCGGCCAGCTCGTCCGACTGGCCGAGCTTCGCCTTCCGGACCGCCCCCTTCATCACCTCGATCGTCCGGTCGTAGACCTTGAGCGGCACGGGATAGGGATGGCGGTCCTTGCCGCCGTGGGCGACGGAGAACCGCGCCGGATCGCTGAACCGGTAGGGCGCGCCGTGGACGACCTCGGCGACCTGGGCGAGCGCGCGCACCGTCCGCGCGCCGACTCCCGGCACGAGCAGCAGCTCGGCGAAGTCCTTCGGGCCGCGGTCCGCGGCCGCCGCGAGATTGGCGTGCAACCGGCGGGCGACGATGTCCCCGGCCCGCACGTCGTGCCGCGCCGGCATGACGAGATGCGGCAGGAACGGCTGCAGCGGCGCCTCGAGCGGCCTGACGGCTCGGCCCTCGAGCCTCATGAGCTCCCGCCCGATCCGGTCCGGGCCGAGGTCGCCGAGGATGTCGATCTGCCGCCGCCGCGAGGCGTCGGCGCGCGCGTCGGTCAGGTTGACGATGACGCCCTGGTCGACCCCGTCGATGGCGGCGTGCGGCTCTTCGACGAAGCTTTTCAGCCCTTCCGACAGCCAGTGATAACGCCGCGCCTGGCGGCGCTCGCCGTTCATGCCCTGCTGGACGACGACCCAGTGACCGTCGTCGGCGACGATGAAGCCGTGCAGGTAGAGGTCGAAGCCGTCCTGGACGGCGGCGCTGTCGACCTTGGCGACGAGCCGGCTCGCGGTGGCGAGAGCCGCGCCGTCGAAGCCGACCCTCTCTCCGGTTGCGACGAGCTCGTGCGGCGTCTGGCGCGAGTGGGAGCCTCGCCCGCCGCAGACGTGCAGGCCGAGCTCGCCCGACAAGGGCCTCAGCCCCCGCTTCAGCGCGCCGATGACCGAGGTCGTGATGCCGGACGAATGCCAGTCCATCCCCATGACCGCGCCGAAGGACTGGAACCAGAAGGGATGCGCGAGGCGCCGCAAAAGCTCGTCGCGTCCGTATTCGAGCACGATCGCCTCGGCGATCGCCGCGCCGAGGCGCGCCATGCGCTCGCCGAGCCATTTTGGCACGCGGCCGCCGTGGAGCGGCAGGTCGGCGCTGCCTCCGCGGCGGGGCATCAGAAGCTACCCGCAGGTCCGGCCGAATCCGGATTCCGCTTCTTCGTTCGCAAGGTCATCGGTCTCAAGATTCGCCTCGAGTATAGGGCGGAAGGGACACGCCACAAACCGTCCATCGCGCTTCAGCTGCACCGGGGGAAAACCGAGATGATCGCGGGGGCGTAGAGGCGGCCGCCACTCCGCTTTTTCGGGAACGCTCCATCGCGCTGTCTGTTTATTCCGCGGCGTTTTCCAGAGCGCTCTCGAGGGCGCGTCGGACGATTGGAGGCTTCGCTTGAGCTGGGGTCGGATCGTGAGCGGCGTCCTCGCCGCCGCGCTGCTAGCGCTTGGGTTCAACGTGATCACACCGCTTGGAGGCGGCCTGGATACGCTCTTCGATCTGGCCGGCGTCGCCTCTGGGATGCTGTTTATCGGGCTGGCGGACGGCGCTTAGCCGGCTGTTTCAGAGCCGGCCGCTCGCCCCGGCCCGCGCGACCCATTCAACCCACGAGATCGGCGGAGGCGTACTGGAGTCCGATTTGAAGCGTCGCGATGCCCTCGGGCTCCAACGGCGTCTCGAGATCGCGCGCGAGACCCTGAATCCGGCGCCGCTCGTCGCCTCGGCCGAACAGATCGTCCCGGAGAGTTTGGCGACCGTGCTCGGCGCCCTGACAGGGTTCGAAGCGATTCATCACCGACACTTCCAGCTCGAAACGGATCGTCGAGCCGTTACGCCGGCCTGCCAGGCTCGCTAAGACGTCGCCCGCGACTCGCCCTCGGCGGGACCTCCGGCGCAATCAGCGACAGACCGCATCTGGCCGACCACGCGACCACCTTCGGCCAATCGTACCGGGCCTCTCTTCCGACTCTGACGTAAGGCGGTCCGAAGCCGGCGCGCCGCGCATAATCAAGAAATCCGACACTCAATCCGAGTCGGTTGGAAACGATAAAGACGGGAAGCAACTCAGCGCGCCGCGACAACGACAACTCCTCTAATTTTTGCACAGTCGTAACGTACGGGCTCAAGAATAGTCAATGTGGATCTGTAATTAAAATCGCCTGAGCAATTTGCTTCTGCACGGCAGGCGCCGATGTCGGCCGCAACCGAGGATCGAAAGGCGGCGGCCGAGGATTGTTGAACGTGGGATCATTGACGCCTGCCCTGCTCGCGCTGAAGCTGAGGCGCGCCTGCAGCAAGGATGCCACTTCGTGCGAAAGGTTCTGTCGTTCCCCGTCGCATTCGCCCTGATGGCCTCGTGCGGCGCTTCGGCCGGCGCGCCAGCCGAAGATCTCCGCGCCTATTGCGCCAGGGTCGGCGACGACGATCAGACACAGCCCATCCCGCCGGGGTTTGTGAGTCAGGCGCTCCGGCTTTTCTATCTGAAGCCTGTCGATCCGCAGCAGGTCGAGAAGGGCACCGTCTATCGATGCATGCGCGGCGCGGTGTGGCTCTGCAATTACGGGGCCAATCTGTCGTGCGCCAAGGCCGACGTCTCCCCCGTCTCGAAGGGCGCGGAGAACTATTGCAGAGAGCATCCGGGCTCGGCGTTCGTCCCCATGGCGGCCACGGGGCACGACACAATCTACACGTGGGAATGCGTCGGCAAAGAGCCGCGCATCACGGCGTCCGAAAAAGTCGACGAGCGTGGCTTCATCGCCAATCACTGGAGGCGGCTCGACTAAACCGCTCGGCTGAGTCTAAGGCGTCCTCAGCCGATTGAGCACGGAGCGAATCGGAGCTGTTATGGTCTCGCCGCCAGGCTGATTCGGCCGCCGGAAGGAAAGTCGCATGCACTATTCCGACGAACGCGTGATCGTCATTTTGCTGGTTGGAGGGATTGCCGGATATCTGACGAGCCGGGTCATGCGCGGCTCGGGCTTCGGCCACATCGGCGACGCCGCGGTCGGCATTGTCGGGGCGCTGATCAGCGTCTGGCTTCTGCCGCGCTTCGACTTCCATTTCGCTGCAGGCCTCACGGGGTTGGTCGTCGACGCGGCGATGGGCGCGATCGTGCTGCTGCTTGTTCTGCGCTCGGTCGGCGCGAGCGGATGGGGCGCCAGTCGGTAGTCTCTCGACCGGCGAAAGGCATCAGTGAAGAATCGCCGAGAAGGGGAACGCTCGGCGCTTTCTGGTCTTGCGGGCTATCGCAAGCGCGACGCCGGTCCAGTCCGTCGCCATGGCGTCGCTGCTCGCCTCCAGCGCCCGTCGGCGCGCAACCGAGTACGCCTCAACGCCCAGGTCGCAAATGAGCGTTCCGCCTCAGCGCTGATTCCGAGCCGCAATTCGCGGGGACGTTGCCTATACGACATGCCAAATCCCTTTCTCGTCGCCGCGCGTTTTGCGCATTCGAACAAATTTAAGCACAGCGCGCCGCAGAGCGCAGTGACGAGGGTCACAGGGCGGCGACGCGGCGCCGGCGCTTCGGCGACGAGGCCGCCATCTCTCAAACCATGCCCCCGACCGGCAGCACGACCCGCCGCCACGCGGTGTTCACCAATACGGCGCTCCCGCCGTAGAAGGCGGCTGGTGCCACCATGAAGAACCCGCCGATCTTGCCAATCTCGAGCCAAGGCCCGCTGACAGCCGAGTTCGTAATGAAGGCGAAGCCTGCGAGCCCAAACCCAGCGGCGGTGCAAATCAGCGTCAGCACAAGCACCACGTTCATCCGGAAAGCGCCCAACAGCAGCGAGATCGAAATATAGGCGAACGCTTCGAAGATGGTCGCCTGCATGACGTTGACCGGCGCCCGGGCCGGCAGAAAGCCTTGGCTTGCGCACAAGAGGAGCGCGCCGCGCGCCATATTGACCGCGCCAAAGGAGCAGAAGCTGCTTGCGAGAAAGTTGTTGTTGCGCCGAAACAAGGAGAGACCCGCGATAAAGAGAACCGGGCCGGGGTACGCCAGCAGCAGCGGAAACAGCGCCGACGCCTGGGACGAGGGCAAAGATATCGGCCTGAAACAGGCCAGCCATCGGGCTGCCCGTCGCGAAGGCCCACATTCCGACGGACGCGGCGTCTCCGAAGGTCGCCATCGCGGCTCCCTCCAGACCGTTCACGGTGTCTTCTGAAAGGTGGGAAAACTCGGGGCCGCCCCTCGCCCCTACGCCGTGCACCGGCGTCGCCGCCTCGCTCCGCAGCTCCCGAATGTCGTCCACAGGCTCCGTCTGAGAACTTAACACCATTCGGGAGGCTGAGTTCCGTCGGCTGCCCGCTTGTTGTCGATGCGGCGACGGCGCTATGACATAATTCTGCCCGACACGCGCGTCTCCTACCCTGTTCGGCGGTCGCCGATCTTGATCGAGGGGATTCTCATGACTCGGAGGAATCGCATGGGCAAATGGGCATTCGGGAAGCACATGCGCCACGGCGCGATCGTGACAGCGGCTATCCTTTCGCTATTCGCATCGAAAGCGGGCGTTGCTCAGCCGGCCAACAGCCCTGACGACGCCACAGCGACGCCGATCAAGCACGTCATCATTATCATCGGCGAAAATCGCACGTTCGATGAGATTTTTGCGACCTACCAGCCGGTCCGTTCGGGGACCACAATTTCAAATCTTCTGTCAAAGGGAATCATAAAGCCCGACGGCGCTCCTGGGAATTATGACCTGGCCAAGCAAGATTCGGCGACCGACACAAACGAATATCAACTGTCGCCGGCCAAGACCCCCTACGCGACCTTGCCCCCCGCGATGGTCGGCGGACCGGAGACCCCGTATGGCTGCCAGTTGATCGGGATCAAAACGGGCCCGAGCTGCGACACTGCGGAGAACGAGGAGAAGGTCGCGGCGTTCGAGACCGCGATCGACCCCAGCTATCTCAAATATTTGCTGACCGGCGGGACCGGACAGCCCAAGAGCCAGCCCCGACTCCCGCATCACCTACGACGGACACGGCGCGACATCGCTTCCGCCCGGCCCTACCAGCTGACTTCGGCCACGATGCCGTATGACGCCTATGCTGCGAGCCCGGTCCACCGCCTCTTTCAGATGTGGCAGCAGCAAGACTGCTCGGCGAAGACAATCGAGAACGAAAGGGCGAAGGCCTGCGCGAATGATTTGTTCCCGTGGGTTGAAGTGACCGTCGGGAAAGGCTCGAACGGCTTTGCGCGGCCGAAAAACTTCACTGACGAGTCGACAGGCGAAGGTTCGACGTCGATGAGCTTCTTCAACGTCCAGGCGGGAGACGCCCCCTATCTGAAGTCGCTCGCCGATCAATACACGATGAGCGACAATTGCCACCAAGGCGTCAACGGCGGTACCGGCGCCAACCACGTCATGCTGGGAACCGGGGACGCGGTCTGGTTCAGCGACGGCAAGGGCGATCCCGGGACGCCTCCCGACAATGGCGTCGACCCGGCCAACCCCGGCACGCCGCGGGCGGGTCATTCGAGCGCACTGTCGGAAATCGAAAATCCGAACCCGCAGCCCGGCACAAACAATTACTACACTCAGGACGGCTACGGCGGCGGTTCGGGCAGCCCCGCCGCTACGCCGCCCAAAGCGAGCTACGGTGGCGGCAGCTACGTCGACTGCGCTGATCCGACGCAGCCGGGCGTCGCCGCCGTCCGGGAATTTCTCTATGCGGACAAAATTCCCGCGAACTGCGAAGCGGGCCATTACTATCTCGTCAACAACTACAACCCGGGTTATCTCGGCGACGGCTCCGACGCCTACACGGACCAGAATCCCAACAACACCGTCTTCACCGTTCCGCCGTCGACGCTCCGCACCATCGGCAACGAACTGTCCAGCAAGAACATCTCCTGGGCCTATTTCGGCGACCAGTTCGATCTGTATCTGGCCGACAAATACCAGAAGAACCCCGCGGATCAATATTGCAACATCTGCAACTGGGCGCAGTACGCGACCTCGATCATGACCGATCCGAAAGCTCGCGCCGAACATCTGAAGGACACGAAGGATTTTTACGCTGGCGTCGCCAAAGGCGAACTGCCAGCCGTCTCCTACATCAAGCCGAGCGGCCTGGTGGACGGCCATCCGGCTTCGTCGAAGCTCAATCTCTTCGAAGGGTTCGTGAAGAAAGTCGTCGACTCGATCCAAGGCGACAGCAAGCTATGGGCCGACACGGCGATCTTTGTCACTTTCGACGAAGGCGGCGGCTACTACGACTCGGGTTACATTCAGGCTTTGGATTTCTTCGGCGACGGCACGCGAATTCCGATGATCGTGGTGTCGAAGTACAGCATGGGCGGTCACATCTCACACACTTATGCCGACCATGTGTCGACGCTGAAGTTCATCGAGGCGAACTGGGGTCTGAAGCCAATCACCGGCCGAAGTCGCGACAATCTGCCGAACCCGCTGACGGATGGGGACCCGTACGTTCCCGTCAACCAGCCGCCGATCGGCGACATGAAAGATATGTTCGACTTCCGCCAGTAGGGTTCGCGCTACATCGATTGCTCGTTCCTGACCCGGCCGGCAGGCCGAAAACGGACGGTTGTTGATGGGGCTGGGCGGAGCAAGCCGCGAGCGAGCGCGCCCCCCATAGCGCCGTAGCGAGCGAGCGGCTTGCGGTGGTCATAGGGAGGCTCTCCGAAGGTAAGCTTGCCTCGAACTCGGCCGGCGATCGGGCGACGGCGATTATACACCTCCTCGATGAAGCTGCCGATCTCTTGCTTCGCTTGCTGGGCGTCGCGGTAGCTGCGCCCATCGACCTCTTCTTGTTTGAGCGTTTTCATGAAGCTCTCCGCCTTGGCGTTGTCGTAGCGATTGCGTCGCGGCGTTCGCGCGATCGGCGGCCCATGCGGTCGAGCCCCTGCGAGTCTGCGCCGCCCCCAACGACCTTCCATTCTCGAACGCGGCGCGCGAAGGATTGAGAACAAGATCGCAGAGATGATCGCCGACGAGCTGCGCCGCCCGCTCGAATACGTCTGGAGGGCGCAGCGGCGAGGTTTCTTGCGCGAAGGGCTCAATGCGGGCATGTGCGACTTGGTGACCGCCGTGCCGTCGGGCCTGGACATGATCCGCGAGACGCGCCCCTATTACCGGTCGACCTACGTGTTCGTGTCGCGCGCAGGCGAGGCGGCCGTTTCCTCCTTTGACGATCCCAACCTGAAGGTCCGCAAGGTCGGCGTCCAGATGATCGGCGACGACGGCATGAATTCGCCGCCCGCGCATGCGCTTGCCGCGAGAGGCATCAACCGTGCGCGGCTTTCTTGTTTACGGCGACTACCGCAGGCCCGATCCAGCCGCCGACATCGTCCGCGCGGTCGCCGACCGCGAGATCGACGTCGCGGCGGTCTGGGGCCCCGTGGCGGGATATTTCGCCCGGCGCCAGTCGCCGCCGCTCGTCATCACGCCGCTCTGGACCCTCGGCACCGCCCGCATCCCCATGGTCTTCGACATTACGATGGGCGTGCGTTTAGCAGGACGGCGACCTGGCGCAGGCGGTCCAGGCGGCGGTCGACCATCTCAAGCCTCGAATCGATCAGACGCTTCGGCAATGGGACGCCGATCGTCGCGGACGAAGGCTCGCAACAGCCCGCCGGATGCGCGCGGCTGCCGGAGATCCGTCTGTCGCCGCATCTCCGGCGGTTTGTCGTTACCCAGGCGCGTTCAGGACAACTACGCCGGCGTCTGGATCTTGGCGGCGGGTTGGAACCGGACTTACCGCGGCTCGTTTGCCCCGGGTGAGAGCATACGTCCTAACCTGGCGTCGACGCCGAAAATAAATCCGGCGCATTCGCGCGCTTCAGAGCCGTCAACCACCGTATGGAGAGCCCCATGGCGTTCGCCCTCAACAGCCCCGCCTTTCGCAATGGCGAGAAGATCCCTGCCAAATACACCGCCGACGGCGAGAATCTCTCTCCGCCGCTCGCATGGACCGACGCTCCCGCCGGGACGCGCAGCTTCGCCTTGATTGTCGAAGATCCCGACGCGCCAAAAGGAATGTTCCGACACCGGGGTCTCTACAACATTCCGGGCGGACGCTCGATGCTGCCGGAAGCGGTCGAGCACGGCGTCAAGACCGAGCTGTTGGGTCATGCGGTGAACGATTTCAGCCATCGGCGCTATGATGGGCCGGCGCCGCCGAAGGGACATGGGCCGCACCACTATCGCTTCCGGCTCGCCGCGGTCGATGTCGAGCGATTGCCGGAGCAAGCCCACGCCCGCGTTTCCGATCTATGGGCCGAAGCGCGGCGCCACATGCTCGCGGAAGCCCAGCTCGTCGGCGTCTATGAGCGTTGAGCATCCTTGCGCGCGCGACGCCTGTCTCGACGTTTGACGCGCTTCTCGACAACCGGGAGAAGGAGTCGATCATGACGAGAGCGGTCGCTCGAACCCAAAAGATTGAATTTCGGTCCGGACAGCACTGGATCGCCTTTGAACCGTCTCCGAAGCGAATCCGCGTCATATTCAACGGCAAGACCGTCGCAGACACGCTGTGCGCCGGTCTGATGCGGGAGGCGGGGCGCATGCCCGTCTATTATTTCTCCCGGCCCGACGTCCGAATGGACCTCATGGAGCGGACCGGCCATGTTGGACGCTGCCAGTACCGCGGCGAGACGTCCTACTGGACGCTCCGGCTCGCCGGCCGGCAGTCGGAGAACGCCGTATGGAGCTACGAGCATCCTCCGTCGGACTTTGCCGCGATCGCCGGCTGGGTCGCCTTCGACTGGGACAAGGTGGATCATTGGTTCGAAGAAGACGAGGAGGTGTTCGGTCACGCCCGCGATCCCTACCATCGCGTGGACGTGCGGCCGAGCTCGCGCGAGGTGCGGGTGGTTCTCGGCAGCGAAACGATCGCGCTGACGCGAAAGGCGCTGCTGCTGTTCGAGACCGGGCTCCCCACGCGCTATTACATTTCGCCTGGGGACGTCCGGATGGAGTTTCTAAGCCGATCGAGGACGACGTCCTTCTGTCCGTATAAGGGCCAGGCTTCTTACTGGTCCGCCCGGATCGGCGACCGGTCGGTCGAGGACGTGGCCTGGAGCTACCTCGAGCCTCTGCCGGAATGCCCACGAATCAAAGGTTATATCTGCTTCTATCCCGAGCGGGTCGACCGGCTGGACGTGGAGGGCGAGACCGAGGGCGGCTGACTCGATGAGCCGGCCCGGCGCTGCCGCGCCCTGGAGAGCAGCTGGACGACCTCGTCATCGGTGGTCTGGGCAAAATCGGCATAGTGCAGGCCCACGGCATAGAAGGGCTCTGGCGTCTCCAGGCAGACGATGTCGTCGCATTCGGCCGCGAGCTCATCGAGGCTCGATTGCGGCGCGACCGGCGCCGCGAGGATGAGGCGGCCAGGTCCGTTTCGCCTGACCCCGCGCAACGCCGCCTTCATGGTCGCCCCGGTCGCGATCCCATCGTCGACGACGATGACGACGCGCCCTTTGGTCGCGACCGGCGGGGCGTCGCCGAGATAGAGACGCCGGCGGCGCTCGATTTCGGCGAGCTCACGCTTCTCCGCCGCCTCGATATAGCCGGGCGGCGGTCGCGTCAGTTGCACGACATCGTCGTTCAGGACGAGCTGCGGATGCGAGCCGTCGACGACCGCGCCGAGGGCAAGCTCCACATGCCCCGGCGCGCCGATCTTTCGCACCAAAAGAAGGTCGAGTTCCGCGTCGAGAGCTGCTGCGACTTCAAATCCGACCGGCACGCCGCCGCGAGGCAAGGCCAGAACGACGGGGGCCGCGCCACGGAGGCGTTGAAGCGCGCGGCCGAGCCGCCGGCCGGCGTCGCGCCTGTCCCTGAACATCAGGCTGACCTGTCTTCTCCTGCAAGATACGTAAGAAACCATTGCGCGGCGTAGTCGACCACCTGATCGAGGGCGCCGGGCTCTTCGAGCAGATGGGTCGCGCCCGGCACGATGACAAGCCGGCTCTCCGCCTTCAATCGTTCGCGGGCGACCCGGTTGAGCTCGATGACGGGCGCGTCAAGGCCGCCGACGATCAACAGCGTCGGGGCGCGCACGCGCTCGAGAGCCTCGCCGGCGAGATCCGGACGTCCGGCGCGCGAAACGATCGCGAAAACGCGATCGTCATCGGCCCCCGCCGCCAGCGCCGCGCCGACCCCGGTACTGGCGCCGAAATAGCCGATCGGCAGCGCCGCGGTTTCGGACTGCTCGGTCGCCCAATCCGTCGCCAGCGTAAGCCTCCCGGCGAGAAGCGGAATATCGAAGACGTTGGCGCGGCGGCGGTCCTCTTCCGGCGTCAGAAGATCGAGGAGAAGCGTCGCAAGGCCCGACCCGCGAAGCGCGCGAGCGACATAATTGTTGCGCGGGCAACCGGCCGCTCGACGACCTCCTCGCCGGCGTCGGCTTCGCGGCCGTTCAAGCTTTGTCTGTCGGTGGGCCATGGATCCTCCGCACCGCTTCCCTGGATGGAGAAGAAAACTCCGGATCGGAGAGGCGGTTCCGCCGCTTGCAGTCCGACATGATCGCTATCGCGCGCTCGGCGGAGATTGTCACACCCGATACGGTGAGAAGGGACGCATTGGTGAGCGCGGTGGGAATCGAACCCACGACCCTCTGATTAAAGGCTAGGGTTATTGCATATCCTCGGGTGTCCCGGAGTGACCTAGTTCATCGATTTCCAAATTCGAATCAGATCATGCGGCATGGTCGAGCTTGTAGGACCAGGTGTGAACGACGGGATCGCGATTGAATTCATCCATGGCGGCCATGATGCGATGCTTGA